>JAEEGI010024209.1_pt1 | contig 11851 bp, 4 predicted proteins | sample 8958751 | NCBI WGS metagenome assembly JAEEGI01 (sample SAMN16246545, study PRJNA631951) | gut metagenome | biome: gut microbiome; feature: rumen; material: KS-attached | host: Bos | place: Iran: Karaj | collected 2018-10 | reverse complement strand
AACAAAGAAAGATAAAATGAAATTCCAAAATTAAATATTTCATTTAGAAATTCAAATAATTACTTAATTAGAATATATAAAAATGGAGAACAAATTTTAAATTTATGTAATACAATATTAAATTGTATAAACAAACAAATTTTATTATTAAATTCAAATTATTATCCATTCTCAATTTATAATGATGAAAAATCAGATATATATAAAATGTTAGAAAATTCAATAATATTTGTAAACAATAAAGATTTATTAAATAATTTATTAGAAATAATAAAAACAAAATATTCAAAACAAGTTTTTATTATTTTAACAGATTTAAAAATAAAAGATTTTGTTCAAAATGACTTTATATGTTATATTCAAATTCCAACAGAAGATTTAGAAGAAATCATAGAAATATCATTTGAACTTGAAAATGTTAAAGATCAAAATTTCAAAAATCCAACATTAAAAAGTATGGATATGATTAAAAGGACATATGAAAATGATTCAACTGAAATAATAAATGAATTAGTAAATGATTTTGGATTTGAAAGAGAAATTGTTATTAAAGAATTGAAAAAATGTAAAGATAAAACTGATATAAATGATATTATTGGAAATTTACTTGAAGCTTCTAAAATTAATTTACAAAATGAAAATGAAGATAAGAAAAAAGAAGAAGATAACAAAAATGAAGAATTAAATAATGATGATATTGAAAATAATGATGAAATTAAAACAGATGAATATACTTATGAAAAAGAAGAAAAAAATCAATGTTTTGGAACAGATAATTCTAATGAAAAACCAGTTGTTCCAGATTATTTTGATGAATTATTTATTAATATTAATGAAAATAAAAATTTATTGTTCCAATATTTTAAAAATATTAGTTCAAAAATTAAAATATTTTATTCTAGAAGAATTATTATTTCAATTATTGAACAATGTTTAGAATATCCTGAAACTTTTCTTCCAGAAAAAATATTTGAAAACATTGAGAATGAAAAAATTTTTAATATTATTAAATTATTAGTTCATGAAGGATTATTTGTTGTTTCAAATGGTTTAGGAGTTGAAATATTATTAAGAATAAAAGATTTATTATTAAATTTAAGAAAATCAAAAAATAAAAAATTTGAAGATATTATTAAAACTTTTAATGAAAAGAGTTTACAAGAAATTGAATTTGTTTTAAATGAACAATCTGAAGTTTATAATTATATATTAAAAGATGAAAAATTAATTCTTAATAAACCTTTTATTTTCTTTGATATATGGAATTTACTAATAAACAGTGAATTTGATGATGAAAAAAATCATTTAAATTATTATCAATTATTTAATAATCTTTCAGGATTAATACCTAAAATTTTAGAAAATAAACAAATTCGTTGGTTTATATTAGAATTATTAATTCAAAATTCATATAAAATATTAAATGTTTTACAAACAAATCCAAAAATTGTAATTGAAGAATTAGAAAACGAAAAATTAACCAAATTTCATTATATTCCAAATATAAAAAATCTTTCAAACTTTTTAAAGAAATCAATGTTAGTCGAAGGTCAAAAAAATTATTCAAAAAGAACTCAATTAATAACTGAGTTATTATTATTAATATGTGAAATAGATAAAAAGATAGGAGAAAAATCTTTAGAAAATATATCATCCAATGAAGAAAATGAAAAAATTGGTAAATTCCAAAAAATACCTGAAAATTCAGTAAAATACAATGAATTATATTCTCCAAATGCAATGTCAAAATTAGAAAATTTCATATATGAACTTTTATCAACATCATCAATAATGAGACATTTCTTTGATATGAACTTTATAAAATATTTAGGTTGGATAGAAATGAATCCAGATGTAATTTCCTTTGCAAAATTATCATATGAATCATCACATTTATATTCAAAAGCCCCACATACATATTTAATTCATTATCCAAATACATCAGCATTAGAAATAAATATGAAAGTAGATACTTATTTAGATCAAGGAGATTCAATTACTTTTTCAACAGATAAAAATTGTAAAAATCCCTTAAAATGTTTTGTTAATGATGATGAAGCAAACTTTACAGTAAATTCAAGTCATATTTATGTTAATTTTCCATCAAATTATTTAACATCATTATATGCATTTGGAGCAAATGCATATGGACGTTTTGGTAAAACAAGTTCATCAGATATAATTACTCCAAAAAGTATATCTCAATTATCAAATGTCTTAATTAAAGACATAGCAATAGGAGATACATATACATTAATATTAACAGAAGATGGAGAAATACTTTCAGCCGGAAATGGTGTAGCAGCAGGATTAAAGCAAACATCAGATAAATTTACTAATGAAAATAAATATAATAAAAGTGATAAATTACTGGGAGAAAAATTTTCTAAATTATGTGTTTATAATGGAAGTTCAATAGTAATAACAAAAGACAATTCATTTTTCTCAGTAGGAATAAATAATAATGGTCAATTAGGTCAGGCATATACAAGTCCAGTAAATGAGATAACAAGTATGAATTTTACAAAGCAGATAAATCAAATATCAATGAGTGAAACTCATACATTATTAGTTACCTCAGAGGGAAAATTATGGCATATTGGTAATAATGATTATAATCAAAATGGTGAACCTGCTTCAGGAAGAAATAATTCACCAAAGCCAATTCAATTAAATAAAAATGACTTTGTTGAAATGGTTGCTCCTGGTGAATTTTTCAGTGTGTTTATTATAAGAGATTTATCAACAGGGAAAAAAAATTTATATACTGCTGGATGGTCAAAAAATGGAAGAACAGGATGTAAAGAACAAGATATTCAACAATTGAAAAAATTAACAAATCCACAAATTGAAAATAAAGAATTTAAATTTATTACTGCTACTAAAATGAGTGCTGCTGCTATTACTAATGAAGGTGAATTATTTACTTGGGGTTCTAATACTAAAGGACAATTAGGTCATGGTCATTTTAATGATGTTAATGAACCTACTTTAGTTAAATTTTTTGAAGAAGAATGGGAAGTTATTGAAATTTCTATGCAAGTTGAATTTTCTATTGTTTTAGCTAGAAATAAAAAAACTGGAAAAAATGAAGTGTTTGTTATGGGTGATAATGTTGGAGGAAAATTAGGGGTTTCACTTTCTGGAGTTAAAACTGAAAAAAAAGATACTTTTAGTAAACCTATTATGAATACTTTCTTTAATGATAAAGAACCTATTAAAATATTTTCTGGACCTAGAGGAACTATTATAATGTGTAAAGTTAAACCTTTTGAATTAATTAGAGATTATCATAATGAAAAATGTCATAAATGTAATTTAAATATTATTGGTAATTTAATTTATAATTTGGAAAATAATTTCATGTTTTGTCAAAAGTGCTCTGATCAAGATAATTTAGATAATAATGTTTTAGTTGTTAAAGCTCCTATGAATGATTATAATTTAATTAAAAGTATTTTTGAAAAAAACGGAAAAATTGAATTTGAAAATAATGAAAGTGGAAAAATTATTTGTAATAGTTGTGGAGAAGAAATTAATCCTATTCTTGAAAATTCAAATAATAAGAAAAATCATTATTATTTATATCAAGAAAATAATAAGGAAAGGAAATATTTATGTGAATATTGTATATCACATTATACACCTGTTTTAACTAATGCAAAAGTATTTTATAAATCAAATGATTTTAATCAAGTTTTATCAATAAAAAATATATCTAATTTAAATGAAACTAATTATTATGGAACTTCAATTGGTTATGGATATAAATTTTCAATAACTCCAATATTTAATGATGTAGGTTGTGAAAAAGTAATAAATAAATTTTCAAAAAGTTTCAAAGCATTTTCAGATGAATTAAAATCAGTAAATAAATTTGAAATATATGAACAGTTTGTTGATTACTTAAACGAAATGTCTCAAAAAGCAGATAAATCAATATTTAATTATTCTTTAAAAGATTTAGTATTTAAAAAGGAAAGTTTATCAATAAGAAGTGAATTATCATCTCTTCCAAATGAAGTTTTGAGAAAAATGTTTTTATTATTGAAAGTCCTAAATGAAAAAGTTAAAAATCTTCTCCCTTATATAGATTTCAGTAAATCTCTTCAAAGTTCTCAAAGATTATCAACATTATTCAGTAGAATAACTCCATTAATATTTTGGGATACTAAAAATGAATCAATACAATATTATTTAGAAAATACTTCATATACATCAAGTCCAGGAGAATTAAAAATAAACAGAATGAAAGTCCGTAAATTTATTGATAAAGGAAAGCCAGATTTATTAGGTGAAAATACAATATTTGGAGCAATGTTTCAACATCTTCGAAATTATAATTTTAAAATATTTAGAAAGAAAAAAGAATCAGGAAATAATAATTCTTCAAAATTATTTACAGTAAATTTCGTAGGTGAAGCATCAATAGATGCAGGAGGACCATATAGAGAATGTTTATCTCAAGCATTTAGTGAGCTTCAAAGCAGTGCATTATCATTATTTATTCCAAGTCCAAATCAAAAAAATGAAAGTGGTTCATTTAGAGAAAAATGGGTAGTTAATCCAGGAGCAAATTCTATAATAGAACTTGAAATGTATAAAGTTTTTGGTGGTTTAATTGGATATGCTATTAGAACTGGAGAATTTATTAATATGGATCTTCCTTCTATTTTTTGGAAAAGTTTATTAGAAGTTCCTAAAGATAGAAAAGATTTAGAAATGATTGATAAATATGCAATTCAATTTTTAGATGATATTAATAGAATAAGTGATAAAGATCAATTTACTTTATATTCTGATTATAAATTCACTACTATATTATCTAATGGAAGTGAAGTTCCCATAATAGAAAATGGAAGGAATATAGATTTAACATTAGAAAATAAGAAAAATTATATAGAATTAGTAGAACAAACAAGATTAAATGAAGGTCAAATTCAAATAGATTCAATTAGAAATGGCTTAGAACAAGTAATTCCAGTAGGAATATTAAAATTAATATCATGGAATGAATTAGAAATGTTAGTATGTGGAAAGCCAATATTAGATATAGAATTATTAAAAGAAAATACATTATATAGAGGATGTAATGAATCAGATGAAATAGTTCAATATTTCTGGAAATGTTTAGAAGAATTTACAGCTGAAGAAAGAGCAATGTATTTAAGATTTGTTTGGGGAAGAAGTAGATTACCTTTAACTAGTAAAGATTTTCCTATGAAACATAGAGTTGAAATGCTTCATCATTCTAATCCTGATGTTGCTTTACCTCAAAGTCATACTTGCTTTTTCAGTTTGGAAATTCCTAAGTATTCAAGTTATGAAATTTTACATGATAAATTAAAATATGCTATTACTCATTGTCAAGCTATTGATACTGATGGGAATGCTAGAGAAATTTGGGATGATGAAGATTAAAAAGAGTTTTTTTTAAATAATTTTTTTTAATTTGGTTAATGTGATGAAAACAATTAATAATTATTTTTATTTTTTTTTATTTTGTTTTGAATTTTTTTTTTGTTTATATTATTAATTTTTTTGAATTTAAAATTTGTAACTATTGTTTTTTTTTTAAAGTAAAAAGAAATATAATTCTTTTTAATTTTTATTTTTCCATTTGGATGTATTATAAAAATATAAGGAAAAAAGTAATAAAAATAACTTATTTAAGTAAATTATATTCCATATATCATTTTTATAATTAAGATGTATGATTTAAATATATATTATAAATCTATAAAGAATTACTAATATTTCTGTTATTAATTAACACACATTTCTAAATTTTATATAAATTATGATTTCTTTAAAGCGAAAAAGAAGTGGATCAATTACTTTAAAACTTTTAGATAATTTAAATATATCTGAATCAGAATTATTCAAAAAGAAAAAAAAGTCTGAAGATTTAGATTATTTATCTAAAATATCCACAGAAGTTTCTTCTGATGAAAATTCAATTGATTCAAATAAAAAAATTATAATAAATTATGATTCTGAAAAAAAGAAAGATAATATTGAAAATAATTTAAATTCATATAATCAAAAGAAGGATTATATAGATTTTAATAGAAATATAAATATTAAAAATTACTTACAAAGACCTATTTATTGTCCTGATTTTTATAAAAATGATTTTGATTTAAATAGGCAATTTCTTGCAACTCATTTAAATCATCTTATTTTGAAAAAAAATGAAAATAAAAAGGTTATTATAATTTCAACCACAAAAAGAATATTGCAAAAAAATATAAAATTTCTCTATTATTCACCTTTTAAAATGAATAATGGTATAATTTAATTATTACAATTATAAATGGAAGTTGTATATATTGGAGTTTTCGAATAGTAGTTTAGCTTTGTTCAATTTGTTATTAAAATTATAGAAATTGTCGGTTAATGCTATCAAATATTTTTTGTTAATATATATATAAAAAACATTTGATAAAAAACAAAAAAAATATAAATTAATTAATTAAATAAAATCAATAAAATAATAAATAAAATGGTTTTCATAAAGTGATTTAATATTTTTGAGCATCATTTTTTTTTACATATTAAATTTGCTTTAAAATGATATATAAAATATTATTAAAATTACTATAATTAAAGAAACTATGCAAAAGATGGTTTTTACTTCAAAATTAGTTATATCCTTAAAAATAAATACATCTTTTTGATTTTTTCCACTCTATTTTAAGTCTATCTTCATTCATTTTATAATTATATACAATAATTAAAATATAAATTAAAACTTCATAAAATTAATTTTATTCTGAGAAATTATCTTTTTTTATTTCATTATAAATAAAGAGATAATAAATTCTGTCATAATTTTGTCATAGGAAAAATCAATCAGAAAAATTTTTGATATTTTAAAGATTCATTGAAATAAAGAAAAATTCTATTTTTAGGAATATTACTATTACTTTTGTTTTTGAGAAATATATTAATTATTATTACCTATAATATAGTATAAAATTTGAGATTTTAATTATATCTTTTTATAAGTTAAACAATTTATTAATTTAGGAAAAAATAAAAATTAAATTAAAATTTTTCAGACATTTTATTTATAAAAACTTAAAATAACATTGATCCACGTATTATAAAAACATTAAAAATAATTAATATTTAAAAAATTAAAAATGGAAGCAAAAGAACTTTACTTTAGTCAACCACCTTTAACAAGATATTACCTTACAATAATTTTCATAATATCATTTATGATTACATATATGAAACAAGTGGTTTTTCCTTCATATTTAATTTTAAATTATACTTTAATTTTTCAAGGTTATCAAATATGGAGATTATTTACAAATTTATTTGTAATCGGACAATTTTCAATGGGATTTCTTTTTTTTTGTTTTTTCTTTTATTCAAATGTAAAATCTCTTGAAATTGAAGCTTTAAAATTTAGAAGATACGCTGAATTTTTAATGATGATTTTTTATATAACTCTCATTTTAAATTTAGTAAATATAATTACCTCATATTATTTCGGTCTTCAAACAAATTTTACTTTAGCTCATCAATTACTTTATGCTTTAGTTTATATTGATTCAAAAAGAGACCCTCAAAAAAATGTAATGATATATTTTTTGGTTGTGAAAAATTGTTATGTTCCATATGCATTTTTATTATTTAGTTTAATTAGTGGAGGAAGTATAATTGAAAATGTCATTGGAATTGTTGCAGGACATATTTATTTCTTCTTTAAAGAAATTGCTCCTATTCAAAAAGGATTAGATATATTAATAACACCTAAATTTGTTGTTGATTTAACTGAAAAATATATTTTTATGCAAGAAGATAATTCTTCTATGAATTCTAATAATAATACAAATTATGGTGGTTATGGATTTAGTGGAGTTTATAATAGAGGAAATAGGAATAATAATAATACTGGAGGAAATAGAGGCTATAGAGCTTTTCAAGGTCATGGAACTACTTTAGGATGAATTTTAAAAGATCTTTAAATAAATTTTATATTCTGTTATTATATTTTTAATTAATTAAATTTTACTTTTAAAAAAATATTTTCATCTCTATAAATAATTTAAATAGATAATTTATATATTTCATTGAAAGTATGAGTACTAATAATTTGCCTAAAGAAGAATCAGTTGAATTTATTATATTATATCGTTCCTTATATATATTAAAGAAAAAATTTGAAAAATATAAAGAAGATATTAGTAAAATTTACACAAAATTTTTTGTCAAAGATAAAAATAATTATAATAATATCCGTTGTAAAATAATAAAAATTTCTTCATTTAAATCATTATTACAACAAATATGTAATTTAGTAAATATGTCAATAATTAAAATTTCTTCTTTAAATGAATTATTTGTCTCAGATTTAGTTTCTCAAAAAATTCAACAAGAAAGATTTAATGAATCAATAGACCAAATCTATAATTATATAACAGATAATTTAAAAAAATACAATGAAATATTTTTTAATAAGAAAATAAAACCTATAATTGAAATTAATAAAATAGACAATATTAACGAAGATTTAACTGAATATTATCCAATTGTAGAATATAATAAAAAAGGTGATTTAATATGTTATTACGACCAAATGAAAGAAAAAAATAAAAAATATTCTTCTGTATTAAAATCTCATGAAATAACATTAGAAAGAGAATATGAATTAAATGAAAAAGAAAATGATATTTTATATATAGAAACTCTTCCTGTTTTAATCGCTGATTTTATTCAAGAAAATCCAAAATATATTATTATAAACAGTGATGTAAATGACAATGAATTAAATAATGAAATTAAAAATTTATTTGATGGAAATATTTTAAAAAAAGTAGAAAGAGAAAATAGAATTTTAAAAAGAGAAATTAATTTACCTCATATTAATAATGAAATGAGATTACAAGAATTATTAAATCAACAATTAGGAATAGAAAAAAATATAAAATTATATCAAGATCTTTTAAATGAGAAGAAAAAAAGTGGTCATGATATAAAATATATAGAAGATTTTTTGTCAAAATTAAATGAAGAAAAAAAAAAAATAAATGAAAAAATAAAAGAAGAAGAAAACAAAGAACAAAATAATAATCATCAAAAAAAAAATATTTATTCTATAAGTAACATATCAACAAATTCAAATATAACAAAAACAAATTTAACAAAATCTAAAACAGTAAAATTTAAAATAACTTTAAATGAATTAAGAGAAGAACAAAAAATGATAAATTCATTAAAAGAAATATTTGATTTTTATGCTAATCAACATTATCCAATGGCATCTGCACCAACTTTTGATGAAATAGCTTTTAGAAAAATAAATTTAGATTTAGCAGAATTTTCTAAATTTTGTGTTGAATTTGAAATACCAATAACAAAGCAAAAAATGTCAGAATTATTTAAGAAAAATACATCTAATAGAAAAGATATGTCATTTACTGAATTTAAAAATTCTTTAGAGAAAATAGCTCAAGCTATGAATGATTCAAAAAAAGAAAAATTATTACATAAAATTAAATTATATAAAGAAATATTAGGAAAATTTAAAGATACTAATGATATTATTCAAGATTTTAAAAGAAAAAGTATTTATATCCATGAAAATGATATAAATAATCCAAATAAAAATAATATTAGAAATTCTCATCGATTAACAACACATAAAGCTTCAATTTTATTTGATAATAAAAAAAAATTATATGAAAATGAATTAAAAGAAGCTCAAAATGAATTAGATAAATTAAAAAAATTAAGTTATAAAGGTGTTTTCGATGAATTTATTAAATTTATGGGATTTAATGAGCCTAAAATTTATAGAAAAAAAATGAAAGGATTTATTATTCCTTTTCATGATATGACTGAAAGAGTTCTTGAATATAAAGGAGGATATAAATATAAAAAAATTTCAAGAGATGAAATTATTGATAGAATGAAAAGAGATTTACAAAAAGTGAAAAATAATGATAATAAATTTAATAATTATTATTTAAAGAAATTAAGAGAACAAAAAGAAAAAGAAGATAAAAAGAATGAAATATATGAAAAAAGAATGAAAGAATTTATAGAAGATAAAAAAAGGAAAATTGCTATTTTAAAAGAGGAAGAAAAAAAAGAAAAAGAAAGAATTGAAAAAAGTAAATTAACAGCTGAAGATATTAAAAAACAAAAAGAATTAGAAGAAGAAAAAGAAAGAGAAAAAGAAAGAGAAATGGAAAGAGAAAAAGAAAGAATAGAATTAGAAAGAAAAGAAGCTGAAGAAAAAAGGAAAGAAGAAGAAAAAAAAATAGAAGAAGATAAAAAAAGAAATGTTTTTTCATATGATAGAATTGAAAAAAGTGAAATTGATGATATTAATTTAGATGAAGAATTAAATAAAGATTTTTTTATTGAAGATGATAGTCAAAATTCAGATAAGGAAATTTTAAATAATTTCGGGAATAATAATAAAGAAAAAAAAAGAATAGAATCATCTTATAATAATAATATAGATGAAAATCAAGAAAAAGAAGAAAGAGTTAATTATTTAAAAACAAATTTAGAAGATTATGAAAAAGAAAATGTTTTAATAACTCAACCAGAAAATAAAAATATTGTTTTATTAAAAAATAAGAATTCTATTTTTAATAAAAGAAATCAAAGTCTTGACCTTGATTCAAGAAATAATAATTTAACTGTAGCAACAGATATATACATTCATAAAAATCAAAAATTGAGTTTACCTTTTAAAACAGAAAAAAAAATTGAAAATAATTCAGAAAGTAATTTAATATATTCATTAAAAAGTAAAAGAAAATCAAATTCACAAACTTTTATTAAAGCAGGGGAAAATATTGTTAAAGAAAATAAGAGGCAAATTTCTGCTTATTATGGTAAAAATAATAGTAATAATAATATTCCTTTTACAAGTTCTAATATAAATGATGATAGAGAATATAATAAAAAAAGACAACTTTTATTTGCTGGGAAAGTTAAAAGAAATAAAGAATTACTTTTAAAAAACCAAATGATTGAAAATGCCAAGTTGATTAAAAAAATAGAAATGCTTAGAAATAATGAAAATAATAATGATTTTAATATAAGAAAAAATTTAGAACAATGAAAGAATTCGTTTATTTGGTTTATTTTTTAATTTTTTTTGATTTTAATAATTCCAAAAATTTGATTATAATTATATAATTATGATATTATTTTATATATAAAATAAAATATAATAACATAGTCAGAAAAAAAATTAAATATTTTATTTATTTTGATTTGTTTTTTAACTTTTTGTTTCAATTTAATACTTTGAAAAAATTAAATTTAATTCTTAAATTAATATTATAATACTTCATAATAATTATATTAATTTTCAATTTAACATTATCACAATATTTTAATATTTGAAAAATAAATATGTGAATAAAAAATAAAATGAATTAGATAAATCTTTGTATATATTAACTTGTCACTATTATATTATTAATTATAAATCTTTTAATATTTATCAAATTAATTTTCAGACCTTTTTTTGAATTGAAAATCAAATAATATAAATATGTTTATTTTAAAATAAAGTTTTGAAGCTTATAATCTATAGGTTACAAAAGTGATATTTCTCAAGTATCCTATTTAAATATGTTAAATATATCACTATTTTATAACATAATTAATTTATATTTTAATAGCTTTTTTAAAATTTCTGTTAATTTGTTTAATTTTTATATCTATTTAAAAATTAGAAAAATACAGCAAAATATTAAAATTATGTCTTATCTTCAATAATTCAAGTGAGTCAATTAAATTTATTAACTCCACTTAATGATAAATTATTTTTCAATTAAAAAAAATGAAAGATTATCTTTTTTTCTACTAT
>JAEEGI010024203.1_pt1 | contig 11855 bp, 11 predicted proteins | sample 8958751 | NCBI WGS metagenome assembly JAEEGI01 (sample SAMN16246545, study PRJNA631951) | gut metagenome | biome: gut microbiome; feature: rumen; material: KS-attached | host: Bos | place: Iran: Karaj | collected 2018-10 | reverse complement strand
GGCTTCGTTGACTTCATAGAGTGAGAGGTTGCCGCCGACGACGTTGAAGAGTACGCCCTTGGCGCCTTCGACAGTGGCATCGAGCAGCGGGCTGGCCAAAGCAGCTTTGGCAGCATCGGCAGCTCTGTTCTTACCTTTACCGGTACCGATAGACATCCAGGCAGGGCCAGCATCCTTCATGATGGTCTTGACGTCGTTGTAGTCAAGGTTGATGATACCAGGAAGTGTGATGACCTCAGAGATGGCTTTGACGCCGTGAGTGAGGACGTTGTCTGCAAGTTTGAAGGCATCTTCGATGCCGGTCTTGTTGTCAGACATATCGAGAAGTCGGTCATTGGGGATGATGATGAGGGTGTCGACCTTGCCGAGAAGGTTGTTGATACCTTCTTGGGCGACACGTGCTCGGTGCTGACCTTCGAAAGTGAACGGTTTAGTGACGACTGCGATGGTGAGAGCGCCGCATTCTTTGGCGATCTGGGCTACGACAGGAGCGGAACCCGTACCGGTACCGCCGCCCATACCGGCAGTCACGAAGACCATATCTGCGCCAGAGATGAGTTCTTTGATCTCATCGTGGCTTTCTTCAGCAGCCTTGCGGCCGACAAGATGATTACCGCCGGCACCAAGACCACGGGTGATCTTTTCACCGATCTGAAGTCGGGTAGGTGCTTCAGTAGTGGCAAGAGCCATTGCATCAGTATTCATAGCGATGAAATCGACGCCATGGATCTCTTCTCGGACCATTCGGGTGATGGCGTTAGAACCGCCACCGCCGCAGCCGATTACTTTGATGATGGCGGGGCTGGGGATGAAACTTGTTTTGCTCATAATATTATCCATTCTCCTATTTCAACCTTCTATTTTTAACCAAATAATTTAGAGATTTTATTTGCAAGGCCCCGGAGCATCGAACCGAAACCTTTCTTTTGCCAAGTCTTTGTCTGTGGCTGATTCTTGCTTCCCCACAGGAGCAGGCCGACGCCGGTTGCATGGGCCGGATCCCTAAGGACATCAGTGATACCGGAAACATGCAGCGGGTAACCGATCCTGACTGGCAACTTGAGGATCTCGCTTCCCAGCTGTTCGATACCGGCGATGTTGGATGAACCGCCAGTAAGGACGAGACCGGCAGGAATGATCGATTCGTAATTGGATGAAGGGAGCTCGAGGATGATCAGTCGGAGGATCTCTTCGACTCGGGCGCGCAGGATCTCGCACAGTGTCTGGTAGGCGATGCCCTGGCTGTCTTCAGACATCTTGGAGATCTGATCGATGGCGCTCTCATTCTCGATGGGTATGACGGTACCGTATCTCTTCTTCATCTCTTCGGCAACATCCTGTCCGAGACCAAGACCGACTGCCAGGTCACGGGTCATCTGATAACCGGCAACAGGCAGGATCGCGGTGTGGAAGATGGAGCCGTCACGGAAGATACAGACGTCAGTGGTGCCGCCGCCGATGTCGGCGATAGCAACACCCTTCTGTCGTTCCTCTTCGGTGAGGACGGCTTCGGAAGAAGCCAAAGGTTCAAGGACCATGTCGTCGATATCCAATCCGATGCCATGGATACACTGGACAAGGTTATTGATTGAATTTGAGGCAGCTGTGATGATGTGGGCTTCGACGTCCAGTCTCTCACCGTGCATACCGACGGGATTCTTGACGCCGTTCTGTCCGTCTACTGAATAGTTACGGGGGATCACATGGAGCAGTTTTCTGTCGCTGGGGACTTTGACGGCTCCTGTCGTGCTCATAACCCTGCGCAGATCGCTGGGTTTGACGACGCGGTCCATATTGGTGATGGCAACGACGCCGTGGTTGTTGTTTGAGATCACGTGTCTTCCCGTAACGCCGACGTAGGCAGATGAGATCTTCATGCTGCATGATTGCTCTGCGCGTCTTACGGATTCGCGGATGGACTCTTTGGCGTCGTTGATATCGACGACGAGACCTTTATGCATACCGTAAGATGGTGCAATACCAACGCCTAATACACGAACAGCCCCTTCTTCGCTGCACTCAGCGATGATGGTAGCGACCTTAGTCGTACCGACATCGATGGCTGTTATGATCTGATTACGTTTCATTACTCCTCCTACTTTCTATTTCAAATCCAACTAAAGATCTAATTGAGCGATGTCATTGATAATGATGACATCTCAGTATTAATCCGTTCGGCGATCCGAAGCTTAGCGGATCTGGAACGTGGATTGACCTTTTCTTCCTCTGGACTGGGAGCGATAGCTTTTTTTGTAACAGGAGAGAGGGTAGGGACGGTGTTACAAACGCATACGGGAATGTCCGGAGGACAGACACAAGTCTTGGACTTGTCCCTGATAAAATTCTTAACGATACGGTCCTCTAATGAATGATAGCTCATTACGACCAGTCTGCCATTTTCGGCCAGGATATCGACGGACTGTTCGAGTGCATCACGAAGGACTTCAAGTTCATTGTTGACAGCGATGCGCAAGGCTTGGAAAGAGCGTGTAGCCGGATGGATCTTGCCGTGTTCGCCAGCTGCTTTGGCAATGATCTCAGCAAGCTGTACTGTGGTCTCGACTGGACGCGCTTCAACGATTGCGCGGGCGATCCTACGGCTCTTAGGCTCTTCGCCGTATTCATATAATATGTCTGCAATGTCCTGTTCCGAGTATGAATTGACGATGTCATAGGCACTTAATGACTGATCAGGGCTGAAACGCATGTCTAGAGGTGCATCGTACTGGAAGCTGAAACCTGCTCCATCCTCAGAAAGCTGCATGCTGGAAAGCCCCAGATCGAACAGAATCCCATCGACAGGTGCCCAGCCGATCTTTCTCACAGTGTTTCTGAGGTTTTGGAAATTGGTATTGACCACTCTCACCCTGTCTCCATATTCAGCCAGTCTGTCAGAGGCTTTCTTGTAATTGGAAGGATCGGCATCGAAACCGATAAGACGCACATCTTTAGCCTTCTTCATGATGGCAGAAGAATGCCCTGCGCCGCCTACTGTGCAGTCGACATATACACCGCCGTCCTTGATGGCAAGACCATCAAGACATTCATTTAACATGACGGGAATATGTTCAGTTTGAGAGTGTTTATTAACCATCCTATTAAAATTGTACCAATTGAAAAATATGCCTAGTCAATACTTTTGGACAAAAGCTCAAAATTTTTTTGAAGTTTTTTGGATGGTTATGTAAAGAGATTGTTGCCGATGGGTATCGGCTTTTTGTGTTCAGCAGTATGAGCAGAAAGATGCTATTTGAGAGAGCTGTTCACGTGGCGGCGGATGGCGGTGAATGATTCTTCGCTGAGATCGTGCTCGATCTTACAGGCGTCTTCCAGTGCCTGATCAGGAGATACTCCCAGTTTCATGAGGAATACTGAAAGGGTCTTATGACGATCTAACATATTCGAGGCAACAGCGAGGCCTTTCTCGGTTAGGGAAATCTCACTGGATGCGTTCATGGTGATATAACCATTCTCTTTGAGGCGTTTGGTGGCATAGGTGACGGAAGGCTTGCTGACGTGGAGCTTTTCCGCTACATCAACAGAACGGATTCTGCCTTTTTCTTCCTGAAGCATCAACATTGCTTCGAGATAGTCTTCTGCTGATTCTCTGATTTCCATAATGTCACCTACTCTTTTAAAATTAACATGCTCTAACTCAAAAAGCAATAATCTGGCTGGAGGACATATGGCTGGCAATACCCGACAGGTTTCAGATCTGCAGAAGGATTACTGTGACGTCTTGAAAGGTGTATCAAAAGACAACCCTGTTTATCTTGAGGAAGACGGTGAGATCGGATACGTTCTCATGACTGTCGATGACTTTTTGGAATACGAACAGGCTAAGGCCATGTATCAGCTTATGCAGAGACTGAAAGAACTGGACGACTAACTCGGGCTCTCAAACGGCTCCGAAGGTGCATCCAAGCTTTGGAGTTTGCTGATTATAGTATTCCTAGTTTCGGACGGCTGTATGACTTCGTCAATATAGCCTGTTTCCATCAGTGAATCCATATCAGGCAGCTGTGATAGATACTCTTCTTTGAATCTTTCTCTCAGCGATGTATCAGCGGGATTGAGCAGGAGCTCTTTTTTGTAGAGGACCTCTATTGCGGCGTCTCCCTGCATTACACCGATCTGAGCATCTTCCCACATATAACAGAAGCGGTTTCCTACGGATCTGGCTGCCATGACGATATATGCTCCGCCGTATGCTTTTCGCAGAATGAACGAGAGAACAGGCACTCTTGCGTTTTCGAATGCCCGGAAGAGTGCTGCGCCCTTAGACAACAGGTTGTGATGCTCCTGATCCTTTCCGGGCAGGAATCCCGGAGTATCGGTAAGTACGATGAGAGGCAGACCGAGTTTGTCGATGGTCTTTACAAAACGGGACGCTTTTTCTGAGCCTTGGACGTCAAGTGTTCCGGCCAAGAAAGAAGGCTGATCTGCTAAAATGCCGCAGCTGTATCCGCCGATGCGTGCCAGACCGCAGACAACATTGGGGGAATAATCTCTCTGCAGTTCGGTGAAATCGTGTTCATCAGCGATCTCCAGGATGAGTGGACGGATATCGTATTGCTGTTTGGGATCCTGTGGTACGCGAGGTTCGATAAGGCGCATCTGATCAGAGACTGTTTTTTTCTTTTGAGTTATCAGCTTTATCAGATGTTTAACCTTTTCGAAACAATCTTTTTCTGTCTCGCAGAGGATATGACAATTACCGGTCTTTTTGCTGTGGACAGCAGCTCCTCCCAGTTCATCAAGCGTTGTCATCTCACCGGTCGAGCGTTTGATAACATTGGGGCCGGTTACGAACATCTGAGAGATGCCGTTTACCATGAATACGAAATCGCACATAAGCGGTCCGTAAGCGGAACCACCGGCACAGGGCCCCAGTACCAGTGCTATCTGGGGGACTTTTCCTTCCAGTGCCGCATGTCCCTTCAGGATGTCGGCAACACCGTACAGGGAGTGGACTCCGTCTTCAAGTCTGGCTCCTCCGGAGTCATATACTGCGAGGAAGGGCAATCTGTGTTCAAGGGCGTTCTGCATCCTTTCCAAGACGAAGCGGCCGCCCTCTTTGGTGATGGAACCGCCTTTGACAGAGAAATCCTGGACAAAGAAAGCGACATCGGTGCCATTTATCTCCCCGGTGCCGGCCAGCACAGAACCGTCAGCGCTGTAGTCAAAGACTGCAGTGTCTCTGTCAAAGAGCAGGTTGATCCTGGATGCTGCTGAAAGTTTTTCCATCTCAAATGTCTTTTTATGATGAAGTATTCTATCTTATATAATAAATGTATCACGAGATGAGAGGACAATGCATTGATCCTTTATTTTTCTGTAACCGGTAATTCTGAATATGTAGCAAAACGACTGGCTGCCGCTCTTGATGACGAAGCCATTTCCATAACCGAATGTATCAGGAACGAAAGATATCTCTTCAAGATCAAGGAAGGGGAGAATATCGGCCTGGTTGCCCCGGTATATGGCTGGCAGCTTCCGTATTTGGTAGGAGATTTCGTCAATAAGAGTACTTTTGAGTTCTCTGGAACACCTTATGTTTATTATGTGGCTACTTATGGACGCAATGCCGGTAATTCAGCCAATAATGTCAAAGCAGATTTCGAGCATCACAAGCTGAAACTGAAAGCTCAGTTCGGCGTCAAGATGGTCGATACTTATACTCCTTTCTACTATGTTAACGATGCCAAGGACAATGCCTCGATCGAAAGGAAGACTGAGCCTCAGATCGATGAAATCATCGAGCATATCAAGAATAAAGATGCCGATAAATACATCAAGGATATTGCTTCCCCCTTGGCTGCCAGGATCGGCCAGGCTGTCTATGAGAAGGCCAGACAGACTTCTAAGTTCGTGGTCGGAGATGAGTGCACCGGCTGCGGACGCTGTGAAGAAGTGTGCCCTGAAGGTGTCATCAAGATCTTAGACGGCAAGCCCGAATGGAAGGCTAATCAATGCCTATTGTGTCTGGCCTGTTATCATCACTGTCCGACCAACGCCATCCAGCACGGCAAATCGACAAAGGGCAAAGGCCAATACATTAATCCTAATATCTAGTTTTTGCTTCAGCTATTACGCTAATTAGCTTCGTTTTGTTAAAACTTAACAAACTTTTATTAACTTTCATAAAAAAGTATTGACAATGCTTTTTTGAAAAACTACTATCAAACTATGAACTAGTTCACGTTCCTTCTGATCTAGATAAGGAGGCACACAGATGGCAAACAAAGACTATTACAGCATCATGGGCGTGTCCCGCAATGCAACGGATAAAGAGATCAAGCAGGCCTATCGAAGACTGGCCAGGAAGTATCATCCTGATGTCAATCCCGGCGACAAGGCTGCTGAAGAAAAGTTCAAAGAGATCAACGAGGCCAACGATGTCCTTTCCGATCCTGAAAAGAGGAAGAAATATGACATGTACGGCTCCAACTGGGAAGCAGCCCAGCAGGGCTTCGGCGGTTTTGGTGGATTCAATACCAACGGACAGGGATTTGATTTCTCCCAGTTCACCCGCGGATTCGGCGGAGCGGCCGGCGGTTTCGGAGATATCTTCGGAAGCTTCTTCGGCGGAGGCCGACGCAGCAAGAAGGGACAGAATGTCGAATCGGCTATAACGGTCACCCTTGAGGAAGCCTATGCGGGTACCACCCGTGCTTTTAATTATCAGGTCGAAGAAGAATGCTCTTTCTGCGGTGGTTCGGGACGCTCGTCCGGCGGTTACTGTTCCTATTGTCATGGAGCTGGCAAGACGCTCAAGAACCGTCAGATCGAAGTCAAGATCCCCAAAGGCGTCAAGGAAGGATCCAAGGTTCGTATCGCAGGACAGGGCAATACAGGTTCCAATGGCGGAGCCAGCGGAGATCTCATCCTTCTGGTCACCATTGCTAAGCACCCTGTTTTCGAACGTGTTGAGGATAATGTTCTGGTCACGATAAAGGTCCCTCTGACTACTGCAGTGTTAGGCGGTGTCGTCTACGTCCCGACATTAAAAGGTACCAAGCTTGAACTTAAGATCCCTGCAGAGACGCAGAGCGGCAAGGTCTTCAAGCTCCCTGGTTATGGGATGCCGGTATTGAAGACTAGCAATTACGGTAACCTCATGGCTAAAGTCGAGATTCAGATCCCGACGAACCTTTCCTCAAAGGAGAAAAAACTCTTTGAAGAATTGAGGAATCTAAGACACGAGGAGGCTTGATATGATGTACACGCATAATCAGCCTCGGTATGTCATTAGCGTTGCGGCAGAGATGCTGGGAACACAGCCCTATACGCTCAGGTATTACGAAAAAGTGGGTATCGTCCAGCCGGCCAGATCCAGCGGCAATATCCGTCTTTATTCCGATGACGACCTTGAAACTATCAAAAAAGCCATGACGCTCATGAATGATATGGGAGTCAATCTGGCAGGAGTCGAAGTCATATTACATGTCACTCGTCAGCTGTCTGATATGCAGGACAAGATGAACGAGATGGAAATTGAAATGGAAAGATTAAGAAAGGAGGCGGGACTATGAGCCAGCAGCCGAAAGATTTTACAGAACAAGCAAAAGAAGCACTAAATTTCTCACAGCAGATAGCCAAGCAGATGCATCATCAGCAGTGGGATGTCGACCATGTCCTCATGGCATTATTACAACAGGAAAAGGGTGTCGTGAACGACCTCCTCAAGGAGATGAAGATCGACGTCAAACTTGTCGCCGATCAGGTCAGTGAAGCCTTGAATAGGGCGCCGAAGCTGGCCTATGAACCTCAGCAGCTCTATCCTACCCCTCTTGTCGGGCGCGTGATGGAACTGGCGGCATTGGAATCCACGCGTCTCCATGACGATTTCATCAGCACTGAGCATATCTTCATCGCCATTGCCCAGCTCGAACGGGGTGAGAGTGCCAATATCCTGAAACTCAACGGTATCACTGTCGAGCGTATCTATCAGGCACTGCATAAGATCCGCGGCAATCATCGCGTGACCGACGGAAATGCCGAGAGCAGGTATCGCTCTCTTGAAAAGTACTCCCGTGATCTAACAGCCTTTGCCCGCGATGGCAAGATCGATCCAGTCATCGGACGTGACAAAGAGATCAAGAGAGTGATGCAGGTCCTCTGTCGCAGGACAAAGAACAATCCTATCATCATCGGTGAAGCCGGTGTTGGTAAGACTGCAATCGTTGAAGGCGTGGCTCAGAAGATCGCAGACGGAAATGTACCTGACCTGCTGCTTAACAAGCGTGTCCTCTCCTTGGATATGGGTGCACTTGTTGCTGGTTCTAAGTTCAGAGGTGAATTCGAAGAGAGACTCAAAGCGGTGATGGATGAAGTCATCGCTTCGAAGGGAGAGGTCATCCTATTCATCGATGAGTTCCATACCATCGTCGGCGCAGGTGCTACAGAAGGATCTTTGGATGCATCCAATATGCTGAAACCGGCTCTTGCCCATGGTGAGATCCAGGTCATCGGTGCTACCACTTTTGATGAATACAGAAAGAATATCGAAAAAGATAAAGCTCTCGAACGACGACTGCAGCCGGTCGTAGCTGAAGAACCTTCGGCAGACGCCAGTATTGAGATCCTCAGAGGTTTGAGGCCTAGGTATGAAGAGCATCATAAGATCGCGATCAGTGATGAGGCAATTGAAGCCGCTGTCAAGCTTTCCAGCCGTTATATCGCAGAACGCAGGCTGCCGGATAAGGCTATCGATCTTATCGATGAAGCGGCTGCCAAGATGAGACTTGAGAAGGAAGATACTCCTCAGAACATTAAACAGCTCACTTCCAAGATCAACGAGATTAAACTGTTGGAAGAACAGAGCGAAGCCAATCAGGAATACGAGGATGCCACCAAGTTCAAATCAGAACGTGTGATGGCTGAAAAAGAACTTGAGGATGCTAAGAAAGAATGGCTCAAGGATGTAGAAGTCGAAGATACTGTCACATCTAAGCATATTGCGGAATTGGTGTCCGCATGGACGGGCGTTCCGGTCAATCAGATGCTCAGCGGAGAATCTGAGAGATTAGTCCATATGGAAGATGCCATTCATGAGAGGATGGTCGATCAGGAGGACGCGGTCCATGCTGTCTGTGATGCCATCAGACGAAGTCGTTCCGGTCTCAAGGATCCGAAACGACCCATCGGTTCCTTCCTCTTCCTTGGTCCTACCGGTGTCGGTAAGACGGAGTTGGCAAAGTCTTTGGCGTGGTTCCTTTTCGGTGATGAGACCGCCATGGTAAGGATCGACATGTCCGAATATCAGGAGAAACATACTGTATCAAGACTGATCGGAGCTCCTCCGGGATATGTCGGATTCGATGAAGGGGGTCAGTTGACCGAGGCCGTCAGGAAACGCCCATACAGGGTCATTTTGCTAGATGAAATAGAAAAGGCTCACCCTGATGTCTTTAACACCTTATTGCAGGTTCTGGACGATGGACGCCTGACAGATGGCAATGGTCGGACTGTCGACTTCAAAAACACTATTATCGTTATGACAAGTAATGCCGGTGTCGAAACCATCAAGCGAGAGACTGCTCTCGGTTTTGTGACAAAGAGCAATCCGACATCATCTACTAACATGGCTTATGAAAAGATGAGAGATAAAGTCCTGGACGAGATCCATAAAACTTTCAGGCCGGAATTCTTAAACAGGATCGATGATATCATCGTCTTCCACGAACTGGCTGAAGAACAGCTTAAGGATATCGTACAGCTTCTTATCAAAGATCTGCAGTCCAGATTGGCTGACCGAGAACTGTCTGTCCAGCTCAGCGATGAAGCTCTTCAGTGGATCCTGGAGATGGGGTATGATCCGCAGTATGGTGCTAGACCGCTGCGCCGTGCCATTGAACGATACATCGAGAATCCTTTGGCCATGAAGCTCCTGTCAGGAGAATTCAAGAGCGGAGATGTCATCTATGTTGATAAAGGAAGCGAAGACGCGCTAACATTTGCAACACAAAGCAAGGCGTCTAAGAGAACGACTAGAAAGAAAGAATAATAGTCGTCTGTATATATATGGAAGAAGAAGTACCAAAGGAATCTAAATTCAAACAGTATCTGCGATCCTGGCAGTTTTGGGTCGGTATCTTTGCCCTGACTGTCTCGATCGCCATGACTGTGTGGTTGATACTTAACAGGGAGCACTTGGAAGGCTTTTCCAATTACGGATATGTCGGTGCATTCATCGTCTCTGTATTGGGCGGGGCGGTCTCGATTGTTCCGGTCCCGATGGCAATCGTACAGTTCACATTGGGTCCGGTAGCAGAGCCCTGGTTTGGTCCCCAGTATCTGGCGCCGATCTTCATCGGTATAGTTTCGGGTATTGGCGAGGGCCTCGGGTGTCTCGTAACGTACTATACAGGTTTCACCGGACGGCTTGCCCTGACTGTTGTCGATGAAAAGAAGAAACAGGGCAGGATTGCGAGGTGGACGCAGAAAGCGATCTCCCTGATGCAGAATCATGGGATGCTGGTGCTGTTTGTTCTGTCTGCCACGATGAATCCGTTTTATTACCCGGTCGCGATAGCGGCAGGGGTCATGAAGTATGACGTGAAGAAGTTCTTGGTGATGTCCGTGATCGGTAAGATCATCAAGAGTGCGCTTATCGCATATTGCGGCTATTTTGGTTTATCATGGATATTAGGAAAGTAAGGGAGGAATATAATCATGTGTTATCTACGAATGATCGCTGCGTTTCCAGGCTTCTTTCTTAGTGCGTTATTTGTATTCTTGTTGCTTCCGGTCCTGGGAAATAGGATCGGTATGCCAGAATTGGTCAATATCAGCTATGTCGATTCTATGCTGATCACCTTTATCATCTGGGTAGCTGTCGCTCCTTTGGCGGCATTGGGTGCTGCTGCTACCAGATTCAGCCGAAGAAGTCATCGAGATTAGTTTATATATAAATAATGTAAGGGAGAGATAAAACGAATGTATGAGTATAAGGTTCCTGAAGACGTATTAAGCGGAAAGACCACAGACGTCTATTTCAAGAGGACTATGGACATCCTGAAAGCAGAAGGCATCAATCCTACTGTGGTCATGGAAGTCTTTCCAACCAAGGATGGCATGCTCTGCGGCATGAAAGAAGAATTGGCACTGCTCAAGGAGATTCTTCCTGAAGGTGCAGAAGTTTGGGCTCTTAAAGATGGCGATCTAATGGCCAGAAAAGAAGTAGTATTGAGAATAAAGGCTCCTTATCAGTCTTTTGGTCTTTATGAGACAGCTATCTGTGGATACCTTGCCAGCTCTTCTGGCTGGGCAACCGCTGCTAATGCCTGTGTACAGGCTGCCGGTTCTACTCCTGTGACCAGTTTTGGTGCCAGACACCTTCATCCCAATGTCGCAGGTCCCATGGAATACGCAGCTGTTATTGGCGGCTGTGCCGGCTGTGCGACTATCATCGGCGCAGAGATGGCGGGCGTCAATCCTTCAGGTACTATTCCTCATGCTCTGGTCTTGGTCATGGGCGATACCCTTAAGGCTGCGCAGGCTTTTGATAAGCATATGGCCCCCGGTGTTGCCAGGGTCGCACTCGTCGATACGTTCAATGATGAGACGGTCGAAGCGATTCGGGTAGCTCAGGCAATGGGTGATCATCTCCAGGCCGTCCGACTCGATACCCCCAGAGAGCGTGGCGGCGTAACATTAGAACTCGTCAGAGAACTGCGAGCAAGACTCGATCAGGCTGGTATGCAGCATGTCGGCATCTTTGTTTCCGGCGGTTTCGATGTTGAAACGATCACTTATTTTAAAGAAAACAATGCTCCCGTTGTTGGTTATGGTATCGGCAGTCAGATCACAGCGGCAAAGCCTATCGAGTTTACAGCTGATATCCATGAGAT
>JAEEGI010024201.1_pt1 | contig 11855 bp, 10 predicted proteins | sample 8958751 | NCBI WGS metagenome assembly JAEEGI01 (sample SAMN16246545, study PRJNA631951) | gut metagenome | biome: gut microbiome; feature: rumen; material: KS-attached | host: Bos | place: Iran: Karaj | collected 2018-10 | reverse complement strand
AATAACCGCCCTTCTTGCCATTAGGCCAACGGTAGTCGGCGCCCCACATAATCTGTGGTGCCCAGACACGATTGATAGTTGACCAGTCCTTATAGACGCTTTCAGCCTTTGGGTTTGAGAAGATGGCAGGTCCCTGGCGGTAGTCGAAGGTCTTCGACGTCCAGTGTATGAGGTCGTCGCTGACGAAGAGGTCGATGCCATAGTTGTCCCACTCGGCTTGTTTCTTCAAGTCCTTGAAGCGTCCGACGTTCATGTCTGTACAAACCATCAGATAGCCTGAGCCGTCGTGTTTGCGACAGATGAAGGCATCGCGCGTGGCGCCCTCGATGCGGGCATGCTCGCAGTCGCTGAAGATGGAGTCGCCGTTCAACAGGTCGTGGTAGTGGAACCCGTCGCGACTCAGGGCGTAGGCTGTCCAGGCTCGTCCGCGGTCGTTCATGCGACAGTAGAGGTAACCGTAGTCGCCCTTTTGGAAGTTGCCCTTTTTCGTCTGTGCCGAGAGACACATGGGTATCAGCATTCCTGCCAACAGCAGGCAGTAAAAAAGTCGTTTCATGTTGTGTCTTAGTATGATTTGAGTGCAAAATTAATAAGAAAAACACGAAATAAGGCTTTTTTTACATAAAAATGTTGCACATGCGCGAGATTTTATGTACTTTTGCGCGCAAAAAGTAAACGACAAGCATAAAAAAGATAACATTATGAAGAATTTGGATTGGGGTAGCCTCTCGTTTGGCTACATGAAGACCGACTACAACGTGCGTTGCTACTATCGCGACGGCAAGTGGGGTGAAATCGAAGTTTGCTCCGACGAGTATCTGAACCTGCACATGGCTGCAACCTGCCTGCACTACGGTCAGGAGGCTTTCGAGGGTCTGAAGGCCTATCGTTGCAAGGACGGCAAGGTGCGCATCTTCCGCGTTGACGAGAATGCCAAGCGCTTGCAGTCAACCTGTCGCGGCATCATGATGCCTGAGGTGAGCACAGAGCTGTTCACAGAGATGGTGAAGAAGGTGGTTCGTCTGAACCAGGAGTGGATTCCCACCTACGAGAGTGGTGCCACGCTGTATATCCGTCCGCTGCTCATCGGAACGAGCGCCCAGGTGGGTGTGCATCCTTCTAAGGAGTACTGCTTCCTGATTTTCGTCACCCCAGTAGGTCCATACTTCAAGGGTGGTTTCTCAAGCAATCCTTACGTCATCGTTCGCGACTACGACCGCTCGGCTCCCCTCGGAACGGGTAAATACAAGGTGGGTGGTAACTACGCTGCATCGCTCTTTGCCAACAATCTGGCTCATGAGAAGGGTTATGCCTGCGAGTTCTATCTGGACGCCAAGGAGAAGAAATACATCGACGAGTGTGGTGCTGCCAACTTCTTCGGTATCAAGAACAACACCTATATCACACCAGAGTCGACCTCTATCCTGCCCTCTATCACGAATAAGAGCCTGATGCAGGTGGCTGAAGACCTCGGCATGAAAGTGGAGCGCCGTCCGATTCCTGAAGAGGAGCTGGAGACCTTCGAGGAGGCTGGTGCCTGCGGAACAGCAGCTGTGATCAGCCCAATTTCGTATATCGACGACCTCGACACAGGCAAGCGCTACTCGTTTGGCGACAAGCCCGGTCCTCAGTCGAAGAAGTTGTTCGACACGCTTCGCGGTATTCAGTACGGAGAAATCGAGGACAAGCACGGCTGGACAACTGTCGTCATAGAGTAATGGGAAAAGGCAAGCTGGCGAAATTCGCCGACATGGAAACTTACGAGAACGTGTTCCAATACCCCTATTCGGTAGTGGAACATGTTCCTTTTGACATGCAGGGCCACTGGCACGAGCAGTACTTCAAGAACGACAATCCCATCGTGTTGGAACTGGGTTGCGGCAAGGGCGAGTACACCGTAGGACTGGCAAAAATGTTTCCTGACGTCAACTTCATCGGCGTCGACATCAAAGGAGCCCGTATGTGGACTGGCGCTACGCAGGCACTGAACGAAGGGCTGAAGAACGTCGCCTTCCTGCGTACGAACATCGAGGTAATAGACCGTTTCTTCTCGTTGGGTGAAGTCAGCGAAATATGGCTGACGTTCAGCGACCCTCAGATGAAGAACCCCAGAAAGCGTCTGACATCGACATGGTTTCTCAATCGCTATCGTAAGTTCCTGTCCGACGGTGGTTTCATACATTTGAAGACCGACTCGAACTTCCTCTTCACATACACGTCGTATCTGGTGGAGAAGAACCACCTGCCCGTGCTGGTGAAGACCACCGACCTTTACGCCGATGCGTGCAACGATTCGGTCGCTGCCAGCATCCAGACGTATTACGAGTCGATGTGGCTGGCTCGTGGCCTGAACATCAAGTACATGAAGTTCTGCCTGCCACGCGACGGTGAACTGGTAGAGCCAGACGTAGAGATAGAGCTGGACGACTATCGTTCCTATCATCGCGATAAGCGTAGCAGCAAAGACAAGGCGAAATAAGGGTAAAAAAAGTAAAAAGGTAAAAAGGTAAAATGACATTATACCCCAAAATGATCATGGACGCGCTGGCAACGGTAACGTATGCCGGCACGAAAAAGAATCTGGTAGAAAGCGAGATGGTAGCCGACCAGCCCGCTGTTGCCCAGCGTGAGAACGGCTCTTGGAAAGTCAGCGTCGTGTTGGAATTCCCACGCGAGACCGACCCGTTTCTGAAGTCGACGGTAAAGGCTGCCGAGGCAGCCATCAAGTATCACTGCGGCAAGGACGTCGAGGTGGACATCGTGACGGAATTCAAGTCGAAACCACGACCCAAAGGCGACGAGTTGCTGAGTGGTGTGAAGAACATCATTGCTGTCAGCTCAGGCAAGGGCGGCGTGGGCAAGAGCACCGTATCCGCCAACCTCGCTATAGCACTGGCTCGCCTGGGCTATAAGGTGGGCTTGCTGGACTGCGACATCTTCGGTCCGTCGATGCCCAAGATGTTTCACGTCGAAGACGAGCGTCCGTATGCTGTCGAGAAAGATGGTCGTCAGCTGATCTGCCCCATCGAGGCCTACGGCGTCAAGATGCTCAGTATCGGTTTCTTTGTCAGCCCTGATACAGCAACGCTGTGGCGTGGCGGTATGGCAACGAGTGCGCTGAAGCAGCTCATTGCCGATGCCGATTGGGGCGAGCTGGACTACTTTATTCTGGACACGCCTCCAGGCACCAGCGACATCCACCTCACTCTGCTCCAGACATTAGGCATTACGGGAGCCGTCATCGTCTCGACACCACAACAGGTGGCACTGGCCGACGCCCGCAAGGGTATCGATATGTATAGGAACGAGAAGGTCAATGTGCCCATCTTGGGACTCATTGAGAATATGGCTTGGTTTACGCCTGCCGAACTGCCACAGAACAAGTACTACATCTTTGGCAAGGAGGGATGTAAGCAGCTGGCCGAAGAGATGAACGTGCCCCTGCTAGCTCAGATACCTCTCGTTCAGAGCATTTGTGAGAGCGGTGATGCAGGAGAGCCTGCTGCTACGAGCAGTGAAACAGCTACTGGTTTGGCCTTCATCAATCTGGCACAGGCTGTCGTGACGGTTGTCAATAAGCGCAATCGCGAACTGCCAAAGACCAACGTTGTGGGAGTTAAGAGCTAAGAGGGCCTACTGGCTCTTTTTTTCTTCGCGCTGTCGTCTCAGCTGTTCCAAGCGTTCCTTGGCATAGCGGCGACCACGAAGAATCTGGTAACGATAGACAACGGCTGCCAAGAGGAAATAGACGCCAACTTGTACCCAAAGAATACGGTATTCTGTCAGTACATCGCCAAGCGAAGCCCCCATGGAATTCAGGCGGACGTAGGCACGGGCACCAAACGTGCAGGGGAAGAGCCACGACACACCCTGCAACCAACCAGGAATGTTGCTCTGAGGCCACGATACGCCCGTGAGGAACAGCAAGGGTACAGAGACAAACACCATAATAAGCATCACATTCTCGCGATACTTGACCAGACACGACATGACGATGCCGAAGAAGACGCATGCCAGGATGTAAGGCAGCATGATGGTCAGCAGCGACTGCCACGTTGCCAGTTGTGGGAAATGGAACAGACGCGGCACGCCAGCCGTCAGCCATGCACCCATGACGGCATAGATCATGAAATAGCACAGTCCCTTACCCAGAATGATGCTCAACGACGACTCGAAACGTTTGTCGCCAACAGGTACCAGGGCACCAAGCGGATTGTCCTCACGCGCCGTACCTGCCGCAAGACCGATGCCCAGCACCAGCGTCTGCTGCAGTATCAGCATCAGCACAGCAGGCAGCACAAACGAGCCATAGCCGCCCTGCGGATTGAAGATGGGCACATCGGCATAGTCGAGCGGACGTGCAGAGATAGCTTCCTCGCGCGACGTATAGAGTCCGCTCATCTTGGTCTGTATCTCCTTTCCCATCTCCATCGACACCAGCTGGGACGTCTGGAAGATGGCCTTGTACGTCAGCATCAGACTCATGTCGCAATAGACACTGACAACAGCCTGCTTCATACGCAGCACATTGCTCTCGAAATCGGGTGGAATGTAATAGATGCCCTTGACCAGTTGACGACTCACCAATGAAATTCCTTCGTCAAGGTCCTGTGCATAGTAAGCCACACGAATATCGGACGAGGCATCACACTTATGGATGAAGTCGCGCGAGAGACCCGTATGCGACATATCGACCACGCAGACAGGCACCTCGTGAACGGTCTCGTTATTGTATATCCATGAATACAGCAACGGATAGGCAATAGGCACAAGGATGAAGAAGATGAGAACTCCCTCGTCCTTGATGATCTGCTGCATCTCGCGGCGCCAGATATAACAGACATCCTGCAAGCCTTCGTATATATCACGGAATATAGACATAGGTGAGCATTGCGTTTTTTATTTTATTGACAACCAGCCAAGGCAACAGCATAAAACCAGCCAAGGCGGCAAAATGGAACCACGACTCGATGAGTGGGAAACCATTGAACACACACGTCTGATAGACCATCCAGTAGTGGCGCAGGGGGAACAGCCACGACAGCGACTGAAGGGGACGATCCATACCCATGACGGGGAAGGCAGAACCTGCCATCGAGATACTGAGCACCGCCCATAACGAACAGATACTCATCGACATACGTAGCGACGGGGCCAGTCCGAAGATAAAGATGCCAAAGCCCTGCGCTGCCAGCACCTGCATCAAACCTATGAGTACCAGCATCCACGGACTGCCCAGATGAGGGAATCCGAGGTGGAAGAACACGTAGTATTCGTAGCTATAGACGACAGCCAGCCAGATGAGTGTCTGAGGCAGGAACTTGCCCAATATAGCCACAACCATGCGGTTGTCAGCCATTTCGACCCATTTCTTGGACGTATTGAACTTCAACTCCGTACCCAACGAATAGGCTGTTATCAGAAAGATGAACAGCATCGTCAAGCCAGGCACCATCATCGTGCTGAGATAGGCATTATAGCTGGTCCAGGGGTTGGCTATCTGGTGCAGGTCGATTTTGACGGGTTGCAGGAAGGTCTGAATCTGTTCAGGTGTAAAACCCTTGGCACGCATGGTGGACTGTCCGACAGCCGCAGAGCCCAGCGTCGAGAGGGTCTTCAGGTCTTTCATCATCAAGGCACCAGCAGCCAGCGTGGTGTACGTATAATAATAGGATATCTTAGGCTGACGCGACGCCAGCAGCTTTTCCGTTGTACCTTTGGGGAAATAAAGAAATCCATAGATTTCGTTGTTCTGAATGGCTTTGCGCGCTTCGGCAACAGTGGCGTAGCTATGCTTGATACTCGTCATCTGGAAGGCATCGAGCCTACGTATCAAGGCGCGTGTCGTCGTGGTATTGTCGGCATCCACGATACCCATCGGCATCTCTACTGGCAGTCCGTCTTGCATCAGGGTGGTGAAGAATACCATCACCATCAGCGGAAACACCACCATGCAGAAGCCATAGATATAGTTCTTGCGCAAAATGGACAATTCACGCAACATGACACTGTATATCAGCCTCAGCGTATTCACGTCTTACTTGATAATCAGCGACATCCCAGGACGCAAGCCTTCGAAATTCTCTACGGGACGGGCCTTCACCTCGAAAGTCTTCAGGTCGTACTGACCATTGGCCTTGGTGGCCTTCCATACAGCGTAGGTGCCCTGATCCTTCAAGTAGTAGACCTTCATCTTGATGGTCTTATTGAAAGCAGGCACAAAGGCATCGACGACAGAACCAACAGCCAGTGAACCCAACTGGTCCTCACGAACGTTGAAAGCACCCCACATATCCTTCATCAACGAGATGGTCATGATGGGTGAACCTGTACCAACCAGCTCGCCAACCTTGGGATAGATATCGCTAACCTCTCCTTCCATCTGGGCTATCTGCACCGTTTCGTGGATATACGAGTTGACCTCCTGAACAGCACCACGGGCACGACCCACCAAAGCAGCTGCGGCCTTCTTGTCCTCATAGCGGGCACCGTTCTTAGCCATATCGTACTGGCTCTCGGCGGCCTTGTATTGAGCCTCCATCGCCTTGTAGTTGGCGTAGGCCTCATCACGCTTCTGGGCACTCATCACACCTTCGTCGAACAGGCGTTGTACACGATTGTACGACTTCTCGGCAATCTCAAGGCCTGCCTTGGCTTGTTGCATCAGTTGGAAAGCGCCCTGAATCTGTTCCTGACGAGCACCATTGCGTGCCATCTCCTCTTGAGCGGCGGCAGCATTCTCGGCACTACGGGCCTGTTCCATCTTTGCACGAACCTCTGGCGCATCGAGAATGGCCAGCGTATCGCCAACCTTCACGTAGTCGCCTTCCTTCACACGTATCTCAAGGATACGCCCAGGCACCTTGCTCGATACACGATATTCACTCACTTCTACCTGTCCTTGCATCAATTCTGGGTCACGACCCAGGGCAAAGAAACCTATCAAGGCCACCAATACCACTACAATGGAAAAACCTACGATGGCCAACAGGATGTTGTTATGTTGTGTTTTTGCAGACATCTTGTCTTATATTTTTTATGTTTCAACGTTCACTTGGTTCCATGAAATCATCAAAAAACCGTTGCAAAGATAGATGTTTTCAACGAAATGACAAAGAAAAAAAATATTTTTTTCGTTTTTGTGCTTGTTCTTTAGAAATAATTCACTATATTTGCAACATCGTAACGAAAAACTGATGCTATGAATAGGAAAAGTTTCCTTTATCGCGTGTATGACCTGTACATCGACGGCTTCCGCTCCATGAAGCTGGGGCGTACGCTTTGGGCTATTATCCTCATTAAGTTATTCGTTATCTTCGTCATCCTCAAGCTGTTCTTCTTCCCAAACTTCATCAAGGAGCATGCCCCAGAGGGCGACGAGTCCGAATTCGTGGCTACACAAATCTTAAAACAACAATAACATGACTACAGATTTATTTCTAAACATCGACGCTGGCTCCATCAATTGGGCAAGGGCACAATTCGCACTGACAGCCATCTACCACTGGCTCTTCGTGCCGCTAACCCTCGGACTGGCAGTCATCATGGGCATCTGCGAAACGCTCTGGTTTCGCTACATTACTGATCCCACCAAGGTCATTGTCGGACAAATCGACACCTTTTGGGAGGACTGTGCCAAGTTCTGGCAACGTCTCTTCGGCATCAACTTCGCCATGGGTATTGCGACGGGCATCATCCTCGAATTCGAGTTTGGCACCAACTGGTCGAACTACTCGTGGTTTGTAGGCGACATCTTTGGTGCGCCATTGGCCATCGAGGGCATCGTGGCCTTCTTCATGGAATCGACCTTTGTGGCTGTGATGTATTTTGGTTGGAAGAAGGTGTCGCCAGGCTTCCACTTGGCAGCAACGTGGCTGACAGGCTTGGGTGCAACGATTTCAGCATGGTGGATTCTGGTGGCGAACGCGTGGATGCAGTATCCTGTAGGCTGCGCCTTCAATCCTGACACAATGCGCAACGAGATGGTATCGTTCCTTGACGTTGCCCTCTCACCTTTCGCCATCGACAAGTTCTTCCACACGGTCATCTCTGCCTGGATTATCGGTGCCGTCTTCGTCGTAGCGGTATCGAGCTGGTATCTCATGAAGAAACGCGACGTCAAGCTGGCTACGGAGAGCATGAAGATTGCTGCCATCGTTGGTTTGGTAGCCTCATTGGGTGCGGCCATGACAGGTCATAAGTCAGCACAGAGCGTTGCAGAGGTACAGCCCATGAAGCTGGCTGCTATGGAGGCGCTCTACGATGGTGGCAACGGCGAAGGGCTGGCCATCATTCCTGGCATCAAGGTGCCCTACGCACTGAGTTTCATGGCTACCAACGACTTCGAGGGCTATGTGCCTGGCATCAACGACATCCTGAACGGTTACGACAAACCTGACGGCACACAGGAGCCCTCCGTCGATGAGAAGATAGAGCGTGGCAAGAAGGCCATCACGGCACTTGCCGATTATCGCAAGGCCAAGAAGGCGGGTGCCGACTCCGCCCTTCTCGCTTCTCAATTGTCAATTATCAATTCTAACATGAAGTACTTCGGCTATGGTTACGTGAAGGACAAGAACGACGTCGTGCCGCCCGTCTGGATTAATTTCTGGGCGTTCCGCGTCATGGTGGGTCTGGGATGTTTCTTCATCCTGTTCTTTGCCGTCATCCTGGCTGTCTCTTACAAGTTCCCCAAGTTCTTGTTCAAGAAGTACGACATCACCACCCTACCCTCGTGGCACTATTGGATAGCTATTGCCTTAGTACCACTGGCCTACATCGCCTCAGAGAGCGGCTGGCTCGTCGCTGAGTTCGGACGCCAACCTTGGACTATTCAGGACATGCTGCCCACATGGGTCGCTGTCAGCGATATCGAAGGCTTCAGCGTGGCCCTGACGTTCTTCCTATTCCTCTTCCTGTTTACCCTCATGCTCTGCGTGGAAATCAGCATTCTGCTCAAGCAGATTAAGAAAGGGCCTGAGTACTATCAGCCAAAAAGCAAACGACAAACTACAGACACTAAACAATAAACTCTTATGACATACGATTTCTTACAGCACTACTGGTGGTTCCTGGTATCCGTCTTAGGTGCATTATTAGTATTCTTGATGTTTGTGCAGGGTGCCAACTCGATGGTGCGCTCGTTGGGCTATACTGATGAGGGACGGCGGTTGATTATCAACTCGACGGGACGCAAGTGGGAGTTTACGTTCACCACGTTGGTCACCTTTGGCGGTGCCTTCTTCGCCTCGTTCCCACTGTTCTACAGCACGTCGTTCGGCGGAGCCTACTGGCTCTGGATGATTATCCTCTTCACCTTCGTGCTGCAGGCTGTCAGCTACGAGTTCCAGAACAAGTTGGGCAATCTGCTGGGCGCCAAGACCTTCCAGACATTCCTGGCCATCAACGGTTTCTTAGGTCCGTTGCTGTTAGGTGGAGCGGTGGCAACCTTCTTCGAGGGTTCGAACTTCATCGTCGTAAAGGATAACCTCATCAATTCTCAATTCTCAATTGTCAATTCTCAATTCGAGATAACGCCTGTCATCTCACATTGGGCCAACGCCTCACACGGTCTCGACGCCCTGCTCAATCCCTGGGTTTTGGTGTTCGGACTGGCAGTGATGTTCCTGGCGCGTGTGTTGGGTACTTTATATATAATTAATAATGTGAACGACGACGACATCCGCTCGCGTGCCGGCTTCCAACTGCTGGCATCGGCACTGGCCTTCGTCGTACTGTTTGTCGTCTACCTGGTCCACCTGCTCTTGAAGGACGGCTTTGCCTACGACGACAGCGGACTCATCGTCATTGAGCCCTATAAGTATCTGCACAATTTCCTCGACATGTGGTATCTGCTCATCGTCCTGCTCATTGGTGTCGTACTGGTACTCTTCGCCATCGGACGCAGCTTCATGGACAAGAAGTGGATATGGGGCATCTGGCCTGCTGGCATTGGTGTCGTACTGGTGGTGCTCTGTCTGCTGCTTTGTGCCGGATGGAACAACACGGCTTACTATCCCTCAACAGCCGATCTGCAGTCGTCGCTCACCATCCAGAACTCCTGCTCCAGCGAGTTTACGCTGACCACGATGGCCATCGTCAGCATCCTCATTCCCTTCGTCTTGGCATACATCTGGCATGCGTGGTGGAGCATCGACAAGAAGAAGCTCGATAAACAGGAGTTAATAGACGACCACGCATATTAAAATAAAGAAATGAGCCAACTTTTTGGGCTCATTTCTTTATTTTTATTAACTTTCACCCTTGGTGAAGTTAGGCTGCACCTCAGAAATACAAAGAAAAACAAGTTTTCCTTTGGTATTTCGCTCGGTTTGCACTACCTTTGCACCTTGTATGATAGTTTGTATAGCAGAGAAACCTAGTGTGGCACGCGACATTGCCCGCATTATCGGCGCTACGTCGAGCCACGACGGATATATGGAAGGCAACGGCTTTCAGGTGACATGGACGTTTGGTCACCTGTGTACGTTGAAGGAGCCCCACGACTACACCCCGATGTGGCGTGCGTGGAGCCTGACGTCATTACCCATGATACCAGAGCGCTTTGGCATCAAACTCATTGACGACCAAGGCATCAAGAAACAGTTCTCTATCATCGAGGGCCTCATGCAGAAGGCTGAGCGCATCGTCAACTGCGGTGACGCTGGACAGGAGGGTGAACTCATTCAGCGCTGGGTCATGCAGAAGGCTGGCGCCAAGTGTCCCGTCAGTCGTCTGTGGATATCCTCGATGACCGACGAAGCCATCCGTGAAGGGTTTCAGAACTTGAAAGACCAGGCCGACTACCAGCCGTTGTATCTCGCAGGACTCTCACGTGCCATTGGCGACTGGCTCTTGGGCATGAATGCCACACGCCTCTATACCCTGCGCTACGGGCAGAACCGCCAAGTACTCTCAATAGGTCGCGTACAAACCCCCACCCTTGCCCTCATCGTCAACCGACAGAAGGAGATAGACAACTTCAAGCCTGAGCCCTACTGGGTGCTGGCCACCGTCTATCGCGACACCACGTTTACGGCAACATCAGGTAAGTTCACCTCGAAAGAAGAGGGCGAGAAGGCGTTTGCAACCATCGAGGGCAAGCCGTTTACGGTGACTAAGGTCGAGAAGAAGGAGGGCAAGGAACAGCCGCCCCAGCTCTACGACCTCACGTCGCTGCAGGTCGATTGCAACCGCAAGTTCGGCTTCTCTGCTGAGATGACGCTAAACCTCATCCAGGCTCTCTACGAACGCAAGTTCACCACCTATCCACGTGTCGATACGCAATACCTCTCTGACGATATCTACCCCAAGTGTCCGCAGACCATGAACGGCCTTTATCAGACTAAGTTCGGCGGTGTGGCACCCTACGCAGAATTGATAAAGCCCATCGGTGGCAAACCGCTGAAGAAGACCAAGCGCGTGTTCGACTCGTCGAAGGTCACCGACCACCACGCCATCATCCCCACAGGCGTCATTCCCCAGAACCTGAGCGATGCCGAGCAGAAGGTTTTTGACCTCGTTGCACGCCGTTTCATTGGCGTCTTCCTGCCCGACTGCAAGTTCTCCACGACAACGGTCTTGGGCGAAGTCGACGGCATCGAATTCAAGGTCACAGGTAAGGAGATTCTCGACCCAGGCTGGCGCGTGGTGAGGGAAGTGAAGAACGAAAAAAACGACGAAGACGAGAAGAAAGATGACGACGAAGAACGCACCCTTCCCACCTTCGTCAAAGGCGAGAGTGGCGAACACGTGCCGACCCTCACTGAGAAGATGACCACACCCCCGCCCTACTACAACGAAGCCTCGCGGCTGCGTGCTATGGAGACAGCTGGCAAGTTCGTCGAGGACGAGAC
>JAEEGI010024200.1_pt1 | contig 11855 bp, 4 predicted proteins | sample 8958751 | NCBI WGS metagenome assembly JAEEGI01 (sample SAMN16246545, study PRJNA631951) | gut metagenome | biome: gut microbiome; feature: rumen; material: KS-attached | host: Bos | place: Iran: Karaj | collected 2018-10 | reverse complement strand
CAGTGAATTGGTTAATTCATTTTAGAGGGGAAATGAGATAGAATAATTTTCGCGAAAAGAAAAAGAATAATTTACCTGAACTCCCCATCAGAAAATATAATAAAAGAGTTTTTGAATTTTATTTTGAATAACTATGTATATTAAATAAAAAAATTATAATTAAATTAAAAATTTTTATTTTTTTTAGTTAATTAATGGAATTTAAGAGAAAGAAAAGGGAAGACAATAATAATTCAAATTTTAATCAATTTCCCCAAAATTTTCAGCACCCAAATTTTCGCCCTAATAGTTTTTCCTATCAAACTTCATCAAATATTCCTCCAATAACTCAAAATGAACTAGAAGGAATAGTAGTAGACTATTTAATAAATAATATATCATTTCCAATAGATTCCTTTACTCTATTAAGAAATATAAAATCCTCATTCAGAAATATTGAATATTCAGTTTTTGTTTTTAAAAATTTAGATATTAATTCAGTAATAAGGGATTTAATATCAAATAATTTAATAGAATATGAAGAAATATCAATAAACTTAAAAAGATGTTATTTAATAAAAAACATTTCATTAGAAAAACTAAAGCAATTTAAAGAAGCAAATCATGAAGTGTTTTCAATAAATGAAGATTTTGAAAAATATAAAGAAAAAGCAAAATCAATAGCATTAAATGTATTAAAAGGATCATATTATATAAACACAGAAGATGATTTAATAAAAATATCTTTATCAAATTCAAATGACTATTCCTATTATTATAATATGAACCAAGTGAATGATTACACAAGTAAAAAAAGACAAAGAGATCAAGAAATAAATCAAACACAAAATCAACAGAAAAAACAGGAAAAAATGAATAATGTAGAAGAAGAATTTATAAATAATTACCTATATGCTCCAACAGCAATAGATATGCTATCAAGTGATCATTATAATGATGCAAAGAATTTATTGAGTCAAAATTTTTCAGGTGATTATTCGAAAGTTTTAGAGAAAATAAAGACAAAATATGGTTCATCAATGTTAAAACCATTTTGTGAATATGGAACAAGAGAAGAATGTGCAAAGCATATGAAAGGAGAATGTCCTAAAGTTCATTTTAAACCAATAATAAGTTTACATACAGATACATCATTAGGTGATTGTTCATATTTAGATACATGTAGACATATGGAAATATGTAAATTTGTTCATTATCAAATAGAAGAAAGTGAATCAATACCTTCAAATAGGAAAGAATTAATATTAAATGGTGATGAAAATACTCTTCCAAGTCAATGGATAAGTTGTGATATAAGAAAATTTGATTATACAATATTAGGTAAATTTGATGTTATTATGGCAGATCCACCTTGGGATATTCATATGGATTTACCTTATGGAACTTTAAGTGATGATGAAATGAAAAATTTACCTGTTAGAAATTTACAAGATGAAGGAGTTATTTTTTTATGGGTAACTGGAAGAGCAACTGAATTAGCAAGAGAATGTTTAGAATTATGGGGTTATGAAAGAAGAGAAGAATTAGTTTGGATTAAAACTAATCAATTACAAAGATTAATTAGAACTGGAAGAACTGGACATTGGCTTAATCATAGTAAAGAACATTGTCTTATTGGAATCAAAGGAAATCCTAATATTAATAAAAATGTTGATTGTGATGTTTTAGTCAGTGAGGTTAGAGAAACTAGTAGAAAACCTGATGAAATTTATGAATTAATTGAAAGGATGAAACCTGGAGGAAGAAAGTTAGAATTGTTTGCTAGAGCTCATAATAGGAGGCAAGGTTGGATTAGTCTTGGAAATCAATTACCTGGTGTCTACTTTGTTGAGAAAGATATGATTGAAAGGTTTAATAAAGCTTATCCTGAAAATCAACTTACTGAAGAAATAATGAATAAGAATAGAGAAACTTCTACCGCGAAAAAAGAAATTTAATATTTTTTTGTCTTGATTGAAAAATTAAATAATTTATAAAAATATTTTTATTTTTTATTTGAATTTATGATTTTATTTTTTATATATTGATTAATTTTTATTTTTAATAAAGGATATTTTAAAGATTAAAAATTTAATAGTTTATTTATATTATTATATTTAATCATTTAGTTTTTGATAATTTGTAAAAAAATAATATTTTTTAAGAATAAAAAAGATTGTTTATACTAAAATTACAAATACTAATAAAAACTTAATCCTTTTTACTTTCATTATCAACATTATTATTTTTATTTATATTTTGACTTAATCCTTCAAAATTATTATTCAAACTAAAAAAATTTGAAGTTCCTTCATTTTTAAAATCAGGAGTTGATTGTTGGTTTTGATGTTTAAATAAACTTCCTTTTCCAAAAGTTTTTCTAAAAATAGGATTAGTCCTTTTATTAGTATTTAAAGATTTAGTTTCATAATTAACAATATCAGGATAAATTTCTTTTAATCTTTGAGTTCTTTTAGCATCAAATTCATTATAATTTATATCAAAAAAATAATTTAATCTTTGTTTTTCAATTTTTTTAATAATAGGTTCATAATTTTCAACTTTATTACTAAATGCACTTTTTGTTGATAATATTTCTTGAATTGAATTTTTATTCTTTATTTCAATATTAGAATTACAATATGTTTGATATCCTTCTGAAAGTTTTCTTTTTTTAATTGGATATGTTTCATTTTCTAATTGTTGTTTATCATTTTTAAAATTTGAAATGAAAGTATCAAAAGTTTTTAAAAAATTTTCTTTATAAAATTCTATTAATGTAATATATTTAGTATCACTTATTTTAACTTGAGTAAAAATTTTTTGAAAAATTGATTGATCTTGTTTACTTTTTTGATAATTATTTCTAATATTTTCAAGAGAAATTTTTGGTTTAAAATCAAATTTTTCTTGTTCTGAATTTTCTTCTTTAAATAAATTATTAATTTTTAATATTGTAATAATTACACAAATAACAAATTGATCAATATGATGTTTAAATATTATTTCAATATATTCTTCACTTATTAAAATACTTTTTAAAAATTGTTCACTTTCAAAAGCAATTTCATTTGATAAACCTAAATTTTTAAAAATTGTCTTATTTAATAAATTACAATAATTAATTATTCTAATGAAAAAAATACTCATTCCATTTAATTTTGGATACGATTTTATATTTTCTCTTATTTTCTTAAATATATCTAATTGATTGTTTTCTTCTTTTTTAATAAAATCTAAAAGAAAATCTTTTTTATTATGAAGAAGAAATAAACTTTGATATGAAAATTCAAAATCTGATAATTTTTCTAAATCAATTTTTAATTGAGCATTCATTTCTTGATTTTGATTGAATAATTGATGAATATCATTTTTAAAATTTAAAGAAGGATTTCTCCAAATTAAAAAAGATAAAATTTGATATTCAATTTCATCTAAATGATTTTTAATTTCTTTATGGAAAATAATAGAATGATTTTGAGTAGGATTAATAATTTTCCAAAAATCATAAATATCTAAATCAATACTTTCATAAATTTTATTAAATGGTATTTCTTCAATATCTTCAATAAAAAGTACAATTTCAAAAGAAATAGCAATCATAGCTTTTGCAAAAGTTTCATTATATAATAACATTGCACAAAATTCTTCAGAAAAAATATTTTCATCTTTTTGTAATAAATTTTGAATAAATTTTAAACATAATTTAGTTCTTTCTTCAATATTAGTAACTAATTTAACTCTATAAAAAGAAAGTAACTCTTGAAATTTTCCTTCAAATAATTTATGAATAAAATTTGAAATTGGTTTTAATTCTTTATTATATTCATATTTAGGAGTATATTTTTCTTGTAAACTTAAAACAAAATTTGAATCATAATCTGTAATATATGTTTTAGCCCAATTTTTTAATGTTACTACTCTTGTAAAAGGTGTCATACATATTGTACTTTGAATTTTTGGTAAATTAAAATTTGTTATAAAATGATTTTTATTTTCATTTTGATTTGGAAATAATTCTCTTGCACATGAATTAATATTTGAAGGAGATAAAAATTGATTTATTTTTTTTGGTGATGAAGCTATGTTACTAAATATATCATAAAATAATATTCTTTCATCAAAAATATCTTTTTTAAGAATAAATTCATTATAATATTTTGAATAAAATGTATTTATATATTTATCTGTATTTGAATAATCTAATATTTCAATATTAATTTTTTTAAATTCATTATTTACTTGATTAATATCATCTTGTTTTATTAAATTTAAATCTAATTTTGCAATTTGAAAAACTATATTTTTAATATTTTCATTTTTATTTTCATTATCAATTTTAAGAGAAATAGGAAAATATGTGCTAGGAATTTTAACAACTAAAATATTAAAAATATAAACAAGTAAATAAAAACCTTGAAGTAAATTTTTAGAATCTCCATAAATTTTAGCTCTTAAATAAATAAATGCCGCCCAAATTGTTTTTTTTAATTTAAAATTATTTTCTGAGTTTTCAAAGAAATGAGAAAAAAAATCATTTAATTTTCTTGAGTAATTTCTACTTTGAGAATATTCTTCAAGTTTTTTATTAGGTAATATAAATTCAGGTTCATTTCTAATTTGAGGAGATGAAATAAAACTTTTAATTGCTTTTAATACATTAGTTAAAGATAATAATGGAGTATTATTTTTACCAAAAAGTAATTCTCCTTTATGTTGAGTATATAATTTTTTTAAATATAAATTATATTGTTCTTCATTGTAAGTTTTTGTTTTTTTTGAATTTGAATATATAGTAAAAATGCATGCTTTTATAAAACTTTCTTCATTAAATGGTAGAGTTTTATCTCGATATGATTCAACATATAAATTTTTTAACTTTGAATATATTTTTGAAAATTCTTCTTGTTCTTTTTCGTCTAATTCAAATAAATCAAAATAATATTTAATAGTATTATCAGAAATCATTTTTATGTTCTTGAATTATTTTTTCAAAATAATTATTTTTTTTTCTAATATATATTCAAAAAATATGTAAATTAAGAGGTGTTCAATAATTTAAACATTTTTAAATCAAATTAATTACTAAAATATAACATTTTTGAAGGTAGATAATTAAAACAAATAAAGAAGAATAAAAAGGGATTTAACAGACATCGATAATAATTGAAAAATAAAAATGGAGATATAATATTTTATAACAATATTAAGAAAATAACTTTACCTATTTTAAATGACTTCAAAAAATTGTAAATTCAACAATTGAAAAAAAATAAAGTGAATTATGAAAGGAAGAACAAAAATTAAATGTATCATTATTATTTCTAAATTCAATAATTTTATTAATAGATTCAATATTATAAGTATTATGTATTTGAAATTTAAATTAAACCTTCTAAATTATGTTTTTCATATTTAAAATATATTTTGAAAGAATAACATAATAATTAATGTTATCAGTGACTTTATTTTTATTAATTTTTAATTTACTTTTATTATAAAAAATGTAACAATAAGTCGATTAATATTATTATATTTATGAAATTAATTTGAAATATTAAATAAAAAATTTCATATAATTAGAATCAATAAAAAAGAGATACAATTTCTTTTTCTTGAACAAAGAAAGAATAATAATTAGGAGAACTCATCAAGAATAATAAAGAAATTAATTAATAATTTCAAAAATTTCATCCATTTTTAATTTTAATAAATTACTACTATCAAAAAAATAAAATTATTTCATTTTTTTATTGATAATATAATATCAAATTGTTAAATTTTTTATTTTAAATTTTAAACATTTTCATCTTTAATTATTTTTTTAAATTTCAATTATTTAATTCATTATCATTAACATATAATTATTATATTAAAAAAGTATAATGATAGATGAAGAAGTTAATATAGAATCTCCTAAAATGATAATAAAAAAAACAATAAGAATAAAAAACACAAAAAACAATAATCCAATTAATTTATTAAGAGAAGAAAAATTACCTTTTAGCACTGAAAGAAAAAGAGAATATATTTTTCCTAAAATAATTTCAAAAGAAAAAAAAATAAAAATTAATTTTTCATCAACTTTAAAAAAAAGTATCAATAAATCAATAATAGATTATATAAATGAGAAAAAAAGTTCATTAATAAATAATAATAATGAAGAAATAGAAAATTCAACTTCTTCAAGAAAAAATAATAATACAAATTTTCAAAATTATAAAAATTTTGAAGACAATCAAACTATAGAAAAAAATTTACTTCATAAAAAATTATATTCATCATCAATATTAAATCATTCAAAAAGAAATTATAAATCTTTTTTACCAAATGAATCATTAAGTGATTATAGATATAATAATTTAAAATTAAAAAATTTAAAATCTTTTTCTAAAAAAATAATCTTAAAAAAATTGTTTACAACGAAAAACCAAGAAAAAAAAATAATAAAATTTCCAAAAAACAAAATAAATAAATTAGATGTAATAAGAAAAAATAGAATGTTAACATATTATATAAAACAAGGAAATAATGGTAAATTAATAGAAAAATGTATTCAAACAAGAGAAAATTGTATTTCAGTTTCAAAAGAAAGTTATGCAAATTTAATTTGGACTCCATTATCATGTGATATAGATTTTAAAAATAATGAAAATTATAAATTTCAATTTTTAAATCATTTTGAATATCATAATGAATTATCTAATAAAATGAAATTATTCTTTAATTTAATTCATTATTGTGAATTAAATGATATTGATTTATTTTCTTTTTTTCCTTTAACTATTATTTTCCAATTTGATAAAACTTTTAATAATCAATTAAAAGGTTTTGAACAATTATATAATGATATTTCAAATTTATTAAATTATAATAATATATTATCTAATTATTATACTTATAAAAGAATGGAAAAAGTTTATTCTGATTATTGTTCTATTAAATTAAGTACTCAAATAGGAAATTTACAAAGAATGAAAATTCCATATACACATTATAATGGAAGAAATATTTGGATAATAAAACCTATAAATTTAAATAGAGGAAGAAATATAAAAGTTTTAAGTGATTTAAATGAAATAATAAAAGAAATTAAATTACTTAATGAAACTAAACAATTAATTTTAGAAGAAAATAATAATAAATATATAAAAAAAATTGATAATGTTATTGTTCAAAAATATATTGAATGTCCTCTTCTTTATAAAGGAAGAAAATTTGATATTAGAATTTGGGTTCTTTTTATTTTTAAAGATGAAAAATTAAGTTTATATGTTTTTAAAGAAGGTCATTTAAAAGCAACTTGTGATCAATTTGATATAAATTCATCTAATTTATATATTCATTTAACTAATTATAGTGTTCAAAAACATAATTCAAATTTTTCAAAAGAAGAAATTGGAAATGAAATATCTTTTGAAGAATTTCAAAATTTTTTAAATAACCAAAAAAATAAAATTAATTTTCACAAAGATATTTTCCCTAAAATTTGTAATATAATTGAAATAACAGGTTTTTCAGTAAAAACAAGAATAAATTTAACGAATAAAAGAAATTGTTTTGAAATATTCGGATATGATTTTATGATTGATTCAAATTATAATCCATTTTTAATTGAAGTAAATACAAATCCTGGATTTGAAGAAAGTTCTCCTTTAATTAAAGTATTAATTCCTAGAATGATTGATGATGCTTTTAAATTAACTATTGATACTTTATTTAGTGATGAATATAATATTTCAAATTCAAATTATCATGTAAATGGGTATAAGGACAATGAAAATATGTGGTTAAAATTAAAAATAAAATAATTGTTTTTTTTGATATATTATAATTTTATTTTTCATTGTTAATATATTTAAAGATAAATAAACTCTTATTAAATTAAATAAGAATATAAATAAGAATATTAATAAGTTATATAATATTATTAATTTATTAATTTGTATATATTTATATTTCCTAAAAAAAGAAAAATATAATTAATAAATAAAATATTATATTAATTAATTAATTTGATATCTTTCTTTTATTTTTTTTTGTAAATATAAAAGACAAGAGAAAAATTGATTACCTAATTGAATTCTTTTCTTAATAAATAAAGGAGTATATTTAGTGATTTTTCCATATTTTCCATCATTAATATCTTTAATTGATAAAATAATAATATTATATCTCCATTTAAATAAATTCATAAGTAATAAATTATAAATTAATTTATTTTCCCTTTTATGAATTAAATACTTTAACATTCTATATTTTCTTCCTACAATAAATTTTTTATTTTTGTAAAGAAAATTAATCTGAATATTTGAATGAAAAATTTTAATAAAATTCATTTCTGTTTTTTTTCTTAATTGAGTAAATTTATTTTTTAATAATCTATTATTCTTATTTTTTATACAATTTAAAGCCTTTAAAAATTGTGTTCTTTGACTCCTTATAAAAAGTAATTCTTTTAATTGTTGATAAGATTTTAAAATTATTTTTTTCTTTCTTTTACTTTGAATATTCCAAATAAATAAATTATTTCTTAAATTATTTTGAACTATATCAAAAACTCTTTTTAAATATTTATGCTTAAAAAAATTGAAAAGTTTTTTATAAGTATATTCAAGTATTTTTTTCCTTAAAATATGTTTTCCTTTAATTTTCATTTGAATAATTTTTCCTAATTTATTTAATGTATGTATAATCATTTTATTTCCAAATTTTTGTCTTGTTTTTTTAAATTTTTTTAAAGAAACAAATTCAGAAATTTTCTTTGAAGATTTTTTTAAAAGAATTAATTTACTTCTTTTCAGCCATTCCTTTAAATATTTAGATAAAGACAATATATTTTTTTCATAATTTCTTAAATACATTTTTTTTAATTTATATAATTTTTTATTTCTCCAAATATCAAAATATTTTTTTAAATCAGAGTATTCATAAATTTTTATCATTGAATTAAGTCTATTTTCCTTTAAAATATTTTTAAATATTTCAAAACTTTCTTTTAAATTTTTTTTATCATTTTGATTTCCTATTTTTAATAAATATTTCCCTTTTATTTTCTCTATATTTTCCTTATTTCCATAATAAAAATCTTTACTTTTGAAAATTTGATATAATCTAGTTAAAAAATAAGTTTTATGAATAAATTCTTTTTTCATAAAAATTTTATCTTCAATCAAATTAATAAATAATCTCAATTTTAGATTGTTCATTGGTTTAACATAATTATTATATATTTGATTATGTAATTTTAATAAATCAAATCTTTTTCTTAAATAAGTATTTATACAATATTTTTTATTTATTTCATTTATTTTATTTATTAAATTTCCTAATTTTTTATTTCTTTCTAAAAATTTAATTGTATCGTTTTTCCATTGTAAAAATCGAATTAATAATATATTTTTATCTTTAAACTCTATTAATTTTTTTTCTTGAATATTTATAAATATATTTTTTTTCCATATTGTTAAAAACTTTTTTAAATTATTCTTTCTTCTGATTTTATCTATATTCTTCCAATTTTATTTAATTTGAAACATTTTATTTTAATTGGAATTTCTTCATTTTCTTTTATATAATTATCAACATTTAAAATTTGATTATACCATTTATTAAGGTATTTTCTTATAAAAAATTTATTAAAATAAGATTCTAATTTTTTATTTCTATAATATTCTTTCAATAAACTAAAATTTTCTTTGATATAATTTTTATTAATTAAATCAAAAATATTATTCAAAATAAAAGGCTTTGAAAATTTCATTAAATTATAAAAATATTTTTTTAATAACATTTTTTGAAAGCAATTTTCTAATTTAATTAACATAATAGGTAATTGTAAATTAAGAGATTTCCTTTTTAATTTTTGTAATTTATTTTTACATTCTTGATTATTTTTTAAATTAATCATATTTTTAAAACATTTAGATCTTTTAATTATATTAATCCACTTTTTAAAATAGTCTTTAATAAATTTATATTCAACTAACATTTGAATTTTATTTTGATTATTAAATAAATAAATTAATTTATCATAAATTAACTTTAATTCTTTCTTTCCTAAGATTTTTTTAAAAAACTCAAATTCATTTTCAATTCCTTTATTTACTTTCAAATTAAAAACTCGTAATCTTTGAAAACATTTATTAAATAATTTACATTTATTTTCAAATTTCTTTTTGTCATTTTTATATTTTAACCAATAATAAATAAAAGGATGAATATAAAAACCACATTTTCTCATAAATTTATCATTATTTCTTAATAAAAATCCTCTAATTAATTTTTGAATAAAAATAATTTTTGAACAAGTATCATAGTCAAAAATTTTTTTACTATATAAACTTTTTTTATTAAAAGGTTTAGAAAAAATTTTATCTTTATCTTGAATAATTCTTTTTTTAAGATAAAAATCTTTAAATTTGTTTTGTATAAGAAAAACTTTTTTATTAACATCATTATAAATTTTTAAAAGAGAAAAATGATGAAACAAAAGAGAAAAAGACTGAGAAACTCTATGTTTAAAATAAATATTATTAACCCGATTAATGAAAGGTAAAATATCATCAATATTATGTAAACAATTAGAAATAATTTTCCTTATTAAAAATCCTCTAAAAAGACTTTGAATTTTAGAAGTAAAGAAAAAATAATTATTAGTTAATAAAATGCTTTTCCACCATTTTTGAATAATAAAAGCATTATCAATCATCTTTTTTTTTTTTTTAATATTATCAGGTTTAATTCTATAAGAATATTGTAATCTTCTTGCATGAACAGCAGCATTTTTTGCAGAATCATATTTCATTTCTATATAATGATTTATATGTTCTTTTCTATATTTTGGTATTTTTGTTAATGATGGTCCAAATAAAATAAATGATGACTTTTTACGAATTGGAAATTTTATTTCTTCTTCTGTTATTTCTTTATCATTTATATTTTCCTTATTTATGTTATATATTTTTAAAAATAAATTTTTGTTTATTTGCTTGAAATTATATTTGTCTCTTAATATTTTCTTTTGAAGAGGATGATTCATAAAATTTTCGTAAAAAAAATTTGAAAAATTGTTTTTTGATTGACTTTTATCTAAAAATAGAAGAATTTTGTTTTTTGGGAAAGTAAATTTTTTTTTATAGTTCATTATATTTTTTAATATGTTTATTTCTTCTTGTAATAATTTTTTATTTTTTATTGTTTCATTTTTAGGAGAATTTTTTCCTGAAATAATATTGTATTCTATTTCTCCTTTTATTAAAATTGGCTTTTTATTTACTGTTATTCCATTGTTTTTTGAATTATCTTTTTTATTTTTCTTTATTAATAAATCTAAATTTACTGGAATATCCATTATATTTATTTCAGACATTTGATTTTTTTTATTTTTTTATATGATTTTTTATTAATTTTATTATTGAATAGATTATATATATTATTAATTAAATTAAAAATTATATACAATAAGTTTTAAATAATATATGATGATTTTGAATATGAATTATACAAAATTATTTAAAACTGTTTTTTCAATAATTTATTCATTTATTTTAAATATTTACTTTTCCTTTGAATCAATAATTTTTAAAAGAAAATAATATCAAATTAATCCTTCCTAATTAATAATTAATAAATAGAAAAAAAAAGAATAAAGAAAAAAATAAAAAATCCATATATTTTTGAGTATTATTTAATCTTTAAAATGTTAAAAATAAAAATAGTAATAAAAAAATATATAGATGATATTATAATTTCTATTATTTAAATTTTATTGATAAAATAGTCAAAAATTTTTAAAGTTATTAAATAAAGTAATTTCCTTTTATTAAACAAAAAATTAATTTAAAATGTAAAATAAATTCATATATTGAAACCAC
>JAEEGI010024199.1_pt1 | contig 11855 bp, 8 predicted proteins | sample 8958751 | NCBI WGS metagenome assembly JAEEGI01 (sample SAMN16246545, study PRJNA631951) | gut metagenome | biome: gut microbiome; feature: rumen; material: KS-attached | host: Bos | place: Iran: Karaj | collected 2018-10 | reverse complement strand
GAACAAATTTACTCCCTCATTACCCCCTCATTACCCCCTCACGAGGGAATCGGAAAGAAAGTAACCACCAGATTTACTTGAACCAGAATACTTAATAAGTCCAGCATCCTTCAAGCGTTTAACATAACGTTCAACACTCTTCACGGGAATATCTGTTTTATTACTAAGCATCGTTGTTCTTAGTCCAGGCTGCTCGTGCAAGACACATAGAATTGATGCCAGTTTTTCTTTAATGTCTTTTCCTACTCCCTCAATTACTCCCTCAATTACTCCCTCAAAATGAGCCATCAAATCTGTAGCGCTTTGATGTGGTTGTTCCGCACGCAGGTAATGGATATTAGGGAAAGACACCTTAACTATCTGGTCTTTAATCTCAAATATAGGAATATCAAAGCCGTGTTCCTTGCTGTCTTGTATCATTCGAGGTATGCCTGTCCCCATCATCTCTATCAGCTTTCTGTAATAGCACTGATGAGCAATATCTGGATTGCGAAGCATTGATACCCCTTCACCTCCTTTTACGATAACAGATTCCATGGAGGGCAATACTCCATAGTTGGCTATTTCTAAGCGATTAGGATATAGGAGAATATGCATAAAGCCATTAACTGAGTTGTAATCTCTATGCACGATGGCGTTCATAATGCCTTCCCTTACTGCTACTTGTGGGTAATTCCACCTCTCCTCTCTTAGCAGACCGTCAATCTTGACACTTTTAGAATATGTCATATCTATAAACTGGAATATGGCACTGATATTCTTAAATATATTACCCTCAAAGAGCCGTGCCTCCACCAAATCAGCATTAGAGTCCGAAGAGAATACAGACAATTTGATTCTTGTCTGGGCAATGAATTGTGCTGGTGTCTTAGCGTAAAGGGCAATACAGGCATTAGTCAGATTACCATCCTTAAGAAGTCCATTCTTGATTAGGAACAATTCCTCGTCATCTATATTATTACCGCTCGTGCGAATATACTCCTTCATCGTATTTCTGACTTCATCCATATCCAAATCGTCCACCTCTGCACCGAGGACAGGCATCCGTTCCCAGTTGAAATCAGATTGTTTACGCTCTAACAGCATGTTGCCAATGCTCTCAGGACTGGCCACAACGATTTCATCCCCTAACTTTTGATATATCTTTCCATCGCAATGATATGGTTTCTGTGCACCTTCCCAAACGCTTATAAGCAGTATATTTGTTCCATTATAATCAATAGAATGGATATCAATAGGAGCCGATGGGCGTATCCTGTTAGCCAATGCCTTAGACAATCCACTTATATCCCCCTCAGACACCCCTAAAATACGTTTGTTATCATCTACTCCGATAACTATATCGCCACCACGATTATTAAGCATTGCCGTAATCGTCTTGGCAAGCATATCTTCCGTTGCTTTAGGCAAGAAATCCAAACGCTCATTCTTTTCTTGTCTCAGCAAGTTGTCTATTATAAATCTTCCATCCATAACTTAATCCTCCTGTGCCAATATGTTTTCTATGAATGTTCTGTCCTCAAATTGAGTCTTAATGTAGATGCTCATCTCGTCAAGACGATAAAACTCCTGCGCCCAATTTCCGTTTCTTAGCGTAATGGGGATATGATTCTTTATTACGTAGTTATACACGTCTATACAGCGAGGGTCAAAGAAGTTGTTCTTTCTCACTTCTATCTTGTCTGCGTCCTTTATCTTCGTGAACAACTTTCTTGCAAACACCACATCCCTGTGCACCAAGAACCAATACGGCTTTTTCAACTCTATAGCTCTTTTGATTTCTTCAAACGTGATATTCTTCTCACCGATGTTCCCAGTTCCGTAATAAGGTCTGATAATCCCAAGGAACAAGTCACACTCATCTACAGCATTCAGGCAGTTCTCCAGATTCGACAGTTTGGGATTCACCTTGATAGTCCCAACATGCGAATTCAGGACTTCATACCCAAGAGTCTGTAGCAATGCCACAATCTGATACAGCTCATTCTCGAAACCATATACAGTTGAGCCAACCATTATCTTTATCTTTCTGTCCATATTTCATACATTTTGATTACGGCATCAGCAGACCTCTATATTCAAGGTCATGCTTCATTATTTCTTCTGTTTGATGAATCTCTATGTCGATTTGTTTCAGGCGATTTTCTTTATCTTCATCTGTATGCTTGTTGTCTTGAAGCACACTCAGTTTCATTTTTGCCTTAACACATTCCAGCCCGTTGTGAATGGCAGACACACTCACTGGAGCATTAGAGTTGAATAGATGTACCCAACTTTGTCCTGCAAGCAGGTTTCCCCACTTTTCGTATTTTTGAATGTCATTTAGACATTGCTCTATTCTTTCGTCTTGTAAATGTACCATTCTTTCTATTGTAAAAAATGTTTTCTTATAGAGTTACCCATTAAGTATATTGTAGTTACCCACTAATTGTTGAGAGTTTACCATCAATTCTAAACCAAATAATGATTGGATTTTCTATTTTATCTGGTTTGAAAGTATTTCGACAGGACCTTAGGAGTTCTATATGTATATTGTTCCCATTCGCCATCCAATTCTTTTTCTCTATAATTAAAATACAAATGTCCTGTTTCTTTCTCAACAGGAATCAATAGGTTATAATCAACAAGTGTATTAAACGTTTGAGTAGGTAAGCCATACTTTATTATGATGTTTAAAACAGTCTTGTATTCTACGTCCCAACCATTATTTATATCCCTAAGAACATCAAAGATTTTGTCTATTGAGGTTTTATCATAAATAGCTACAAGTTCATCGCGTATTTCACCGACTTTTCTCTTTGAATACTCTTTCAAGAGTAGATTAACATCAGTGTGCGATAATGGGAGACGTAAATCCTTATTTTCGATGTTCTTAAAAATAAGCATTAAATCCCTTGGTAAATAAAATGTATAGTCAAGAATATATTTGAATTGTGTTGTTTTATCATTATTGCTTTCATCTATGAATGAAAGCCATGGATCTTCTTGATAGTATGGTATATTCAGACGGTCAAATCCTTTACTCAAACGACGATTAATAAAACGTCTTAATAGAAGTTGGCTTTCATTACCTTTTGCAATGATATGTTCGTACCAATTTATTCGATAATCATAGCTCTCAAATATTTTATTTTTATCACAATCCACACCGTCAAGTCTATCTGCTATGTCATCGCGTATAAAAATAATGACCTTCGCATTTAATCCATTAAAGTATTCTGTGGTGTAGCGACGAGAAATGCGAATTAAATCCATTAGTTGTATTTGATCTTGTGGGTTCGTGAGTTTAAACTTTACATCTAAATCATCAAACATTACATAAAAGAAGATGTTCTTGAAAATTTCCATTTGCAGAACCTCGGTAATAATCTGTCTCAACGGTTCAATCATTTGATAGAAAGGGGCTTTTATTGATTTATTACCAAAGACCTTTGAAATGAAACCGAAATCTCTTTTTAGGGGAGAGAAATTTACTTCTTTATTTGCAACAATTTCAGTTATGACATATTTGTCAATATTTATATACCCTGAGTTTTTGGAGTAAAAGTCTTGAAGGGACTTTATTTGTCTTAAATATGTTCCTTGTCCTGTTTCTAATATCATTTTGACTAAACGTACTAGAATAAGCCATTCGAAAAAAGCCTCAAATTTGAGATCCTTTTCTGGGATGGCTTGAATAATTGCTTCAATATCAAATTCGTTTTTTCGAATGATGGAAGTATAAAGTTCATCATTTCCCTTTGCTTTTTCGTATAACCACATAGCATAGGCTGATTTGCCAGAACCTTTACGACCACTTACAATAAAATATCCTCTTTGAATATTCTCCTCAATATGAGTATAATCTTCAAAGAAGTCTAAAAGATTAAGACCGGATTGAGTTGTCTCGCCTTCGGCCTCAGGCTTTCCAATGTATAGACCTTTAGTCGTGTAATGTTTCTTAAACCTCATATTATTCTGTTTTTATATTGAAATCAACATGCTTCAAATTCTTCTCGTGTGATTGGAGTCTCTGGGTCTACAATGAGGACTTCATCGTAGGTCAGGCCGTAGAGGTGATAGACGAGGAGGTCGATTTTCTGCTCTAATGCAGATGTATCATTAGACAGAGATTTCTCTTTTAAATATACGATGTTCTCCACCAATCGTGTAATCTCATCAGTTGGAGGAATGATAGGTAATAACTCCAAATAGGTGCCTTTTATTTTAGGGAAGGTTTTTCGCTTATCCTCAAATTTTAGTTGCCAATAGAATTTTATTAATTTAGAATTTAATATGCCTAAGGTCCCAAAAGGATTTATCCGTTTGCATACGATCATAAATGCACTATTTAATACCGCCAATCCTTCTTTATCTATACCACATACAGGGACTGCTCCTACCTGACGGACAAGAATCTTGTTTTTGGAATTGTGTAGTGATTCAATCCAACATCCTCCGCATCTTGCTTCTTCATTGAAATAGCAATAGCGATTATTCCAAAAGGTCACATAGTCTAATATATCTTTTCCTGTCAAGCATTTGCGATGATATGGTGATAACACTTCAGGGCTTGGTGAAACCAATACGTCATTCGTAAAAATCTTGCGATTGCGTAATTGCATTCCGAAATTTACGGAAGCATATTCTTTTAGAAGTTCTGCTTTGTTCTCAATCTTATGCGACAAATAATAGGATTCATTTGAGGTTATTGGCTGAATTATATGCTTTTCGGCTTTCAGATAGTCACGCTGTTGAACAGAAGAAATCATCTTCACGCTCAGTTTATCATTTTCGTATTCTGCGTAATAATAGTTTAATGTATTATCTTCTTTAAGCCCCTTTTTTATAATCTCAATTCCTGTATTTACACTTGCATCAAATACATTGTCACCAATATTTATTATAGACAATATGATAGTTCTGTATAATAGCAGATTACGTAATGGTTGGGTATAATTATTGGTCAAAAAAGTTGTGGGGTTAATAAATGACAACACTCCATTGTTGCATAATAGGTTATAACCCGCTTCTAAGAAAAGGTGATATAAGTCTATTTTATAAGATGCGACCTCATATTTATTTTTGTATAAGTTTTCTAATGCAGGATTATTAAAAGTCTGTACAAGCACATATGGCGGATTGCCAATCACAATATCAAATCCCGTGAAGTTCCCTTTCTCATCCAACAATGCCGGGAACTCGAAACGCCACTCAAAGGCCTGGTCGTAGATTTTGTTGGACTCTATTTCTTCACGCTGTTGCTCTAATGCTTTGAGCTCTTTCTGGAGAGCCTTGATTTTCTTCTCGTTCTCTTTCTTTTTATTACCGAAGAAATCACCCATCTGCAAGTTGTCTATGGCTCCGCGAACTTTGGCAATCTTTCCTTTCTCTTTGTTGCTGAGTTCCGTTTTGAAGGCATGTTTAATGTCCTCAATTCTCTGGCGGAAATCATCTTTCTGCGTGTGGTCGGAAATGTCCGTATAGTCATATACCCATTGCCGATAGTCGTCCAAGGTGTAGTTTGTGCCGTTCTTTTGGTTGTAGTCTTTCAGTACATTCTGGAATGGGGCATCCAGTGGGAAACGATGGAGCAGGGAGTCGCCACACATAATCTTATAATCGAGGTTGGGCAATGGCTGCGGCTCGTTCTCGTCAACGACCAACGCCAGCCAGAAACGGAGGCGGGCTATATCTACGGCACCCTTCTCAATATCTACACCATAGATGTTATTCTGAATGATGTCACGTTTTACCTTAGCGTAAGAGAAATCTTCATTCTTGCCAATGAAGCCATAGAGCAAATGACGGCAATCGAACAGGACATTCAGCACTCCCATCGGGAAAGCGCCAGAGCCAATGGCAGGGTCACAAACCTTTACCACAGACAGGGCTTTGTTGACCAGTCTGGCATTTTCTTTGTTCTGCAGAACCGGCTCCACCACTCTTTGCTTAATCAAGGAGTCGATGGCGGTATGCAAGTCCTCAGGTGTATTGCTTTTCAGATATTGGGCAACGCTCTCCTTGCTCATATACTGCACAATCTCCTTTGGCGTATAGAAAGCACCTTTGTCTTTATTGTCCTCCAACAAGTTCTCGAAGATGTGGCCAAGCATTTCCGGGTCGATGCCGATTTCTGAGTCCTCTGGGTCGTTCTCGTCGATGGTGAAGTTATACATGGCGAAGAAGTCCATGAGTTCCTTGAAATAGTCGTATGGGAAATCAATGTCTTTCTTGTCTAACTCGTCCTTGTCGAAAAGTCCACCATTCAGATAAGGAATTTTGACGTTATCACCTAAGCGAGGGTCAGCGAGGTCATTAGTTCTGCGCTCATTGAGGGTGTTGAAGAACAGCGGTTCAAGAACATCGCTCAGCAAGCGGTCATTACCCTCATAACGCTCAATTAAGTGATTCAGATAGAACTTGTCGCCACCGTTCCAACCTTGCTGATTGGCAGGTACTCCCATCCAGCCCTTCTTCTGTAGGAACTGAAGAAATACCAGACGGCCCAAAAGCTTCTTTACATAGTCACGATTCTCCTTTGTGTCGTCATTGATATGATTGAGGAACTTCACATAACGCTCCTTGTATCCATTGAAGAAATCCTTGTTCAGACGCTCCACAGAGAAGGCATCCTTGATGTTCTCAAACGAGATGCCGTTGCGTTGTAAGACATCGAAACGCCCGACGGGGGTATTATAGTAGTTGTCGCTTTCGCCAAAGACGTATGTAAATCGTTTGGCAGCGGTGTTCTCGTCCTTGATGTCGCAGACAAAAGATAAGCGCCAGACAGAGCCGCTATCAAAGACAACAAGGGCAGCATCAAACTCGCCCCAATTGGGATTGATGAATGACTTGACAAGATTACGCAAGCCAACACGCTTACGAGCCACATTGCCGTGCTGTATCTGATAATAGAACAGGCCGATGCGGTAGTTGTCTGTGGTGTCAATGGCACCAAGATAGTAACCCTTTTCATCGTCAGGTGTATCGTCTATACGTTCACGCTCTGCTTTCAGTTCTGTTGCATGGAAATAATGCCGTAGCATATTTTGCCATCCTTCTTGATTGAACGGCTGCTGGAATATCTTTCGTAGGGTTTCTTTGCTGTAGGTCATATCTGTATGCTATTAGATAAATGTTTCGGAAATAATGATTTGTGGGTCGCAGACTTTGGGTAAAGCCTTTTCTTGCATTTCATTGCTCATGGTCTGGTACTCATCAATGAGTTCTTCCAATGTCCGTTTCAGTTTGGCTTCGTCTTCCTTGATTTGCGCTTTGTCGCCCTTGTAGGGTTTAGAGAGATCACGCAAACGACGAGGCAACTGGGTATATATACCTTTATTAATATAGTCGGTGAGAATATGACATTGCACCTTGGTCGTATTGTCTGAGATGACTTGCATTATACGACGCAGGAAGTTGAGAGCGGTCTTCGAGATATTATCAAGGTCGGTACGATTGATGGAAGCATCGTCTGCCGCCTCTACATATTCCTTTGTGTATTTACTCAAAGCACGATTTACGTGTTCGTAATTCTTGCTGTCTGGCATGAACGGAGCGGCTTGTTCTTCCGGCTTTGCCTTCAGATATTTGATGGCCTCCAGGAAGTCAATCGGCTTAATGGCTTTATCGGTAGCCAGATAAAACTCCGTCTTCACGTCGGACGATACGTAAATGATGGACTTATCAGTATGTTTACCTGTGTTACGAGCCACACGACTCTTCAAAGGCAACTGTTTAACCTTGTCGTATAGTTCTCGATTGTTGTGATAGACTTCACGCAATTCACGTATCAATGCCAACTTTTCGTCCATGCTGTCCTTCACGTTGCTGTCGAACATCTGGAACTGCTTGACGATTTCCTCCTTGGAATAGATCTGCACATCCTCGCCAAAGGCAGAATGGAAGCCCTGCAACTTGACAAGCGCATTTTCATAAAGTTTGATTTGCTCATTACCCTGAGGTGAGGGATAGAACATATAGTTGTAGATAAACTCAGCTACAGAACCAATACGATTCACACGACCGATGCGCTGCATTAACCGAGAAGCATTCCATGGCGAATCATAGTTAACTATCATGTGGGAACGATGCAAATTGACACCTTCCGCCAACACATCAGAAGTGAGAATGATGTTGTACTGGTCTTTCTGCACCTCGCTATTGGCGTCGAAATTCTCTTTGATGATGGCAGCCTTCTTGTCACGGTTGTCAGCAGTGATCGTCAATACGTCTGTTCTGCCTAACTCGTTCTCTAATCTGTCCTTCAGATAGTTCAGTGTATCAACACTTTCAGAGAACACGACCAGTTTGCCTGAAACATTACGTTCGTCAAAGAACTCATGTTTCAGTTTCTCTTGGAAGAGGTCAAACTTCTGATCATCATGCTCTTTCTGCCAATCAGAATTGAGCACTTCTAAAACTTCCTTGTCATGACGAAGCATCGCAATGAAATCCGGCTCGAAATCGTCAGACTTATACAGAATGTCACTTTCCTGATAGCCTTTCTTCATGGCCAGTTCAATAATCTGGTCAAGTTCCATGCCTTTTGCCTGCAACTCTTTCACATTCAACTCTGGTGCAATGATGACCTTGTTTTCGGCAAACATCTTCAACATGTCGTTGGTGATACGAAGTAAGGTGGCCAAAGAAAGCTTGAAGGCATGGAAACTACTTTCCAAACGCTTCACCATGTGAACTCGATAGATGCCGGCCAACGTCTGACCAACATGAACCGCATTGCGATACTTAGCCCGGAACTCTGGCTTCAGAAATTCAACAGCGCGATAGCGCGCATAATGCAGATGAGGGTCAAACTTGTCGTCAGACAGAACATTCAGCGTATAAAAGAAGCGCCTGCTGGTATCGGCATCCATTTTATATTCCAATGAGATAGGAGGCTGTGGCTTGGGGAAGATAATACCCTGTGCCTGCAAGTCTTTCTTGTATTCAAGGTCGTTCTCGATGTTGTGGCGTGTACGGCGAACAGTCACCTTGTCAATCACTCGCTCGCGAATGGCCTCATAAATCTTGTCAACATCGGCTGTTACGTCGCGAGTCTCGCGCTCCTTCATCAAGATTCTATAAGCCTTAATGTATTCTGCAAAGAATCCTTTTAGATTTGGAATACCATCAATCGTACAATTCTGGCTGTCTTGGAACAGCAATAGCAGATTGAGTAAATCATCAGGGCGATTATTAAGAGGTGTTGCAGATAGCAGCATCACTTTTTTGCGTTGGTTCTTCAGCAAGCCTGCATTGACGCAATCTGCCTTACAAATCTTTTGCAGTTCGTCGTATTTACCAGCCCCGTCATTACGGAAGCCATGTGCTTCATCAACGATAATCAAATCGAACTCTTCTTTCGCCTTGTATTGCTCCTTTCCCTCTAACACACTTGAAAGTTTACCATTGGTAATGAATTGCGCTTTACGGGATATACCAAATAACTTAAAGGAGTTTTCCCAGTTCTCTCGCAAGGCAGGAGGGAATACCACCAAAATGCTGGTGTTCTTTCCATTCGCCTCTATGAATCGCTTGGCAATCATGGTGGCAATCATCGTCTTGCCAAGACCAACCACATCAGCAAGGAACAGGCCGTTGTGGCGCATGAGCATTTGGAAACCTTGAATCACGGCATCCGTCTGATATTTCAGTTCCATCACGCCATTGGGCAACTGAATGGAGAAATCATCCTCAATCTGATCACCAAAAGTATCAATGAGCACTTTCAAATAGATTTCGTATGGTGTAGGTTGATAACCTAAGTAGGTCTTTTGCTTGATACTTTCAACATCATCGATAGTCAGTGTGATGGCCTCCTCCCACAGCTTCTTAAACTCAGAATGGCAATAATCAACATCATCAAAGTCCTTCATAGCCACATTCAGCTCATAACGCTCTGCCCTTGACGTGCCAAGTCCGGCGTCCGAAATATTAGAAGAGCCCATGATCACCCAACCATCACTGTTCTCGTTATGATTTTGCGGAAGGCAAAGATAGAACTTTGCATGAAGGTTCTTTGTCGCATGAATCTTCATCTGGAGCCTGCCATCAACTAAGTCCTGGCACATCTGCAAGATACCTTCTTCCACTTCAGGAGCATAGCGAGCGTTGATAATATCCTGACGAAAGGCTTCGTCATAGACCATTTTTGCCTTTTCCTCGTTTTCTAACATCAGCATAGCCTTATTGTGGCGACGGAAGATATCATCGATATTGATGCCAACTAAAATCTTTATTTCCTTGACATCATTCAATTCTTTGCGCAGTTTGAAATAGCCAGAAGAGCGAAAGAACCCGACTACAGCTAGGAATCGTTCAAAATTGGCCATATTACATGCAATACCTTTGAGCTTTTCAAAGAGCGTATTGCCTGAATTGTTATTAAAGAATTTACTGCTCATAGTATTTTTCTTGACTCGGATTTATTAACGACCTGACATCTATCATTAGCACTTTTGCAATTTCGTTTAATTGAGCAATAGATGGTTGAGTCTTGTTTTGGCACCATCTGGAAATGGTATGCTCAGTTTTTCCCAACTGCTCTGCCAGCCATCGGCTGGTTTTTCCTTTTTCTACGAGGACTACCTTTAAACGGTTTAATGCCTCAATTTGTTCATTATTTGCCATAGAAAGTTCAGTATTTGAGCGCAAATATACACAAAATAATTGATTTCACCTAATTAAATGAAGAAAAACAGTAGGTTCTATTTGAAAAGTGCTTAAAAAGACCCTTTACAATTTAGGACCACGTCTCTTTTTCTTCTTCTGCATCCGCCTTCTGAACTCTTCCTCGACAGGGGCATAGACGGGATTCGTAGTGTCGAACAACGTTGCCAGATGGTTCCGTTTGCCAGTCCTCTGTCAGTGCTGAGATAGGCAGCGAAGTCCTTGATGAACTCAGGGGTAAGTTCCAGCATGGATATGTCTGTACGGCGGAGATTAGACTGGAGGAAATCGGCAACATCTTTACGAGAACGTTGCATAGCCCACAGCGTACTTGCAACCCTGTCCTTGCCAATCCGCTTCTTCAGACTGGCAATATCCTTGTCGAATGCATTCAGCAGGGTTTCATACTCACTGCCAAAGCCCTGATAGGAATTACGTACCATCTCTGCCGTGACGAAAGCCTCACGGTCTGACAGGTGCTGATAGTGCTTGATGATCTGCGCCTTGATGTTGTCGAGGTCACGGTTTATCTGCAATGACTCCTTGCTGCGTCCCTTGGCACAGTTCTTTGCTAGGCAAAGCGAACAGAGTTCGAGCGGCCCTTTACGTCCCACATCGCCAGTGGTATGCTGTGCTTGCATGAAAACTGGCATTGTGTACCGTTGATGGTAATCCTGCCCATGATAGGAACAATCCCATCCTTCTCCTTACCCTTGTTCGCATAGAACAAAATCTTGAAAGTTGATCTCATTTCTAATTCCTTTTTTAATTTCAGGCTGCAAATATAATACCATTTTTTGAGATACTTTTTCGGCAATTCGTTACAGTTTGTTGAGTCGAAAACCTGTCAGTTTGAATTGCGTCGTTCTGCCTTTTCCGTACCCTCGAAATTAGAAAAGTTTAACTGTCAGAGTTGGCCCAAGCGGGTTCTTGCTTCTGGCAAGCGGCATGGCCGAGTCCGATTTAGAGACCAAACTCTTGCACCAATCCGCATCAAGTTGCCTTTTCCCTTCGTCCTTTGATTCCCTATTATTCCCCGTCTTGCCTTTTATTTACGCGCTTTCTGTGTTAATTCTCCAAAATCCGTCTTTCGTTACAGACTTTTTTCTTAACTTTGCAGCGTTATACCCCAAAAAAAGAATAGAAACTATAAAGATAACGACAATGAAAAAGATCCTAGTAATGGTTGTAGCCACCATGAT
>JAEEGI010024191.1_pt1 | contig 11858 bp, 8 predicted proteins | sample 8958751 | NCBI WGS metagenome assembly JAEEGI01 (sample SAMN16246545, study PRJNA631951) | gut metagenome | biome: gut microbiome; feature: rumen; material: KS-attached | host: Bos | place: Iran: Karaj | collected 2018-10 | reverse complement strand
CCTGTGGCTCAATACGAAGACATCAACGCCGAAGAGGTCCGCTACCAGCTGGGTCTCTCCATGGGCGCCCAAGACGACGTCGAGGCCGACTTCGTCTCCGCCATCCCCGACTCGGGCATCGGCATGGCCCTGGGCTATGCAGCCGGCAAAGGCATCCCCTACAAACGCGGCATCCTCAAATACACCCCCACTTGGTCGCGCAGCTTCATGCCCGTCAACCAGGAATCACGCAACCTGGTGGCTAAAATGAAACTGATCCCCAGCACCAAAGTGCTCAACGGCAAAGACGTGGTCTTCTGCGACGACTCCATCGTGCGCGGCACCCAGTTGCGCGACCAGGTCAAGATGCTCTACAACTCCGGTGTGAAGCACGTCCACATCCGCATCAGCTGCCCGCCGCTCATCCACGGCTGCACCTACCTCAACTTCTCTGCCTCCAAAAACGACATGGAACTCATCGCTCGTCGCTGCATCGAGGAACTGGAAGGCGGCGAAATACGCAACCTTGAGGCCTACCGCGACAGCACCAGCAAGGAATACGCTGCCATGGTCGAGAAAATACGCCAACACGTAGGCGTCGACACACTGAAATTCAACAGCCTCGACACCGTATGCAACGCCATCGGCCTCCCCAAACCGCAGGTGTGCACCCACTGCTTCGACGGCTCCAGCTACGACATCAGCAGTCCCGACCTCAACCAACTCGCCATGGAGTTGTAACCATCGCATCTTCCAAACGACATTTCGCACCATTTAATCTTCAAAATCAATACATCCACAAAAAGCACCCGCCATGTTCCGAAAAACAATCACCCTGTTGCTGACGACACTACTAGCCTTTGCTGTCCAAGCGCAAGTGGACGATCCTAACATGGAATCCTCCGCAGAATCAAATATCATCGCATATCACATGCGTGATTTCTGCCCCACATACAACGTCGATGCACGCATCGTCAACAACGACGAAAACTTCCGTGCCATCATGGACAGCCTTCAAAAGGTGCAGCCCAACGCCTATCCGCTCATGAGCCAATGGTGCCGGCAGCAACGTGCCAGGATGAATGCCATGGTTCGCAGCATGCGCGAAGACTACACTTGGGACGGCGACGTCATCGTCATGGATTCCGAACATCAGATCGTCGATGCCGGCAGCTTCCTGGTGCGCATGGAACAAACCGCCAACCTGCTGAATGAACGCGCCGAAAACTACGACAGGCTCGAACAGAAACGCATCGAGGCAGAACGGGCTGCTGCCGAAGAACGCGCCCGCGCCGAAGCCCGCCGCATCCAGCTGGAGAGGAGTAACCGCATCATCGAACTGAAAGAGGGCATCAAGGTGCTCCACAACTCCATCACCTCCACCTGCGACGCCCACGGCATCTCCGACAAGGCTCGCGTCAACGAACTCAAGAACATCTACTACGCCTACCTCTCCGTATACAACAAGTACGACATTGCCAGCGACATCAATTCCGACGACCGCATCAATCAGCTCACCGAACTCAAAGAATTCCAAAACAACCTGATTGACAGCGTGCTCGGCGAGAATTCCTTCCGCACACGCATTGACAACTTCAGTAACACCCTCAAGCTCCGCGCCGGCAAGAACCACACCGATGTCACCAAGTCCTACAACAAGGTCTTCAAGCGGGTCTCCGTCCCCATCACCTTCAAAAGCATCGCCGAATACCACGAGTACACTGCGCAACTGCGCGACATCATTGCCGTCCAGGAAAGCTACATGAAGGTCATCGAACTACGCGAAACCATCAGCCGCAACAGCAGCGGCATCCAGACCAAATGCAGCAAGAAACACCGCGACATCTACAGTTCCTACAAAGAAATCGTCGGCGAACTGAGCATCGTCCCCTCCTACTCCACCCTGAACGAAAGCCAGAAATTTGTCGCCTCGCTGCAGGAATTTATCCAAGTGCAGGAAGAATACAGCAACGTGATCGATCGCATCGATGTCATCGAAACGCGTAGCGACTCCCTTCTGGCACTCTGCCAAAAAGATCTGAAAGACATCGGAACCGCTTACAAGGAACTGGTCGACGCCACCGACTTCATCCCCAAATTCATCAACATCTCAAGCGCCCAATACTACAACAAGACCCTGGACGAATTTGAACAGATCCAACACCACTACGGCACCATCATCGGTCTCCGCAAGGTCATCCACGCTCAGGGGCAGGAAATCCTCAACGCCAAAAACGCCCCCAAAGGACTGCTGAACGGATACAAACAGATGCTCCACAACACCCACTTCACCCCGCATTTCAACACCGCACAGGGGGGTGCCGACTTTGTCTCGCTGCTCAGCCACTTCATCAAGATTCAAAACAAGTTCAAGGACATCATCGCCCAAAACACCCGCATCGAATCCACCTCCAAACAGTTCAAGACTGCCTTCAAGGATTACAGTAACATCCTGAAAGCCTACAACCGCATGATCGGCGAATACACTATCGAAGCCGTGATTCTGAGCGAAAGCGACCTGAACAGCTATCGCGCCCATCAGGACGCCGTGATGGCCATGCAATCCACCTTCGAACGGCTGATCAACTCCATGGAAAAAGAGGACTACAATCAGCGACTCAAGAAAGTCAAAGAAATCGACAAAATCAAACTCATCATGGGTATCAAATAGCCCTTAAAAACAACTTTTCTCTGTTAAAATTTTTAAGTATTCGATTTTTTGAGTATCTTTGCAACAGAAAACAATCGTCTTTGAAAGTAAAACAAATCCACAAAACAATTAAAATCAGAATTTTAATTAATTATTAACCAATTAAAAAATCATCTTTATGAAGAAATTATTCTTAGTTATCGCAGCTGTCTTCGCAATGGCAGCAACTGCAAACGCTCAGGACAACGCATTGGGTGTTCGTCTCGGCGGTGGTCAAGGTTACGGTGCTGAACTCTCCTTCCAGAAAGGTCTGGGTGGCAATCGTCTCGAAATCGACCTTGGTATGAATCTTGAAGACGAATTCACAGCTTTCAGCCTCACCGGCGTTTACCAGTGGACTGGTGAAATCGCTAAGGGTTTCGGTTGGTATGCTGGCGTTGGTGCCCGTCTGGGTTACTGGAACTATGACCTCGATGGTGTTGACGCTGAAATCGCCCTCGGTCTCGTTGGCCAGGCTGGTATCGAATACAAATTCTCCGCAGTGCCTATCCAACTCTCTCTGGACATCCGTCCTTGCTTCTACATCATCCCCGAAACCGATTTCCATTGGGGTGACATCGCACTCGGCATCCGTTACTGCTTCTAATTCGGCAGAAACAATCCATAAAAAAAGCCCGCACGATTGTGCGGGCTTTTTTAGTATCGGGTAGCGGCATTTATTTCTTTGCTGCCGCCTGGGTGGCGGTAATGGCAACCACATTGACCACATCTTCGACCGAGCAGCCGCGGCTGAGGTCGTTGATCGGTGCGGCCATACCCTGCATGACGGGTCCGATAGCTTCGGCACCGGCCAGACGCTGCACCAGCTTGTAGCAGATATTGCCACTCTGCAGGTCGGGGAACACCAGCACATTGGCCTTGCCGGCAATGTCGCTGTTCGGAGCCTTGGAGGCACCCACTTTGGGAACGATGGCGGCATCGGCTTGCAGTTCGCCGTCCAACTTCACATTGGGGTCAAGCTGGTGGGCCACCTTAGTGGCTTCAATCACCTTGTCGACCAATTCGTGCTTGGCGCTGCCCTTGGTCGAGAAACTGAGGATGGCCACACGCGGTTCCTGGAAACCGGCAATGGCTTTGGCTGTCTGAGCCGAAACGACAGCAATCTGTCCCAGCTCTTCAGCCGTCGGACACGGGGTGGCTGCACAGTCGGCAAACACCATCAAACCGTCCTCACCATAGGTCTTATCCTTCAGCACCATGATGAAAGCGCCGCTAACCACACTGACACCGGGCAGGGTCTTCACCACCTGAAAGGCGGGACGAAGCACATCGCCCGTAGCATTGCGGGCACCGGCAACCTCGCCGTCGGCATCACCGTTCTTGATGAGCAGGGTGGCCAGATAGAGCGGATCCTCTACCAAACGCATGGCCTCGTCCATCTGCATGCCTTTCTTCTTGCGGATTTCACACAGCATTTCGGCATAGAACTGTTTTTTGGCATGGGTGACAGGGTCGATGATGGTGGCCTTGTCAATGTTTTTCAAGCCCCACTGGGCGGCAAGTCCTTTAATCTCTTGTTCGTTTCCGAGGAGGATGAGACGGGCGATACCTTCCTGCAGGATGATATCGGCGGCCTTGAGGGTTCGCTCTTCGGTACCTTCAGCCAAGACGATGCATTTGTTTGCTGCTTTGGCCTTGGCTCTGATTTGTTCCATTAATGTCATATAATCACGGATTTTCAGTTGTTCAATTCGTAATAGGCTTTATTTTGCGATAATCACATTGGCGGTGTAGCTGCGCGACGAGGTGAACAGACGCACCACATAGTTGCCCGACTGGAGGGCGCTGAGATTGATGGCCTGAGAAGTGGCGGTCAGCACGGTACGGCCTTCCAGCACACAACGTCCATTGAGGTCGAAGACTTTATAGTTGGCATCGCCCATGGCGTCAACATCGAAATGAACCATACCATTGGAGGGGTTGGGATAGACCTTCAAATTGTTCGAAGCGTCGATTTCGGGGCTGTTGATAGCCACCGGCTCGTCCACATAGTCAATACCGTCAAGGGTGTTGACGCCGGTGTTGGTGGGGTCCAGCCACGGCTTGAGCGAGGTGGCGTCGGTGTTGTTGCCCGTCCAGGAATTGTAGACTCGACCATACAAATCGGTACCTTCCGTATAGTCGCAGGCGCTGCTACCGGCATAGAGCTGTCCGATGATTCGTTTCTCACCGTTGAAGAGGGGCGATCCGGACGAACCCTGCTCAGTCACACCACGGTTATCGGTTCCAGTCAACCATCCGCAGAGGAAGAATTTGGCGTTGGAACCGGTACCTCTCTGAACGGCACGGGGGAAGGAAATCTTCTTATAGTCACCACCGGGGTGATGAATGCAGGCACCCAACGAGGGATAGCCGGTCGACGAACGGTCCCAACCGGCATAGTAGGGAGTGTAGCTGTCAGGAATGCTGCTGGAGAGCTGCAGCAGACAGAAGTCCGAACCGCCATTGTAAGAATGCTTGGCCTTGATAGTGGCTCCGGTGATGGACTTGGAGATGGAACCGCCGGCATTGTTGTTGCAGGTACGGCTCTGGTAGAGGAAATAGGTCGTAATGGTACGGAGGCCGTCGATGTCCTGGCAATGGAATGCCGTGAGGACATAAGGCGTACGGTCCTGATTGGTGTTATTGATAACGGCACCGCTGCACATGTAGGAGCCCATGTTGGTGGAGAGCTCCAATGCAACGACCGAACGGATCTGGTCGCGCCAGTCGTCACCGTCACTGCACACCACGTTGATGTGGCAGTCACCCTCGGCATAGCCCAGCTGGCCTTTCATCGATTCCTCCTGAGCTTCATACATATCGGAAATGCTGCGGAAGATATTTTTGTAGCCGTGGCAGATACGGTCGATATGCATGCGGCCGGGGTTCTGACCGGCAGGGACATTGTATTCGACAAAAATTTCGTCGCCAGGAATGGATTGCGTATAGAAATCGCCCTCTTCCTTCACATCGGATGCCACAAAAGAACCGAGCACCACATCGCCGCTCTTGTCGTAGAAGAAGAGTTCGGCACCCTCGGCCATCTGGAATTCAGAGAAGTGGACAGAAACGAACGAAGCGTTGGGCGAATTGAGCGCAAGAAGGTAGTGGGTGCCTTGGGCATCCTTCACCACCGAGGCCATATCCAGAAGATCGACGTCAACGTGTTGCATGATGCCGACGCGCATCGGGCCTGCACCCTTGACGGCATTCAGATCCTCCTGCTCGTAGCGCGCATTGTCGAGCGTGGGAGCGTAGAATGTTTTAGTTTCGACTTTGGTGTTGCCTTGATTGAACAAAGGGGAACCTCCATGGCTAATCTGAGCCGAAGCATGATTGCCAAACAATGCTGCCAAAGCAACAAATGTCATAAGGAAGATTTTTTTCATTTCTCTCTAAAAATTTGATTATTCTTTATTTGTATATTTTATATGCTTCTTTAAGAATTAACAAAAGTACAAAGTTTTTACGACTATGCAAAAAAATTCGTACCTTTGTGCCATTATTTTAACCACGAAACACATTATAAAGCATGGCAAATCAAGAAGATATATTCAAAAAAGTCGTCTCGCACGCCAAGGAGTACGGCTTCATTTTCCCTTCCAGCGAAATTTATGACGGTCTCGGTGCCGTCTATGACTATGGCCAACTGGGTACCGAACTGAAAAACAACATCAAACAATATTGGTGGAAATCCATGGTGCAGTACCACGAGAACATCGTGGGCATCGACTCCGCCATCTTCATGCACCCCAAGATTTGGAAAGCCTCCGGCCATGTCGACGCTTTCAACGACCCCCTCATCGACAACAAGGACAGTAAGAAACGCTACCGCGCCGACGTGCTGATCGAAGACCACATCGCCAAAATCGAGGACAAAATCAAGAAAGAGTGCGAGAAAGCGCACAAACGATTTGGCGACGCCTTCGACCGCGAACAGTTTGTCAGCACCAACGCCCGCGTGCTGGAACACCAGAAACAAATTGACGAAATCCGCGCCAAGTACGCCGAACTGATGAACGCCAACGACCTGGCAGGTCTCAAGCAGCTCATCCTCGATCTCGGCATTGTCTGCCCCATCAGCGGCACCCGCAACTGGACCGACGTGCGCCAGTTCAACCTCATGTTCGCCACCAAGATGGGCAGCGTCATCGACGACAGCGACACCCTCTACCTGCGTCCCGAAACAGCACAAGGTATCTTTGTCAACTTCCTCAACGTGCAGAAGAGCGGCCGCATGAAGATCCCCTTCGGCATCGCCCAAATCGGCAAAGCCTTCCGCAACGAAATCGTCGCCCGCCAGTTCATCTTCCGCATGCGCGAATTCGAACAGATGGAGATGCAGTTCTTCGTCCGCCCGGGCAGCGAACTGGAATGGTTCAAATACTGGAAAGAGAAGCGCCTGAAATGGCACCTCGCCCTTGGCATCCCTGCCGAGAAATACCGCTACCACGACCACGAGAAATTGGCCCACTATGCCAACGCCGCCACCGACATCGAATTCGAATTTCCCTTCGGCTTCAAGGAACTGGAAGGCATCCACAGCCGCACCGACTTCGACCTGAGCCGCCACAGCGAATTCAGCGGCAAGAAGTTGCAATACTTTGACAGCGAACTGAACGAGAGCTACACACCCTATGTCATAGAGACCTCCATCGGTGTGGACCGCACCTTCCTGGCCATCTTCAGCCACGGCCTCAAAGACGAGACCCTCGAAGACGGTAGCGTGCGTACCGTGCTGAGCCTGCCCCCCGTGCTGGCTCCTTACAAAGCCGCCATTCTGCCACTGGTGAAGAAAGACGGTCTGCCCGAGAAAGCCCGCGAAATCATGGACATGCTCAAATACGACTTCATGGTCCAGTACGACGAGAAGGACGCCATCGGCCGCCGCTACCGCCGTCAGGATGCCATCGGCACCCCCTACTGCATCACCGTGGACAACGACACCCTCTCCGACAACAGCGTCACTGTACGTCACCGCGACACCATGCAGCAGGAGCGCATCCCCGTGGAAAACCTCAACCAGTATCTCCACGAGCATATCAAACCCATCAAGATCGACTGATTGCAAACACTCTATTCTGAAACAGAACAGGTCATAAACAATACTTAAAATACATTACATGAAATACAAACTTTTTGTAATCGCCTTTCTCTGCACCCTTTTGACTGTAAAGGCCCAACAGCCGTTACATGTCGAGACCCACTACCTGAGCAACGGATTGAAAGTGATCCTTGCCGAGGACCACTCCGAACCCAAAATTTTCGGTTCCGTGATTGTACATGCTGGATCTAAAAACGAAGACACCGCATATACCGGCGTAGCGCATTACTTTGAGCACATGATGTTCAAGGGCACCGACCGTATCGGCACCACCGACTGGGCCAAAGAGAGCCTTTATCTCGACTCAATCAGCAAGGCCTACGACCTTCTGCACGATGCGAAAAGCGAGGAAGAACGACACAAAATACAGTTGGAGATCAACCGCCTCAATATCGAAGCGAACAAATACGCTATTGCCAACGAGACAGATGCCATTCTGCAAAAAATGGGATGTACAGGTCTCAACGCAGGCACTTCCTGCGATTACACCATCTACTACAACTACCTCCCCTCCAACCAGCTGGAAAATTGGATGGATGTTTACACCGAACGATTCCGTAACCCCGTATACCGCCTTTTCCAAGGCGAACTGGAAGCCGTCTACGAGGAAAAGAACATCGGCGAGAACAATGCAATGAACAAATTCATCCGCACCATGTACACGGAAGCATTCGGCGAACACCCCTACAGTCGCGACGTCATCGGCTATGGCCGCCACCTGAAAAACCCACAGCCCAGCCAAATGAAGGTGTTCTACGACAAATACTATGTCGCCTCCAACATGACACTGCTCCTCGTAGGTGACTTCAACTCCGCACAAGCACTCCAGATGGCAGAAGAACGTTTCAGCATCTGGCCTCGCGGAGAAAAGGCGGAACAGAAGCAGTATAATCTGCCCCGCTATGAAAAGCAAGTCGTCAAAAAAATCAAACAGACGCCCCTTCCCATGGGCATCATCCTGTTCCCCGGTGTCAAATCGAACCACCCGGACAAAATAGCCCTTGATGTCACCAGCAAGCTTATATCTGGGGGCAACGGACTTCTCGACGAACTCACCACCAACACCGAGATCATGGGAGCTTACCATATTCCTGTTTCATTACGGGATGCTGGTGTCAACGCGCTCTTATACATCCCAATCCCTATTGTCCAGAGACACAAATCCGCCGAGAAAAAAATCTTTGCCGCACTTGACTCTATTCGAGAAGGCCGTTTCTCCGACGCCCTTCTTGAAAGCATCAAGGTGCAAGCACTGCGCGAACGCAAAGAAAAAATGGAAAATCTGAGGAGTATCGCCATGCTCCTTCAGACACTGGAGCTTGAAGGCAGCACCTACGAAGAGTGGCTGCAGGACAACGAGCGCATCCAAAACATCACCCGTCAAGACATAATGGACATTGCATCCCGCTACTTCGACGGCAAACACTGCACCATTATTCGTTCCAAGATGGGATCGCCGAAAAAAGAATCAGCCGTCAAACCGGACTGGGATCACCTTGAGGCCCAGAATATCGGTGCTGTAAGTCCCTTCGCACAAACAATTTACGACCGCCCTGTCAAAGAAATCACGCCTCAAGTCATTGACTTCAATAAAGATGTCACCATTCTCGACGTCACTCCCAACTGCAAGTTATATGCTGTCAATAATCCCCGCAACGACATCTTCTCCTTGAATATCAACTACCACTACAGCGTATTTGACAATCGTGATCTCAAACAGGCACTCAACTACTTTGAACTCATCGGTGCCGACAGCTTGACACGCGAAGAGTTCAACATCGAGGTGGAACGTCTGGGCGGCAACCTCGAATTCTCTACCACAGGGGACTACTCCCAACTTTCCATTTCCGGTTTTGAAGACAATCTCGAAGCCATCGTGGCGCTAGTCGTCCGCAAACTCAACAGCCCTCGAATCAAACAAGCCCCCGTCGACATGATGGTCCAAGCCATGAAAGCGGAAAAGAAAGGCACCAAAGACGATCCCGACGCATGGCAGGACGCCCTACTTGAATATGCAATCTTTGGGGACAAATCCAGCAATCTCAACCACATGACCATCGAAGAGCTCAAACAAATGAAGGGCGAAGACCTCTTCGCCATGCTCAATCCAATATTCAACCGTGACGGTTATGTTACTTATGTCGGCAACCGAAATCCCAAAGAGATTGCCCAGATGCTTGTCGACAACAAACTTGTCCGCAAGGAGGTAACCCCCATGACCCAACACCGGAAGAAGAATCAAAAAAGATACAATGAAGACAAAGTTTTCTACGTCTCCAATGACAAATTTGTCAAGAGCGACATATACGTTCTTGTCGAATGTCCCGAATTCGACCTTAACGACGTATACCGTAGTGTGGCATACGACGAATATATGGGAGGCGGAATGAACAGTGTGTTTTTCCAGGAAATCCGCGAGTTCCGGTCTCTTGGATACAGTACCTACACCGTCTTTTCCTACGACAAACTGAATCGCAACAATCCTACATTGATGGCCTTTCTGGGCACGCAGTGTGACAAGACCATCGAAGGAATCGACGTCATAATGGAGCTTCTGGGCAAATTCCCCGAACGCGAGGCCAAGTTCAACCAAGTTCGCGACTACCTCGTCTCTATGCGCAACGGCAACTACATCAATTTCCGTAAAATCCCCGGAAATGTCCGTTCTTGGATGGAATTTGAGAAACTTACCGAAGACCCCCGCGCAAAAATCACCCACCAGATTAAAGAGATGACCTACGACCAGCTTCGCGACTTCCATAAGCAATACATCGAAGGACGTCCACACATCATCATTGTCAGCGGCAACTCAGCAAAATACGATCTGAATGCACTTTCCAAACATGGAAAAGTGACAGAGGTGAAATATGAAGAAATGTTCAAGTTCTAACGATATTGACATCCAACAAAAAAACTGCCACAATTCATGGCAGTTTTTTTTATCCATCGCGATGACGCCGGACACGTCCCACATCATCATTTTCAAGAATAGACCATCGAAAAAATATCCTGCAGGATAGCGTTATCCGACTGTGGAGCATAATGTATGGAAGCTCCCGCAAGAAGTCGACGTGCCTCGTCGAGGGCTGCGAGGTCGAGGGCATCGGAGGCTATTTGGACATCAGTGATGACACCTCGGGATTCATCGACCGTGAGAGCCACCTCTACCCCGCCCCAGTCAAACTGAGCGCTACGCTGAGCCGTGAAATTACGCCAACGGCCATAGAGCCACTCGTCGCTGCTGTATTTTTCATAAAGTTTTCTGACGTCGTCGGTCTTCATCATTTCATCGAAGCCGACCTGTACCGGTTGCTGACCATAAACCGATCCGAAGGCCTCAATCAGCGGCTCGACAATGTTGAGGCTGGTCACTTCGGCCAGTTCGGACAGGTTCACCACACGGCTGCGAACCGACGCCACACCATGCTTCTGCAACTTGGCCGGTTTGACACGCAGGTAGCGCTCCAAATCGTGCATATTGCCCGCAATCAGGATTGTTCCGTGGTGAAGACGCATGTAACGGCCTTTGGAAAAGGCATTGCCGCTGAATTTGCGCCCCTGGCACAGCAAGTCGTTGCGACCGCTTACCTCCGACTGCAACCCAAAGTGCCGCAACGCACGCCCGATGACGTCGAAATGACGTTCCTGACTGTACAAATCGGGCGGAGCCACGAAACTGAAATTGATGTTGCCGTCATCGTGGTAGACAGCGCCGCCACCCGTAGTGCGTCGCATCACATAGCCCCCATCGGCAAGCAATGCTTCGACATTGCATTCCGAGAACGGGTTCTGGTTCTGTCCGATAACCACCGTGCGACGGTTCTTCCACAGATACATCGTCACCACATCAGCATCCCTCCGCGACAGGAGGTAATTCTCTACAGCAACATTCCAGTACGGGTTGGTCTGGTTGCTGACAACATATTGGAGCCTCATATAAAATGACTAGATTTTTAACGACAAGGAGATGTAATTGGGGGCCTGACCCAGATGGTAGTTGCGGCGCGCAAAGGAGAATTCGAAGCGCTTGACCCGCAGGCCGAATCCGTAGGAAAAACCGCTGACGTTGATATTCGTGCGGTC
>JAEEGI010024188.1_pt1 | contig 11860 bp, 4 predicted proteins | sample 8958751 | NCBI WGS metagenome assembly JAEEGI01 (sample SAMN16246545, study PRJNA631951) | gut metagenome | biome: gut microbiome; feature: rumen; material: KS-attached | host: Bos | place: Iran: Karaj | collected 2018-10 | reverse complement strand
GATAGTTTTTTCAATTCCGTCCGCGAAGCAAGTTTCCGTCAGCCAGCCTAGTTCTGTATGAATCTTCGTCGGATCAATGGCATAACGCATGTCGTGTCCTTTACGGTCAGTAACATAGGTGATCAGAGTTTCCGGCCTGTCCAGCTTGCTGCAGATCAGCTTAACGATATCGATATTCGCCATCTCGTTATGCCCACCGATATTATATACCTCACCGACTGTTCCTTTCTGCAGGATCAGATCGATCGCTTTGCAGTGATCCTCAACATACAGCCAGTCACGCACATTGAGGCCTTTCCCGTATACCGGAAGCGGTTTTTCATTCAGGGCATTGTTGATCATAAGCGGTATCAGCTTTTCTGGGAATTGATAAGGCCCGTAATTGTTTGAACATCGGGAAATAGTTACAGGTAGCTCATAAGTTCGAAGATAAGCAAGGGCGAGTAAATCAGCAGCTGCTTTTGAAGAGGAATACGGGCTCGAAGTATGCAGCGGTGTTTTCTCTGTAAACAGCAGATCCGGTCGATCAAGCGGAAGATCACCGTAAACTTCGTCCGTAGAAACCTGATGGAAACGGCAAATACCGTACTTCCTGCAGGCATCCATCAGAACGGAAGTGCCAATAATATTCGTCTTCAGAAAAGTTTCCGGGTCAAGAATTGATCTGTCAACATGGCTTTCTGCAGCGAAGTTAACCACTACAGCCGGGTGTTCCTGTTCAAAAAGATCATAGACAGCTTCTCTGTTACAGATATCTTCTTTTACAAAGCGGAAACGGCTGTCCTTAAGCACCGGTTCCAGCGTGGAAAGATTTCCCGCATACGTTAGTTTATCCAGGCAGATAACACGATCTTCCGGGTGTGCAGACATATGATAGAAAATATAATTGGAACCGATAAATCCGGCTCCTCCGGTTATAATTATTGTCATTCCTATATTTTCCTATATATTGTTATTATTTGTTATATTCTACACTACATATTATAAAAAAGCAAGGATATTTATCATATCCCTGCTTTTTGCTTTGTAAGGATTAAAGAGCGTTCGTTTTGGATACGAGAGCACTCAGGTCTACGTATTCCGCCTCGGAAGAGATTGTTTCATCCATATTATCCTCAAAGTCACGGTAGACCGAGAGGCCAGTTCCAGCCGGGATGATCTTGCCGATGATAACGTTCTCCTTCAGGCCAACAAGGCGGTCAATCTTGCCTTTGATCGCAGCGTCAGTCAGAACCTTGTTGGTCTCCTGGAAGGACGCGGCTGACATCCAGCTGTCCGTTGCAAGCGAGGCCTTGGTAATACCCATGAGGAGCTGCGTGCAGGTGGCAAAGCTGAGATCTTCCTCTCCTGCTGCCATTCTCGCCTCAACAGCTTTATTGGCATCTTTAAAAACGGAGATATCCACAGTCGTTCCTGAAAGCAGATCTGTAGAGCCGGGTTCATCAATGCGAACCTTCCTCATCATCTGACGGACAATAACTTCAATGTGTTTGTCATTGATATCAACGCCCTGCTGACGGTACACTTTCTGAACTTCGGAGGTGATATAAGATCGCACACCAAATCGTCCGAATTGGTCATCATCAACTCCGCGGATACGCAGAACATCATGCGGGTTCAAAGCACCGGATGTCAGTTCCTGCCCCTTATCTACATGGTCACCGTTATGTACCAGAATACCGGCAGAGTGAGGAACAGTATATACGCAGGTCTGTCCCTCTTCAGTTCCGTTGACCGTGATGTTATACATAACACCTTTTTTGGCTTCATCAATCACGACTGTTCCGGAAAGTTCAGAAAGGATAGCCATTTTCTTTGGTCGGCGTGCCTCAAACAACTCTTCAACACGGGGAAGACCCTGTGTGATATCATCACCGGCAACACCGCCAGTGTGGAAAGTACGCATAGTAAGCTGGGTACCAGGCTCACCGATAGATTGTGCAGCAATAACGCCGACAGCTTCACCTGCATTGGCAGGCAGGCCGGTTGCCAGGTTGACACCGTAGCAGCGTGCACAGACTCCGGTCCTGGCTTCGCAGGTCAGGACGGAACGGATAAATACTTTGCTGATCCCGTGGCTCTCCAGCACCTTTGCATCTTCCGGTTTCAGCATATGGTGTGTATCGAAGAGCAGTTCGCCGCTTTCGGGATCTGTGATGGGTTTTGCGGGGAAACGTCCTCTGATGGCTGTTCCGAAGTCTTCGACCATCTGTCCGCGGTCATAAACAGCAGACGCCCAGACACCGTCTTCTGTCCCGCAGTCTTTCTCACGGATAATGACATCCTGGCAGACATCGACCATTCGGCGTGTCAGGTAGCCGGAGTCAGCAGTACGCAGAGCGGTATCCGCCATTCCCTTTCGGGCACCTCTTGTAGAGATGAAATATTCCAGAACTGAAAGGCCTTCACGGAAGTTGGACTTAATCGGGATCTCGATCGTCTTACCTGAAGTGTTTGCCATCAGGCCTCGCATACCGGCAAGCTGACGGATCTGGTTCATGCTGCCTCGCGCACCGGAGTTTGCCATCATGTAAATCGGATTGTGCTCATCAAGCACATCTGTAAGAGCATCCGTGACGTTCTTCGTCGTCTTCTCCCATTCCGATACGACCAGACGATAACGCTCATCCTCCGTGATGAAACCGCGCTTGTACTGACGCTCGATGTTGACAACTTCCTGCTCTGTCGCAGAAATCAGTTCTTTCTTTGCAGAAGGAACCGTCATATCGGCAACGGAGATCGTGATGGCACCCTTCGTGGAGTACTTATAGCCAAGGGCCTTGATGCTGTCAAGTACTTCTGCGGAGATCGTGAATCCGTGTGCCTGGATGCAGCGGTCAATAATATCCCCGAGCTGCTTTTTACCGACCTGAAAACTGATTTCCTGATCGAACATGTGTTCCGGATCTGTACGATCAACATAACCGAGATCCTGCGGAATTGGCTCGTTGTAAATAATACGGCCGACAGTCGTATCAATAACTTTATGCGCTTCCTCGCCGTCTATCGTCTTTGTGACCCTCAGGCGGATCGGGGCATGAAGCCCTACAACACCCTCATTGTAAGCCATTATAGCTTCATTACTGTCACGATAGCAGTGCATGGAGCGATATGTGCATGGCTTTCCGCCTTCTCTTTTAAGCTTCAGATTAGCACCATAGATCTCATCACCACTGACTACCGCGCCAGCTTCAAATCCGGTATCTCCGGGATCATCAACAATCAGTTCTTCTGCGCCTTTTTCATCCTTCCCGATGCGAATCATTGTCAGATAATATGATCCAAGAATCATGTCCTGGGTAGGAACAGTTACAGGATGACCATCCTGAGGACGCAGGAGATTGTTTGCAGAAAGCATCAGGATTCTTGCTTCCGCCTGTGCTTCTGCACTCAGCGGTACGTGAATTGCCATCTGGTCGCCGTCAAAGTCAGCATTGTATGCCGTGCAAACCAGCGGATGAAGCCGTAAAGCACGGCCTTCTACCAGGATCGGCTCGAAAGCCTGAATGCCAAGACGGTGAAGTGTAGGTGCTCGGTTAAGAAGGACAGGATGCTCCTTGATAACATATTCCAAAGCGTCCCATACCTCTGTACGTTGTTTGTCAACCATCTTCTTTGCAGATTTGATATTGTTGGCAATTCCATCGTCTACCAGTTTTTTCATAACAAAGGGGCGGAACAGCTCTATAGCCATTTCTTTCGGAACACCGCACTGGTAGATTTTCAGGTCGGGACCCACGACGATAACAGAACGGCCTGAATAGTCAACGCGTTTTCCAAGCAGATTCTGGCGGAAACGGCCTTGTTTACCCTTCAGCATATCAGAGAGAGATTTTAGTGCACGGCTGTTAGCACCGGTTACTGCCCGGCCTCTGCGGCCGTTGTCAATCAGTGCGTCCACAGCTTCCTGCAGCATGCGTTTCTCATTCCGAACAATAATGTCGGGCGCGTTCAACTGCTGGAGTCTTTTCAGGCGGTTATTGCGGTTGATGACTCTGCGGTACAGATCATTCAGATCGGAGGTTGCAAAACGGCCGCCGTCCAGCTGAACCATCGGTCTGAGTTCCGGAGGAATAACCGGCAGTATGTTGATGACCATCCATTCCGGTTTATTGCCGCTCTGATTAAATGCTTCTACGCATTCAAGCCGTTTGACAATTTTAGCTTTTTTCTGACCGGCAGCTGTCTTCAGCTGCTCGCGAAGTTCAGTCGCAAGCTTTGCACAGTCAACACCTGCAAGGAGCTCCTGAATAGCCTCAGCGCCCATACCGGCTTTAAAATCGTCCTCATACTTTTCGCGCATATCACGGTATTCACGCTCAGTGAGAAGCTGGCATCTTTCCAGCGGTGTATCACCTGGATCAATTACAATGTAATTGGCAAAATAGAGAACCTTTTCAAGAACGCGGGGAGTAACATCCAGCATAAGTCCCATTCTGCTGGGAATACCTTTGAAATACCAGATATGAGAAACCGGAGTGGCCAGTTCAATATGACCCATGCGCTCACGGCGGACTTTACTTTTGGTAACTTCCACACCACAGCGATCACAGATTTTCCCTTTATAGCGTATTTTTTTATATTTACCGCAATGGCATTCCCAATCCTTAGTAGGCCCGAAGATGCGTTCACAGAACAAGCCGTCACGCTCTGGCTTCAGAGTTCTGTAGTTGATGGTTTCAGGTTTTTTAACCTCTCCGTGTGACCATTTCAGAATTGTATCAGGAGATGCAATACCGATCTGAATTGCATCAAACGGTGCATAGCTCATGATAAGTCCTCCTCATCGTCGTAATCGTCAAAGCTTTCGTTTCCTGCATCGTAACCAAAGTCATCATCCTCAGGAATATCTTCAACAGAGAATCCAGCAGCATCCAGTTCCTCGTCAGATTCTGCATAGTACTCACCTTCCTGATAATCAGGAATATCGTCATCTTCATCATCCCGCAGTTCAACTGTATTGCCGTCTTCATCAAGCAGTGTGACATCAAGACATAAAGATTGCAGTTCTTTTACAAGAACCTTAAATGCTTCCGGAATACCCGGGCGGGGAATATTCTGTCCCTTAACAATGGACTCATAGGTCTTTACACGCCCTGTCACATCGTCAGATTTTACTGTCAGGATTTCCTGAAGAGTATAAGCAGCGCCGTAAGCCTCAAGCGCCCAGACTTCCATTTCGCCAAAGCGCTGTCCGCCGAACTGTGCTTTGCCTCCGAGCGGCTGCTGGGTAACGAGACTATAAGGGCCAGTTGACCGTGCGTGAATCTTGTCATCAACCAGATGATGCAGTTTCAGGAAGTATACCCATCCTACTGTAACATCATTATCGAACTTTTCGCCGGTTCGGCCGTCAAACATTTCAGATTTACCGTCTTCTCTCAGACCGGCCTGCTTCAGCGTAGCACGGATCGTCTCCTCATTTGCTCCGTTGAAAACAGGAGTGGCGACTTTCCAGCCAAGTGCTTGAGCAGCATATCCAAGATGAACCTCAAGTACCTGCCCGATATTCATACGGGAAGGAACACCCAGAGGATTCAGCACAATGTCAAGCGGAGTTCCGTCAGGAAGATATGGCATATCTTCCTTCGGAAGGACTCTGGATACAACGCCTTTGTTTCCATGGCGGCCTGCCATTTTGTCTCCGACTGAGATCTTGCGTTTCTGCGCAATATACACACGGACAACCTGGTTAACACCGGGTCCCATTTCATCCCCGTTTTCCCTGGTGAAAACCTTCACGTCAACAATAATTCCACTTTCACCGTGAGGAACTTTCAGAGAAGTATCACGGACTTCCCGCGCTTTCTCTCCGAAAATGGCACGCAGGAGACGTTCTTCTGCAGTCAGATCAGTTTCACCTTTGGGAGTAACTTTACCGACAAGGATATCGCCGGCAGTCACTTCCGCTCCAACCATGATAATCCCGCGTTCATCAAGATATTTGAGTGCATCTTCGCCAACACCCGGTATATCTCTTGTTATTTCCTCAGGACCGAGTTTTGTATCACGCGCATCACACTCATATTCTTCAATATGAATGGAAGTAAAGACATCCTCCATGACAAGGCGCTCGTTGAGCAGGATGGCGTCCTCATAGTTATAGCCTTCCCAGTTCATGTACCCAACCAGGATATTCTTTCCAAGGGAAAGTTCTCCTCCGGAAGTGCTTGGCCCGTCAGCAAGTACATCACCTGCCTGAACCCGTTCGCCTACATTGACGAATGGTCTCTGGTTGATACATGTACCTTGGTTAGAACGCCCATACTTGATCAGCTTATAATTCTTTCTCCCGCCTGCATCATAACGGACTGCAATGTGCGTGGCATCCACTTCTGTAACCACACCGTCACCTTCTGCGAGAAGACATACACCGGAGTCAACAGCGCACTTATGTTCAATTCCGGTCGCTACGATCGGAGCCTGAGTTGTCAGCAGAGGAACAGCCTGACGCTGCATATTTGCACCCATAAGTGCACGGTTCGCGTCATCGTTTTCAAGGAAAGGTATCATCGCCGTAGCGATAGAAACCATCATTTTAGGTGAAACGTCTACATAATCGACGTCTTCTCTGTTGACAGAAACTGTATCATTCCTATGACGGCAGGTAATACGCTTGTTGATGAAGCAACCATTTTCATCTACAGGCTCAGAAGCCTGAGCAACTCTAAACTCATCTTCCATATCGGCAGTCATATACGTGATCTCATCTGTAACACGACAGGTTCCCTTTTCCACTTTGCGGAACGGAGCGCTCAGAAAACCGTATTCATTTGCCCTCGCGAAAGATGCAAGATATGAAATCAGACCGATATTAGGACCTTCAGGCGTTTCAATCGGGCAAAGCCTTCCATAATGGCTGTAATGAACATCTCGAACATCAAAAGATGCTCTTTCTCTAGAAAGGCCTCCGGGACCAAGTGCAGAAATACGGCGCTTGTGTGTCAGTTCTGCAAGCGGATTGGTCTGATCCATAAACTGAGACAACGGAGACGATCCAAAAAATTCTTTTATCGCTGCAGTTACAGGCCGGATGTTAATCAGGCTCTGAGGCGTAACTATGTCAAGATCCTGAAGCGTCATACGTTCGCGAATGACTCTTTCCATACGGGAAAAGCCGATCCGGAACTGGTTCTGTAGAAGCTCTCCAACACTGCGGACACGCCGATTGCCAAGATGGTCAATATCATCCCTTTCTGCCAGACCGTGAGCCAGACAGTTCAGATAGTTTACAGAACAGAAAATGTCATCCGCAACAATATGCTTTGGAATAAGAATATCAATGCTGTTCAGAATCGCCTTTTTCAGTCCTTCAGGGTCACCTTCAAAGCGTTCGGCAAGCCCTTTCATAACTACACCGTGCACTTTTTCCTTGATGCCAAGTTCAGCTTTAAGTTCATTGCCAATGTATTTGGCAATGTCTATCATACCGTTATTCATCACACGGACTTTCTTTCCATCAACCATGACATCAACGGAAATGACGCCGCAATCAGATACTTCCATTGCTTTTTCCCTTGAAAGTATCTCGCCTTCTTCAGCAACTATTTCGCCTGTAAACGGATCTACCACTGTGCAGGCAAGTTCACACCCGGAAATTCTGGGATAAAGTGCCTGTTTTTTATTAAATTTGAAGCGACCTACAGTAGAAATCTCATAACGGCGGCGATCATAAAACAGGCCATAGAGAAGGTTTTCAGCAGATTCAACCGTAGGAGGATCACCGGGTCGGAGCTTCCTGTATATTTCAAGCAGACATTCTTCCCTGTTCTGTGTTGTATCCTTATCCAGAGTAGAAATTACTCTCTCATCTTCCCCATATATTTCACGCAGAAGCTCATTGGTAGTAGCGCCGACAGCAGTATTTTCAACACAGGAAAGCCAAGTAGCCGGCAGGTCCGGATTGTAGGCACCCATAGCCTTCAGGAACCATGTAATCGGCAGTTTCCTGTTTTTGTCTATACGAACATAAAAAGTGTCAGCAGGATCAGTTTCATACTCAAGCCATGCTCCATGATAAGGTATAATCTGTGACGTGTACAGATTAGTCATGGATTTGTCGAGCAATTTGTCAAAATACACACCCGGAGAACGAACAATCTGAGAAACAATAACTCTTTCAGCTCCGTTTATAACAAATGTTCCGCTTTCTGTCATCAGCGGAAAATCCCCCATAAATATTTCCTGCTCTTTAATTTCATCCGTTTCCCGGTTGCGAAGACGGACTTTTACCTTCAAAGGAGCAGCATACGTGGCATCTCTGGACTTACATTCCTCGACATCATACTTCGCATCCTGCGGATTCATGGAATAGTCGATAAAGCTTAACTCCAGGTTTCCGGAATAGTCCCTGATAGCTTCAACATCCTTGAAAACATCACGAAGCCCTACATTGAGGAACCAATTATAAGAGCTCTTTTGGATTTCAAGGAGATTTGGCATATCCATAATCTCTTCTGTCCGGGCAAAGCTCTTTCTTAAGGTCTTTCCATACAGAACATCTTTTGGCATTGACACTTTCTCCTCCAGTCAAAATGATAACCTTTTTTGCATCTTTTCATTTCAGCTCTCTTGCCGAAACGTCCGGACGCCCGCATGCGTTGTTATCTTCAGCAAAAACAGGCTTGCAGATAAGATCAATCCATGTTATTATATAAAAAATAAAAATAGCATGCGCTCTGCTCTTTCAAGCATAAAGCATGCTATTTTAGCATTTTTTCAGCTATAAGTCAAGCATATTATTTCCTCTTTTGGGAAATATTTCTCTTGACAAATGATTGGAATCTGCTATAATACCTCTTGCACTTGCGAGAGTGCTGGAACTGGTAGACAGGCACGTTTGAGGGGCGTGTGCTGAATGGCGTGTGAGTTCAAGTCTCATCTCTCGCATAATGCTAAACCCGAGATTCTGGTAAATCTGAATCTCGGGTTTTTTATTATTTATATTATTTATTTATACTTTCAATAATGCCTTCAGCCAAACCGGCAACACCCTGAATCTCACTCGGAATAATAATTTTTGTAGCATTTCCATTAGCTGCAGCTGCAAAAGCTTCAAGCGATTTCAACTTCAGTACCGCATTGGACGGTGCTGACTCATTTATCAGTTTAATTCCTTCCGCAGTTGCCCGCTGAACAGTAAGAAGGGCCTCCGCCTCACCTTGAGCCTCCAGAATCTGCTGCTGCTTTTTGGCATCCGCACGGAGAATTGCAGCTTCCTTTTCACCTTCCGCTTCAAGAATAGCAGACTGCTTCTCACCTTCCGCACGCAGGATTGCTTCACGCCGCTCGCGCTCTGCTTTCATCTGTTTTTCCATAGCATTCCGAATTGCCTCAGGTGGAAGAATATTCTTCAGCTCCACACGATTAACCTTAATACCCCACGGGTCGGTGGCTTCATCAAGAATAGCACGCATTTTTGTATTGATAACGTCACGGCTCGTTAGGCATTCATCTAATTCAAGTTCGCCGATAATATTACGCAGTGTAGTAGCAGAAAGGTTCTCGATTGCAATCATCGGCTGTTCAATTCCATAGGTATAGAGTTTTGGATCTGTTACCTGAAAATAAACAACAGTGTCAATTTGCATAGTAACATTATCTTTTGTTATAACCGGCTGTGGCGGAAAATCTGCAACCTGTTCCTTCAGCGATACGACTTTTGCCACGCGCTCGATAAACGGAACGAGAAAATGAATTCCTACTCCCCAGGTAGTCTTGTACGCGCCGAGACGCTCAATAACATAGGCTTTTGCCTGCTGAACAATACGGATGCGGCTGATAACAATAACGACAAAAACTAAAACAAGAATGAGAATAACAGGTATTGTAGAAAACATAATCAATCCTCCTTTGATGTTAAACTTTCTACGATGGCTTTTACACCTTCAATTCTGACAACAGATACGCACACTCCCTCCGGGATTTTCACAGCATCGTCCGTACTCCGAGCTGTCCAGATTTTCCCTCCGGCAGATATAGCGCCTTTCCCGGCAAGATTATCAATTGATTCTGTGACAACACACTCTTTTCCAAGAATCATATCCGCATTGGTTGGCTGCGCTTTGCCATTCACATATTTTTTTACCAAAGGCTTTGTAAGAACCAAAGCAAGAACGGAAACGATAACGAAAATGATTACCTGAAGCCAGAGTGCTGCTTTACAAACTGCACTGATCATCGCCGCTAAAGCGCCAACGGCGAACCAGACGGAAACCAAACCGGGTGCAGCAGCCTCGACAACAAGCATCACTACCATAATGACCAGCCAGAAACCCGTCATACCTACATGGAATGGCATCATCCATCTGCCCCCCTTTTATGATTTACTGAATTATACAACAAATGGGAAAAGATTGCAAGAACAGTAGTCAGCGCAGTGTTTTGATCGCTGCTTTTTCAACCGCATAAGCAGCTTTATACCGCTTGAGGAAAGAATCAAACCCTGCTATCTCAATTTCGTCCGCCATAAGTGTGGTGGATACGGTATCCGCAAAGACTTTTTGATCCAGATAATCCTCAAGTTTTTCTTCTTTTTCTTTCCACACCATATAAGCTGCCAGCAAAGCCATCCCATAGGGGCCTCCCTCACCTGCCGTCTCCATCACGGAGACAGGAGCATTGACAGCCGCAGAAAGTATTCGCTGCCCGATGCCTGGTGTTTTGAAGAAACCACCGTGCCCATAGATCTTATCTACTTTTATATTCTCCTCAGCAGTTAGTATATCTAATCCGATTTTCATAGTCGCCAGTGCCGAGAGAAGATGCATACGCATAAAATTTGCCAGGGTAAAACTACTGTCCGGCAACCTTGCAAAAACAGGACGGCCTTCATCCACACCCGTTACACCTTCACCTGAATAAAGGTTATAACTTAACAACCCTCCGCAATCAGGGGCTCCTTCCAATGCTTTTTTGAAGAGCAGTGTATAGAGTTCCCCTTTATTGATTTCTGCCCCTATTGCACCGGCAAATTCTTCAAAAAGGCTAACCCAGGCATTTATGTCAGATGTACAGTTAGCGCAGTGAACCATAGCCACAGGCAGCCCGGCAGGTGTAGTAACCATGCAGATTTCACGATGTACTCCCAGCGAATGGTCAGCAACGAGCATAGCAAAAGCAGACGTTCCCGCTGAGACGTTGCCTGTGCAAACTCTGACAGAGTTTGTAGCTGCCATGCCAGTACCTGCATCTCCTTCACAGGGAGCAACAGGTATGCCGGGTTTGAGGTCACCCTCCGGATCCAAAAACAGAGCACCTTGCTGTGACAGTATTCCAGCCGATTCTCCGGCGACGACAGCTTTCGGAAGAATATCCCGAAGCTTCCAAGGCATCCCTTTTTCAGCTGCAGCAGCGTCAAATTTGAGCAACATTTTCTCATTATAATCAAGTTTTTCACTATCAACAGGAAACATCCCTGAGGCTTCTCCAATCCCCATTTTATGTTCTCCTGTCAGAGCATGGTGTATATAACCAGCAAGTGTTGTAAGATAAGCAATATATTTTGTATGCTCTTCACCATTCAGGATTGCCTGCCACAGATGTGCAATACTCCAGCGCTGTGGAATATTAAAACCCAGCATCTCTGTCAGCTCTTCTGCTGCCTGCCCTGTAATGGTATTCCGCCAGGTACGGAACTCCGCCAGCTGCTGCCACTGTCTGTCAAACGGGAGATAGCCGTGCATCATACCGGAAATCCCCAAAGCTGCAAAGGTTTCAGGAACAGCTCCAAACCTTTCCTTGACATCCCTTTTCAAATTGGCATAACAGGTTTGCAGCCCATTGTGAATATCTTCCATGGAATATGTCCATATTCCGTTTTTCAGGCGGTTTTCCCATTCATAGCTGCCCGAGGCTATCG
>JAEEGI010024187.1_pt1 | contig 11861 bp, 10 predicted proteins | sample 8958751 | NCBI WGS metagenome assembly JAEEGI01 (sample SAMN16246545, study PRJNA631951) | gut metagenome | biome: gut microbiome; feature: rumen; material: KS-attached | host: Bos | place: Iran: Karaj | collected 2018-10 | reverse complement strand
GCAAAATCCGATATTTCCTCGTGCTTTTGCCGGGGAAACAGTGTAGAATAACAAAGCTTTACGGCATGGTGGGTGTAGCTCAGTTGGTTAGAGCGCCAGATTGTGGCTCTGGAGGCCGTCGGTTCGACTCCGATCACCCACCCCATTTTTATATTGGGATGTAGCCAAGCGGTAAGGCACGGGACTTTGACTCCCGCATGCGTGGGTTCAAATCCCGCCATCCCAGCCAGGAAAGAACAGGGATTTGTCCGAGGACAGATCCCTGTTTTTGCCGCTTTGGCACGACTCTCAGCCATGCAGCAGAAAGGACGTGTGCGTATGGGGAAGCTGGACGCGTTATACGCAGCCTGCCGGGACTGCCAGGCCTGCCGGCTCGGGGAGACCCGGACGAACCTGGTCTTTGGCACGGGCAATGAGGAAGCCCGGCTCATGTTCGTGGGCGAAGGGCCGGGAGCACAGGAGGACCAGCAGGGCATCCCCTTTGTGGGCCGCGCAGGAAAGCTTCTGGACGATATGCTGGCCATGTTCGACCTGGACAGGAGCCAGGTCTATATCGCCAACATCGTGAAGTGCCGTCCGCCCGGAAACAGAGATCCCCTGCCGGAGGAGCGGGACGCCTGCTATCCCTGGCTGAAGCAGCAGCTTGACCTGGTGGACCCGAAGCTGGTGGTCTGTCTCGGCAGGATAGCCGCCATGCGCTTTATCGACCCCAATTACAAGATCTCACAGCAGCACGGCCAATGGGTAGAGAAGGACGGGCGGAGCTATACCGCCATCTTCCACCCGGCAGCGCTGCTGCGGGACCCCCGGCGGCGGCCGGAGGCCTTCGACGATATGAAGGAGATCGCCCGGCGTCTCAGAGCGCTCGGCTGAGCCTGCAGCCCGGGCCGGAAGCGGTCCTGCGGCAAAGGCAGTGTGAGATCCGTTATCCCGCAGAACGCAAAAATGAGGCCCTGTCTCTTTCAGCGCAAAGCTGACAAGAGGCAGGGTCTCGCGTTATCCCCGGCGGTCAGTCCGCAAAGACGATGCGCAGGAATTTCTTTTTGCCCTTCTTCAGCAGGATCCCCTCGCCCTTGAGCTGTTCCTTCGTGAAGCTCAGGCCGATATCCGTGACCCGCTCGCCGGCAGCCTCCACGCCGCCCTGCTGGATATTCCGCCGGGCGTCTCCGTTGGAGGTGCACAGGCCGCTGAGGGTGAGAAGCTCAATGACGCCGATCCGGCCGTCCTTGAAGTTCTTCTCCTCCAGCGTCATGGCCGGAATATGGGCGGAGTCGCCGCCGGTGGAGAACAGTGCCCGGGAGGCTTCCCTGGCCTTATCCGCTTCCTCCGTCCCGTGGACCATGGTGGTGAGCTCATAGGCCAGGATGTCCTTTGCCTCGTTCAGCCGCGCATCCTGCCAATGGGACATCTCTTCGAGCTGCTCCAGGGGCAGGAAGGTGAGCATGCGCAGGCATTTCATCACGTCCGCGTCGCCCACGTTGCGCCAGTACTGGTAGAAGTCATAGGGGCTTGTCTTTTCCGCGTCCAGCCAAACGGCGTTGCCCGCCGTCTTGCCCATTTTATTGCCCTGGGAATCGGTGAGGAGCGTGATGGTCATGGCATAGGCGTCCTTGCCCAGCTTTTTGCGGATGAGCTCCGTGCCGCCCAGCATGTTGGACCACTGGTCGTCGCCGCCAAACTGCATATTGCAGCCGTAGTGCTGGAACATATGATAGAAATCATAGCTCTGCATGATCATATAGTTGAATTCCAGGAAGCTGAGGCCCTTTTCCATGCGCTGCTTGTAGCACTCGGCCCTGAGCATGTTGTTCACCGAGAAGCAGCTTCCCACCTCCCGGAGAAGGTCCACATAGTTGAGCTTCAGGAGCCATTCCGCATTGTTCAGCATGAGCGCCTTGTCATCGCCGAATTCGATGAAGCGCTCCATCTGCTTTTTGAAGCAGTCCGCATTATGGGCAATGGTCTCCGGAGTGAGCATCTTCCGCATGTCCGTCCTGCCGGAGGGGTCGCCGATCATGGTCGTGCCGCCGCCGATCAGCGCGATGGGCTTGTTCCCCGCCATCTGCAGCCGCTTCATCAGGGTCAGCGCCATAAAATGCCCGGCGGTCAGGCTGTCCGCCGTGCAGTCGAAGCCGATATAGAACGTCGCCTTGCCGTTGTTGATGAGGTCCCGGATCTCCTTCTCATCCGTGACCTGGGCGATCAGTCCTCTGGCCGTCAATTCGTCAAACAGTGTCATACGTCCCTATTCCTCTTTCTGCGTTGATTTTTATATTCCTGCGCCGCCGCGATCAGCTCTCCCGCTCCCCGCAGCGTCGCGTCCGTAACGGTCTCACCGCCGATGAGCCTTGCCAGCTCGTCCCGGCGGCCTGCTTCATCCAGCCCGGTCACCAGCGTATAGGTCCTGCCGTCCCGCTGGGTCTTGACGATGGAAAACTGGCAGTCCGCCATTGCGGCCAATTGGGGCAGATGGGTCACGCAGAGCACCTGCCTGCCGGCTGCGAGATCGGCCAGTTTTTCTCCCACCCGCTGGGCGGCTATGCCGCTGACGCCGGTATCGATCTCATCAAATACCAAAATCTCCTCTTCACCGCCGCCGCGCAGCACGTTTTTCAATGCCAGCATGATGCGGCTGAGCTCGCCGCCGGAGGCGATATGGCTCAGTCTGCCCGGTTCTTCGCCCGCATTTGCGGAAAGCAGGAACCGGATATCCTCCATTCCGCCGCTGTCGAAGCCCTCCCCGCCCTTGGGGACGAATTCCACCCGGAAGCGGGCGCCGGGCATGCTCAGATCCCGCAGCTCCCCTTCCACGGCGGCGGAGAGCTTTTCTCCGGCTGCATGCCGCTTTTCGGACAGCGCGGACGCCTCGGCCAGAAGCTTTTCCCGGAGAAGCACCCTTTCCTTCTCCAGCCGGTCCAGCCTGTCCGTCAGGCATTCCATGTCCTCCAGCTCGTTCCGGGCCAGGGCCAGACGTTCCATGGCCGTTTCCTCCGAGCCGTAGCGGCGGATGAGGCGCTTTACCAGGCTGAGCCGTTCTTCTATCCGGTCCAGCTCTCCCGGCTGATCCTCCAGCTCCCGCAGGGCGTCGGAGAGCTGATCCGCCATATCCTCGGCCCGGTATCGGAGGTCTCCGATATTCGCCGCCAGCTGGGAAATGGACGCCGCCAGCCTTCCGGCGGCTTCCGCCGCGTTCTCCGCCGTGACCAGCAGGGCCAGCACGCCGCTTTCCTCATCATCGCCGCGGAAGCAGTCATAGGCCCGGGTGAGCTTATCCCGGAGCTTTTCCAGATTCTGCAGCTTGCCGGCTCTGTCCCGCAGCGCTTCCTCCTCACCGGGCTTCAGGTCCGCCTCCTCCAGCTCCCGGATCTCCCGGCGCAGACGCTCCAGGCGGTATTCCCTGTCCGCCTCGGAGCGTTTCGCCTCCTCCAGCTCCCGCAGAGCGTCGGTATAAGACGCATAGAGGGCCGCGTACTCCTTCTGTCTCTGCTCCAGGCCCGCGAAGGCGTCCAGGCTGCGTCTGTGGCTCGCTTCGCTGAGGAGCCGGCGGCCGTCGTTCTGGCCGTGGATATCAAACAGGATATCCCCCAGCTCCCTCAGCTGCGCCGCGGAGACGGGCATGCCGTTTATCCTGCAGCTGCTCTTGCCTTCCCCGGTGATCCTTCGGGTGATCACCATATCCTCATCCGGGGAAAAGGGGATCCCGGCGGCTTCCAGCCAGCCCGCCGCCTCAGCAGAAACGCCAAGCTCTGCGCTGATGGAGGCGGCCTGCGCGCCGGTGCGCACCAGCTCTCTGGAGGCGCGCCCGCCCAGGATCGCGCCGATGGAGTCGATGATGATGGATTTTCCCGCTCCGGTCTCGCCTGTAAGCACGTTGAGGCCCGGGCCGAATTCCACGTCCGCCCGTTCGATCACCGCCACGTTTTCAATATGGAGCAAATCCAGCATGACTGAAGCCTCGGTTCAGAGAATCTCCTGCAGTTCCTGATGGAAGCGGTCGGCCGCCGCATTGTCCTCCATGGCCAGGAACATGGTATCGTCCCCCGCCAGGCTGCCCACAAGGCCGGGGATATCCATGGAGTCGATGGCGGCGCAGGCTGCGCTGGCCAGACCCGGATATGTCTTGATGACCACCAGGTTCTGGGCGCAGTGGAAGGACAGCACGGATTCCCGGAAAATCGTACGCAGGCGGTCCTTATGGCCGCTGATGCTGTTGCTGCCCGGGGCCACGTAGTGGTAGCGTCCGTCCTCCAGCAGTTCCTTCACCAGGCGCAGCTCCCGCATATCCCGGGAAACGGTTGCCTGGGTGCTGTTGCAGCCCACCTCCCGCAGCGCCTGGATCAGTTGGTTTTGGGTCTCGATATCCCGCTCTGCGATGATCTGCAGTATCTTTGCCTGTCTTTCGCTTTTCATTTCATCACCCTTATATCGTGTATCGGTCTTTCACTGATTCAGCTTGTTTTTGACGATCTCATAAAAGCTGCGGTCAAGCACCTTGACGAGCTGGCAGAAGTATTCGGATTTCTGCACGTAGATCAGGTCGCCGGGCAGCAGGTAACAGCGGTTCGCCCCGTCCACAAGAAGCTGCGCGTCGTCCCGGTCCGCACGGATGAGCTTTACGCTGGTGCGCCGGTCTCCGGTGAGCACGTACGCCTTCGCGGTCAGGGAGTGGGCGCAGATGGGCGTCAGGATCAGGTTTTCCGCAGTGGGCTCAACGATGGGTCCGCCTGCGGCCATGGAATACGCCGTGGAGCCGGTGGGCGTTGCGATAATGATGCCGTCCCCTGCGTAATCCGAGATCTTGCGGTTATCCCCGTATGCCGTCAGGCGGATGGCATGGGCCGGATCGCTGCGGCAGACTACCGCCTCGTTCAGGCCGAAATCCCGGAATACCGTTTCCCCGTTCCGCTGGACCTCCACGTCCAGCATCATCCGCCGCTCCAGGGAATACCGTCCCGCGAACACGTCCTCCAGACGGTCCAGCTCCTCCAGCTCCAGCTCCGTGATGAACCCCAGATGGCCCATATTGATGCCCAGCATGGGAATGCCGTACTTGGCCGCCAGCTTGGCGACCCGGAGCATGGTCCCGTCGCCGCCCAGGCATACCAGGATATCCGCGCTCTCCGGACGGATCTCCCCTTCCCCGGTGATCACGTCCTCCGGCGGAAAGTCCGTGGGGATGGGATCGAAGGGCAGATATACCCAGGCGGAGCGTCCCTCCGCCCGCAGGCGGCGCAGAAGACCGGTGCTCACCCGAAGCTCCGGGTCTTTATCCAGGCTAGTACACAGAAGGATACGTTTCATCCGTCCAGCTCCTTGTGGGATCCCTCCACCAATGCGGCGGTGTCAAAGGAAACAGCGGGACCGCTGCGCCGCAGATGGCCCAGGTATTCGATGTTGCCCTCGGGCCCCCGCACGGGGGACCACGTGAGCCCTGCCGGATACAGGCCGAGCTCCTGCACGGCATGCAGGAGATCCTCCAGCACGTCCCGGTGCACGGCGGGGTCCCGGACGACGCCCTTTTTGCCCACCCGCTCCTTGCCCGCCTCAAACTGCGGCTTGATCAGGCAGACGATCTCTCCCTCCGGCTTCAGAAGGCCCAGCACGGCGGGAAGGACAAGGCGCAGGGAGATGAAGGAAACGTCGATCACCGCAAGGTCCACCTGCTCCGGCAGATCCTCGGGCTTCAGGTAGCGCACGTTCGTCCGCTCCATGTTCACCACACGGGGATCGGTGCGAAGGCTCCAGGCAAGCTGTCCGTATCCCACGTCCACGGCATATACCCGCACCGCCCCGCGTTTCAGCAGGCAGTCGGTGAATCCGCCGGTGGAAGCGCCGCAGTCGATGCATACCTTGCCCTCCGGCTCGACGGGAAATACGGCCAGGGCCTTTTCCAGCTTCAGGCCGCCCCGGCTCACAAAGCCGATGGCGGTGCCCCGCAGCTCGATCTTCGCCTGGGGATCGTAGGCCATGCCGGGCTTGGACGCCTTCTGTCCGTCCACGTATACGCTGCCGCTCATGATCTCCGCCTTGGCCCGCTCCCGGCTTTCGCACAGGCCGAGCTGGGTCAGGAGAACGTCCAACCGTTCCTTTTTCATTTCTCTGCCGCCCTCTCCGCAATGCTCCGTGCATCCAGGCCGCATTTGGCAAGCTGCTGCTCAACGGTGCCCTGCCGGACAAACGCGTCTTTTCCCAGGTTCAGCAGGATGCCCGTGAGTCCCCGGAGGCCGGCGGCCAGGTATTCGCCCACGCTGCCGGTACCGGCGCAGTCCTCCGCTGCCAGGTACCGTCCTGTGGGGGCGATGAGCTCCCGCAGCGCGGCAAGATCTACGGTATCGATGCGGCTCAGCTTCACCACGCCCGCGTCCACGCCCCTTTCGGCCAGCAGCTCTGCCGCCTCCAGCAGCTTGTTGATCATCACGCCGTAGCCGATCAGCGTCACATCCCGGCCCTCCCGCAGAAGGGCGATGGGCTCCGGATGCAGCGCAGTATACGCTCCTTCTCCGCCCCGGGGGTATCGGACGGCGGCAGGGCCGCCGGAATCCAGCGCTGCCTTCAGCATATACCGGAGTTCGGCATAGGATGCGGGGCACCAGATCTGCATGCCCGGCACCTGGCGCAGGAAGCCCACGTCGAACACGCCGTTGTGGGTCTCTCCGTCCGCGCCCACAAGCCCGGCCCTGTCCACGCCCAGGACCACCGGCAGGCGCAGCATGGCTATGTCCTGCAGGAGCATATCGTAGCTGCGCTGCAGAAAGGTGGAGTACACCGCAAACACGGGCTTCATCCCCTGCTTGGCCAGGCCGCCCGCCATGGCGGCGCAGTGGCCCTCCGCAATGCCGTCGTCAAAAAAGCGGTCGGGAAAGCGCTGACGGAAAGGCTCCAGGCCGGTACCGTCCGTCATAGCCGCCGTAACGGCGCAGATTCGGGGATCCGAGTCCGCAAGGGCGCACAGCTCCTTGCCGAACACCCCGGAGAAGCTGGTCTTTTCTCTGCGCTCCAGACCTTTTTCCGGGTCGAAGGGACCAACGCCGTGATACAGATCCGGGTCCTTTTCCGCGGGGGGATACCCTTTTCCCTTTTGGGTGACCACGTGCAGGAGCACGGGTTCGTCATATTCCTTTGCCAGCTTCAGCATATAGGAGAGCTGACGGACGTTGTGCCCGTCCACGGGGCCGAGATACCGGAGGCCCATATCCTCGAACATGCTGCAGTGGAAGATCGCGGATTTCAGATCGTTTTTCAGCCGCTGCGTGAACCGGAACACTGCCCTGCCGCCGGGCAGGCGGGTCAGGATCTTCCGGTACAGCTTTTTCGTCCGGTAATACGCGGGCTTTACCCTCTGGCGGTTCAGATACTTGGCCACGCCGCCGACGGTCTTGCTGATGGCAATGCCGTTATCGTTCAGGATCACCACGATGGGTTCCTTGCTCTGGCCGATGCTGTTCAGGCCTTCATACGCCGTACCGCCGGACAGGGCGCCGTCGCCCAGGACGGCCACGACGCTGTATGTTTCCCCGGCAAGGGTCCTGGCCCGGGCCATGCCCAAAGCCGTGGATACCGCGCTGGAGGCGTGCCCGGCGACAAAGGGGTCGCAGGGGGATTCCTCCGGCTTCGGGAATCCGGAAAGGCCGCCCTCGCAGCGCAGGCCGCGGAAGTCATCCCTTCTGCCGCTGAGCATTTTATGCGCATAGCACTGGTGGCCCACGTCATAGAGGATCCTGTCGGCAGCGGGATCGAACACGTTGAACAGGGCAACGCTGAGCTCCACAACGCCCAGGTTGGACGCCAGGTGGCCGCCGTTCCGGGATACGGCGGACAGGATCTCCTGCCGCAGCTCCCCGCAAAGGGTATTCAATTCATCCCAGGACAGGGAACGGACGTCCGCCGCTCCATGTACCTTTTCCAAAATGCCCAATTCCGCGCCTCTTTCCGTGGATGGAAGCGGTAAAGCATATCACCGCATAATATTTCAAAACATCATATCAGATTTTCACGCATATGACAATGCCAAATCAGTTATTTTCCGGATAAACGCATAGAAAGAAGCACATGCCTGCACCGGCATGTGCCTCTCTCTGGGAAAGTGGAAAGGGAAAGTATGAAAAAAAGTGAGGTAGCAATGAATAAGAGGATGCCTAGTCGGCCAGCCTTGCGGCTTCCATGAGGGGGAAGGTGATATAGCCCGTCTCCCCTTCCCGGAAGAGCTCCAGGGTCATCTCATCGCCAGCCTCCATGCCGTTGATCACGGCATAGAGCTGGTCGACGGACTGGATCTTTACCCCGTTGGCCGATACGATCAGGTCGCCCTTTCGGACTCCCGCCTCATAGGCGGTGCTGCTTTCCCTGACCGCAGCGACATAGATACAGGAGGGGTATTTATAATACGCCGCGTATGCAGCGGGTATCTCCGCGACCGTGAGGCCGGATGCCGGTCTGCCCGGCACGTAGCCGTATTCCAGAAGCTTGTCGATAATGTCCTTGGCCGCATGGATCGGTATGGCAAAGCAGGCGCTTCGGGATTCGCGGAACTGCTCCGCAATCTCCGTATCCACAATGCCGATCACCTGACCGGAGCTGTTCAGCAGGGCCGCTCCCGAACACTGGGAGCCCAGGTCCAGATAGAGCTCAAACAGATCCATGCTGAACCCGCGGTAAGAATAGTCCTCCGCCTTTGCGGTCAGCCCGCCGGGATAGATGCCCGGCGTACCGGTGAGGGAAACGCCCATCACGGCGATCTCGTCTCCCGGCTGCGCCAGCTCGGACTGCCCGAACACCGCCGGGGTGAGGTCCGACGCCTCGATCCGGATCACCGCCAGGTCGCTGGAATTATCCAGGCCGATCAGATCGGCGGGATACTCCCTTCCGTTTATCTGCACGGTGATGGTCTCTGCGTACAGCACCACGTGGCTGCTGACGATCAGGAAGCCGTCGCTTGTCATGACGACGCCGGTACCCATAACCGTGTTCCCATCGCCGTTCCTTGCCGTCACGGAGGCGATGCAGCCGCACCGTTCCCGGTAAATGCCGGACCAGCTCTGGCCGTTCATCTGCGGCGGCTCCATCTCCAGCGTCGCGCCGTTCCAGCGGTAGGTCTGCCGTTCCTGTCCCCCGGGCTGAGCGCCTGCGGCGTCAAGCTCCCGGCTCTCCTCCGCCGGGACCACCGCCGCCGCGCCACGGCGGACGATATTCAGATCCAGCGAGCCGTTTTCCCGCCGGACGGTTATCCGGAAGCGGATGAAAAACAGAGCGGCGGCCAGGATGACGCAGACCAGGATCACCGTAAGGACCACAGCGATCCCCACCGCCCAGCGGCGGCTGTGTTCGCTCTCAGGGACGGGCTCCGGCTCACAGGGCGTAAGGGAGGAGCGGAACTGGAAGGATGAAGCCCTGTCCGATTCCGCAGGCGCGGTATACGCGCGTTCTCTCTGTTCAAGCCCTTCGCTTCTGAAATCCGGCATAGTTTCGCGCCCCCAAACGCAATGCTAGTATATCCCGTCTCACGGCAGGATGTGTGAACGCTGTGTGAACACAGTGTAAATGAAGCGTAAATCTCAATCCGCCAGGGTGAGGGAAAAGCGGAATTCCGTCTCCCCGTTCTTGGAGCGGACCCAGATGTCCTCTCCCATGCCGTCCAGGATCGTCTTGACGATATACAGGCCCAAGCCCACTCCATCCCGGTCCAGACTGCGGGAGCGGTCGGACTTGTGGAACCGCTGGAAGATGATCGGCAGCTCCTCCTCCGGGATCGTCTCCCCCCTGTCCACGACGGAGAGGTACGCCTTGCCGGACTGCTTGAACAGCCGGATCTCCAGAAGGCTGCCGGGAGAGGCAAACTTCACGGCGTTATCCAGGATATTATAGATCACCTGGGAGACCGCGTCCTCGCTGCCCCGCACCCGCAGGGGATCCTCCGGGATCTCCGGCTCCAGCTGCAGCTGCTTGGAAGAGATCTTGCCGTCCAGCGCGATGATGGCCATGCGCAGCGTCTCCGTGGCGTCGAAGGAGCCGGAGCGGAGAACGGAGCTGTCCTGCATCCGGCTGATCTGGAGCATCTGCCGCACCAGACGGTTCAGCCGCTTCGTCTCGCTGGAGATCACCGCCAGGTATTTATCCGCCTGGTCCATGGGGATGGTCCCGTCCAGAAGCCCGTCCGCATAGCCCGCTATGGTGGTCATGGGCGTTTTCAGCTCGTGGGAGACGTTCGCCACGAAGTCCATGCGGTTCTTCTCCGACTTCTCCAGGCTGTCAGCCATCTGATTGAACGCCTCCGCCAGCTCGCCCACCTCGTCCATGCGGCCGAGACCGGCGACCCGGGCGGAAAGATCCCCCTTGGCAAACTGCCTTGCCGCCCCTGCCATTTCCCGCAGGGGTGCCGCCTCCCGGCGGGCGAAGAAGATGGCCACGGGCACGGAAGCCACCACCACGAAGCCCGCCGTAAAGAGCATCATCAGGGCAAAACCGCTCCAGATCCGGCTCACGTCCCCCCTGTCCGTGGCGGCGAAGGCCGTGCCCAGGCGGCTGCCGCCGGAGCCGACGATGCTGACCGCGGAGACATAGCGCTTGTTTTCATAAAAGCCGTCCAGATTGGTGAACGCCCGCCACAGCTCGGCAGAGGCCAGCTCCTGCTGCACGCCGCTGCCCAGGGTCCTGCCGATATGATCGCACCGGAGCATGAAGCTGTCCGAACAGGCCCAGACGGTCCCGCCGGCGTCGCAGAGGAAAATGTGGTTCCCCGTGGCCCTGGACAGGGAGGTGATCTGCAGATTCAGCTGCCAGTCCTCCATGCTGCTCAGCTCGCTCACGGCGACGGCCATTTCTGATACGGTGCGGGCCGTCTCGTCCAGACGGTTCCGCCTCTCCCGCACCACGTAGCTGTAGCTGATCAGGGAGAAGAAAAAGCCCAGGATCAGCAGAGTCAGCAGGATCAGGCCCGCGCATACGGTGAGCTGCCGGGTAAACAGGCTGCGCTTCATTTCTTCATGGGGAAGGTCTCAAATTTATAGCCTACCCCCCAGACGGTGGAAAGGGCCCACTGGGGACTTACGCCCTCCAGCTTTTCCCGCAGGCGCTTGATGTGCACGTCCACGGTGCGGGAATCCCCCAGGTAATCAAAGCCCCAGACTTCGTCCAAAAGCTGGTTGCGGGTATATACCCGGTTGGGGGAGGACGCCAGATGGTACAGGAGCTCCAGCTCCTTCGGCGGAGTATCCACCTTTTTCCCGTCCACCACCAACTCATAGGAGTCCAGGTTCACCACAAGCTTGTCAAAGCTGAGCCGCTTTTCCCCGGCGGAGGGACCGCCCTCATATCTGCGCAGGACCGCATGGATCCGGGCGATGAGCTCCTTGATCTCAAAGGGCTTTGTCACATAGTCGTCCGCCCCGAGCTCCAGGCCCTGGACCTTGTCCTCGGTCTCTTCCTTGGCCGTCAGCATAATGATGGGCGCCTTGGAGCTCTCCCGTATCGCACGGCAGACGGCCCAGCCGTTCATCACCGGCAGCATGATGTCAAGGAGTACCAGATCGGGCTGATATTCCCGAAAGGAAGCTACCCCGGTCCCGCCATCGGCAGCGGTCTTGACCAGGAAGCCGTCCTTTTCCAGATACATCTTCAGCAGCTGTGCGATGTTGCCGTCATCCTCCACGACGAGTACCTTCTGCGGCATTTTATCCCTTCCCTTACGTTGTTTTCCCCAGTATAGCACATTTTTTCGTGCAGTTTTGGATAATTTGTAAACTGTCGGAATAGAAAAACCCGGATCGGGCAATTGCCCGGTCCGGGTGAGTAGGCTTGGGAATGCTTACTTCAGCTCCACAGCGGCGCCGACTTCCTCGAGCTTCTTCTTGATCTGCTCGGCCTCG
>JAEEGI010024185.1_pt1 | contig 11861 bp, 19 predicted proteins | sample 8958751 | NCBI WGS metagenome assembly JAEEGI01 (sample SAMN16246545, study PRJNA631951) | gut metagenome | biome: gut microbiome; feature: rumen; material: KS-attached | host: Bos | place: Iran: Karaj | collected 2018-10 | reverse complement strand
GATGGCGTGATGGTCAGATACTTGATCGTCGTCAATGATCTGATTGGGATGAACAGGATGATCCATCCCTGCCGTAAAAAGAAAAGAGGCGGATACATCATGAACCAATCCGGGCAGCATATCTTCCATATCACTGGTTAAATAGCGGCTGTCTGTGCGGGGGTAGGTAATGTATTGACTTTCGTACAGGCTTTGGGCGTAATCCAGGGTTTGCTGGGCAGAATAACCAAATATCCGGTTTGCGTCCCTCTGGAGCGCCGTCAGGTCGTATAGCTTGGGCGGCTTTTCCGCGTGCCGCTTCTTTTCGATTTTCTTCACATACGCACTTTTGTATTGGCACATAGCGGCAATCCTTTCGGCTTCCTCTTTGCTTTTCAGGCGAGGGGTGCTGGCATTAAAACTGCACCGCAGTTCTACCGTGTAAAAAGGTTCAGGAACAAAATTGGCAATGGCCTTTTCCCGTTCCACCACCATAGCAAGGGTAGGCGTCATGACCCGACCAATATTCAGGGTGATATTGTACAGCATAGAGTAGATGCGGCTGGCATTGATGCCAATAAGCCAATCCGCCTGCTGACGGCACAGAGCGGCGGCATACAGCCTGTCATAATCCTGAGCAGGCCGCATCTGTTGGAAACCTTTGCGGATGGCGTCCTCGGTCATGGAAGAAACCCACAGCCGCTGTACGGGCTTTTTGCAGCCTGCCCGATTATAAACAAGGCGAAAGATCAATTCTCCTTCCCGGCCTGCATCGGTTGCACAGATGATGGATTCTACATCCGGGCGATTCATACAATCGGCGCTGGAATGGCGATGAGAGCTGGCTCCATGTTTGAACGCACCAAGTTCTATGTCCGATATGAGCATCTTGCGACGGCAAAAGAGATAGTAGATGAACTCTTCAATTCACCCTTTATCGAAGAATAAGTGCCTTTTGAAGCATGTTCCCCTGCGTCGTCCGGACGGGCGGCGCTTTCATTATACTCAGGAGGTGATTTCCCATGGCGTCAGGCACATTTGCCCGTTTTTTTTTGCGAATGTACAGAAGCAGACAGAACAACCACCTATTCCCTCAGATTGACCACTTATCTGAAAACGGTGGAAATCCCGGAGGCTTTGACTTATAATGCAAATCACCCGGGAGAAAGGAGCGAAAGGCGTGCAGGTTGAAGTAAAACTCGACGCGGCGGCGACTGAGCCGAAAGTGATTATCCTGACCAACCGGATGACGGAAGAAGTGCATTCGATTGTTCAGATGCTGTCTGAAACCGAACCGAAACTGATTGCAGGGTTTCGGGAGGATACCGTTACCGTTCTTGACGAAAAGGATATCCTGAAGATTTATGCGGCAAACGGGAAAGTGTACGCGGTTCTGCCTTCCGGGGAATACACGCTCCGGCTTCGACTGTATGAAATTGAGGAAAGGCTGAAACCGCAGCACTTTGTCCGGATATCCAATTCAGAAATCATCAACCTGAAAAAAGTGAAGAGCTTTGATCTGAGCTTCACGGGAACGATCTGCGTCGTTTTATCGGACGGCAGCAAAACATACGCCTCAAGGAGATATGTGGGTAAACTAAAGGAGGTTCTGGGAATATGAATCAACAGCTCTGGAAAAAAGCCGGATTGCGGGCGCTGGTCGGCGCGCCGCTCGGACTGGCTTATAGCACAATGATCACGATTATCATTTCGCTGGCCCGGGGAGACGGAAACTACTATGCGGTAGTCCCCGAAATGATTGCCGATATTGGCTCGGAGAGCGTTGCCGTACTGATCCAGGCGCTCTGCTCCATGCTGTACGGCGCAGCTTTCGCGGGGGCCTCTGTGGTCTGGGACACAGACTGGAGCCTGGCGAAAATGACGGCTGTTCATTTTCTGATCTGCTCGGCGGCCACGTTCCCCATCGCTTATCTCATCCGCTGGATGGAGCACACTCCGGGCGGAGTCCTGAAATACTTTGGGATTTTCCTGGCCATCTACATTGCCATCTGGATCGGCCAGTATATGAGAATGAAAAGAAACGTTGACGCGATCAACAAAAAAGTGAAAAACCTCACCTGACAAAATCGCCCGTGACCGGAAGAGCCACGGGCGATGATCATTTGATAAGCCGACAATCAGGCACCGGCTTTTCTTCTGACAACAAGTCCTGCAATCATAAGGATCAGGGCAATGCCGTACAGGCAAACAGCCAGCCAGTTCGGAATCTTGTGAATCACACGATCCGTTACCGTCGTCGCGCCGCCCAGTACGATCCCGATCAATGTCATTACATGCATTTATTCCATCTCCTTTGTTCTGCCAAGCAGGCGCATTTTGAAGGCCTGGATTTTCATCATGGCTCCCGTGGTGTACAAGATGCCCAGAATCATGGACGCCAGCGCCGTTGCGAAAGTAGCTCCTTTGAGAAAACCGATCCAGAAAGTATCTCCCATTTCCGACATGTTCATGACGGCGTTGACAATCAGCGCGACGATCCCGAGCACAAAATAGATGCGGACAATCTTCGTGCTGCGCTGCTTTTCAGCGTTGCTGTATTCGGCCACCTTCAGGACGGTCTCTTCCAGTTCTTTGTTCATTTTCTCGCTGTCCCTTTCTCCGTTTAGCAATTCCCTTATGTCCACGTGATAGAAATCAGCCATTTCTATCAGCAGGTCAAGATCGGGCATGTTGCTTCCGGTTTCCCAACGTGAAACTGTTCTTCTGGAAACGTTCAGTTTCTCGGCCAGTTGCTCCTGTGTCAGCCCTTCGCCATTGCGAAGCTCTTTTAGGAATGTACCGATCTTTTGCAGATCCATCGGAATCCTCCTTTCGGGAAAAAGCTTACTCGAAGAAAATGAAAATGAACAGGACACAAAACAGCCAAATGCCTTGTTTTCAGGGATGTGACAGGACGTGTCCCGTGGGAAATCGTTGTCTCATAGCACTTATCAAATTGCCTTTTCTCATCCCTGTGATCCCTGTACTCCTACTTTGCATGGATTCGCCTCTGATTGCTTCATTTCCATCACATCATAGCACAGAAAATCGCCGTTTTCCGTTTGGATCGTGTGATATTCCGTTTCCCGGTATCCGCGCTTTTTGTAAATCGGCTTTGCAGGGAGGGAGGCGTCAATAATGACCGTTTGAAAACCTTTCAGGATTTTGTTCTCCGCGAAATCAAGCAGCGCTTTCCCATATCCCCTGTGCTGATACTCCGGCAGGACAAACAGCCGGAGGATTTCATTTCCGCTGATGGTCACCGTACCGGCTGCGACTCCGTCCGCACAAAGCAAGTACACTTTCCCGCTGGCAATATCAGCCTGAATCCGTTCATCGGAATGGTGATCCAAGAAGAATTGCACCGCGCCTGCCGGGTAATACCGGGGATAGATGGCCGTGATCGTTTCCCGGGTAATTCGTCTTACATCCCTGAAATGTTCTGTTGTTGCCTGTATGATCTCCACTGTTTCAACTCCCTGCCCGCATCAATGCCGTTCTGTCATGCCTTCCGAATAGGGTGCCGGATGACTGTTTTCAGTTTTTCGGGTGCAACCTTCCGGGCGTCGCTCAGATAGATTTCGTGGTGCATGCGCTGATCCGTGATGTCCAGCGCATACCCCTGTTCCTCCATGAATCGGTGCATCCGGTCCACGGTTGCAGGCTCATTGTCATAAGCGCCGAGATGCATGCACTGAACGCACAGTCCCTCCTCATAGCGAAAGAACTCCGCAGCGGAAAAATCCAGCTTCTTTTTCCTGGCCGCTTCTTTAACCGCCCAGTCATAGGCTTCCTTTGTTACAAAGTCCGGAAGCCGGATGACGGAAATCCATTGGAACCGCTCTTTATGGGCGTAATCGATCTCTGTAACACCGTCCTGCCACCAGAAGCCTTCCAGCGGAGGAATGACATAATCGAAATACCCTTCAATCCGGTGATCGCCCATCTTGCTCATCTTGATGGTGAACGCGATACCATAGAGCAGGCCGATGGACTGCTTGTATGCACCATCCTCCTGGTTTGGATCGCCCTGACCCCGGACAGCGATATAGTTCATGGGCGGCACCGTCACAATGGACGGCTGGTTTTTCGGCAGATAAAATTCTTTGTATTCTTTCTTGAAATCGAAAGCCATCCTTCTGTCCTCCGCGTTTTCGGCCTATCGCCTTCGAATCGGGAAAAACATATAATCTTTCCCGGTCTGAGGGCAAGAATAATCATACACGGCACCGGCAAGCGGGATGCTATTCTCTTTCATGTATTGCCACATATCTGAAAAAGTGTTGTTTCCTTCGCATTCAACCACAAGATAGTCATATGCCGGAAGCACCCATTTTACCCATCCTTCGGGCGCTTCCGCATCATCCCTGCATTCTGCCCCTGCCAGATAAAGCCCCCTGTTGAAATCATCCCACGGCTTGAACGAACGGGAAAAATCAGTCATGGCGCCCCATATGCCAACCAGGTTGCCGGATTCGTCTCTTTTGACCAAATCAGCGATCTCGTCAAAATGGGCATTGGCTTCCTGCCAAAGCCTTTGAATGAAGCCTTCCCCATCCCGGGTTGATCCTTCTTTCCCGATCACAACAAAAGCTTCTTTGCTGGTTTTTTCAATCTTCATTGGTTCTCATGCCTCCATTCCATGAATTCATCCTGTCAGATCATGCAGTCGCTTATGAACGCTATGTCACGGTCGGCTTTCCTGAAAGTGACAAAATGCGGTTTCCCGCTGTACCGGTGCGCGTCCTCAAATGCTTTTTTCATATAGGGATACCGGATGATTCGCATCGCCTCGTCCGGCGTGAACCATCCGACCTCCAGGAATTCCTCCGACACGACTTCTTTTCCGCTGACATACCGGCACCTGAAAACCAGATTGACGGTGGTGGGCAGCGTCATTCCCTCCAGGGGACCAAATCCCTTTTTGCGGGCCAGGTTCTGATAGATTCCCGTAACGGCTTCCGGTTCCGCGGCAATTCCGCTCTCCTCGAAGATTTCGCGCCTCAGGCCGTCCAGGAGTGCTTCGCCCTGTTCCACGATCCCTCCGGGGAACTCCCATCCCCTTCTTTCAGACCGGATCAGCAGGACCTTGCCGTCCTGATACACCACGCCTGCTGCCGAGACAAAATGCACCGGGAGCTGTTTGGTTTCCAGCCATTGATCCATGGGTTCCTCCGTTCATTTTCTTCTCTGTTTGATCTCATCCGTCAATGATTTCCGCTTCGTCGGGTATGCTGCGGAAGATTATGGCCGCTGTGTTCGACAGCTTCATATTCTCCATCAGCGGGAAAGATACTTTGCCCGTATAACTGCTCGCTTCGCAGTGAACATCCAGCTTCGTATCCAGCAGCTCCAGATTCCCCGGCAAATTGTTGGCAAAAATAATGCTTCCCGCACTGACGCCAATCACAAAACCGTTGTCTCTGATATAGGTCAGCAGCGTTTCCCGAAATCCCGTATCATTGATTCTTTCCAACAGGTAGGAAGTCCTCCCGCCGGTCAGGTAGACGACATCATATGTTTTCAGTTCGTCCATCGGCATATTCTGATGCAGGTCAAATACCCGTATATTCTCTTTCGGTATGCCGCATTTCAGCAGATCGTTCATACACTTTGGCAACACTTCGATGGCATCGGCGTCAATGGCAGCTGTCGGAATAAAAAGCGCTTTTGCCTTTGCCCCTTCTTTCCCCAGCATGGTCAGGAAACAATCCTTGATTTTCTGCGTCTCTAATCCGCAGGAGGTCAGCATCACCCGCATTTCTTTGATTCTCCTTCCTATCATTTATAACAGGTCTTTATCTTTCCAGAACGAACCGGGCTACCTGAACACCCCCATCCATCTCCACAGACCGGATCTCAAAGCCGCATCTTTCCGTATAAAATTTGACGTTTTCCGTTTTGTCTGCCGGTGTCACCAGGGTGATCTTTTTCCAGTCCTGAATATGTGTTTTGATGAATTCCATGGCAGCTGTTCCGATCCCTTTGCCCTGATACTCCGGAATCACGCATAAACAGCCGATCTCATAGATTCCATTCTCTGTTTCTTTACAGGAAACGCAGCCGACCGGTTTGCCGTCATACAAAATCAGATGTTTGGGATAATCAATGATGGACTGCTCCATCATTTCTTTCGTTTTCCCGTATGCGGGGCATGCGCCGTATCGGATATAGTCGCTGTAAAAGGCGGAATTGTAAATATGGATGAGCAGCTCTGCGTCCGCAATTTCAGCTTTCCTGAATCCGATCTTCATCGGGGTCCCTGGCAAAACAAACACCTGATTCGGATATCCGAACTCTTCTGTCAGTTCGGCCCCGACAAAACCGAATTTCCTGTACAAAGCCCGGGGGGCTGTCCCTTTTTCATCTCCTTCACGGAAGGTGGACACAGTGATATCCCTGCCTCTGTACAGTTCGCTGAGGACCGTTTCCAGAAGCATTGAAGCAATCCCGTTTCGCCGGGATTCGGGAGAGACCGCCAGGCAGCAGATCATGTTTCGGCTTCTGGAGAACAGCAGCACCCCCTGAATCTGATCGTCGGATTTCACGCACAGCGCCTGCCGTTTCTCCATAAACCTGAGTATCGTCTGCCGGTGCTCCTCCAGATCCTTTTCCGTTTCCAGACCCGGGAAATTCCCACGGACACGGCGCACAAGATCCATCCAGCGATCGATATCAGCCGGTTTCCCGAAGCAAACTTCCATCCGCGCCATCTCCTTCTTTGTCAGGAATATCAAAAAATAACTTCAAGAGGCTCATCCGGCTCGACGGTCGTTATCGGAGATCTGCGTAATAATCTTGTAGCATCTCCTTTGTAACAGGCATGCTGATTTCTTCAAGTTCTTTATAAACCAAATCTGTCAGATTTACAAGCGCTGCCCATAATTCCGACGGTCTTTCTCCGGCGGCAAACGTGCTCCGGATCGCTGCCTTTTCAGCTTCGGGCAGATTGTCTATTTCACGGTTCCTCCTGCTCTCCAACCTGAAACGGTCACCCAGCAGATCAATATACAGGGCTCTGGCGGCTTCCATCTCCCCGATTGCCTGGAAACAGTTCCCGCGGCGAATTGCGACCGCGGCATGCATCAGGAAAAGCCAGACGACATTACGTGCCTGTTCCATATCCTTCTTCTGCTTATCGCCGTATATCCTGTCATCCATCCACGCCCGGGACTGAACCATCTTTTCTTCCACAGTGCCGGAATGATCAAACAGGACCTTGAATGCCGGCTTCCACGCCGCCGCATGTTCGTATCCGCCGTAACCAATGTCAATTTCCAGGAGATCGGACAGGATGAAAATCTGGAGATGCCTGGATTCATCCTGCTTGCAAAACGCCAGTTCATATTTCAGGGAGATTTTCCGGTGCATATATTCCATGACTTCGGACATGGATTCGTCCGAATCCAGCGCGATGACAAAATCCAGGTCCGACCGTTCGTCATGATACCCGTTTGCCCCGGATCCAACCTGAACCAGCGAGACAATTCTGCCGCACTCCGCGGCAACGGACAGGATGTAATCAAATACGGCCTGCCTGTCCTGAACACTGAAAACTTTTCCCATTTCCGTACTTCCTCCCGCAGAATACCTGTTTTTCACAGCATTCATGCCTGTAAATCCTGATACACTATATACTTTCCTGAATGAGTTCTCTCAGATCCCTGATTTTCAGATACGGCGTTTCCACATCGGAAGCCGGATTGGCTGCGATCAGGATCGGTGTGATGTCCAGGGCTGCTGCGCCTTCCAGATTGCGGGGACTATCGTCGATGAAAACGGCTTCCGACGCGGGAACGCCGCTTTTTTCCAGCGCGTCCAGATACATGCGGCGGTCGGGCTTGAAGATGCCCAGATAGCAGCTGAAAGTCTGAAAGGATAGGAATTGGGAGATGCCGAGATACTCCAATTGCTGTTCAATACTGGGCCAGGTATCGGAGATCACGCCGAGCCTGTGCGTTTTGCTCAGCGTTCCCAGCACCTCCTGAATCCCGGGATAGGGGAGATAGTTTTCCATGTTGCAGGCGCGGTCCCGGGCGATGTCTTCCCGTTGCTTTTCCGACAAGCCCAGATCAAGCGCGTCGGAAAGGATGGAATAAAACTGATAAAACTGGCTGATTTCCGCTTCCACCGTGGTCACCAGATGATTCTCCATCAGATATCGCAGGCCTGCTTCCATCGCCTTCCGGATGTCGGCTTCGCTGCTGGCTTTCAACCGGTCTCCGGCTTCTTTCAGAAATCTGTTCGTCAGCATCCAGTCTCCTGATGCGGGCCTGTCCAACGTATACCCCACGTCAAAGAAGATCACTTTCTTGTCACGTAATAGCTGAATCATCGTCTCACCTCGAATAACTCAATGTCATCAGTATGTGGGTTCAATCAGCCGATGGAGCAATGCGGCAAATTCTTCCATATTGCTCATCATGGCCGGATGTCCGCCATGGGGGAAAACATGCGTCTCCGCTCGACAGGTTTCCCGGCAGATTTCATGGAATAGCCGCTGAAAATGCCCGGACGGGAACATCTCGTCTTCATCGCTTCCCGTCAGCAGCAGGGGAACCTGCACTTCAGACAGAGACCGATGAAAATAGGCCCCAACTTCCCTCGCATGGCGAATGACAGCCTCCGTATCCGCGTCGAACACCTGCTCCCAATCCTCGCCATGGACGGACCGCAGATAGGCGCGGAATCCGTCGATTTGCTTTGCCTGTGTTCTTCCTGCCTGAATGTCATTTGTGATGGCCGGGTCTGCGCCGATGCCTGCGAAGCTGTCGGCGGCCACCGCCCGCACAAGCTGCGGATACTCCAGCGCGGCATTGATCGCCGCCAAAGCGCCGCCGCTGGCCCCGACGAGATAGACTTCGCCGAGCCCAAGATGCTCACATAAAGCGCGGACCTGATTTGCCCATTCGTACCACAGATCGGAAGGCCAGGTGGCTATACGATCGGACCGCCCGCAGCCGAGAAAATCCATCGTGATCACACGGTATTTTTCAGCCAGCAACGGAATAATCGGATCAAACATTCTGCCGGAAGCTGTATTCCCGTGGAGCAGGATCAGCGGCCTGCCCGCGCTGTGGCTTTCATAATAAACCTGATAGCTACCGTAGGGGAAGTAACGCATAGATGCACCTCACCATAAAACGGAGTTGTTACCTGGAAAGATCGATCCAATATCTCTCCAGGCAGACACCTTCCTCCGGTTCATACACAGAGGATTCGTAAACGCCGCCGTTTTTCAAGATCGTTCTTTTGCTGCCCTCATTGCCGCTGATGCAGGTAATCAGTACTTTGGCAATTCCAAGTTCTCTGCATTTTGGCAACACCTTTTTCAGCATCAATGCTGCGTATCCTTTGCGCCGTTCACTCGGCGCGACAGAATAACCGATATGGCCGCCGTACTTTTCCAAATAGGGATTAAAAAAATGTCTGATTTGTATCATGCCGACAATTTTCTGATCCTCTTCCCGAACAAGCATATACTGTGTCGCCGGGACCAGTCCCTGGGGAACCGTAAGGGGATCTTTGCACCGGTTTGCATGCTCTATCCAGACCTGCGGATTATCCATTCGTCTGAGCGCGCCTGTGCCATCCATTGAATCGCCACAATCAAGAAACTCTTTTCGATATGCCATAATTTGCCTGGTGTATTCTGTTGCCGGCTCGATCAGCTTCATATTGCTTTCATTCATCCTTTTTCTTTATCTCCGATCCGATGAGAAGCCCCAGTACCATCCCTGCCATCATACCAATGCCGACATTGATGTGAATGGCTGTCGAAATTGCGACTCCAAGACACACGCCCAAAGCCATGCCTTCAGAACCGTAGTCCATCTGTTTTTCCTGATCCTTTTTCCTGCCCGTCTCTCTCACAGAGAAGATCGCAAGCAATAGCGCCATGGCAATCCAGGGCAATGCGGCGCTCAAAAAAGCAAAAGTGTTCACCATGCAAGTCATCTCCCTTTGTTTTTCCCATTTATTGCTCCCTGTTTACTCATGCAGCAGCCGTTCCCTCTCCAGGGCTTCCTTTTTGCCGTGGATCCGGCCCAGCGCATACATGAGCAGGGTTGCACAGAGCAGATTGATCCACCCGAGATGGGACGGATTGTACGTGTTGGCAACGCCGATCAGCAGATTGGCCCCGCCGAGCACGCTTAGAAATTTACCAATTTTGTCCAGATGGCCGATACGCGAGTCGATATCGGAAAACAGGTCGAAAGGCCCGTCCGCCGTCTTTTTGCGGAAGTAGATCCACATAACCATCCGACCTACATATTCCGCGCCGGTATCTTTCATGAACGATATGTAAGACTCGTCATATGGATGCATCTCCAGGCGAACGCTGTATTCGCCCGGCTCGCAGCGTAGAAAATGATAGGTACAGAACCCGACGCTTTCCAGCACCCATCCGTTCATCGCCATCTCGTTCAGCCAGTCTTCTTCCTTTTCAAAATCCCAGACCCAGAACCATTTCCTGATGGTTTTCCTGTTTTCCATGCTCATTCCTCCCGCAGTATCCTCTCACCATTGTCTGCCAGTTCCCGAAGCCTTTCCACCTCGACGCGCAGGACCTGAAGGCCTTTTTCCGTCAGTCGGTATTCCTTCCTCCTGCTGTCCTCATCGGATGGAAGCTGGATGATCCAGCCCTTCGTGCTCAGTGCGTTCAGCGCGCCGTACAGCGTGCCAGCTGCCAGGTGAACCCGTCCGCCGGACAGTTCCTCCGTCAGTTGCATGATGCCGTAGCCGTGCCGCGGCCTGACCAGTGACAGAAGAATGTAATAGGTCGCTTCTGTAAGCGCGAATCCCTCCGCCATAACCTCACCTCCATAGTGTCGCGATATAACGATGAACGATATATCGTGTTTAGATTATATCGCCGTGCGATGTATTTGTCAATACCCTCTGGAAAAAGATTTTGCGGGATAAAACACGACAACTATCTATCATACATATTATTACAGATATTCCCACCAATATATGTCTGTTTTCTGGTCTGAATTGTCAATTTAATATCTTTCAAATATCAGGAATACTTGATATACTATCACTGTAGCAAGGGAGTAGCCAAACGCGAAAGCGTGGTTGCAAAACCGTCAGCCGATGCAAAAGCATCCGGTTCCAACGAGAAGGCAAGACTTGCGCTACGGGTTTCCGTGGTGCCGGTCTTTTTCTATGCACCCAAACCGCAAATCTACGAAAGGAGGAACCTCACAATGCTGACCTTCATCATCATCGTTCTGGTACTGTCTTCTCTGTTCCGTCGTCCTCGGTATTGGGGCTTCCCCTTCATGGGCGGCTGGGGCTATCGCCGTCCTCCCATGGGCTGGCATCATCATCCCCCGATGGGTGGTCCGCACGGCATGGGCGGCCCCCATGGCATGGGCGGGTTCAGAGGTGGCCCGCATGGACGCTTCTGACATGACTTCTGTTCTCTGGGGCGGTAAACACCCGCCCCAGTACCCTCGCTGACACGGACTGATTTCTGAAGGAGAAATCTATGACGGACAGGAAGATCTATAACACCTGGATGACCATCACATGCCTGGTGCTCGTAATCATGGGTCTGGCCTTTGTACTGACCTCGATTTTTGACACGCAGGCTGACAACACTGTACTCATGATCGGCTTGCTGTTTGTGGCGGCGGGAAACATCCTCAATCTGGTACGGCTGCGTCAGAACAAAAAGAACCAGGAGGGATAAACGGTGTTTGAATATAAAATCGCAACGTATGCTGTCCGGAAAGCCGAAGAAGAAATGAACCGCATGGCCGCAGACGGCTGGCGTGTTATCGCCGTATGCCCGAATCAGGCCCGGTGCTTCGGTATCATTGTGACTTATGAACGGCAAAGATAAGCAGCTCCCGCAATAACAGAATCGGGGA
>JAEEGI010024183.1_pt1 | contig 11863 bp, 13 predicted proteins | sample 8958751 | NCBI WGS metagenome assembly JAEEGI01 (sample SAMN16246545, study PRJNA631951) | gut metagenome | biome: gut microbiome; feature: rumen; material: KS-attached | host: Bos | place: Iran: Karaj | collected 2018-10 | reverse complement strand
GGCTCCGACGGCTGGCTGATCGACGCCTCCCAGAACGGGGACGGGCTGCACCTGAACGAGGACGGCTTCCGGGTGGTGCTGAACTATCAGCGCACCCACGGCTGGGAATGAGTTAACGGGAGGACAAAGCATGAAAAAGATATACTGCATCCTGCTGATCCTGGCGGCCCTGCTGAGCCTGGGCGCCTGCGGGAAGAAGGCCGCCTGGCGCAGCGACGTGCCCCTTGCGGACCTGGCCGCGAAGGTGGAACAGCACCTGGACGGCGGCAGCCTGGCCGCCATGCAGGAGAGCTATCTGAAGGGCGCCATGAAGATGGATCCCTCCATTTTCGCCGACTGGCTGGTGAAGGTCAACGCCTACGGGGCCAACATCGACGAATACGGCATCTTCAAGGCCCCGGATGAAGCGGGGGTCGCCAAAGTGAAGCAGGCGGCGGAGGATTATCTGAAGCTCCGCCGGGACACCTGGATGGAGGAATACATGCCCGAGGAGAAGCCCAAGCTCACCCAGGCCGAGGTGAAGGTCTGCGGCCTCTATGTGATCTACGCCATCGTTTCCGACGACGCCCGGGGAAAGATCCTGGCGGACTTTGAAAGCGCCCTGAAAAACTGAGAGAACCTGTATAAAATCCCGCCTCCCGCAAAGAATATCCCCGACGATATTCTTACGGGAGGCATTTTTCATGAAATTCAGATCCATAGCGATCCTGCTTGTCTGCCTGTCGCTGCTGGCCGGGGCGGCGACGGCGGTGGAGGTGGAGACGGTGACCGTCAGCACCGCCGGAAGAGCGAACGAGCCGCCGGTGGCGAAGAACCTGAGCCTCAGCACCTATCGGAACGTATCCGTCTCCGGCAGCTTTCAGGCCTTCGACCCGGAGGGAGATCTGCTGAGCTTCCGCATCACCGAGGCCCCCGGCAAGGGCAGCGTCGCGGTCCGGGGCGGCGGTTTCGTCTACACCCCGGCCGAGGGCAAGCGGGGCAAGGACAGCTTCCGCTATCAGGCGGTGGACCCGGAGGGCAACGTGTCCATGGACGCCGGCGTGAGCATCCGCATCGAAAAGCAGTCCACTTCCGTAACCTACCCTGAGCTGACGGGCAGCGGCCTGCAGTACGCGGCGACGCGGCTGGCGGAGGAAGGCGTATTCACCGGGGAGAGGATCAATTCCTGCTGGTGCTTTTCCGCCGACACGCCCCTGAAGCGGGGGGATTTCCTGGCGATCTGCGCCGCCCTCACGGGGATGGAGCCTCTGGAGGACGTGACGAGGACCGGCTTCTACGACGACGAGAGCATCAGCGCCTGGCAGAAGCCCTACGTCTCGGCGGCGCTGCTCTACGGGGTGGTGCAGGGCAGCACGGGGGACAGCGGACGGGCCGTGTTCCGGGGGGACCAGCCCATCACCCGGGCGGAGGCGGCGGTGATGCTCAGCAGTTTCCTGGAGATCTCCGACGCTTCCGGGCTGTACTACGCCGACGACGTGCCCGGCTGGGCGGCCCAGGCGGTGGCCAATCTCCGGGCCTGCGATATCTGCTCCGGGGACGATTTCCACCCGAACCGCGCCCTGACCCGGGGCGACGCGGCGGAGATGCTCAGCGCTGCCATGGACGTGCTGGCGGCCAGAGGCAAAGACAGCCGGTTCCGCTGGAGCCGGTAACGAGAAAGGAGTCCCCGCAGAAGCGGGGGCTCCTTTTCATTTTATCTGTTCCAGGGCTTCCACCCTGCCGCGCTCCGGCGTCACATAGATCGTTTTGTAATCCGTGTAGATCACCATGCCGGGGCGGGCGCCGGAGGGCTTCTTTACATAGCGGACCAGGGTGAAGTCCACGGGCACGTTGGCGCTGTCCCTGGCGTCGGAATACCAGGCGGCCAGCAGGGCCGCCGCCTCCACGGTCTCCCGGTCCTCCCTCCCGCAGCGGGCCACCACGTGGCTGCCGTGGCTCTTCTGCACATGGAACCAGAGTTCGTTCTTTTCCGCCGCTTTCAGGGTCAGCCAGTCGTTCTGCAGGTTGTTCTTCCCCACCCGGATCAGGCTGCCGTCGGGACTGCGGAAGCTCAGGGGCCTGGGGGCCGGTTCCTTCCTCCGGCGCTTGTCCGTGGGACGGAGATAGCCCTGGCCGATCAGCTCCTGCCGGATCTCCCCCAGGTCCTTCTCCCCGGAGGCCAGGCTCAGCTCCTGCTGCACGCTCTCCAGATACTCCAGCTCCCGCTGGGCTTCGCCGATCTGTTCCGTCAGCACCTTCTCCGCATTCTTCGCCTTGGTATAGAGCTTGTAATAGCGCTCCGCATTCTGCTGGGGGGAGAGCCTGGCTTCCAGGGGGATAACAACCGGCGCGCTCTCCGGGTCGTAGAAATTCTCCGCCTCCAGCGCCGTCTGCCCCCGCTTCATGCGGTAGAGATTGGCCTTGATCAGGTCACCGTACTGCCGCCAGGTCTCCCGCTGGGCGGTGGCCTTCCGCTCCTCCAGCCGGGCGGTCAGCTTCCGGGCCGCCCGCTCCCGCCGGTTCTTCACCAGCTTCATCAGGGCCTGGCTCCGCTGCTGCTGGTGGGCGATGCGTTCCTTTTCCGTATAAAAGCTATCCAGCAGCTGGGAAAAGCTCTCCGCCGGGACCTGGCTCACCGCGCCGCCGTACTGGCGGACGGGGCGGCAATAGAGGTCGTAGGGCACGCCGGCGCGCAGGAGCATGGTGGGCTGCGGCGGCTGCTCCCTCAAAAGCGTGAAGGCATCCCAGAGCCTTTCGGCGGAGGTGGCCCGGAGGCGCACGTCGCTCTCTCCGGCGGCCAGGGTCGCCAGCTCCCGGGCCAGCAGGGGCGAGACCCCCGCGAAGCTCTGCACCAGCCATTCGTCGGCGCACTGGTCCCGCCCGGCCCGGCTGAATGCCTCCCCGAAGCGCTCCGCCGTGGTCAGAAACAGGTTTTCCTTCTCCTGGGCGGGAGGCAGGGCATAGAACAGGCCGGGCAGCAGGGGCCGCTTCGGGGCGGAGGAAGGATCCGCCTTATGAAGGCAGTCCAGGATCCTCCCCGAGCCGTCCACCAGGATCAGATTGGCGTTCCGCCCCATCATCTCCACCGCCAGGAGCTTCTCCGAGGCCTCCCCCATTTCGTCCAGGCAAGCAAAGCGCAGGAGCATGAGGCGCTCCCAATCCGGCTGCTCCACGCTGAGGAGCCGGGCGCCGCTGAGGTGCTTGCGCAGCAGCATGCAGAACATGGGCGGCTCCGCCGGATTCTCCCGGTCCATTCTCGTGAGATGCACCCGGGCTGAGCCGCTCCCGGCGCTGATGAGGAGGCGCACCGCGCCCGCGCCGCCTCGCAGGTGGAGAAGCAGCACATCCCGTTCCGGCTGCTGCACCTTGTCCACCCGGCTGCCCTCCAGGGCCCGGAGCTCCTTCGTTACTTCCGATATGCACAGCGCGTCCAGCGGCATCAGCTTTCCTCCACGATGGCGGCAAAGAGGGCGCTGATGCGCTCCCGCCGGCCCAGCAAATACAGATAACCGAACAGGGCCTCCAGCCCGGTGGCGGCATGATAGTCCCCCAGGCGGGCATGCTTCGGCACGGAGTGGACCTTCACATTCCTGCCCCGGCGGAAGACCTCCGCCTCCTCCCCGGTGAGAAAGGGCAGCAGCTTTTCCATATCCCCCGCCTGGGCGGAGGCGTTCACCATCTCCACGGCCGCCCGGTGAAGGCTGCCGTTTTTCCCCCCGGAAGAGGCCAGGTGGACCCGCACCAGAAGCTCAAAAACCGCGTCCCCCACATGGGCCAGGGCCAGGCTGCCCATGGCGCGAACCTCCGCCTCCGTCAGAGGCGAGGAAAAATAGTCTTTTTCCACACTGCCCACCTCCCTTTGATCGGATCAGCGCCCGGCAGGGTCTCCCGCCGCCGGGAGACTGACCTGGAAGCGCATCCCGCCCTCCCGGCGGTTGGAGGCTTTCACGCTGCCGCCGTATTTCACCACGGCGTCGTGGACGATGGCGAGACCCAGGCCGCTGCCGCTCTGCTCGCCGCTGCGGGCCTCGTCCACCCGGAAAAAGCGGTCGAAAATGCTGCTGAGCTTATCCGGGGGCACGCCCTCGCCGGTGTCGTCCACCACCAGCTCCACGCTGTCCCCCAGGCGATAGAGGAGCATGTTCACATTCCCGCCGGGAACATTGTACTTGATGGCGTTCTCCACCAGGTTGAAAATGATCTGGTGGAGATCGTCCGGATTGGCCCGGACGATGCATTTTTCCGCCAGGTTGCTGCTGAGGGTGACCTTCTTCTGCTCCGCCAGGGTCAGCAGCATCTTCATGGCCTCCGCCGCCACCCTGCCCAGGTCCGCGTCCTCCCGCAGCTCCCGGGCCTTGCTGTCCAGCTTGGTCAGCTCCTGCAGCTGCTGGGTGACGCGGCCAAGCCGCTCCGCCTCCCGGCCGATGTCGTACACGAACTCCCGCACGGTGGCCTTGTCCATGCCGTCGTTCTGCACGATGCTGTCGGAGAGGAGGGTGATGGCGGCCAGGGGCGTTTTCAGCTCGTGAGAAGCGTCGGACACGAAGCGCTGCCGGACCCCCTCGATCTGCTGCAGCCGGTCCGCCAGGAGGTTGATCTCCCCGCTGATCTCCCCCAGCTCGTCCAGGCCCCGATCGGCGATGCGGGTGTCGTAGCGCCCGGCCCCGATGCCCCGGATGCCCGTCAGGATCAGGCGGGTGCGCCGGGAAATGAGATAGCCCAGGAGGAGGCCCACCAGCAGGGCGCAGATCGCGGTGATCATGGAAATGGACAGCAGATTGCGGCGCAGGCTGTCGATCAGGGCAGCCTGCGCCGTATCGTATTCATAAAGACAGACCGCGCCGATGATGCTGCCCCGGCTCAGGACCGGTATGCAGGCACGGCTGGAGACCGCTCCGGCCTTCAGCTGGGAATTGAACACATTGTTGCCCGCCAGCGCCAGTTCCACCTCCGGCTCGGAGGCCACGGCGCCCTCGCCGTCCTCCTGGGAGGCGGTGTTATCATAGACGACCCGCTTTTCCCGGTCCGTCACGAAAACGCGGCTGAGACGCTGATCGTCCAGCAGCGCCATGACCTTGCCCACCTCGTCCGCATGCAGCACATTCAATGAGGAAAGAGAGGAGGCATACAGGGTCGCCTGATTCAGCATGGAGCTGCTTTTGGCCTCGAACAGCAGATCCCGGCTCTTGACCACCGGAAACACGTTCATGGCGATCAGGCAGCCCAGGATCACGGCGCTGTAGGCCGCGCTGTACTGCAGCTGCAGGCCGAAGCGGCTCAGGATGCCGCGAAGCTTACGCCTTAAGATAATAGCCGACCCCCCACTTGGTCATGATTTTGACCGGCTCTGCCGGGTCTGCCTCCATCTTCTCGCGGATCCGGCGGATGTGAACGTCCACGGTGCGGATATCGCCCTGGTAATCGGCGCCCCACACCAGCTTCAGCAGAGCGTCCCGGCTGAACACCTTGCCGGGATTGCGCATCAGCAGCTCCACCACGTCAAATTCCCGGGCGGTCAGCTCGATCTCCTGCCCGTCCCGGAAGGCCACCCGGCTCTCCGTATCCAGCCGGAAGGGACCGCTGACCAGCACGGAGGAGGGCGCGGAGGACGCCTCCGCCGGCGCGCTGCGGCGAAGCAGCGCCCGCACCCTGGCCTTCAGCTCCAGGATATTGAAGGGCTTGGTCACATAGTCGTCCGCCCCGTATTCAAAGCCGATGATCTTGTCGTTATCCTCGCTCTTGGCGGTGAGCATGATGATGGGCAGCTTGGAGAAGGAACGGATCTCCAGACAGGCGTCCAATCCGTTCTTCTTCGGCATCATCAGATCCATGATGATCAGGTCGATCCCGCCGGCGCGCACTTTCTCCACGGCTTCTTCCCCGTCGTAGGCGGTGGCGACCTCGAAGCCGTCCATCTCCAGGTTGAACTTGATGCCCTTCACCAGAGCCTTTTCATCGTCAACGACCAATACCCGCATGGTTTTCTCCTGTCGTCATTCTTCCGCGCCCAGAGTGATCAGCTCCTGCAGCGCCTCAAAGGTGGCGATGCCGATGCCCTTCACATTTGTGAGCTCGTAAAGATATTGAAATCTCCCGTGGGCTTCCCGATAGGCCACGATCCGCTCTGCCAGCGCCGGGCCGATGCCCGGCAGGGTCTGCAGCTCGGCTTCGTCAGCGGCGTTGATATCCACAAGCCCGGCGCTTCTCCGGACAGTCTCCTCCGCCGGGGCGCGGACCGCCGCCGTCACCCCTTCGCTCCGGCTGCGGGCGCGGAGAAGCCCCAGGAAAAAGCCCAGCAGCAGGCAGAAGCACAAGACCCCCGCCATCACGCCGGGACCGGGCCGAAATGCCGCGAGCTTACGGATCTTCAAGCTTTCCTGCTCCTTCTCCCCAAAAACTAACGGGAACGCCAAGGGACTGTCTAAATATCTCATATTTCCTCTTGCAATTCAAGACCCATCTTTGCTATATTTTTGTTGATACACTATTGAGAATATGGAGAATTAGAGCTATGGATATCTCCATGAAACGACTGACCCGTTCCTTTCTGACCCTGCTTCTGGCGTCTGCCCTGCTGCTGGGAGTGGTGACGCCCTGCCTGGCCGCCGACGAGGCCCCGCCGGTGGTCGACGCGAAGGCCGCCGTGATGATGGACGCAGCCTCCGGCAACGTGCTGTATACCCTCAATGCGGACACGCCCCTCTACGTCGCGGGGCTGACGGTGATGATGACCGCGCTGCTGACGGCGGAAGCGGTGGACCGGGGAGAGATCGGATATGCGGACATGGTCACCGCCTCCGGCGCCTCCCACAGCGACATCACCTCCGACGCCAGCATCCAGAACATCGTCCCCGGGGAGGAAATGTCCCTGAAGGACCTGCTGATCTGCGCCCTGGTGGGCGGGGCCAGCGAGGCCTGCAACATCATCGCCGAATACGTATCCGGCAGCCAGAACCGCTTCATCAGCGACATGAACAGGCGGGCTTCCGAGCTGGGCTGCAAGGGCACCAGCTTCGTCAACACCCACGGGCTCCCCAACGAGAACCACTTCTCCACCGCCTACGACATGGCCCTGATCGCCGCCGCCTTCGTGCAGCATGAGGAGCTGGTGGAGATCTCCAACATGGTCTCGGCGGACATCCCCGCCACCAATGTCTCCGGCGCGCGCTCCCTCTCCAACTCCAACTATATCCTGCGCCAGGATTATACCCGCTATTATTATTCCTACGCCTGCGGCATCAAGACCAGCTATACGGACGATGCGGGCTACTGTCTCGCCTCCTCCATGAAGACGGACGGGAGCTACGTAGTGTCCATCGTGCTGGGCTGCAAGGTGCTGGAATCGGACAACGGCTTCTATGATATCCAGAGCTTCATCCAGACCCGGCGGCTGTTCCAGTGGTTCAATTCCTGCTACAGCCTGCGGGACGTGGTCAACACCATCGAGCCCGTCACGGAAGTCCCCGTCCGCCTGGCGGAGGGCACCGATACCGTGGTCTGCTGCTCCTCCGAGGAGCTGAAGCTGTTTTTGCCCAACGACCTGGATATTTCCAAGGAATATGTCCGCACCATCCGCATCTACAGCCAGCAGGAGGGGGCCGCCCCCCTCACCGCGCCGGTCTCCCGGGGGGACAAGCTGGGCGAAATGTCGATCCAGGGCTCCGACGGCAGCGTTTACGGCCCCTTCACCCTGATCGCCAACACGGACGTGGCGGTGTCCCGGGTGGAGCTGATGCGCCAGCGGCTGGGTGAACTGGTACACAGCAAGGGCTTTCGGGTCATCTTTATCGTAGTGGCCGCCATCATCGTCCTCTACATCGCCTTCGTGGTCCGCTATCGGATCCTGCGCCATCGGGAACGGAAGGCCCGGCGGCAGGAGGCACGGGCACGGGAAGAATCCTCCTCCCGGAGATAAGCGAAGATCGAAAACTGCCCCCGGCGCAAGGCCGGAGGCAGTTTTTTCATTTCTCTCTGTATCAGAATTTCGCGCCGCAGCGGGGGCAGAAATTGGCCTTTGCCGGGCAGATTTCCCCGCACTGGGGGCAGCGCTTCTCCCCGGAAGCGCTCTGCACGGCGCCGGGAGCGGAGGCTCCGCCGCCGTAGCGGGCGCGGTGCTCCTCCGGGGTGCTGGCGTCGTTCTCCGCCGCCTCCACCCGGGCGCGGCCGGCGTTGCTCAGGGCGCTGGACTGGTCGTAGAACAGGGCGGAGGAGCTGGTGCCGCTGGTGACATACCAGCGGTCGCTCTCGTCGAACTGGCTCAGGGTGATATTGACCTTGTTGCCCGCCGCGTAGCTCTTCACCCAGAAGACGATGTTCAGGCGGCCCAGGGATTTCAGGCTCTGGCTGTTGATCGTCTCCGTATTGGTGGAGTTGTAATACAGCTCCAGGCTCAGAGGCCGCCGGGGCACGAAGCCGTTGGCGCTCTCCGCCCCGTCGAAATAGGCCCGGGGCAGCCAGTTATAATTCGCGCTTTTGAGCCGCTCATTGAAATAGGTGTCCCAGCCGGCGCGGCCCGCGCCGCCGCCCTCGGTGAAGCCGCGGCCGAAGGGCTCGATATCGGCAAACAGGTATTTCATCATGCCCATGCCGTCGTCATAATCATCCACCAGCCGGCAGACGCTCCAGACCCAGTAGGCCGCCACGCTGCGGGGGTCGGTCACGTCCACCACCTGCTTCAGCTCCGACAGATCCCAGGGGGCCGGGTCCGCCAGGGTGAAGACCTGATCCTGTTTCCACTCGGCTTTCAGCTTTTTCAATTCAGACATCCCGAATCCTCCATTCTTCGCCGGTCGGTCAAGCCGTCCGGCCCGTTTGTTTCTCTCGATCCGATCAATGTACCGCCATTATAGTGGATATGGCCCCATTCCACAAGAGGGAAGCCGAAAAACTCGCCGGCCCGCTCCCCCAGCCTTATGCAAATGAACAGCCGCAGATCCCTCCGCGTCTGTTCATCCGCTCCCGTTCTTAAAAGGCTTTGGTGATGGTGATCTCCACCCTGGAGCCCACGATGTTCACGCTGACGTCGTCGGCCAGGTTGGCAACGATGGACTTTTCCAGCTCGTCCCGGGCTTCCATGACCTTTTCTTCTTCCGCCGTATTGTTCTTGAGCTCGGTCATATACGTATTCATGGACCAGGTGTAGATATCCTCGCCCGCAGCGTAGCCCATGGGGCTGCCCAGGCTGATCAGGCCCAGGGACATGCTGGCCATCACGGAGGCCTGGCTCTTCGGGAGGAGGACGATGGCGATCATCTCCCGGATCTTCCCCATGAAGCCCCTGGCCGCCGTATTCTTCCCGCTGGTGGAGGCAGCCAGCAGCTCCTTGCGCATATCCTGATCCAGGACCACGTCGGCGCTGAGGCGAAGGGCGAAGCTCTTCTCCTCCCGGCTGGCCCGGTAGACAGCCTCCACGTTGCCGGTGATGCCCCGCATGAGGCCGATCAGTTCCTCCGCAAGCAGGCGGAGCCGCAGGTTCTCCTTATGGCTCAGGCCGCAGTCCAGCCCCAGCTTTTCCGTCGCGCTGAGGGCTTCCTCCATGCCGACGCCATGGGTGTTGATTTTGATTTCCGCCGTATTCATTTTCCTCACCTCTCAGGCGATGGTCAGGATATCCGAGAAGCCGGTGACCTCGAAGATCTCCATGATGGTCTCGTTGACATGCAGGATCCGCATCTCGCCCTGCTTGTTCATCGTCTTCTGGGCGGAGAGCAGCACCCGCAGTCCGGCGGAGGAGATGTACTCCAGCTGATCGAAGTCCAGGGTCAGCTCCGTCACCCCATCCAGCGCGGCTTTGAGTTCGTTCTCCAGCTCCGGGGCCGTAACCGTGTCCAACCGTCCCTCCAGGGCAAAGGCGGCCTTTCCGTTCTCAACAGTTTTTGTGACATTCAGCATTTTGACTTCTCCTTATATGATGGTGTTTCGGTTTTTCCTTACAGCTTCTTCACGATCGTCAGGATGTTTTTTCCATCCTCGTAGGAATACTGCACGTCGTCCATGGTGTTTTTGACCAGGAGGATCCCCAGCCCGCCTTCCCGGGACATCAGGGCCTCCTCGGAGGTGTCGGCGTCCTCCCGGGCCAGGGGATCGAAGGGCTGCCCCCCATCCAGGAACTGGATCACCACCCGCAGCGGCTCCTCCAGGACCTCGCACCGGACCTCCGCCTCCCCCTCCGCCGGGGCATAGGCGTAAGAAGCGATGTTGACGAATATCTCCTCGATGGCCAGCCGGAGCTGGAGCAGCGTGCGCATCGGACAATCGAAGGCAGAAAGCCTCTCTTCCACAAAATCACACACGGTGTCCAATGCGTCCGTCCTTGCTGCTACCGTGATACTGTCCATAAGTCCCTCCCTGCATAACAGACGCGCCCGCAGAGCGCGGTCTTCGCAAAACACCCGGTCCGGGCGGCGCCGTATCGTTTTTTTCTCATACTGCATGTCATTTTATAATACTACGTTTTTTGCCCCGGCACAAGGATTCCTGCCTAATTTCCGCAACAGTTTCTTTTCTGTTGGTTATGAGATCTCGGGATCCGGGGCGGGAAACATTTCTGCTAGGAGCATTTCCCGCAGTCGCTGCAGCCGTTGCATACGAGCTTCATTGAGCAGGCTTCGCAGTTTTTCCCATAATGGGGCACATACAGGTCCTCTTTGGGGATCGGCAGTCCGAAGTGGTCCACCAGGCGAAACTGCATCGGCCGCCCCTCAAAGTTCATGCCGGATTTCAGCGCCTGCGCCGTCTGCAGGCGCTTTCCCTTCAGTATGTATCGTTTCCCGTCTTTGATGAATACCGTCCCCGTTTCGATGAAGCAGAAGGTGATGCTTCGGGGCACACATTCCTCCCGCAGGGACCTGACCCACTCGAAGCGGCAGGGTCTGTTTCCCCCGTAGTTCTCTCCCCCGCAGACGACCCGCTCGATCTGCCCACTGTCCAGGTATTTTTCCAGACTGACCGGCCCTACGAGGGGTGTGCAGCTCACGCCCTTGTGCCTGAACGGGAGCTCCAGCAGGATCGGCATCCGCTCGTCCGCCCGTTTCTGATTCTCGCAGGTCACGTTGAAGAAGATGTTCTCCCAACCGCTGCCCCAGTCGTCGGGCAGACATTCCGCCGCCCTCTCCGGCCGCTTGGTCAGCAGATAGAATACGACGTCGCTCCGCTCCCGCATGATGTCCCAGGCTTCGTCCCGCCACGGATCCGCTTCCTTCAGGAAGAAGTCCGAGGTCATACAGACGCTGATCGTCTCGCCGCTTTGGATCTTGTACCGCCCTTTCCTGTCCCTGGACAGCGGATAGGCGGCGTTGGACGTCCGATAGATCTCCGAGCCGTCCTTGTCCCGCATCTCGTCGAGAAAATACATATAACAGTTTTCGCAGCCCTCGCTGCATCTGACACACCCGTGCCAGGGGTTCCATATATCGTGCATATCGGTCCTGTCGTTCCTCTGCGTTCGCCGCCAACGCCGGCATGATTCCAAGCGGCCGAGCGCTCACCGCGCGCCGCGCTATTTGAATTTAAGGCAATACCGTGTGCGTTCAGGTGCGTGCCGGGAATGATACGGTATTGCTTCAAAGGTATTATATCATTTTCGACAGCCATAATCCAACGGATGATACGGGAATGGAACATTTTGTTTGCTCATTCACAGCGTCAGGCAATAATTGCTTGTCATATTCCGCTCCGCCGCGCACAATCTAGGCTCGGGACACCGAGAACGAACAAAGGAGAAAGAACAATGGCGAACAGCTCTAACAAGATCGTTGTGCCCGCAGCCCGTGACGCGATGGATCGCTTCAAGATGGAGGCTGCCAACGACGTCGGCGTGACCCTGAAGCAGGGCTACAACGGCGACATCTCTGCCCGTCAGGCCGGCAGCATCGGCGGCCAGATG
>JAEEGI010024181.1_pt1 | contig 11864 bp, 7 predicted proteins | sample 8958751 | NCBI WGS metagenome assembly JAEEGI01 (sample SAMN16246545, study PRJNA631951) | gut metagenome | biome: gut microbiome; feature: rumen; material: KS-attached | host: Bos | place: Iran: Karaj | collected 2018-10 | reverse complement strand
TATGAGAGCGGCGCCTGTCCCGTTCCCGCCAGAGGCGAGACGGTTACGTACAAGTTTTTCAACGGCGGCGTCGAAAACAGGATCATGCTCACCACGTATCAGGGGTCTGCAGGCGTTCTGCCTGTCTTCATCGACATCGACGAGGACAAGGGAACGATCGCGGCGATGGACGGCGACGAGAACCATGAAATCGCCTGCACAGGCCGCATATACATCGCCGGCGAGTGGTACGCCATGCCGATAATCAAGGGCCGCGGCAACTACACATGGAAACGATCAGAGGATAAACGCTCCTACAACATTACACTGGACAGCGAGATCACCTTTCCCGGGTTCAGTTCGCCTCCCACGAAAAAGTGGTCTGTCATTTCCGAGATCGGAGACCACAGTCTGCTGCGGGACCGCGTCGGCTTTTATCTGGCCCATGAGCTCGGCGTCGGCCAGGAGACGGCCTCCGTGGACATATGGATGAACGGAGAGTATCAGGGCTGCTATACCATCACACCCAAGTACGATTCTTACGTTGCCGCGGACGGTTATCTGATCGAGGAAGACAATTATCTGGAAACGCTTTCTGTTGCGGAGGGCGGCGATCCTCAATTTGGACGGGAAGGCATGACCGGCGGAGGAACTGCTGTTTCACACTATAATCTCGTCACCGTCAAGAAGATCGGCGACGATCTTCTTATGCGGGACGGGGCCGTGGACGACAGCCCCGAAAACCTGACGGCGGTTTCCGACGACATCCGGATCTGGCTCCAGGACGCCTGGGACGCCGTTCGATCGGATACGGGATTCAACGACAAGGGCAGATATTACTCCGATTACATCGACCTGGAAAGCTTTGCGAAGATGTATCTCCTGCAGGAGTATGTCAAAAGCTACGACGTCTGCGCCGGGAGCCTGTTTTTCCACCGCGACGGTGCGACAGATGCCGACAAGCTGATCGCGGGACCGATTTGGGATCTGGACAACGCCCTGGGATCGACGCTTAACAATCCGGATCTGGGCCCCGTGGGCGACCGCCGCTCCGGCTGCGGCGCGTTTATCACCGAAATGACGGAATACAAAACCTCCGTGTATAAAACTCTCTGGAAGTATGAGGACTTCCGGGAGGAAGTCGTACGTCAGTATAACGAGAACCGCGCCGCGTTTGACTCTCTGCCCGACGTGGTCGACCGCATGGCCGGAGAGATCGAGGACTCCGCCCGGATGAATTTTCAGAAAGTAAATATGATCGGCTATAATCTCCAAAGATACAGAAAAGCAGTCACGCTGGAGTGGGGCACAGAGTATGAGCAGCATATGCTGGCGACAAAGGATTTCAGAAACGACTGGCCCAGGTACGTTGCGAATTTGAAAACGTACGTCTCAGCCCGCTCACTGTGGTTCAAAAACACATACTCCGATCCCGGCTGACCGTGCTCGGTGCGCCCGGAAGGCGGGCAAAACCTGAAATCCCCGGAGCTGTCTGGCTTCGGGGATTATCATGCCCGAACTGGTTCAGGCACGGCGTGACACGTCTTGCAGTTGAAAAAAACATGATATACTGGATGACGGAATAAGGCCGACGGCCGGCGGGCCGTCCGGGAGGCCGCCACCCGTAAGACTGTTTTGACGTATTATTGGAACGGCATGGCATTGGTCATGCCGTTTCCTGCTTCATCAGTTCATCAAGCGGGATAAATCCGATCAGATCGTATTCGATGTGGACGCTCTGGCGGCGCTTGCCGCTGCTCTTATCCGGTGCTCCCACATAAATCGCTTTGATGAGCTCGTGCGCCACATAGGGCGTCAGCTCCTCCAAAGCCGTGTACTTCTGAATACGCTCAATGAACAGATCGAAATTTTGGTTCTGCTGTTCCTGTACTTCGATCTCCTTCCGGAGAGTTTCTGCTGCTTCCTTCAAGTCCTGCTGCTCTTCCTCGTAGCCCCGGCTCATCACAGTAAAGCGCTCGTCGCTCAGCTTTCCGGCCACATTGTCTTCATAGGTTCTCACGAACAGCCGGTCAAGCTCTTGGATGCGCTTTTCCGCTTTTTCAAGCTGCTTGCGCTTGGCCTTGAGGATCGCCTTGCTTTCCGTTTGCATCTTTTCTTCCATGATAGCACGGAAGTGGGCCTCGTAGCGAGTGACAAGCTCAATGACCCTTTGCGTGTAATGCCAAACCAGACGCTCCAACACGATCAAGCGGATATAATGAGCGGTGCAGGGAGAATCCTTGCCGCGGGAGTTAGAACAGGTGAAGTACCACTTGCTCTCGTCACCCTTTGCACTGCTGAAGCTCATTCTGCTTTTGCAATCGGCGCAGAATACCAGACCAGAGAACATATGCGAGTTCCCGATGCGTTTTCCTTCGGTGATCAGCTCGTCGATTTTGGAGAGAAGCTCCTTGTTCACCGGGGAGAATTTGATCACGGGGTTGATGACGAGCTTATCCAATGAAGCACGAATCATTTCCGATTGATTCATCCCATAGACCTTGCACTTCCGTAAGCAGAACGGATAAATGAAACAAAAAATGGCCTGTTTCCTCCGATACGGGAAACAGGCCATTTTTATGCGATCGGCGCGGGAACAGGAGAACGCGCCGGGATTTGGCAATGGGGCAGCTTCGCCTTATGAGATCCGAAAGGAGACGAAGTCCGCCGCGTCGCCGCCGTGATAGCAGAAGTACAGCGCGTGAGTGCCCGCGGGGATCTGCAGCGCCGCCGTGCCGTTCATCGGAACCGTGGCAACCGGTTCTTCTCCCCGGGGATCGGTGGAAACGTCAAAGACTCCCTCGCCCCGGCCGGTGACGGAGATCTCTCTTTCCGTCCCGTCGAAGGCGAAATACTTGAAGCCTGCGGTTGCGCCGTCGTGCATGTTGGCAATGTACTGGTCGCCGTTATCCTCCCTATCCTTGCCGGTCTGGGTGAAGTACGGATGCAGCGCCAGACGCTTTTTCGGATTCCTGCCGTCCACGCGGCCGGTCTCGTGGTTCTTCGCCCAGAGATTGCAGGCGATGCGAGCTTCATAACAGCCCTTGGCGCGCAGGGGCCCGCCGTTGAGGCCGCAGGAAGTGACTTCCGCCTGCTTGAAGCCGCCGTCCGCCCTGCGCTCCAGCCTTTCCGCGCAGGCCTGCCGGGCGTAGGAGCTCCGGTCGGTCTGGCGGTGATAGAAGATATACCAGTCCTCGCCGATATTCAGAAGCCCGCCGTGGGTGTTGCCGAGATAATTGTCGGCGTGGCTCTCGTCCTCATTCCCGTTCAGATAGAGGTCCCCCAGGTCCACCAGAACGCCACCGTAGCGGAAATCCCGGTCGGGATAGTCCGACATGGCATAGCAGAGGTCGTGGTTATACTGGCTGGAATACACGAAGCAGTATTTGCCGTCCACCCTGCGGATGGAGCTGGCCTCGAAGAAGGCGTGGGGAAAGGCGCCCTCCTTGCCCTTGGTCGGGAAGAGCAGCTTCGGCTCCTGCTTGATGGTCACCATGTCGGGCTCCAGCTCCAGAACTACGCCGCCGTCGTTACGGAGATCATGCCAGCGGGAGGCCACAAAGGGCACTTTAAGGGCAAAACCGGAATAGAGCCAGACCCGGCCGTCGTCATCGGTCAGCACGCCGGGGTCGAAGGGGAACTGCTCGCCGGTTTTTTTGCCCCAGACCCGGCCGTTTTTGTGATGGACCTTGCCGTAAAACTCATACTTGCCCGCCGGACTGTCGCAGACCGCCACGCCGATCTCGCCCAGGAAGTCAAAGGCATAGTACAGATAGTAGCGCCCATCGGGCCCCCTGGTCACGTCCGGCGCGTAGAGGCTGCGGATGCCCAGCCGATTGCCGGGGTCCTGGGTCTTTTTATAGATCACGCCCTCAAAGCGCCAGTCGGAGAGATCGTCCACCGGCGCCGACCAACAGACATAGTTGTTCACGCAGAAGATCGGCGCACCGAAGGCGTCGTGGCTGCCGTAGACATAGACCCGGTCGCCGAACACATGGGGCTCGCCGTCGGGAACGTATTCCCACGAGGGAAGATAGGGATTGAAGACCTGCTGCTTCATAGGGCTGCACCTCTGGTTTTGATTTCGTTCCCATGATATCACGATTCTCTGCGAGAAGGAATCCCTTTTACGCAAGCTGCCGCTTTATTCTATCTGGACTGTCGCTTTTGCGGTATGGGTGCCGTCGCTGAAGACGGCCCGGATCGCTTCGCCCTCTCCCGCACGCACAATCAGCAAGGCTTCGCCGTAGTAAGTGTCGGATTCGGCGTTGAGATAGCTTTGCTCATAAAAGGGGCAGCCCGAACCGAAGGCTTCGAGCGTGCCGCCCTCGACCGTCGCCTTCAGCATGCCTCGCTCTGCGGGCTTGGTCGTACCGTAATTATCGGCATAGCGCACGCGGATGAACGCCAGATGACCTTTCCGGACCGTTGCGGTCTCGGGCTCGGCAATCAACTCCGTTTGAAGCTCCGCGGTTTTGAGTGCATTTCGCCCGATCTCGTTTCCCGCTCCGTCATAGGCGATCGCCTCCAGCGTTCCGTTCTGATACGGCAGCTTGAAGCGGAACAGACAGTCCTTGCCGTTGAAAGTCTTTTTCCCGACACGCTGATCGTTCAGCCGCAGCTCGACGCTGGCAGCGCGGGCATAGACCTCAACGTTCGCGGTCTTGCCCTCATAGCCGCGCCAGGACCAGCTCGGCATGGCGTTAGTCATCTTCCATGCGCTCGGGCTGTGCTTGCCCTTGTGGCAGAGCGGCCGCACCGCCAGATACGGGCCGATTTCGCGATCAAGCGCGACGCGTGTATAGAGCGCTTCGCCCAAGGCCTTGCCGGTCAGGTCGATCCGTCCGCTGCCAGCGGAGATCCAGCCGAGTCCTGCGTTGAAGTTTTTCGCATAGTCTGCGTACTCCCAGCTTCCGATCATCACCTCGCCGAGATAGTCGGCGCCCGCCCAGACGAAATCGCCGATCAGCCGCGGATTGTCCCTGGCCAGCTCCCAGAACTTATAGGCGTCGAAGCAGAAGGTCTCGGAACCCAGGATCAACCGGTCCGGGTAGTTTTTGAGATCCTTTTTGTAGCGCTTTTCGCCGTAGTTATAGCCGGCGATATCCATGTTTGCGAAGGATTCGCGTGTGGTGACGTCGCTGCCGTGCAGCGTCGCGCCGATTTTCATAAAGTCCGCGCCCATGATGCCCGCCAGGTCGTTAAAGAACTTCGAGCCGGTGCTGCTCTCCTTGGCCCGTTTGCCCTCGGCCTTCGCCTTGGCGGCACGCTCGGCTTCCTTCTTTGCCTTCTCGTCCGAATACTGGCCGAAGCCGATGTGATTCAGGAAATTGAAGAAGATATTGACGCCGCAGGTTACCGGGCGCGTCGCATCAAGCGCATGCAGGAACGCCGTCATGTCCTTGGCAAGCTGAATGCCCTTGGGCTGCGCGGTTTCCGCCACCTCGTTGCCCGTGGAATAGAGGATCACGCACGGATGGTTATAGTCCTTGTCTACCATGTCTCGCAGATCCTGCCGCCACCAGTCGAAGAAGAAATCGACGTAGTCATACATCGTCTTGTGGATATACCAGTGGTCGATGTATTCATCCATCACATACATGCCCAGCCGGTCGCAGATCTCCAGCGCCGTCTTGGAGCAGGGATTGTGCGCCGATCTGAGCGCATTGTAGCCGTTCTCTTTGAGGATCCGGATGCGCCGCTCAAGCGCGTCCGGATCGCATTTTGCGCCTAAAATGCCGTTGTCATGATGCACGCAGGCGCCGCGCAGGATCTCTCGTCTGCCGTTTACCAAGAGCCCGTCCCTGCCCCAGCTGAGCGTTCGGAAGCCGAAGGATTCGATCGTCTCATCCTCGCCGTAGGTGACGCGGCAGCTGTAGCGCTTCGGTGTATCCGCGCTCCACGGCGTCACGTTTTCCGCACGCAGGATGAATGTCCGTTCCTCGCTCTCGGCGCTTGCAAGCACCTTGTCGCCGTCCAGCAGCTCGACCTTGACCGCGCCCTCGCCGGTCGTTTTGACCGTGACCTCGACGGCCGCAGGTTCGAGCGACAGCGTCCGGAGCCTCACGCCGTTCACATCAATGTGCCGTTCCGGCGCTGTCCAAAGCCACACCGGGCGATAGATGCCCGCGCCCGAATACCAGCGCGAATTCGGCTGATCGGCGTTGAATGCGCGGACCTCGATCCTGTTTTCGCCTGCGTGGACGAAAGGCTTTAGATCGACGTAGAAATTCGTGTAGCCGTATGGACGGAACGCGGCTTTTTCGCCGTTCAGATAGACCTCCGCCTTGCGATACACCCCCTCGAATTCGAGCATCAGCGCACCGGAAAGCTGGTGTTCGGTCAGCGAAAACGTCTTTTCGTAGGAATAGTCGCGCCCCTCGAACCAGGCGACGTTCAATCCGCCCATGGATTGCGCGGAACGCGGCTCGCGAAGCATTGCGTCGTCCGGAATGCGTACCGGGAGCGGCAGCTCTTCCGTGTTCAGATGCTTGCAGGACCAATTATCAATCCATTCCGTGCGTTTCATATTCTATCTCCTTCCGTCTCTCCGATCCGACGGCATTAGGAGCTGTGAAAGAACTTCGCTCTCTCACAGCCCAGTTTTTAGTAAGCGGAGTTTTTAGTAAACATCCTGGGATGCCTTCATTTATCAACTTCTAAATGAGAATGAATGACATCTTTCTGCCTAACAAATTCCGAAAATTACCTATTTTACTATAAACTAAAAACTATTAACTAAAAACTACAGGGGATGTGTTATTTCACATCCCCTTTTCTTGTTACTTCTGGTACTGCGCGGGGATCTCGATGGCGTTGACGCTGGGAAGCCCCTTGACAGTCTCGGTCTTGGTAAAGAATTTCTCATACAGCCTGTCAAGGAAGCTGACCTTGCCGCTCTCCTTCACCGGATGGACAAAGCGCGCGGGGACCTGATCGATGGTCTGCCAGGTCGCCATGGCGTCCTTCATGGACATGCCGCCCAGTACCGCCGCCTTGCGCACCGCGTTGACGGCCTGCACCTCCTGCATCTTCCTGCCGGAGAGGGAGTAGCGCGTCATGCAGAAGACGGTCACCAGCCAGGCCGCCATCGGCAGCAGGCAGAAGCAGATGATGGCGGAAAGCTTCATGCCCTCCATATAGGGCGTGCCCTCGGCGGGCAGGGCGTTGAGCCCCGGCACCAGGAAGACGATGAAGATCTGGAGCAGCAGGGTCTGCAGAGAAGAGATCAGCTTGTCCACCAGCGAGAAGACGGTGCCCATGATGCCCGGGACGTAGTTGCCGGAGCGGTAGGTCTCATAGTCCGTGCAGTCGGCCACCATGGGGATGGTCAGGTTGTCGCAGCAGTTGAAGGCGCCATAGCCGCAGCCGTAGAAGACGATGAACAGGATGGTGTAGAGATTGATGGTGACGTGGAAGCCTCCGTCCGTCGAATAGAGGGAGAGCCAGGTAGCAGGATTGCTGTTGTTGTAGAGGCACAGCAGGACCAGCACCCCGAGATAGAAGAGGAAGGCGAAGACCGTGAACTGGGCCACGCCGCGCTTCTGCCCCTTCTGACCGGCAGTCCTGCTGCCCCAGACGAAGAAGATGCCCATGAAGATGAAGCAGAGGGCGTAGAAGGGGATGAACAGGCCGTTGTAGTCGCCCATCAGGCAGCCGTATACCAGAAAAGCAACGGTGCCGGAGGTGGCGACGGTAGAGGCGAGCTTGTTGAGCCCCGCAGAGAGCACCAGCCAGCGGATCTCCTTGTTGCCCTTCAGAATGCCCACATAGTCCTTGAAGGTGGCGGGCTTTTCGGAAACGCCCCAGAACTCCGGCCGGTCCTTCTCCGCGATAGCCGCCACCGCCATCGCCGTGTAGATCGCGGACAGGATGATGACGAAGGGCACCATGATGTTATAAAACTGGGGACCGTAGGCCGCGCCGCGCAGCATGGTCTCGGCGCCGTCCGCCGTGTAGGTGATGGTGCCCTTGGCGCAGATCGCCTCGTTGGTCAGCACGCCGCCGGCCATGACGTTGATCAGAACGATGGAGCCGATCATGCCGATCATGTTCCAGATGACGAACTGGCTGCGCTGCTTCGGATCGTTGGTCAGGCAGGTCTGCCCCGCCTTCGTGCAGGCGCACTGGGCGGTGTAGCCGATGACGTATACGATGTAGCTGACGATATAGACCACCCAGCGGAGCCAGCCCAGCGAATCGGGGATGCCCCGGAAGAAGACCATCATCAGCAGCAGCGAGAGGGCCAGCAGGCAGTTGCCGACGATCATGAAGGGACGGAACTTGCCGATCTTCGTCGCCGTGCGGTCCATAAGCCCGCCGCAGATCGGGTCGGTGATGCCGTCGAAGATCCGCATCAGCGGCGCGAAGAGCGAGTTGAAGGTGCTGATGACCAGCACCACCCCCGCGCTGGCCACGGCGCCGCCCAGGGCCGCCGCCGTGGAGCCGGAGAGGTACATGATGGCATAGTAGGTGAAGTAGGTGTAAAACGCGAAGTATACGTTCGTTGCCGCGTTGTTGAACGGGAACAGCGCGATCTGCCATTGCTTGGCACGGTTGACGGCAAGGTTCGATTCCATGGTTTTCCTCTCCTTATTCTTTGTTGGTCCAGTTGGCGCCCTTGTCGCCGGTATCCTTCAGTGTGTATGCCGGGTTCGGGACGGAGACCTTGCGGAACACGGCCTCGTCCGCCCATTCGCCGGCGGCGGCGCAGACCTTCGTTTCGTTGCTCATCGGCACCGTGAAGGTGAACACATGCTGCCCGTGCCGGGTTTCCAGCTTGTCGCCGTTTACGAACAGCGACACCTCGTTGAGATTGGAGTAGACCTTCACCTGGATCTTCTCCTCTGTGCGGTCGACAAAGCGCTTGGAGCAGATGTGCACGAAGGGCTCCTTCGACCACCAGGCCTTGTAGAGATAAAAGCTGTCCTTCCTCGTCTTGCGGTCGAAGGTGACGAGGCCCTTGTGGTTCATGCCCGGCTCACCGCCCTGGTTGCGGGCGTCGGCGGCGAAGTCGAACATGTTCCAGACATGGGTGGCCCACATCCAGGGGTGGCGCTCAAAGCACTCGAGCATGTACTCGTGGTATTTCGCCTGGTATTCCTCGCTGTGGTCGCCGCGTCTGGGATGGCTGCTGTGGAGGTTCGGCATGCCCTCGCAGCCGTACTCGGAATAGCCCAGGCAGCGGTCGGGGTAGACGGTGTGGAAGAAGTCCATCCAGAGATCGTTGAGGAACAGGCCCGGGACATACCAGCCCAGGTAGAGATTCCAGCTCACCACATCGGTGATGTGGGCCACAGGATTGAAGGGGCCGCACATGGCGTAGCAGGCCAGGGTGGTGAAGCGGCTGGGATCCATCTTATGGCAGAGATCGTTGAGGACGCGGTGGTTGTCCAGCATATCCTTGTTGTCCTTGGTGCTGATCGTGATCTCGTTGGAAACGCCCCAGCAGACGATGGACGGGTGGTTGAAATTCTGGACGATCAGCTCCTTCATCTGGCTGATCGTGTTCTCGCGTCCATTGGGCATGTGCTCGGAGATATACGGTATTTCGGCCCAGACCACCATGCCCTTTTCATCGCAGAGGTCGTAGAAATACTGGTCGTGCTGGTAGTGGGCCAGGCGGATGGTGTTGGCGCCCATCTCGCAGATGATATCCATGTCCTCGTCGTGCATCGCCCTGGTAATGGCGTTGCCCAGGCCCTTGCGGTCCTGATGGCGGCTCACGCCCCGCAGGGGATAGCTTTTGCCGTTGAGGTAGAAGCCGGTTTTGGCATGGTAGTGGAAATCCCGCACGCCGAAGCGGGTGGAAACCTGGTCGCCGGAGGCGAGACGCGCCACGGCGGTGTAAAGGTAGGGGTCCTCCACGCCGTTCCAGAGGCGGACCTGGTCGATGGTGAGCGACGCCTCGTCCCCTTCTCCGGAGGCGACGGTGTTCCCCTCCGCGTCCAGGATCGTGACCGTCACGGGCTCCTCGCAGTTTTTGAAGGTCTTGACTGTGACCTCGCCCTTGGCGTAACCCGCCACGGGCTTCGCCGTCACCTGGATGCCGGGGCCGCCGTAGTAATCCAGGTCAAAGTGCTGTTTGTTGGCGATCAGCAGCTCCACGTCGCGGTAAATGCCGCCGTAAAAGGTGAAGTCCGCCTTCTGGGGATAGACCCAGTCGTTGACGCTGTTGTCCGCATAGACGGTCAACTCGTTCTCGTCCTTCAGGAGAGAGCTGATCTCCGCCCGGAAGGTGGAATAGCCGCCGTCGTGGGTGCAGAGCGCCTGCCCGTTCAGGATCACCCGCGCGGAGGCGTTGACGCCGTGGAAGACCAGATACACACATTCCGTTTCCGGTTCATGGGCCGGGCGGGCAAAGCTTTTGTCATAGCGGCATTCGCCGCGCTTGTAGTCGTCCCCGCCGTCCTGCCCGTCGATGGCGTTCCAGGTATGGGGCAGATCGATTTCCGAAGTAATCCCCAAAAGATCGGTGAAGCGCCATTTTTCATTGAGTTTGATCGTTCTGCGCATAATATCCCCCCAGTTTCTTTTCTTTATTGTAGCACATCCCCGGGAAGAAAGCCACAGGGACCGCATAAGCTCCCGTTTTTTCAGCGTAGTTTTACGCATCATCCGCGAGCGTGTGCGGAGTGGTATGCGGAACGCGGCGGCGAAGGGAATTGCGGCCTTGCGCTGCCGGCGGCAGATTCAGCAAGGCCGCAATTTCTGCAGCGGTCGAAAAATGCGAGGATCAGCGTAAGCCCGATGCATTTTTCGGGCACCGCAAAGCGGACGGCAGACCACAGACCACGCTTGACGATGTTCCCGCAAACTTTCTTCGGCATTATCAGCAGTATAAGAACGGGGCGTTTGACCTCATTTGTAGGGGCCAACGCCTCCGAAACCCTTACGTCATAAGGCTGACCAGGCTTCCAGACCTGTGACCAGTTTTTTCGAAGCCTGACCAGCTTCTTAAAGCCCTACCCAGCAATCGTATACGCTTTGGATTAACGGTGTACCTTTTCAGTCTTTCAGCAAGGACTTGAACCTATCATTGAAGGCATGAAGGAAGCCGAACAGCGTTGATGCTGTTCGGCTTCCTCTTGGTATGTATTCTATATTATTCGTGCGCAAGGTGTCGCGCAGAATTCAGATTTCCTTCATCTGTCCTTCTGTCAGCACGTCCAGCATGATCTTTGCGCCGAGCTTGAACGCATAGCAAAACGTCTCGCAATCCGTGAGGACGGTGACCTCGCGCTGGGCGTTCATGTAGTCCTCAAAGAGCTTCTTTTGCTCCTCGTTCAATGATTCAGTCAATGTATCGCCGACCTTGACAACTTCATCGAGTGCCTTCGCATACTGGCTGTTGTGCTTGAAGCCGCGCTCGTTGGGGCGAATATCGCCGAGGTAGAGGTCTTCAAGTATCTGCATCTTCGGCCTCCTCGGTGTAGACCAGCTCATGCAGCACGATCTCTTCCGCACGGTTTCGGATGCTGTTCATGCGCCCGACCCATGCCATCTGATCGGAATCCTTGAGTGCTTCGGTCACGTCCTCTCGCTTGGCCATCTGTAGGACAAGCAGTTCCATCCGACTTTCGCAGGCCTCGTCAATCTCCAGAAGATGCGGATACAGATTCCCGGACAGCAACAGCTCGGAAAAGATCACCGGATGATGTTCTTTCAGGTAGCATTTCCGCATCCGACCATATTTGCCGATGGGCCGCTGTTCCGCCTCCCCATTGGAAAGGTTGGGAAGGAGCACATCGCTAGCCCGCGTATAGGTTCCGCCGATCTGCTCAAAAAAGGATTTCTGCGTTTTCATGAATGATTCCTCCCATAGTTATTAGGTAAACGCTGATCAAATCGCCTTCGGCATCTTCCGGAAAATCTGCGCCCTGATT
>JAEEGI010024178.1_pt1 | contig 11865 bp, 7 predicted proteins | sample 8958751 | NCBI WGS metagenome assembly JAEEGI01 (sample SAMN16246545, study PRJNA631951) | gut metagenome | biome: gut microbiome; feature: rumen; material: KS-attached | host: Bos | place: Iran: Karaj | collected 2018-10 | reverse complement strand
TATTCCCGCCCAAGATTTATTATTTCCTATATATTTTCCTAATAAATCTAAATTGTTGTCTCTGAACTTAAATTAAATCTAATTTTTTCCTTTTTCAAATAATCATAAATAGCTGATAATGTTTTTGATGTTCCTGTTGGTCCTTTTAATAAAACAGGAATTCCTGATTTAATACAAAAATATATTTTTGATGATCTATAGATGCTTTCTGAAGTTAATAAAATTTCTTTCTTCAAAAAATTTTCTTCTTCAATTTTTAATATATATATTCATTTATAATTGACTCTGAATTTGAATTTGAATTCAAATCATTAATTATTTTTTTATTTTTTCTTCATCATTTTCTTTTAAAAATGATGATTCAAAACTTTCTTTTTTTTCATTATGATTATCATCAATAAAGGAATTATTAATATTTTCTTCTTCTAATTGTTGAGTTGAAATATCTAATTTAATTTTCTTTTTAATTGATAAATCTATTCTTTCATCATTGTAAATTATTTTTTCAGAATAAGATGAACTATCACTTTTATTTTCATTTTCATTTATATAAGAATTTATATTAAGGTTTTGTTTTAAAATATTAATTTCTTTTTCTTCTTTTTCTTTTATTAATAAAATTTCATTGTCTTATATATCTATTTATTTGTTACCATTTTTTTCTAATTTATCTTTTTTTTCTTTATTATTATTTTCTATTATATTATTTTCATTTTTAATTTCTTTATCAACACTTTGAAGAATGTTATTACTAATCCTTTAATTTCTTGTTCATCATTTTGTTTTTCAATATTATTGTTATTTATATCATTTTTCACTTCATTTTCAATTTGTTTTTCTTCTTTTTTATCAGGAATATTATTTTCTGAAATTTCTTCGTCTTTTATTTTTGAATTAATATTTATTGCCTTTTCTCCTGTTTTTTGAGGCTCTTTAGTAGAATCTAAATTATTAATATTTTTTTCAAGTGTTATAATTTTGTTAATAGTATTTGTTGATATTTCAATATTATTTTTTAGTTTTTTTATTAATTCTTCACTTATTGAATCTTTTTCATTAATAAGTTTTTCAATTTCATTCATTATAGTTTCAGGTTCTGGATGTGTTTTTTCTCTTTCAGATATACATATTTTTAAAAGTTTAATAAAACTTTGAGATGTTAATTCTTTAATTTTTGGCATAATTTCTTTTTTAATTATTCTTTCTTTTTCTTTGTTATCTTCAATAAAACTGTTTTGTTTTTCTGATAATATAATAACTGTTATAATTCTTAAATAAATATTTTTTTTTAAAATATTCTTTCCTTTATGACATGAATAGATTAATTCTAATCCATATTCTATTATTGGAGTAGAAAATAAAATAAAGGAATTTTTTCTTTATCTAAATAAATAGTTGATGGAATTAAAAGAACTTTAAAATTTGAAATTTCTTTCATCTTCAGAAGATAACATCCTAATCCATAAATACATATAATTTTTTTCTCAAAATCCCATCCTTCAGGAATTTCTTTTTCATCTATTTTTGCAAAAAGATTTGACAAAGTCATTAAAGATGACTTTTCCATTTGATTTATGAATTGATATTTTTTTAGTTATTCATCGAATAAATAATTTTATTAAAACAATTAATTAATATGATTAAAATAAAATGAATTAAGTTTAAATATTCATTAATTCATACTACTTTTTAATTTAAAGTAATTCTTCAAAAAAAAATATTTAAAGATCTCATAATATATGTTGTTTAATCAATCAAAATAAGAATACTTTTTCTCTTAATCAATGTTTAAAAAAGAGTGATTAAAAAAATTAAAAAAAATTTAAACAATTCATTCATGATTTATGGGAAAGTTCATAAAGTAAGAAATAAGGTAACAGGAGAATATATTTATATCAGAAAAATATAAAAGTTATCAAATAAATAATTATCTTAAAAAAATAACTTGCAAATTTTTGGAATCAGGAAACTATTTCATTTTTGGAAGTAATTGATTCAAACAATTCTTTTATCTATTTATGAAATTTTCTTTTCTCAATTTAGAAGAATAATTGAAAATAAAAAAGAAGGAATTTAATTTAAGAAGATTGTTAAATACAATAAATAATATATTAAAATAATAAATGTAAAAAACATAATTCAAACATATTTATCTCATTAAATAAAAAAATAAGATATATTTTCATGTTTAATTTCATTAATAAGGCAATGATAAACCAATAATAAGAATAAAAGTTGATTCTTCTAAATTTTCAGATATATTGAAAAAAGAAAAATTTCTTTTATTAATATTTATAGAATATTACAAATCTATAAATATGAATTTTCTTTGGTATATATTCCATTATCTATTATATCAAATAATATCATCATTGTGTAATTTATTCTTTTCTTTTTCCATAACCATATATAAAAAATATTCTAAACATTTCTCAATTATTTTGTTACTTTTAAGTATACCTTTCTAATTATATTTTGATAACTTTTTAAATTTTATTAAAATTTATGTAAGTCAAATACAACTCAAAAAGAAATTGAAGAAATAAATAATTTTATTGAAAAAGTAAAAGAAAAAGAAATAATAAAATTAAAGAAGCCTATTTAATTTCAGAAAATTTAGAAACAGAGACCTCTAAAAAGAAATGAAGAAATAGGAAAATAGAAGAACAAAATAAAAGGACAGAAATTACTATTCCAAATTTAGATAAACCAAATCCTTTATCAATTAATTCATTAAATGATTTTTAACAAATTGTATTCAAGGAGCTAGAGTACTTCCTATATATACAAGAGATTCAGTTGTATATGATAAAAATAATATTCATAATGCAAATAAATATTTTTTAAGGTTAAATGAAATTTATTAATGTTTTCTGAATGAAAATCATTCATTTTTTACAAATAAAATTTAAAGATGCTTTTAATTCAATGGTTCAAAAATCTAATTTTTGTATAAATATATTTATATATTTTTTTTAATGTCAATCAAGAAAAAAAAATTTATTAATTTTAATTGAACTTAATTTTTCTCTGTGTTTAGAAAAAAATTTTTTTAAATCTAATTTTTGATTTAATATATTTATAATTCCAAAATCTTAAAATTATCTTTCATTTGAATAAAATTAAAATTATAATTATATTTAATAAATTTAAAATCATTGTCAAAAGCTATGTATAATGTTTTAAACTTTTTTTAATTAAAAATAAATATTTATTTAATTATTATGCAGCAGTTCCAGGATTATTATTATTATTTCCACCATTATTATTATTAGAATGAAAATTCCTTAAAGTTTCTCTATGAGAATTCTTTCTTCTTTCATAATTAGGATCATTACTTTCTAATTCATGTCTGCAAACAGGACAAGTATTCCTCATTTTTAACCAATGAACAATGCAATTATCATGAAATTCATGGTGGCAATCAAGAATTAAAATATTATCATCAACTATAAAATTACTTAAGCAAATATTACAAGTAATATTTTCATATTCTTTTAAATTTTCCTTACTAACTTTAACTTTCTTTAAATTATCAATAGCTTTTTGACTAGCAGGAGGATTACCATGTAAAGTAGATTCAAATCTCATAATAAAATTCAATAAATTTTCAAATTGAGCATCATTATTATGATTATTTAAAAAACCTAATAAAGGAATGTTATTATTTGATAAATTATTTGTCATAAATATATTATCGCCGTAATTAAAAATTGCTCCCATTAATCCACCAAAATTATTTAATATTCCTGGAATTGAACCTGAATTATCAACTGGAATACAATTCACTGTTGAAGGAAGAAAAATTAATGTTTCTTCTTCATTCTCATTAATTTTTATGTTCTTTTCTGGTTTAAAATTTTTTGGGTTATCATCTTCTGTTATTTCTTCAATAAATGTTGATTTACATTTATCACATTGAGGTATTTCTTCATCATCAATTTTTGTATATGATATTGGACATTCTATGTTACAATCATAACACCAATATTTTTTTGATTGTTCCATTTTTTAAATTAAATGTTTATTTTAATATGAATAAATTTTGTTGAAATTATTTTTTCATAAATTATTCAAAATAAAGAAAATAATTTTTTTGTTTTTGATAATATTTTGATTAATCATTTAATATAATATTGAATTAGTGATGCTATTTATTTTTATATTTATTTTATAAAATATTAAAAATCATTTATAATATAAAATATATATTAATTTATATTTTACAATTTCTTTTTTTAAAATTAGGTTTAATTTCTGGAAAACTGCAAGAAAACAATTTTTCTTTACATTTTCTTTTATTATTTTTGTTTTACTGTTATTTTTCTTTTATAATATTTTTCTTTACAAATTTATAAATGTAAGTAAAACATCTGAAAAAGTAATTACTTACATTAAATATAATTGATTTTGATTTTTTATTTTCATTTTGAATTAAAGAACAACAAATCCAGAAAAATGCACTTTTATTGAAATGAAATCTTCTTTTTAAAAAATATATAGGACTATAGATATTTCATCTATTTTTTATTTTTTAATTTCCAAGGAAATCTTTAAACATATTTGGAATTTCATTATCATTTTAAAAAATAATCTTAATTACCTTCAACATTCTCATTTTCATCCATTTCATATTTTAATATATTAAATAAATTCTGATTATTTTCTTTAATTGGAGTTTCAAGTTCATATTCAATATTTTTATCAATTTTTTTTTTCAATTTATTAATTATATTTTTATATAAATATAAATAAATTATAATTGAAAATAATGAAATGATTAAGCTTAAATTAATATTTTTTTGTTTATAAATAAAACAATTAGTAAATAATGAACAATAAAATAATAAATTTTATTTCTACTTTATTTTTTTATATTTATTATTAAAGAAATAATTAATACAATGATTAATCCAAAAAAAATATAAAATTTAAAATTAAAATTACCCGATTTCTCAAAGTTTAAATTTTTTTTGGATATCAAATACTGATATTCATTATTAATATAATCTAATTCATTTTTTAAATGTTCAATATTATTTTTAAGATTAATAATTTCTATATCTTTATCATCAGACTTCTGAACTTGAATATCATTTTTATTATGAATGAATAAATTTTCAAGTTCTGGAGTTCTTTTATCTTTTTCAAGAATATTATTATTTCCAGAAATTTCTTCAATTTTCATAATAACCATATTTTTCATATGATTTAAATCTTCTTTTTCATGTTCAGGGGAAAAGCCTTGAGAAGAACCATTAACTTCTAAAATATATTCATTTCCATTTTTATCAACAATAGCATCAATATCAAAAGTGAGCATATCAGGATAATTTTGAAAAATTAAATCAACCCATTTTTTCCATCTACTATTCATTTCAACATCTTCTCTAATATTAGTCATTCCAAAATTAACTTTCCATCCCATACTCATTCTTTTATGTACTCGATAATAATTAGGTGCAATGAAAACAATTCTTAATTCATAATCAACGTCAATTAAAGGTTCAGTTGATGAATAAGTATTATTAACTGCAACTATTGATGCTAAATCTTCAAATTGATGATAATCAAAAACTCTAATTTTTCCATATCCTGCATGAGGAAAACCAACTTTTAAAACAAAAGGAGCAGAAGGAGTAATTGCCATTTGACAATATTCAGGATAATAATATTGTTTAATTAAAGGAAATTCTTTTTCTCCAACTTTATCTCTTATATATCTCAATCTACCATACATTATTGGTTTTTCAAGTTCTGCTATGAGGGCATTTAATCCATTAATTAAAGGAGTATTTGAATGGTAAAATCCATATAATATATTTCTATAATCTGGATTGTTTCCTAATCTTGATCCTATTGAATGTGCTAAATTTCTTATTAATACTAAATCTGGTTGAATGCTTTGAGTTTTTTTATTTTTACTATCTCTTAATGTTACTTGAGGTCTTTCACAATCACTATATGATGTTAATAATATTTCATCCCATGTTGATTGATATATATTAAATTTTTCTTTATAATTTGAACAAATCTTTTCCCAGTCTTCCATTTCTTTACTTGCTATTACTAATAAACAAGGTTTTTTATTTTTATTATCCATTTATTTTTTTAGTTCTTCAAATTAAAAATAAATTGAAATATTTTGTAAAATCAAATTTTTTAAATCATTCTCATTCTTTTTTAATGAAGAATTAATAGATTTAATTATTTGAAAATAATTATATTAATTAAGTAATGATGAAAATACTTTAATATGATTTTAAAAACAATTTAAAAATAAAATAAAATATAATTTAAATAAAGAAGAAAGTAATAATAATAATGAATTGAAAAAAGACAATATAATTTCCATATCAATTTAAAAATGAAATTTCAAATAATAAAATTTCATCCATTAATTATTTAATTGAATATTTTTATAATTCTACAATAAAAGAAAAAGAAAAAGAAATTAATAAATGAAATACACAAAAAAGAATAGAAATAATAATTATGAGTAAAGACAATGATTAAAAACAAATTAAATTATATTTTCTTTAACAAAAGTTCAAGAAGATTTTATATATAGAATATCTTTAATAAATAAAATAAAAATTGAAGATATAATTACAAAAGAAAACTTAAATTCTCTTTCTCATAAAAAAACAAAATCCCTAAGGAAAAATAAAATTTATAAATGACTTAAAGTCTTCACTTCTTACATAACATATAAATAAATATAAAAATCCAATGTGAATAAAATATGACTCAAAAAAAAAGTAAAAATAAATAAAAAAAAATGATAATAAAAAATACCTAAAAAAAATATGTCAAAAGATATAGAAATACATTTAAAAGACTTTCAACTTTATATATCCCAAGCAAAAGAATCAGAAAAAAAAGAAAACTTTTCAAAAGCAGTTAGAATGTGGGGTCATGCAATAGATTCTTTAGAAGAACTAAAAAAAATAGATCCAAACAAATATAATAGAGAAACATACGAGAAAAAAATATATGAATTAGAGAGAAATGTAAAAGAATGTAAAAAGAAGGTAAAAATAAGAGTAGATGAATCAGATTCAAAAAAAGAAGAAGATAAACTTCAAAAGCAATTATCATCAGCATTAATAAAAGAATCTCCAAATATAAAATGGGAAGAAATAGCAGGATTAGAAAAAGCAAAAAATGCATTGAAAGAAGCAGTAATTCTCCCATTAAAATTTCCTCAATTATTTAAAGAAAAGCGTAAACCCTGGAAAGGAATATTATTATATGGTCCTCCAGGAACAGGAAAGTCATTTTTAGCAAAAGCAGCAGCAACTGAAACAGGAGGAAAATTTTATAGTATATCAGCATCTAATATTGTAAGTAAATGGATGGGTGAAAGTGAGAAATTAATTAAAGGTTTATTTGATTTAGCTCGTCAAAATAAACCAGCTGTTATTTTCATTGATGAAATTGATTCTGTATTAAGTTCTAGAAGTGATAATGATAATGATGCTACAAGAAGATTAAAAACTGAATTTCTTATTCAAATGCAAGGTGTTGGTAATGATGATGATGGTATTCTAGTCTTAGGAGCTACTAATATTCCATGGGCACTTGATCCTGCTGTGAGAAGGAGATTCCAAAAGAAAATTTATATTAGTTTACCTGATTATAATGCAAGGAAATTAATGTTTAAATTAAATTTAGGTGATACTGATAGTGAAGTTACTGAAAAAGAATTTGATATTTTAGCAAAAATGACTGAAGGTTATTCTGGAAGTGATATTGCTACTTTAACACAAGATGCTATTTATGGTCCTTTGAGAAAATGTCAAATTAGTAAATATTTTAAATATATCGATAAAACTCATATTTCTCCTTGTTCTCCTAGTGATAAAGGAGCTTTTAAATTGACTTTAAGTCAAATCAGAAATCCTGAATGTTTAATTGCACCTAAAGTCAGTTTTGAAGATTATGTTCTTAGTGTTCAAAAAATTAAAGCTACTGTTAATGAAAAAGATTTAGAAAAACATAAAGAATTTACTCAAGAATTTGGTCAGGAAGGATAAGTTATAGATTCTTTTTTTATGTTTTTTTTATTGTATTAAAATTTTTGGTTTATTTTTTGGCGAATGGTTATTTATTTTTTTTTGGTAAATTTTTTTTTTTAATAGTAGAATTGTTCAATAAAAATTTTTAATTAAATAATTGATAATAATTAAAATATACTAATGATAAATTTTAAGATTTACTAAATTTTTTACTTAAAAATTTATAGGCAAAAAAACCTCCTACACCAATACCTATAAATCCAAAAATAATTAAAATAACAATTAAATTTTTGAAATTGGATAAATTTTCTTTTTCGATATTATAGAAAAAAATGGGAGTATTCGTAATATTGACTTTTCCAGATTTTCCAAAAGTTGAATTTTTTATAAAATAGTCCATTTTATTATATTTTACATTAAAAGTTAATTCAACTTCAATAGTATCATTTGTTTCAATTTCTAAACATTCAACCCAAATAGCATATAAATAATCACACATAAATTCACCTTCATCTGGTTCAAATTTTTTTTTTAAAACTATTCCAGTAACATTAGAAGGTAAATCTTTTCTTAATTTTTGAGTTCTTTCATTATCAAATTCCATTTTATATATATTAAAATGATTAAGAACTAATCTTGCTTTAGTTGATGGCTTCATTAAATCTTGATAATTTTCTTTAGTTTTACCGCTAATTCCAGGTAAATAATCTCCATTCCCTTCTTTATTACCATCAGCTGTAACAAAATAATGTAATTGTTTGATATCATTTTCAATAGCATATAATGGAGCTTTTAAATTAAAATTCCTTCTTATTAAATCTGAACCATATTGACCTGTTGAATCAACACCACTTTCAGTACAAATATATATTTTTTGAGGATATTTTTTACCATCAAAACCATATTTAGAAATAATATATTCATGATTTCTTTTTAAAGCCATCATATTCAAAGCAAAATTATCTGAAGCAATTTTATTATAATTTTTTTTCTTTTGAATATCATAAGTTCCATATTTAGGATATTTATGAAAAGCATGACAATCAAAATAAGCACCTCCATAAGAAGGATATTTTTTTGTAATTTTACCTCCATCAGGATTATCACTATATCTCATAATACAATCTAAAAAAGAATCATAGCCTAATCCACCAGTTGCAACGAAAGCTTCAGGATGATATTTTTTAACTACTTCATATGTTACTCTTAAAATTCTTATGTATTCAAATATATTTGAATTCCAAAAAGACAAATCTGTCGCATTTGGTGGTTCTTTATACCATAAATCTATTACTCCATAATTTCTTGTATAATCAGGTTCATTCCATACTTCATATATATTCACATAATCCTTATAATTTTGAACTACTTGATATACATAATAAGCCCAATAATTATTTTTATTTACTGTTCCATTATCATTCCAAATTTCTTCATATAAATTTAAAGGAGGATGGAATTCGGCAGAATCATTTTTATAAATAGAGTGAGAATTTGAAGGTCTCGCTAAATATGCAACTATTTGTTTAATACCTAATTTTTCATTTTCTTTACAATCACCTATTTCAATACCATATCCCCAATTTTCTAAATGATTTTCTGGGAGTTTTTTTCTTTGAGTATTTAATCCTGCTTTTGCTGCTAAAAATGAATTTTTTGCATCATCCCAATAATTATTTATATAACCTAAACAATTTCCAGTTCTGTATGTTAAATTTATTGAATTAGGTACTGATACATATGCTCCAAATTTATCATAATTAGGTGAACTAAAAATTAATGAAAGGACAATAATAATTATTAATGATAAAATTAAACCTCCTATTATATAAATAATTGTTTTTTTTATTGAATATTGTCCTATTTTAAATCCATTCTCACCCTTATCTAAGAATAAATTTTTCATTTTATAATTATTTATTTATTTTATTCAAGATTATTAATTTGAATTTAAAGTTTTTATAAAAAATACAATATTTAAAATTTCAAAAAAATTTATTCCATTATTTTCATCAGATATATGAATTATTCTTTAATACTAAGAAATTTCAATGAATGAAAAAAATTAATATTCTTTCAAAAATTATTATTAATAGATGAAATGAAGCTTGTTTCAAAATATTTATTAGATGTCATATTAAAACATAAAGGAAAATGTTAATAATTATATAATATAGTTAAATATTATTTTATCCTCTCAACATTTTTTATTTTTTTTTATATAAAAAGGAAAATTAGAAGATATTGATATATCATTTTATGATACAATTCAAAATTTAGGTAAATTAATAAAAGATTTGATTAAAAGAGAAGAAATAAAAAATGAAAAGATATACAAGCTCTTTTGAAAAAATAAAAAATAGAAAAATATTTTTAAATATTAAAAGATTTTACCAGAATTTCATCCAAAGATATTATTTTTTTTTATTAATTATGAAACAATACAAAAAATAATATAATTCCAGGTCCATGATTATTAAATGATTATACAAATTCAAAAATTTATAATAATACTTTTAAAATGAATATTTTGATGAAATGATAAATTATATTTTTCCTTTGAAATTGATGGAAAAAGGGAAAATAAACATGATATTTTGAACATTTATTACAAAAATTCACTTAAAAAGAAACATAAAATAAATGAAATTTATTGAGAAAATTCTATGTAATTTATATACTATTTGAGTAATTGGACCATATCAATTATCTTTAAAAGTTAAAAAATAAAAATTAGAATATCTATTATCCATCATTTTTATTTTTTATGTAAAAATGATTTTTGAAAATTAAAAAGTGAAATAATAATAATTAACTCAATAAAAATCTATTATTCCTTTTTGGATTATTTTTCAGAATTATAACATCTATAAATTATTATATAAACAATGAAATTTATATTTTAGAGAAACACAAAAAAACTAACAAAAAGAAAATGAAGCTCTATTAACAATTTAAAAAGTTTACTTTTAAGTTCTGAATTTATGATTCATTCTTCTGAATATGAAATACCTTTTAAACAAATATATGTTAATATTCTTATTGATTATAGTTATTTTATATGTGATGAAAATAAATTAAATAATATGTATTTAGATTTCCAATTACTTTTGTATTAAATGATTTAGAAATTCCTTATTCAATACTTTAATTTCTGATGAAAAGTTCAAGATTATATTAAAAAAATTTTATGATATTCCAAAAAATGTTTACATCATTTTAGGTTTATCCTCATCCTCATCTTCATCCTCTTCCTCTTCCTCTCCTTTTTCTTCTTCTTCATTTTCATTTTTTTCTTTTTCTTCTTCTTCTTCTTCTTCTTCTTCTTCATTCTTTTTATTTTTCATGATATTTTTTTGATTTGAAAACTTTTTTTTTTTATCATAATCTCCATTTAATATATCATAAAATAACCTAGTATCTTTTACTAATATTTTCTTTTTCTCAGTATCAGTAAAAAATTGTTTAATTTTTGTGGAGTCATTTTTTCTTTTTTCAATTGCCTCTTCATTTTTATCTTGATGATATAACCATAATGTTTGATCTTCTACAATAAATTCGAACAAAGATTCAGTAAGTTCTACTTTTTTCTCTTTATAATGATTCATAAATATCCTTAAAGCTCTTAAAAGTACGTCTTTTGTGATAAATTCATTTTTTGGTAATATTTTTTCTTTTAATATTTTTCCTGTTTCTAAATAATCCTTATAATCTTCGTTTTCGTTATTTATTTCATAATCTAACTCAGATTTATTTTTTTCAAAATATTGTTCTTCTATATAATCATAAAGTCCAGATAATTCATTTAATTTAAAATTATTTGTTTTGATGAAATTAATAAATT
>JAEEGI010024170.1_pt1 | contig 11868 bp, 10 predicted proteins | sample 8958751 | NCBI WGS metagenome assembly JAEEGI01 (sample SAMN16246545, study PRJNA631951) | gut metagenome | biome: gut microbiome; feature: rumen; material: KS-attached | host: Bos | place: Iran: Karaj | collected 2018-10 | reverse complement strand
TGGAGACGCTGGTCAGCTACATAGCACAGAACGACGGGAAAGCTTCCACACCGTTTGTGCAAGGCATCGTCCAAAAGACCAACGACACGCTCGCAAGCATCGACCCCTTGGAGAAGCGTTTCGAGGAGACGAAATCCCGCGTGCCCCGCTACGACCGCAACGGTCAGTATGCCGGCGTGAGCGCGATGATGTACCTGCTCTACGGCATGTTCTTCGGTCTCTTCGTCGCCATGTTCCACTACACCTCGAAGAAACCGATTGAAGAGTTCGTCCCGTCCGAGAACGAAGAGACCAAATAACTTAAATCTTGAACTTTGAATCTTGAAACCTGAACCTTTGAACCTTGAACTTCAATAACCAATAACCCATAACCAATAACCATTAAAAATGGACATATCCGTTATAGTACCCCTGCTGAACGAGGCAGAATCGCTGCCTGAACTAATCGCGTGGATCGAGCGCGTGATGGCAGAGAACCAATTTTCCTACGAAGTCATCATGGTGGATGACGGCTCCACCGACGAGTCTTGGTCGGTGATTCAGGGATTACACGCCAAGAACAGCGCCATCAAAGGTATCCGGTTCCGCCGCAATTATGGCAAATCGGCAGCCTTAAACACCGCTTTTGAAGCTTGCCAAGGCGACGTGGTCATCACCATGGATGCCGACCTGCAGGACAGCCCCGACGAAATCCCAGAACTCTACCGCATGGTCAAGGAGGACGGTTACGATTTGGTATCTGGCTGGAAAAAAGTGCGTTACGACTCCAAGCTAGCCAAAAACATCCCGTCAAAATTCTTCAACTGGACCACGCGCCGGATGTCGGGCATTATGCTCCACGACTTCAACTGCGGACTCAAGGCATACAAAAAGGATGTGGTGAAATCCATTGAGGTCTATAGCGAGATGCACCGTTACATTCCCGTCATTGCCAAGTGGGCGGGATTCGGCAACATAGGCGAAAAGGTGGTCATCCACCAAAAACGCAAACACGGTGTTTCCAAATTCGGGTGGAACCGCTTCATCAACGGCTATCTGGACTTGCTCACCGTCAACTTCATGTCGAAATTCGGCAAGAAGCCGATGCACCTCTTCGGAAGTCTGGGAACGCTGTCATTTCTCATCGGTATTGTCATCACCATCATTCTGATTGCGCAGAAACTCTACCGGATGTCGCATCATGTAGCCGGATTCCGCCAAGTCACCGACCAACCGTTGTTCTACCTTGCGCTTCTTGCCATGGTGTTCGGTCTGATGCTTTTCCTTGCCGGATTCCTTGCGGAACTTATTGCCAGAAACGGATCCGACCGCAACAAATACCTGATTTCCGACAGAATTGAATAGCCATCTATTTCAGAATCATTTTCACCTTAAATCCCAATATTATGAAAAAAACAATAAACACCTTTGTCTTGGCTTTCCTTATGATCGCAGCACTTTCAGCACAAGCGCAAGCGCCTTACAAACACAGTATAGGTGTCACAACAGGTACTCTCGAGGCCATTTCTTATAAGACTTTCTTTTCCGACAACCTTGCCTTGCAAGCCGACTTCGGATACAAAGTCATTGTGTCATCCGGTAATCATGCGCAAAATGTCTTAGTCCAGTCTCTTGAACTGAACCCGAACCTTATGTATGAAAAGAATATCACAAAAGGCCTTTACTATCTCGTGGGCGGTGGGTTGAGTTTAGGTTACAGCTGGACAACCTATTATGACTATTGGACCGGTTATTATAGATTCAACTATGGAAAATTCGGCGTAAATGCCATCGCCGGGATTGAATACAAGTTTAACATCCCCCTCACTGTACAATTTGACTTCCGTCCCGGTTACGGATTGCTGTTCGCCAAACATTCCACCTGGAGCTATTTTGATTGGAATCTCTGCGCCGGCGTACGCTACACATTTTAGCATCTGATGAATTCTCAAAAAAAACACATACTCTTTAGCGTACTCATCTTCCTTTCAGCACATCTGGCTGCGCAGGACATTTCCAATTGCGGTGTCGTGACTGACATTGACGGCAATGATTATCAGACCGTTATGATGGGCGATGACTGTTGGATGCGCGAAAACCTTCGTACGCTGCACTACGCCGATGGCCGTGAAATTTCACCCACCCCTGCCGCACCGAACAACGACCTACAACAAGTTTTTCGCTATGGTCGTTTATATACTTGGTTCTCAACGCTTAACGGTGCTGAACCGACAGAAGAGACCGATGGTCGTGTGCAAGGCCCATGCCCCGACGGATGGCACGTACCTGCCAATTTCGAATGGATGGGTGTGGAAGATTTTGTAGGCTACAAGGACTATTACCGTTGCGGCACTGATGTCAACAACGTGGCGAAATCCATGGCTTCTACCGAAGGTTGGCAGTTCGACTTTCTGACCAAAGGGGCCGCTTGCTGCATCATAGAGAATGTTACGACTAACAACAGCACAGGCTTTTCGGTATTGCCCGCAGGCAGTATCTGGAATGGTCTGGCAGAAGGTTTTGGAACAGACACCGGATTTTGGACATGTTCTGACGGCAGTCCCGACACCTCTCCCATTCATCGATTCTATTACACCAATGCGACAGTGGAGATAAACTGCACCCCGAAGGAGGCTTTCTATTCAGTACGATGCATCAAAAACAGGTAGAATCACCTTCTGTCCGCAATTGAACATGACTGGAATCCAATGAGCCTGTCATACGAGGTCCCCTCTTCCTGAAAATAAACATAAATATTGTATATATTATTAGTTTGGAAATGTGAGCCCTCTATATAGGTGGCGTCAATCACATCGCTACCATGTGGAACATACACGTACTGATAGTTATATACTCCCTGTTTCAAGAAAAGCTCAGTCTCCCAAAAATCAAACTCCTTGTTATAGCGCAGTTTGGCATCCTCTTGAAGTTGCCAATCCGTCAGCTCTCCAAAAACATAGACATCGCCTTCTGTGAACGGAAAGCTGCTTTTGAGGGTAAAGTGCGTGAACACATAATCCTCCGAAAAATCATTCCGCAAGTCTCGGTTGTAGTATAAGCACTTGCCGTTCATATTCCCCCGGCTTTCATACGCCGCAAACGGACGCGCCTCATCCTGCAACACGTAAGCGTGGGTATGGCGGTTCACATAGGAGATTCCCACAATATGATCGGCATTGGAGCGCAGCGTTGTGAGGTCAAAAGTACGGAACTCGGCACCTCCCGGGAAGGTGTTACGGCCGTCAGTGTAGTCAAAATGCAACTCCTCGACATCCCCGGAGTAATATGTCAACCCGTATTTCGCGTTATCCCATCTGTCGTTCTGCTGAATGGTGGCATGAATTGTCCGCTGGGGATTCCTGACACGATAAGCTCCCGGAAAAACGAGAAAGTCAATATCTTGGTGGGTGTATTTTTTGTTGACATCAATGGCAGAATGCACATTGCAGGCGATTTTTGCCGGTACAGGCTCCAGCACCATGAACCTGTGGGTCAGAATGGGATTGTCTGGAGTATCATCATACACAAACAGAACATAGTTTCCTGATTTCGTGAACGATATGTTCTCATTTGGGAAATAAGCCTGGTAATGGATATAGGGCTCGATTGTGTTGAACGAGTGGTCGTATGTTGTAATATCATCCTCCATGAAACCTTCAATATACTCGATGGGGTTCATCTGCGACCACTTCCAGTCATGCGTGCAGTGTATGAATGTATATTTCAGGTGACGGTTCTCCAATTCCAGGTCATCAAATGCAATATGGAAGGTATCCGTATCCAAACTGCCAACAGGGCTCGAAAGTTTTTCAGTCCCCACCGTCAATTGCACACTACTGATTCCGTCAGCATAAATTTTATTATCTAATTGAATATCATACAATTCCATCTGCCCAAAAGCGACTATGGAACAAACTGCTAAAAGAAAAAAGAGACTAATCCTTCTCATGAAAACAAAAAAATTTGAATCGGTTGCAAAGATAATCTTTTTCAATATTCTAATCACAAGAGAAAAAAAATTCCCGAATGTTTAACGAATCGAAAAAAATTGTATTTTTGCCATTCCAATTATTTGAGACAATCAAAAAGGCATTATCAATTTTTAAACATTAAAGGAGACCTGCTATCGAAAAAAAATCTACTTTCTGAATTTATTAACCCTATTAAGAAAGGAGCATATCATGAATTGGAATGCCTTGTCAGATAACGAACTGATAGCACGTTATCAAGCTGGTGATGAAATTGCATTGAAGACTATTATACTCCGTTACGAACGGCGGTTGTTTTCATATATTATGGTTTCCGTTAAGAACAAAGAGTTGGCGGAAGACATTTTCCAGGACACTTTCATCAAGGTTATCAACACCATCCGTTCCGGCAACTATCAAGAGGAAGGAAAGTTTTTCCAATGGATAATGCGGATTGCCAACAACCTGAAGATCGACTATTACCGGAAACTGCAGCGAATGCCTGTAGTTGACGGCGGCGAGGAGTTCGACATATTCTCCATCATAGGCTCAAAGGACGAATCCGTGGAGGACAAACTGATCCGCGAACAGACCTATCAAGACATCAATCATTATGTCGAATACCTTCCTGATGAACAAAAGGAAGTTTTGAAGATGAGAATATACATGGATTACAGCTTCAAGGAAATCGCAGAGCTGACCAATGTCAGCATCAACACTGCCTTGGGACGTATGCGTTACGCCCTCATCAATCTCAGGAAAATCATGGCGAAAAACAATGTTGTTTTGGAATAGCCTCTTAATCGGTTTTTGCAGCACTTTGCCAAAAATCTGCGAAATTCCAACCTCCATTTTTACTAATCATATCCGATTAGTAAATAAAATTTTGACAACTCACTAATAATCAGCACTAAAAAAAATTTTAAAAACTCTTGACAAACGCTTGTCAATGATGTATCTTTGTCGTGTTCAATAAGGGCTGGCACCCCCTACTGAATTTGACCGTGAAAACTGTCACATCAATCACCAAAAACAAGAGAAGGCCGAAAACAAACAGAACCATTAATCAACCGACAAGGAAGATTAACGAAGACAGGAAACTGTCGCCTCTGCGAAAGGGAGGCAAACAAAACAAAACAAAACAAAACAAACTTAAAAACATTTTACAAATCAAAAAAACAAAAAACTATGAAAAAGATTTTATTTTTAATCGGATTGAGTATTTTAACTTTTGGTGCATTTGCCGAAAAAGTCCCGACTGTCATCGTCAACAAATCACAAGGCGGATTCACTGCTATTTTTAACCTCTACAACTATGTGAGCTACACGCCTGCAGATGTCAGTGCAAATGGTATTGGCCATCTGGACTGTTCAGGGTCTGGTTTTTCGGCATGCAGAATTCCCAATTGCAATGCGCTGAATGTCAACGATGGCAATTCAACCTTCATTGTTAGGGAATCCAGCAAGATAAACGCCTTCGTAATCGCCATGAACGATGTCATCCAGCAATACGAAACTGCATTGGAAAACAATGCTGCCGCTATTGCCTCGGGTGCACCCGTCAAAGCTATTCCGATGACATACACCAAAACCCTTGCTTTCACAAACAAAGGGATTTGCAAACACGGAAAAACGAAAACGGAAACATACGTTGTACGAGGTGTTGTGAAGAATCCCACGGACAACACGTCCACGATGACGATATACATTGAGAAGACAAACCTTCTCTCCGTTGCAAGCAACCACTAATACCCACTCCTAAAAAACGAAAGATCCTATGAAAACACGCATCATTGCCCTCTTCGGTATGCTATTGGTCTCTCTGAGCGCAACTGGACAAGAATGGATTGGCAAACAGTTCACGATGGACACAATCGTCAATACGAAATGCTTGCACCAACCCAAAAACCTCAATCTGCTCAAAAGCAGAATACAGGGCAACGCATTCTATTTCGTTGAACAGCAGAGTTACCAATACAAGGAAAACGGCTATAACGCAGTTATCCACAAGCTGTCGCTGGACAATTATGAGCAAACCGAAATCATGCTTCCCCTCCCGGAAAGCCTGAGGAAACCGGAGCACAACATCCGCAATCTTTGGATCTATGATTTCTGTTTTGACGGAGAATATTTGCTGGTCACCACACAGGAAGCACTAATCCTTTATAAACAAATCAATAATCAAAACTACCAGGTGGTTTCCACATACCGTCATCACAACTTGTACATGGGATTCCTTCATCACGGGAAGCTCAATTTCTTCGAAGAAGACCATGACAGGGGGTTTAAGTGGTTTCAACAGAATCTTGACAGCGATAAGGCGACACTGGTCCGTGAGCTGCCCTACGAGGCACCTCACATCGTCCAGATCCAACCCAATCGCTACATTTCCCACAACCAACAATCTGTATTCTTCCTAAGCACGAGATTCCCCCGTTTGGAGGTGTATTCGCTGGACGGGCAACTTCAGGACACGATTCTCTTTGACCTTCCTTCCTGGAAAGCCTTTGAAGACGATTATATCCAAAAGACATTATCAATACCATACGGGGTAGAACGCATTTTCGCAATCAAGGATGATTTGTACAAATACTCCTATCCCAAAGTGATAATGCCGCTAAACGGGGATCTCTTGCTACTCTTCACCAATTATGACACCATCTCTGGGAATTCTGTGCTGCAATATGCCATACGAAAAACTGACGGAAACACCGTCCGCTATGTTACTTCCAACCATGAAGACAGCGTCTATGTTGCGGCACAGTTCCCATTTACCCTGTTCAAAGACGGTTTAGACAAAACGAATGCTTCCGAGAACAATGTAATCGTGCAACTCACCTTAAAAACAGATGTACCCTGGCAAGGAAAAAGTGAAAAGGAATATCAACAAGATGTAAACCATTTTTATCTATCCGGCACTCCTACTCTGGCTTACAAAATCATGCGCTACACCCCATCCGCAAACTCCAAAGTGCCTATACTTCTATCTGTCACACAAGACACCGTTAGGCTGGAGAATTTACCAACGAAAAAGAATATCCTGATTCTACACCAAGACATTGAATGTTCCGGCTGTGTAAACGCAATTTACCAGCTGCTAAACCAAACTGAAAGCACAGAGTTGTACATTGGGCACGTGTATCCGCACCCAATAGACGGTTTAGCCTCTTACGAACTCAAATGCCGAATAGGGCAACATCTTCACCGCCCTTCTGAACTATTGTACAACAATTCCGCTAACTTCTCTGATTTGAACCAGAACCGTCATTTTCAAGAGTCAGACTTCCCTTGTATCATTTTATGCGACAACAATAAAATCCGAAAATGGTTCACCTTGTCCGACATATTCTCATCAGACTTGAACACAACAGAATTCAATCCTGCTTTTCTGGAGTCCTGGAAAGCATTCATTTCAGGAAAGTGAGGTTCCCTTCAGTCTGAAAAAATTGTACTTTTGCACCTCAAAAAATTAGCTATGGCATATACGATTGACTTGACTAAAATCACCCAGTTCGACCATGTGGAATTTGTGGCCAAACAGGTGGTGGAAGGTTTTATCACAGGCATCCATAAAAGCCCGATGCACGGCTTTTCTGTGGAATTCGCCGAACACCGTCCCTACAACACTGGCGAACCCATACGCCATATCGATTGGAAACTCTACGCCAGAACTGATAAACTGTTCATCAAGCAGTATGAAGAGGAAACCAACCTGCGCTGTCATTTGGTGCTTGACAACTCATCATCCATGTATTTCCCAAAACGGCAGAAATACACTCTTGCGCAACCGAACAAAATATTCTTCGCCGTATATGCAGCCGCCGTACTGATGCAGGTGTTCAAAAGCCAACGCGACGCGGTGGGATTGAGCCTCTTCTCCGACAAATTGGAGCTGCAAACCCGCGCACGCGGCGGGGATGCGCACCATAAGATGATCTATCGCGAATTGGAGAAAGTTCTTCAACCCATCGGTGACGACGTGCAACGGCAATCCATGGTCACCGACACCTTGCACCAAATCGCCGAGCAGATTCACCGCCGCTCCCTGGTCATCATCTTCAGCGACATGTTGGAAACGAGCAGCAACCTCGACGAATTATTGCTGGCATTGGGACACCTCCGGCACAATAAGCATGAGGTGGTCCTTTTCCACACCTTCGACAAGCAATTGGAATACGATTTCGCATTCGAAAACCGACTCTACAAGTTCGTCGATATGGAAACAGGCAATGAAGTGAAAGTACACGCCAACAACATCCGAGAGTTCTACCAACAGACTGTCCGCGATTATTTCCAGGAAATCAAAGTCAAATGCGGACAATACCAGATTGACGTGATTCCTGCAGATATAACCCAAGGATTTGAACAAATACTACTCCCCTACCTGCTTAAACGATCGCAAATGTACTAACCTTAAACCAAATGAACAAAACAACCACCAACTACGAAAACAAAAGATTGACCATCAAAGAATGGAGCGTACAAGACCGTCCTCGGGAAAAGTACGCCCGAAATGGTGCTGCTTCTCTATCCGATGCCGAGCTAATCGCGATCCTGTTCCGGACAGGAAATGCTTCAGAATCTGCCGTGGAATTGGCCAAACGCCTGCTCTCATCGTCAAACAACAGCCTCAATGAATTATCTGAAAAGACATTACTTGAGTTATCCGAAACCAAGGGCATCGGACAAGCAAAAGCAATGGCCCTGCTCACCGCATTTGAAATTGGGAGACGGATCCGCGCTGAAAAAGTGGAAGAGAAGCCGGTAATTAAAAGCAGCTTGGATGTCGTAAACCTTATGCAAAACAAAATCGCCTATCTGGACCACGAAGAACTTTGGGTGATCTACTTGAACCAATCCAGCCGAATCTTGGGAGTTGCACAGATAAACAAGGGCGGAATCGCCAGCACAGAGGTAGATGTCCGCATCGTGTTACAACAAGCAGTGGTAAAAAAATCCACCCAAATCATTCTATGCCATAACCATCCTTCCGGATCGATTCGTCCGAGCAAAGCCGACATACAGCTCACAGAAAAGACCCGTAAAGCTGCCAATTTGCTTGATGTCATACTGGTGGATCACATCATCATCCATCGGGAACGATATTTCAGCTTTGTGGAAGAGGGAATTTTATAGAGTCCTTCCTCTGAAACGGCTCTTCGGGCGCGAAATCATCGCTCCCTACGCTCAATCACCTCTTTAAGCCGATAGCGGTCGCCCGTGGCGGTGCCAATGGAATTGATGAACTGAAGGTCGTAGCCGGGCGTTTCGTAACCCCAACGCTGGAACTCGCCGTTCTTGTCCACCTTTTTCACCACTTGGTCGTTATACCTGACAATCAAGTATTTGGCAAGCACGTCCCAACGCTTCATCATCTTGTCAGCGTAGGCGATGCTCCTTTTATTGAGATAGTCGCGGCGGTCGGCGGGAGTCATCTTCTCCACCGCCTTCAGCACACTGTCCTGGTCAGCGAAGTAGTAGTCCTCCAACTCGCGCTGGGCCTCGCGGAGATCATCAATCATCATCGAGTAGCGCGGATAGACCATGTTGGCCACCCAGTTGTTCATCCAGAAGGCCGACTCGAAGCTGAATTCCGTGCGGGGGTTGTTCTCGGGACGGAAACAGTCGGGCACCTGCGTGATGCAGCAGTAGAGCGGCACGTAGGCCACCATGTCAGCATCGTCGCAGTTGAACCAAGTGACACCGCCCACGTCGTCGGGGAGCCACGAACGCATCTGGCAAGTCATCGTGAAGCCGCTCTGCTGCGTGGCGATGGGCCTCTCTCGGAAGTAGCTCACGCCGGCGGTATCACGGAAGTGCATCGGCAGCGGACGGATCGGCATCCCCCACGGACCGGCAGTCATATCGGCGGTCATGTCCAACGGGGTGTTCTCGAAATGGTCGCGCATGTCTTCCTGCAAGTCCCGGAGCGACAGCGGTGCATCGGGCTTGATCCACAGCGGTAGATGGTCGCACTTGTCGAACTCGCCGTTGAGATACGGCAGGTACTTGTCCATTTCGGCTTCGTCGTAGTGGTGGCGGAAGAAGCTCCACACGCGGGCGTCGGCGTAGCGCACGTTCTCGAAATCGATGGGACAGTAAGCGTCGCGGAAAGAGAAGTCCGCATCCTTGCCGCTGAAGTAGCCCTTCTCACGGGCGAACTCGATCACATCGGCGGCATAGACGCACTCAACCTCGGGACGGGTGATGTATTGGAGGTGTTTGCTGCTAAGAGATTTGTGGGGTGTTTTGGGCGAAAAATTTTTCGCCCCTACGGGTTCTTGCGGGAACTGGCGGATGCGGCTGAGGTTGGCATGGGCGCAGATGCAGTCGTCGGGGATGCGCAGGGCGACCCAGACGGCGCCTTTCCTATCCTTCCCCTTGCCGATGATCTCCATGATCCACGCCTCGTTGGGATCGCAGATGGTGATGCTCTCGCCACTGCTGTTGTAACCGTACTCCTCCACCAGCTCGGCCATGCACTTGATGGCCTCGCGGGCGTTGGCGGCGCGCTGCAAGGTGAGCCGCATCAGCGAGAAGTAGTCGAGTAGCCCCTCGCGGTTCTGGAGTTCCAACCGTCCGTCGAAGGTGGTCTCCACGATGGTCAGCTGCTTCTCGTTCATCAGACCGACCACGTTGTAAGTATATTCCACCTGTTTCACGAATTGGCCCTCGTGCGCAGGTCCCCACCCGTGGATGGCGATTTGCTCGCCCGGGGCGTGGCGTCCTGCGGGACTGTGGAACAGCGACCCGGAGAATCCGAAGCCGTCGCAGTTGTAGGTACACATCACGCTGCCGTCAGCAGAAGCTTTCTTGCCGACGATCAGGTTGGTGCAGGCCGCGGCTGGAAAGAGGGCTGCGGCAAGGAGGAGTATTAGGGTGGTTAGTTTTTTCATATTGTATTTTTTTACAAATTAATCTGCAATTATGGCAGGATTATGATTATTCACTGAAGCAACAGCCAATCTAATGCCGAGACAATATGGACAGTCTTCCCGTCAATTTCAACGTCACGTGTCGGGGTAAATGCAATAAGAGTCAGACAGTTGCAGGAAAGCGTATCAGATGCCTTAACTAGCGATGATGTCTCTCGGTTATACGCCTTAGGGCTGTCAATATCATAAGCCACTTGTATCAGTTCCACAGTTTTACGCTGGTCGCAGAGGACGAAGTCAATCTCTTTAGCCCTAGGAGCAGGCTTATGGTAGTACACATCCAAAAAGTCATGGGCGCAACGTCTCAACAATTCTACATAAATGACATTCTCCAGTCTCCAGCCGAGATTTTCAGGAGCCAGTGCATTCTCGCGGTTTCCTTGCATGCCGGTATCGACGATGTAGGCCTTCTGATTGCGTATGCGCTCTTTGCTCTTGAAGGAGTGACGCGTAAGTAGCTGTATCAAAAAGGCCTGACAGAGATAATCCACATACTTCTTTGCCGTCTTGTCGGTGATACCCAATATATTCGATAACTCATCATAGTTGACTTCTTGGCAGGCATTGTTGACAAGATGGTGGGCGAGCTTGCGCAGCGCCTCTATATTACGTATCTTGAAACGTTTCTGAATATCTTTTCGCAAAATAGCCTCCATCAGGCTTTGCACGTATGCACGCTTGTTGCGATGACCCTGCATCTCAGGAAATCCGCCATCGTGAATGTAGTCCATGAAGGCCCGTTTGCGGTCGGCATCAGCCTTGGTGGTGATGCTGCGGGTATCAACTTGATGGTATCGGCAATACTCCGAAAAAGAGAACGGATAAAGATGTATCTCATTGTAACGCCCCGTAAGATGCGTAGCCAGTTCGCCGCTAAGCAGTTTGGCATTACTGCCTGTGACGAAAACACGCAAGCTTGTGCGCAGCAAGCGGTTCACAAACAGATACCACCCGTCCACATCCTGTATCTCGTCAAGCACCAGATA
>JAEEGI010024167.1_pt1 | contig 11869 bp, 10 predicted proteins | sample 8958751 | NCBI WGS metagenome assembly JAEEGI01 (sample SAMN16246545, study PRJNA631951) | gut metagenome | biome: gut microbiome; feature: rumen; material: KS-attached | host: Bos | place: Iran: Karaj | collected 2018-10 | reverse complement strand
GTTTCTCGACTCCGCACACAGAGCATCCGCTTGCTGTGTGCTCACGGCCAGCCGCGTTGGACTGTGCCGCGTTGCGACAGGTCTCCACACTGCCGCAGCCCGAGTCCGGGCCTGAACTTTTCCTCCTTTTTTTCACAACTTGCTGCCCATGGTTGTGGAGTGGGCAGGGTTGTGGAAATTACAACTCAGTGGTGTGCCAGGATCTCCAGCACTTCGGCCTTCTCCGGCATGGACCGGATGGCGCCTTTTTTGGTGGTGACCAGATAGGCCGCGGCATTGGCAAAGCGGAGCATTTCCCGCAGCTGCCGCTCCTTGAGCCGGTCCAGACCGTTTTCCAGAACGAAGTTCAGGACGCTGGCGCAGAAGGTGTCCCCCGCGCCGGTGGTCTCGATGGTGCCGCCCAGCTTGAAGGACGGGACAAAGACGCGGGAATCCTCATAGAAAGAGTAGCTGCCCTCCGCACCGGCGGTGACGTTCAGGAGCCGGATGTTGGGGTACTGGGCGCGAAGCTTTGCGGCGCCCTTGTCAAAATCGGTCTCGCCGGTCATGAATTCCAGTTCGTTGTCCGCGATCTTGAGGATATCGCAGTTGCGCAGGCCCCAGTCGATCTGCTCCCGGGCCTGCTCCAGGCTGTGCCAGAGGGGCGGGCGCAGGTTGGGGTCAAAGGAGATGAGCGCGCCGGCGTCCCGGGCCAGGTTCAGGGCCTTGCGGGTGGCCAGCATGGGCTCGTGATGGGTCATGGAAAGGGTGCCGAAGTGGAAGATGCGGGTGTCCTGCAGGGCCGCCACCGGCAGCTCGTCCGCCCGGAGCATCATATCGGCGCCGGGATCCCGATAGAAGGAGAAGTCCCGGTCCCCGTTGGGAAAGGTCTTCACAAAGGCCAGGGTGGTGTGGACGTATTCGTCCTCCAGCAGGAAGTCCATGCAGATGCCGGCTCCCTCCGCCGCTTCGCGCAGCTGCTTGCCGAACATGTCCTTGCCCACCTTGCCCACAAAGGCGGTGTGCTTACCCAGCTTCTGCAGCATGGCCAGCACATTGCAGGGTGCGCCGCCGGGGTTGGCCTCCAGAAGGGGGTTGCCCTGACCGCTGACGCCGTTTTCCGTAAAGTCCACCAGAAGCTCGCCCAGGGCGATCACATCATAACGCTTTTTCATGGAAATCACTCCATCAGCAGTTCATATTTTTCCACGTCCACCAGAACGCTTCCGTCAGAAGAAAAGCTGACGGCGGCGGCGTCCAGGGGCGTATAGAGGACGAAGGAGGCGGCCTGCTCGCCGTCGTTGACAAAGAGCTCCAGGCTGTAGCGGTCCATGATGACCCGCAGCTTCAGCACCCCGTTTTTCAGGCGCACCGGGAATTCCCGGACGTTCACGATGTCGTGGGGGAAGCCGCTGTGGGTCCGGTCCACCTTGATGGTGCCGGTCTCGGGCCGGTAGCGGATGAAGGTGAAGTGCTCGCCGTCCCGGGCCACGTACAGGCGGAACCACTTGTACATGCTGTTCTCATTGCCGGGGCGGACGGTGACGGTCATGTCCACATAGCGGCCGCTGATGCCCCGCAGGCTGGTCTCGCCGTTGATGAGCACATTGTGATAGTCGATCATCACGCCGCGGTAGGCCTCCAGCTCCCGGACCGGATTCTGGAAGAGCCGGCCGTTGCGGACGGAGAGCTCCCGGGGCAGGGTCATCTGACCCATGAAGCGCAGCTCCTGCACCTTGCAGGAGGAGGTCTCCCAGTTCTGCATCCATGCTATCATAACCCGCCGGCCGTCTTCTGTCAACAGGGTCTGGGGAGCGTAGAAGTCCAGGCCGTAGTCGATGGCCTGCACATTCTGCCGGTTCAGGTGGTGGGAGTGGCGGTCAAAGCTGCCGATGAGGCAGACGTTGGCGTTGCCGGGATGGAATTCCAGGCCGATGGCGGCCATCTCCTGGGGAGAGACCAGCAGCACGTCCTTGCCGTCCAGGTGGAAGAAGTCCGGGCACTCCCACATGCGGCCGTACTGATTGTGGCAGGCGGAGAGAATGTTGACAAACTCCCAGTGCCGGGCGTCCTTGCTCTGATAGAGCAGGATGTTGCCGCTGCCGTCGGGGCTGCGGTTGCCGAGAACGACGTAGAAGAGGTCCCCCTCCCGCCAGATCTTCGGATCCCGGAAGTCCTGGGTACTGCCGCCCTCGGGCAGCAGGGAGCCGTCGATGACGGGGTTGCCTTCGATCTTCTCGTAATCCACGCCGTCGCCGATGGCGATGCACTGGGTCTGGAAGGCCTCGATCATGCCGTTGCGGCGGCGGATGTTGCGCACGCCCGTGTACATCAGCAGATGCCGCCCGTCGGGCAGCTCGATGGCGCCGCCGGAAAAGCAGCCGTCCCGGTCATAGTCCATATCCGGAGCCAGGGCCGCGGGGAGGCGTTCCCAGCGGATGAAGTCTTTGGTCTTCACATGTCCCCAGTGCATGGGGCCCCATTTGGTGTCATAGGGGTAGTACTGGAAGAACAGGTGGTATTCCCCCTTGTAGGGGGCGAAGCCGTTGGGATCGTTGATCCAGCCGATGCCGCCGGTCACATGGAACTTGGGAAGCTCCTCCCGGGTATAGGGCAGATATTTCTTTTCAAAGTCGCGTGCGCGCTGCAGCATTTTGCTGGTCATGTATGTTCCTCCTGCCGCTCGCTCCGAACGGAGCGCGGCGTTCTTTTTTCTGTGAGCCTCTGTTTCGGCATAGAGAAGGGTTCTCCGGGGAGAGCCCTTCTCTATGCCCATTCGCGCCGCCGAAGCGGCGCGAATGGGTGCTTGGATGTTATTTCGCGAGCAGAGCAACCTCAGAAGCGGCGTCCACGTACTTCTGGAAGATGGCCAGGAGCTGATCCACCTTGTAAGCCTGCAGATCGGCCTGGAACTGGTTCCAGTCGGCGTCGGTGATGCCGTTCATGATGGCGTTGGCACGGAAGGTCTCGATGCACTTGTCGATATCGGCAAGCAGGTTGGAGATCTCCTTGGTGTCGTCAGAGGACAGCAGCGCGTTGGGGAAGACATACTTGGTGTGCATGTCGGGGGTGTAGATGTCCTTGATCCAGTCAAGACGATACTGGGCGTCGTCCGGGCAGGTGACGTACACGCCGTAGTAGCTGTCGAGAACAGCCAGAGGACCGTCGACCATCTCGGCCTCGCGGACCTCAACGGGAGAGTGGTCGCCCAGGTCGGCGTGCTGGAGCATGGGCTCGCCCTTGTCGTTGGTGCCCATCACGAAGATATCGAAGCCGTCATCTTCGCCGTAGGTGCCCCAGTTGTTCTGAGGAGACTGGATGGGATCGTACATCTGGTCGAGCCAGGCGCAGATGAGGGCGGGGTTCTTGGCGTTGGCGGTGAGAACAGCGCCGCGGCCGCGGTCAAAGCCGGAGGTGAGGGAGCCGGTGTTGGGGGTCAGGTTCACGGTGTCGGCCTTCAGCATGGGCATGGGAGCCCAGCCGGCGGTGCCGTTCTGGATGTCAGACATGGTCAGACCAACGATGTTGGCCACGTCCCAAGAGAAGCAGACGCCGTAGCGGCCGGACTTGCCCTTGGCAACGTAGGTGGACCATTCCTGGGTGAAGGCATCGGGGTCAAACAGGTTCTCGGTGTAGAGCTTGTGGAGCCATTCCACGCCGGCACGCCAGCCCTCGGTGGAGGCAGCGCAGATGACCTGCTTGTCATCGGTGATGACGATGTGGCGCCAGTCGTCGGGATCGCCGTAGCCTTCGCCGAAGCCGTTGCAGAGCACACGGCAGTCCTCATTGCCGCCGTTCACAATGCAGGCCAGGGGGATGATGTCGCCGTCGATGTTGAATTCCTTCTTCAGAGCGTCGGCGTTGTCGCGGAAGGCGAGCAGGACCTGCTCGAACTCGTCGACGGTCTTGGGCATCTCAAGGCCCAGGAAGTCAAGCCACGCGGTGTTGATGAAGGGCATGTTGCCGATGGTCTGGATGGCAGTCTTGCCAACGCCCAGCTGCTCGATCCAGGGCAGGGTCCAGATGTGGCCGTTCTCGTCCTTGCACATGTCAAGGTATTCGGGAGCCTGCTCAAAGACCTTGGTCAGGTTCGGCATGAGCTCGGGGGTGATGTAGCTCTCCAGGGGGATGATAACGCCCTGCTTGGCATACTTCAGGATATCGGCGTCACCAAGACCGGCAGGGGAAATGAACTCGGGCAGGGTCTTGATGTTGGCCAGCTCCAGCGCGATCTTGTCGCCCCACTGGTCGCCCTGAATGGCCTTCCAGTTGACGTGGACGTTGGTCTTCTCCTCGAGACGCTTGTAGATGGTGCGGTTGTTGGGTTCAGATTCGGTGCTGGCAGGGAATCTGGTCAGACCGGAGATCTCCACCTTCTCGGCCAGGGGGAAGGTGTAGCCCTCAGCGGGCACCTCGGCGGGAGCGGGAGCCGCGCCGCCGCCGGCATTGCCGGAGCCGCCGCAGCCGGCCAGCAGAGCCACGCTCATGACGATCGCCATGATCAGGGCCAGGGACTTGCTCATTTTGCTCATTTTCATTCTCCTTTTTCATTTTGTGACAATTGCAGAACAGGATATGCAATCATCCGGTATTGCTTAACAGGCGCATGCCTGCTGTCGCATGATTCAGCCCTTGACAGCGCCGGCCATAATGCCGTTGTCAAAGTACTTCTGGAAGAAGGGGTACATGATCATCAGGGGCAGGGAGGAAATGATGATGGTCGCGTACTTCAAAAGCTCTGCCAGCTGGGCGCGGGCGGCGGTGGACTGCATGTCGGACACCATGCCGGGCTGAGGCTGGCTCTGGATCAGGATGGCGCGCAGGACCAGCTGCAGGGGCTGCTTGGAAGCGCTGTTCAGGTAGATCATCGCGTCAAAGTAGCTGTTCCACATGCCCACGAACTGCCACATGGAAATGGTGGCGATGATGGGCGTGCAGACGGGCAGCAGGATCTTGAAGAAGTAGATCATTTCGGTGGCGCCGTCGATCTCGGCGGCCTCCTGCAGATCTCTGGGGATGCCCATGTAGTAGGTGCGGGCAATGATCATGTTCCACACGCTGAAGGCAGGGGGAATGATGATGGCCCAGATGGTATCCAGCATGCCCAGGTTGGAGATCAGCAAGTAGGTCGGGATCAGGCCGCCGCCGAAGAACATGGTGATGACGAAGATCACGTTGAAGAAGCCTCTGCCCTTGAAGTCCGCACGGGACATGGGGTAGGCCGCCAGCAGGGTCACCACGACGGAAACGACGGTGAAGAGGATGGAGTAGATCAGCGCGTTTTTGAAGCCGACCCAGATCTGGGAGTTCGACAGCACGCGCGTATACGCAGTGGTCGTCCACTTGCTGAAGTCGAAGGACAGGCCGCTGTTCTGCAGCGTGACCGGGTCGACAAAGGAGGCGAGGATGATGTAAATGACCGGCAGGATGATGGCGACGAGGAACAGGCCCAGAATGATATAGGCGATGATCATCAAAACCTTATCGCCGGCGGGGAGCTTGGCGAATTCGCTTTTCTTCTTTTTAGTCGTCATGTTCAGCACCCCCTTAAATGCCCTTGCCATCGTTCATCTTCTTGACCAGGGTGTTCATGGTGACCAGAAGAATGACGTTGATGACGGTGTTGAAGAGACCGACGGCGGTGGAGAAGCCGTAGTCGCCGTCCAGAAGGCCCTTCTTGTACACGTAGGTGGAGATGATTTCGGAAGCGTTCAGGTTCAGGTCGGTCTGCAGGGCGTAGGCCTTTTCAAAACCGACGGACATGATGTTGCCGACAGACATGATGAACTGGATGAGAACGGTGTCCTTGATGGCGGGCCATTCAACAGCCTTGATCTGCTGGACAATGTTGGCGCCGTCGATGACAGCCGCTTCCTTCAGTTCCTTGCTGGCATTGGACAGTGCTGCGGTGTAGATGATGGAGGCCCAGCCTGCGCCCTGCCAGATGCCCGACGCGATGTAGATGGTGCGGAACGCGGAGGGCATGGTCATGAAGTTGCTGGATGTACCGAGCAGCTGGTTGATCATGCCGGTGGGAGCCAGCATGATGCGGACGATACCGCAGAGCACGATGACAGAGATGAAGTTGGGCATGTACAGCACCAGCTGGATCTTCTGCTTGATGCTCTTGGAGAGGATGCGGTTGAGCAGGAAGGCCAGCAGGATGGGAGCCGGGAAGCCCCACAGCAGGCCGTACACGCTCAGCTTGAGGGTGTTCATCAGGTAACGCATGAAGTCCGGGGACGACAGGAAGCGCTTGAAGTGGTCGAAGCCAACCCACTCACTGCCCAGCAGGCCGCGGATGGGGTTGTACTCCATAAACGCGATCAGCACGCCGCCCATCGGGACGTACCGGAAGATGATCGTCAGCGCGAAAGCGGGAAGCATGAACAGCGCGTACAGCTGCCAATGCTGCCGGACATACACAAGAAAATTGTGCATCTTCGACCCGCCGCTGTTTCCGGTATCAGGCGACAAGGCTTTTTTCATAGAACTCCTCCTTCTTTCAATTCTCCATCCGAATGTGTATGCGCTTCGGATTGTGCATTTGCACGCTTTTGGCTGGAGTTTTGCACGTTCATAGTACCATCCTTACCACTTTATGTCAACAAAAAGTTAACAATTGCGCAACATCTACAAGCGGCAGAAGGGTATTTTGTGAAATCTGTCAAGAAGGGCATTTCTCCCCCTGCTTTTCAAATGCGCAGGCCCTCCCGCGCTTGGGTTTGACATTCTCACACAGGGTATGGTATGATGACAACGATCAGGATTTTGGGGTGTGAAGTTATGAAAAAAGTTACCATCCAGGACATTGCGGACGCGCTGGGCGTCTCCCGCAACACGGTTTCCAAGGCCATCAACAATTCCGACGGTCTGGCCGATGCCACCCGGGAAAAGATCCTGCAGAAGGCCGTGGAGATGGGCTACAAGCAGTTCTCCTATTTCAGCACCGTTTCCTCCTTCTCCGCCCTGGCCGACGCCCAGGGCAAGGCGAGCCCGGGCTTTCAGGGAGAGATCGCCCTGCTGACCACCACCTTCCTCACCCAGTCCCACTTCACCTCCACCATGCTGGACAAGTTCCAGCGGGAAATGTCCCAGCTGGGCTACACCATGAACACCCACCGGGTCACCGAGCGGAACCTGCGGGAAATGAGTCTGCCCCTCACCTTCCAACGGGAGCGGGTCAGCGCCATCCTCTGCATCGAAATGTTCAACTTCGCCTATGACGAGATGATCTGCGGGCTTGGGATCCCCACCCTGTTCGTGGACGGTCCCGCCAGGCTGCAGGGCAGACTGCTGCCGGCAGACCAGCTCTACATGGACAACAGCACCGAGATCACCCGCTTTGTGAACGAGATGCTGCGCCAGGGGAAAAAGCGCATCGGCTTCGTCGGGGACTATCAGCATTGCCAGTCCTTCTTCGAGCGTCACGCCGCCTTCCGCTTCGCCATGCTGACGGCGGGGGTGCCGGTGGATGAGCGCTATTGCTTCCGCACCAACCGGATGGAGGAAGCCCACGTGGAGGCTCTGGCCAACCTGGAGAAGCTGCCGGACCTGTTTCTCTGCGCCAACGACTTTGTGGCGGGGGACCTGATCCGCGCCCTCTACTCCATCGGCAAAAACGTGCCGGAGGACGTGTGCGTCCTGGGCTTTGACGACGCGCCGGAATCCCGCATCAGCCGCCCGGCCCTGAGCACGGTGCATATCCACACCCAGGTCATGGCCTTTTCCGCCGTGGAGCTGCTGATCTCCCGGATCAAGCAGCCTTCCCTGGACTTCCGCACCGTCCACACGCAGACGGATCTGATTTTGCGCGAATCCACCGTTTTCTGAAAAGAGGCCGGTCATGAAGTTTTTTTCCTATGAAAGCAGGTTCAGCCAGCTGCTGCTGAAGCTCTGCAACGCCTGCATGCTGAATGTGCTCTGGTTTCTCTGCTCCCTGCCCATCGTGACCATGGGTGCCGCCACCACTGCGCTGTACTACGCCTGCCTGAAGCTCGTGCGGGAGGAGGACAGCCATGTGGCCGCCCAGTTCTTCCACTCCTTCCGGCAGAATTTCCGCCAGGCCACCCAGATCTGGCTGATCCTGCTGGGCTGCGGGCTCTTCCTGGGGCTGGACGGCTACATCCTCTATCATCTGCGTCTCAGCTCCGCGGGGACCATGGGCGTCATCTGGACCCTGGCGCTGGCGGTGGTGATCGCCGCGGCCATCGTGCTGGTGATCGTGCTGGAGCACGTGTTCCCCCTGCTGGCCAGCGTGGAGAACACCAACCGGGCGATGCTGAAAAACGCCTTTCTCATCGGCACCCACTATCTCTTCGCCACGATCCTGGTGTTCGCGGTGCACTTTGCCATGTTCTTCGCGGTGGTGGCCTGGTTCACGCCGCTCATCATCTTCGGGGAGGGCTTCTGCGCCCTCATCAGCGCCTGGCTTCTCAACAGCATCCTGATCTCCGTCTCCGGCACGCCGGAGGATGAGGAGCAGGAAGCGCTGCCCGAGACGGCGGAGGATACAAAACCGGAAACAGAGGAGGAGCAGCCGTGAAGCTCTCCGAACAGGAAAAAGCCGCCAACAAGGCGGCTTTTCGCAAGATGTCCCCGGCGGAAAAGCTGGATCACATCTATACCTATTATAAATGGCCCATCTTTCTGGCCCTGGCGGCGCTGATCGTGCTGGGCTCCGTGCTCCAGAGGCAGCTGACGAAAAAAGAAATCGTGCTGTACCTGGCCTCGGTGAACGTCTCCGAGGGGGAAGACCTGCAGGCGGGCCTCAGCGACGGCTTCCTGGACAGCATCGGGGCCAACCCCAGGCGGCAGGAGATCTACTGGTATCAGGCGCTGTACCTCTCCGAGGACGCGGACGTGCTGAACCACGAATACGCCTACGCCTCCCGGATGAAATTCCTGGGCGCCCTGGAGACCAAGAAGCTGGATGTGATGCTGATGAACCGGGAGGGCTACGACCTGCTGTCGAAAAGCGGCTTCCTGCTGGACCTGGAGGAGACGCTGCGCCGGGAGGACCCGGCCCTGTACGAGCGTCTTCGGGACCGGCTGACGGTCAATCAGGTGACGGTCCTGGACAACAGCCTGGAATTTCAGCTGGGCGAGGCCGAGGAGCTGGAGCAGGTGTTCCTGGAGGCGCGAAACGGGCTGGATCTCTCCGATTTCCCCATGATCCGGGAGGCGGGCTTCCCGGACACGGTGTATCTGGGCATCGCCGCCAACACCGAGCGGCTTGAGACCGCCCTGGCGTATTTGCATTATCTCGCCGGGGCCGGTGCATAAGGTGCAAAAACGGGGCTGTGATTCTTCACAGCCCCGTTTTTTCCGTGATGACGCCGCGCTCTCCCGCGTCTTCTCAAAACGTAAATCTCAAAACGCAAAACTTATACTCTTTACGCGGCCTGCTCCCGGAGACCGGCGGCATCCAGCATGTCCTGGATGCTGAGCCCGTAGCCCCGGGTGGGATCGCTGACGAAGACATGGGTCACCGCGCCCACCAGCTTGCCCTCCTGGAGGATGGGGCTGCCGCTCATGCCCTGGACGATGCCGCCGGTGAGGCCCAGCAGCTCCCCGTCCGTCACCGAGAGCATCACATGCTCCCCGTTTCCGTCCCGGTAGACCCGGGTGATCTGCACCGCGAACTCCCGCACCTCCCGGCCCTCCACCGTGGCCAGGATGCTGGCGGGGCCGGTCTGCACATGGCCCACCTCCGCCGTGAAGCTGCCCAGGGCCCGCTCCGCGACGCCGTAGATGCCGCAGCTGCCGCTGTAGTCCACGGTGCCCAGGACCCGGCCGCCGCCGAATTCTCCGTTGAGAGCACCGGGGGTGCCGGCGGCGCCCGGCGTGACGCCGCAGATCTCCGCCTCGGTGATGGTGCCGGTCTCCAGGGGGACCTGGGTCCCCAGCTCCTCATCGGTGAGCCCGTGGCCCAGGGCGCCGTAGACCCCGGTCTCCGGATCGCAGAAAGTGACGGTGCCGATGCCGGTGACCGCGTCCCGCAGCCACATGCCCAGCCTCCACTGGCCCTCCGCCGAGAGCGCCGGCTGCACCCGGCGGCAAAGGCGCTGCTCCCCCCGGCAGATTTCCAGCTCCACCGCTTCGCCCTCCAGCTCCCCCACGGCGGCGATGAGCTCCGCCGCCCCGTGGAGCGCGCGGCCGTTCACCCCCAGGATCCGGTCCCCTTCCCGGAGGCCCGCCTCCTCCGCCGGAAAAACGGCGCCCTCCGCGGTCTCCACCGGGGCGGTGCCGGACACCAGCACGCCCTCGGTGCGCACCCGGATGCCCACCGCCTGGCCGCCCACGATCAGCTCCTGGGCAAAGGCCGTCACCGGCAGGGCGGCCGAGAGGAGCAGGCCGGTCAGGAGCGTCAAAATACTTTTTTTCATAAAAATCCCCCTCCGCGCACAAAATTGGCACGAGACCAGTATGTGCGCGAAAGGGGATTTTTCCGTTGGAAGGTTTTCGCTGTGCCGAAAAAGCGCGGCGCGCCGGGCTTTGGAAATTATTGTTTGAAAAATGAGCGTGCTGCGAAGAGACCTCATCCGTCATCCGGCGGGCGTGACACGCCGGATGACAGCTTCCCCGTGCGCGGGGAAGGCTTTGTGCCGACGGAGTCAGCCTTTGAGAGGCGGCGGCTATTTTTCGAAGCGGACGGAGAAGAAGTACATGACGTCGTTATCCGTGGGGATGTTGCCTTCCGCAAATTCCCGCAGGTCCAGGACATGCATGATGTCATCATCATAGATCAGGGCTAGGATCAGCTGCTCCTCATCAAAGCAGATCGGGATTTCCGTCTTGATCTGCGAAGCGGACCTGCCGTAGTATTCCCGGTCCTCCACTCCTTCCAGGATAGGAAGGGCGGTGGAAAACCTGGCGCTGGGGTCCGCGATCACCAGCTTTACCGTGAAGCGCTCAAAATCCGGCACAAGGGCGATCATGCCCTCGGAGGGGGAGCCGACGGATTCATAGGAGATCACGTGGTTTTCCCTGTTGATCTCTTCCCCGGCGCGATATTCTGAGCTCGTCACAGTTAGACGGCGGAAGGCATCGTCCGTCCGGTAGCGGAAGAGAAAGGCACCATTCACGCCAGAGAGCAGCTCCGCGGTTTTCATTTCCGTGCTGTTCCGGTCCAAGGGGACAAGAGAATTCACCTGCCCTTTCCCCCGGAAGAGAAACAGGACGCCCAGGAAGGTCACAAGCAGCACCGTGAGGGCAAGAGCCAGGATCACCGCCTTTAGTCTTTTCTGACTGGCCTTGCTGTCCGCGGCGACCTGGAGCAGATTCTCCTCCGCCTGTTTGGCCAGGTCCTCTTTTGCCAGGTCCTCCCCTGCCAGAAATTCGTGAAGGCTGATGCCAAGCGCGGCGCAGTATTCCTCATATAAGGACACATCCGGCAGACAGACGCCCCGCTCCCATTTGGAAACAGATTTGTCACTCATACCAAGCTGCTCGGCCAACTCCCTTTGGGTAAGGCCCAGGGCTTTTCTCTTTGCTGCCAGGTATTTCCCGATTTTGACAAGATCCATGGACTCATCTCCTTTGCGTATACCATACGCTCCTTTCGGGAAAATGGACAGCCCCCGGAAGTAGAATTGACGGAAGGAGCAGGAAATCAGGACGTCGAGGGCAGCGGCCTCTGCGAAAAACCAGGGGATATGCCGAAGCATATCCCCTGGCTGCTCTATTCTGAATTCGAATGCGGACGAGGGGCTCTCGTCCCTGCGGTGGGGCGGCAGAGGAAGCGCAAAGTGCATCCCTTACGGGAGCTCCTTGAGAAACACCCGCAGGCGGCCAAAGCTCGCGTCACTTCTCCACGATGTGGACGTTGACGTGCTCATAGCTGAACTTGACGCCCTTGGCGGCAAAGCTCTCGCGGACGTTCTCATTC
>JAEEGI010024163.1_pt1 | contig 11869 bp, 10 predicted proteins | sample 8958751 | NCBI WGS metagenome assembly JAEEGI01 (sample SAMN16246545, study PRJNA631951) | gut metagenome | biome: gut microbiome; feature: rumen; material: KS-attached | host: Bos | place: Iran: Karaj | collected 2018-10 | reverse complement strand
AATAGTCGTGGCTCACCGTGCCGTTCACATAGGCCGTGTTTTTGTTAGCGTCGCTGAACTCGAAATCCTTGAGCAGTATCTTGTTGCCTTCGAAGAACACCGTGTCCGAGAAACGGTAAACAGTGTTAAACATATCCACTTTTATCAGTCCGTTTTCGAACACCGCCTCACCCGACACCCGCGGCTCGTTTACCGTGCCATTTACAGCGAAATTGCCGTGCAGGCCGCCCTCGAACTGCGACGAGAACGACTTGAGGTACGGTGCCACCGATTTCAGGTCGAAACCGTTGAAGGCCGCGTGAAAATCGAGCTTGCCACCGTCCTCGGGATAGTAGAAACCGTTCATATTGATGGGATAACGCACCACGGAGTCGTCGCTCATCACCGAGGTGAGAAGCACACCGACACGTTTTTTATCGGCGTCCCAGCGCGAGAGTATCTTGGCGTTGCCCATATTGCGGTCGTTGAGCTGCCAGTCCTCGATATCCATATTGGCGTCGTAGTAGATGGTCTTGTAGAAGTCTTTCACCGAAAGGTTGCCGTCGAGGGATCCGGCCATCGTAAGGCCTATCTCGTCGAGCAGTATGTTGAAGGTGCTTACGTCGAACTTGTCGAACCGCACGTTGATGGCGTCGGTGCTGTCGGGACTCACGTGACCGTCGATGAGCAGCGACTGCTGCGACGATTTCACATGCAGGCCGTCGACATGCAGAAGTCCCGAGCCGAAAGTGATGGTGTTGTTGTCGGCCACCTGCCATTTATCGCCTTTCACGGCAAAGGTGGAGTTGAGCACCGTAAGTATGTTGCGCTCCGGAGTGCTTTGAAGATGCAGGTTAAGGTCGCCTTGCGACGGGGCTGTGCGGTGGTCGTCCCAAGCGAGTTTCAGGGTGGCATCCTCGCTCCTGCTCTGCACCGCGAGGTCGATATTCCTCATCGCTGCCGCGGAACCGTACGACAGATTGTCAACACCCATCGACAAATGATACAATCCACCGTTGTCCCGACCGTTTATGGTTATCGCATCGGCAAGCAACGAGCCGTACCGCAGACTGTCGGCCTTGGCCTGCATACGCAGCGATTCCACGTTGTCGTAATGTCCCGTTACGGTGGTGCCGGGGGCGAGGTTCAGTCCGGGGACTATCGTGGCAAGAACGTTGTTCGAATCGGTGTAGTTCAACTCGAAACTGAAATCGGTGGCGGGATTGATGGCCGAAGTGTCGGTGCTGCCGTAGAATGGGTTGTAATACACCGGCACATAGCTGTCGCACACGGCCCGGGCGGCCTTACCCAAGTCGGAGTAGGTGAAATATCCTTTTGCCACGAAATGCAGCATATCGCAGTCGATGGTTACGTTCTTGTAGTCGTCCAAATTACGCGACAGCAGCGACAGCTCGTCGAGGTGTATGGTGCGGTCGGGCAGATGCATGTCGGTGTTGGTGAGCAAAACCGAGCCCACCATATCGTCCAACTTATTGCCTTCCAAGTTCATACTCACCTGACTGGAGAGCGACAGGCTCGAATCCTTGGTGTTTATCAGCTTGAGCTGGGCCAAATCCAGATGTTCGATATTGGCGGTGGCCGAATATATATTGTGCGGCTGTCCGAAATCAAGGGAGGCCGAAATGGCGGCTTCCGCCAACGGGTCTTGGATACGTATGTCGGCATCCACAGCACGTCCGTTCATCTCGGCATTGGCTTCCACATAGTCTATTTTCTGATTATGCATGGCCACGTTGTGCAGTATGGCGTTGGCCGAAAGCTGCAAGCTGTCGAATTGCAGACTGGCGCCCTGCAGTGTCACATCGAAGCCCAGCGAAGAGACATATTCGTTGGGGAACACTTGGCGCAAAGCGAAATAGTCGGATTTAAGACTGCCTATATACTGGTAATCGCCTGACTTCAAATCCTTTTGCATAATAGCGTCGGCGGTTATGTCGCCGACGGCGGTGTTTATCTCGGCTGTTGCCATAAACTCGTCGAGGGTGCCGATAAAGGTGATTTCGTCGATAGCCAAGGGCGAGAGGGCGGCCAGCTGTTTGGGCAGCTTCAGCGGTCCCATCCGCTCGGGGTAGAGTATCTGGTGCCAGTCGTCGATACTGGTGGTCATATCGGTGATCTGCCCATTGATGATGGTGTTTTTCATATCGGCAAGTCCGGTGATATAGCCGTTCAGCGTAAGACGTGTGTCGTTGCCGAAAGCCAGATTCAGATTCTCGGCGTGAAGGTCGGCCACAGGACCGTACACCAGTCCCGAAAACTGGATTTGTTCCTCCATAGGCCACAGCACGGGGGCCCAGTAGGCGGCGTCCTTCATTCCTCCGACGCTCCCCTCCTTGAAATCGGCAAGCATGTGCACGTTGTTGATATAATCGCTCATATCGTGCCAGCCGTTGTATTTCAGCAGCACGTCGCCCATCAGGTGGGTGTTGTCGGTCTCGAGGTCCATATCGGTAACGCTTATGCCGTTGGGCGTCACATACACATATCCCGAAAAATCGCGCATTGCGAAACCGCTCTTCTCCACCGCCGACATCGACTCCATCTTCAGCGTTACGTGGTCGTTGAGCACCCGCAGGTTACGCACCCGCAGGTTGATGTCGGAATAGTCCATGGCAAGCGGGTTGATGCCGTGCTCGTGGAAGTGGTTCTGATAGTTCTTCAGCCGCATCCTGAAACGCATATTGCGCAGACTCACGTTGTTAATCCGCACCACGAACGGCTCGGCTTTCTTTTTCTCCTTTTTCTTATCGGACTTGAAAAAATCTATCAAAAACTTGAGGTTGATGCCATCCTCGGTGATAACCAGATTGTAATATCCGTCGCGCAACGACACACGGCGCAGGTTGAGACCGTTGGAGCTTACAGGAAATTCGTCGAAACGCACGCTGAGACGCTTGCAGCAAAGCACGGTATCGCCCTGCGGGTCGCACATCAGCACATCGTGCATACGCACATGATGGAACAAGTTGATGCCCAACGAGCCGATGCGTATCTCCGACTTGGTGGCATTGGAAAGGTACGACGATGCCCACGAGCCCAACAGCGACTGCACCACCGAATAGTTGGCAAGTGCAACCAGCACATAAACCGTCAGGAACAACCCCAACAGCACACGGCCCGTTATTTTAAGCACCTTCTTCAATCGCACCTTGTTTTTATAATTTATTAAACGTTAAGTAATTATCATTTAAAAACCGATATTCAGACTTTTCAGGAAACGGCGGTATTCCGAATTGGCGTCGAGGGGCACCTTAAGATTACGGCTCACATGGGTGCTGCGTGAGGCGAAAACGCCCAAACCGCCGTTGATGTTAGTGTAGATGCCGCGCTCCTGTACGATGGTGGTGGGCGGCGCCGACACACTGCGGTACATCTTCATATTCTCGTCTCCGGCAAAGAGGTAAAGCGTTATGCTGTCGTGCAGATTCTTGAGTGTCTCGTGGTCCTCGATCTGCTTGGTGAGCTCGCTGCCGAAGAAAACCTGCGACACCTGCGAGTTAAGCACAAGCTCGTTGGTAACTTCCCTTGTGGGACACAGAATATCAACGCTCATAAGCGAGTCGCAGCCCACATTGCGGTACGAGAAACGTATCATCGGCTGAAATACACGAGCGCGCGGCACATTGTTCCAAGCGATGGAGGCCTTGCCCGACAAGAAAGTGAAACTGCCTATCTGGCTGTTATTCACCTTGATGGCGTTGGGGTCGATGGTCCCTACAAGCGGTGTCTCGGCGGTTACCAATGCTCCCGTGGTACGATTTTGCACACGCAGTTCATAAACCTTGGTGTTGTCGAGCTGTCCCTTGGTGCGACAGTAATACACAGGCTGCTGCGGGGCGTAGAAGCCGCCTTCGGGCTTGTCGGTCAGCATTTTGTAGCGGAATTCGAACACCTTACCCGTCTCCGAGGTCTTTTCCAGCACTCCCGACGCCCTCTCCACGGCATCCCACTCCACCACACGCACATCCAACTCCCCTTCGGCATAGTTCGACGAGTCCATTATCGAAGTCATGGCAAGCATATCGCCCTCGCCAAGAAAGCATTTCTGCACACGTATCCACGTGGTGTCGTCGCCCTGGTCGAGCAGGCCGTAAACCACCATAGTCTCGCGCCATTCGGCGTTGGGAGAGAACTCGTTGTTGCAGGCGGAAAAGGCAAAAAGCACCGCAAAAGCAACAGGCAGCAATCGAAATATCTTCATACTTATCAACATTTTTAATAACAATACAAAATTGCAAATATACGATTTTTTCCGCAAATAGACAAATTTTGAAAAAAAATGAAAAAAAATTTGGTTATCTCAAAAAAAAAGACTAACTTTGCAAACGTTTTTTCAGAGGGGCATCATTCCCAAAACCAAAAAGTAACAAAAGCGTAATTATAAAGTAAAACAAGCAGTTATGAAGATAAAAACAATCTTAATCGCATCGGTATCGGTACTTATTTTAGCCGCCGGCAATGTAACCAAAGCACAAAACAGCAACAGAAACTACAGCCAACGCTCCGTTTATCAGGTCAACAGCCTCGACCTTCTCTACCCCGATGACGATTACGAAAACGTAAAAATCGAATACACCCCGACGGAAAACCGCCGCGCCACAACAAGCGAGAAAAGCAACGTCCGCACCGTGGCCAACATCTCCAAAAGGACTGACACCAACAGCCACAAACGCACCGAACACTACCTCAAAAAGAAATATTTCGAACAACTGGAAAACGAAAACAACGGTGAAGAAGACCCCGGTGCTGAAAGCGAATACGACATCCTCTACGCCAGTTTCGACACCAACGCAATTCACTACAGCGGCTTTAGCGCCTTGAACAGCGACTCCACCGCCGTTCTTCCTCTGCTCGTGGGCAACAAAGCCAAATTCGTATGCCCCGTTACCGACTACCATATCAGTTCGCGTTTCGGACCGCGCCGCCGCCGTTTCCACTACGGCATGGACCTCGCTTGTCCCACCGGCACTCCCGTTTACTCCGCTTTCGACGGCACAGTGCGCGTGGCCAAATACAACAAATCGTACGGCAACCTCATTGTGGTACGCCACAACAACGGCGTTGAGACTTACTACGCCCACCTCTCGAAAATCAAAGTAGCAAGCGGTCAGAAAGTGAAAGCCGGCGACGAGATAGGTCTCGTGGGCAACACCGGACGCTCCTTCGGCAGCCACCTGCATTTCGAAACACGCTACCTCGGCTCGGCAATGAACCCCGAAGCCCTGGTGAATTTCGAAACAAAGAAACTCGTTTGCGACACGCTGAACGTAAACAGCAGCCTGTTCCGCCACAAAAACAGCAACGCACAATTTGCCCGCAAATCGGCATCCAGGAGCGGCGGTAGCGGCAAATACCACACCGTCCGCAAAGGCGACACCCTCGGTGCCATAGCTTCGCGCAACCACACCTCCGTGAAACGCCTCTGCCAGCTCAACGGCATACGCCAGAACAGCACACTGCGTCTGGGACAGAAACTGCGCGTGCGATAAAACTTCACCTAAATACAGGCCCACTTAAAACACGCATCACCCTATGCGCTTCGACATCATTACATTATTCCCAAATATGTTGTCGTCCTTTTTTCAGGAATCCATCCTGAAAAGAGCCCAGAACAAACAGCTTGCCGAAATACACCTGCACGACCTCCACGACTACTCGCAGAACAACTACGGCAGCGTCGACGACTACGCCTACGGCGGCGGTGCAGGAATGGTGATAGGCATCGAACCAGTGGCGCTCTGCATCGAAGACCTCACAAAAGAACGCCAATACGACGAGATAATATACACCGCCCCCGATGGCGAACTGCTTTCACAACCCCGCAGCAACCAGCTCTCGCTGCTCAACAACGTGATGATACTCTGCGGACACTACAAAGGCATCGACGAACGCATTCGCGAACACTTCATCACCCTCGAAATATCGATAGGCGACTACGTGCTTACTGGCGGCGAACTGGCGGCGGCAGTCATCGTGGACAGCGTCACACGACTGATTCCCGGCGTGCTGAACGACGAGACCTCCGCCCTCTCCGACTCTTTCCAGAACAACCTCATCTCGCCGCCCGCCTACACACGGCCTCTGGATTTCCGCGGATGGAAAGTGCCGGACATACTGCTCTCGGGCAACCACGCCAAAATAGAACAATGGCGCTACGAACAGTCGTTGGAACGCACCAAGCAACGTCGCCCCAACCTTTTGAAAGATAATTAATTATATACAAAACATAAACACACACAATCATGGACGAATTTCGCAAATACGCAATCAAACACCGCGGCATAAGCAGCACCACTTTCGACAAATACACCTCGGTGGTGACCAACTATCTGAACCCCACAATTATAGAAGAACGCCAGCTCAACGTGGCACAGATGGACGTGTTCTCGCGCCTTATGATGGACCGCATCATATTCCTCGGCGTGCCCATCGACGACACCGTGGCCAATGTTATCCAAGCCCAGCTGCTGTTCCTTGAATCGTCGGACAACAGCCGCGACATCACCATCTACATCAACTCGCCGGGAGGCTCGGTATATGCAGGCCTCGGCATCTACGACACCATGCAGCTTATCAGCCCCGAAATACAGACCGTATGCACAGGTTTGGCCGCCTCCATGGCCTCCGTGCTGCTGTGCGCCGGCTCCAAAGGCCGCCGCGCCGCCCTGTCGCACTCGCGCGTGCTTATCCACCAACCCCTCGGCGGTGCCGAAGGTCAGGCCAGCGACATCGAGATCACTGCCCGCGAGATTGGCAAGCTGAAACACGAACTCTACGAAATCATTGCCAAACACTCCGGACAGCCTTTCGACAAAATCTGGGCCGACGGCGACCGCGACTACTGGATGACCGCCGAAGAAGCTCTCGAATACGGCATGATAGACGAAATACTTTCCAAACGCGACAACAACGAATAAACCGATGGACATACGCATTGTAAACACCTCGCACCACCCCTTGCCCAACTACGGCACACCCCTCTCGGCAGGCATGGACCTACGCGCTTTCCTGCCCGACGGCGGCATCGTCATCAAACCGATGGAACGCAAACTGGTAAAGACAGGTCTTTTCATGGAGCTGCCCGCAGGCTTCGAGGCACAGATACGTCCCCGCAGCGGACTGGCACTGAAGAAAGGCATCACCGTGCTTAACTCGCCAGGCACCATCGACGCCGACTACCGCGGCGAGATTTGCGTGCTGCTGATAAACCTCTCCACAGAGGATTTCGAAGTTACCGACGGCGAACGCATAGCCCAGATGGTGATTGCCAAACACGAATCGGTGCAGTGGCAGCAATGCGACAGCCTTTCGGACACCGAACGCGGCACCGGCGGTTTCGGACACACGGGAACAAAATAGTTTGTAGTTTGCAGTTTGTAATTAAAATGTAGGGACGCAAAATTTTGCGTCCTTTTTTTTAAAACATGAATTGCCACGAATTATTCATGAATTATGTCACTACGGGGTTTTCCGTGGCACAGCCTAGCCCCATAGGGACGGCGCAGGCGGCGTAAGCCCCTGCGCATATATAAGCCCGATGACCACACAGAAGTCCGTAGGACTGACATAAACACCCACAACACCCATAGGGACGCATGGTATGCGTCCGGAATGGGCGATGATATTGTGCGATAATTCGTGAATAATTTCCATAAATTGACCATAAATAAATTAATGGATAATTACATGGTAATTTTCGTAAAAAAAACGACCATGAATGGCACGCACACACAACCCGACACGTCGGACAAAAAGAACGGTGTGGGGATAAATAAAAAGCACGGGCTAAGCCCGTGCTTTTTATTGTTAATTCACAAAATATCATTCCACATAAGTTTTCACCAGTCGCACGCTGAAACCATCGTATCTGTGGTTGTGGTTTTGTGGGCCGACGCCTCCCGTGCCGTTCTTGAAATACAACAAAAACGCTTCGTCGCTGCCTTTGTGCGTTGACGACCAATAGCGTCCGCCGCTATCGCCGTAAGAGGGGGACAGCAATCCTGCCGAGGGGAGGAAAGTGGCTCCGGCGGGCTCTATTATCGTCTGCCAGTCGTTGAGACTTATGGTATTGGTGGCATAGAGCGCCGAACTCTTATTCACGCTGTCGAGTTTATAGACGCAGTTGCACCAGCTGTCGGGCAGTATTATCAGCCCGTCGATGCCGTTTACTCTGGCTTTGGCATAGCGTATCCCGCTCACCGTGGTACGGGTGTTTATAAGATATACCCACTCCTCCTTTGTAGGCGTGTGCCACGTCCCTGCGGGGTCGGTGGCTGCTGTGCGGGGGTTGTAAATGGCGTTATGCACACCCCAGTCGGCGTCGGCATAGCTGCCTGTGAGGTCGTATTCGTACGAGGAGCCGTCGGTGGGACCGTAGCCATAGCCGTCGGAACTGCCGTATCCCGCATGGTCCAGCTCGTAAGGCAGATAGTGGGCGTTGCCGTTGTCCCAGCCGCTTGTCCCCCATGCGAAAAGGTCGATGGTGTCGCTTTGCGTGTCGCGGCCGCTATTGGTGGTGTTGCCCCGTGCGTTGCCCACTTTCACGTACTGCTGGCGGGCAAACTGCCACGTACCGTTGTTGGCCACATAGCGCAGGTTGCCGGGGGCGAAAGCCACTTTGCTGCTTGCCGTCACGGAAACAACGGGGGCCAAAGGCCCAAAGGCTGTTGCGTTGATACTGCTGTTGTATATCTTGCTGCGTTCCAGGGTGGCGTCGAGAGATGTCCTTACAAAAGCATCGCCGTCGGTGTTGATAACGCGCACCAGCAGCTTGCCGTGACTAATCGGCGGCAGAAAGACATACACATCGGCGCCGCCGGAGATGTCGATATAGTTGTTGGTGCCGTCGGAGAGTTTCACCGAGACACATTTCGAGCCGGAACTCTTGTGGACGACGTTGGTGCCGTCGAAGCTGAATTTGCCGTTGAGGTAGTCGGTGGAGCTGTTTACCAGCACCTCGGAAATACGGGTGTTGCCCACTCCTGCGCCGGCGGTGAGATGTAATTTCAACACTGCGCCGAGGTTGCACATCTGGAAACGCAACGCAGAACTGCCGGCAGACACCGACGCATATCCTGCCATATAGGAACAGCCGTCGAGGGGACGACCGTTGGAGACAAAGTTCTGCTCCGATGACATATCCACGGTAACGGTGGAAAGGCCGAACTCGCTGGGTATGCCCGTGGTGTAGGCTGGTGCCAGAGTGGTGGGGTACAACGCCCAGTACGCATCTTCGCGGCCGCCGTTGGCGGACATTGCGTAAACCGTGCCATCGAACAAGGCCGTAGTGGAGTTGTCCCTAACTCCGTTCACGGTAAGACTTGTGCCGTTGATGCTTATGGCATCGCCCAACGACCATTTCACCTTGTTGTTGTCGTTATTGTCGAGGTAAGCCTTATGGCCGCTGGTATTTTGTGGCAAGTCTGCGTTGACATATATATGACGTTCCACACCGGGAATCAGTTGTAGGTTATCCTCAGAAAACTTATCTTTAGTGCATGAAGTGGAAAATACCATTGTTGCAATTATTGCAACCACAACACTGAAAGTTCTATAAGTTTTTTTCATTTTGTTATATACTTTTGTTCCTTTTGAATCCAACACTATTTTTTGTTCTTCAAATAAATACGGGCAAAAACCACATTGTTTACACCTCAAAATAGAAGTGCAAAGTTACGATTTTTTTTATTATAATTATTAATTATTTGATTTATCTTTATAAATGCACCGTCGTGCGTCCAAAAAATTGAAAATTGAAAGTAGAGACGTGCCATGGCGCGTCTATACGGATATGCGTGATGGATTTGTAGTTAGACGTTTCATGAAACGTCTAACGGAATTGTGCGGTGGAATTGTAGAGAAGTGGTGCACCGCGTCTCTACGGAAATGTGCGTGGAAAATGTATAGACGCACGGCCGTGCGTCTATACGGCCCGAACACACCGCCATCACAAACCCGACGCGTCAAAAACATAATACACATATTAAATTGATAATCAACAGCATGCATACATCATTACATCTGCCATTATTATTAAACACATAATATTTTCGCACTTTTTTTGTCAAATTAGAATAAAATGCGTATTTTTGCAAAGTGTTTTAACCATAAAAAACATCAAGTCATGAAAAGAAGAATCAAAATTCTGAGCCTTGTGGCAGTACTTTCCACTTTTGCCACATCGTGTATAATGTACCAGCCCCAGGCTGTGGACATACCGTTGATAAACCACCAGAACGACCTACGTATAGACGGTTCGGTAAACGTCGGTTATTTATTGGGGCTATATCCCACCGTTAACGTAACCTCGTCCTACGGTTTTAATAATTGGGGTGCTGCCCAACTGCATGCCAACTGGGACTTGAGCCGTGGCTACTTCCTGCAAGCAGGCGTGGGCGGTTATGTCCCGATAGACAAATTCGTTATCGAAGGCTATCTGGGCTACGGCTACGGTTATAAGTATTACTGCAAGGACGACACCGTGCCCAACCCAAAAGAATTCTTCGGCAATTACCAGCTGCCATACGCACAACTGAACTTTGGTTGGGTGGATTTGGCCAAAGGACACATCGACCTTGGCGGTGGAATAAAAACAGGCTACTTCATCCCCGACATCACCGACAGATGGACATCCCATCCCGATGTCAAATACATCACAAAAGAGAGTTTTCTTTTCGAGCCACAGCTCTTTTTCCGTGTCGGAGGCGAGCATCTGAAATTCGTAATCAGGGTGAGCATGAGTATATTCCCCGAAGAAGACGACGGTCCGCAGGTGCTGTATGCGCCCTTTGGGGCAAGCGTGGGCCTGAACTACCGTTTCTAACCTTCACGCCCCGATGGCCGAAAAGAAAGACCAATACATCGTTGCTTACATAGCCGACTACGACAAGGCCGACACCGTGCTGTCGTACAGCATAATGCTTTCGCGATACCTGCGCAAAGGCATAATACTGCTGCGCATCTGCGACCCCCGCTACACCACCGAAACCACCGACGAAGCCGAGGAAAAAATCAAAGCCCTGCGACAGCGTCTGCCCGACAACGTTTTTTCCACATACATAGTGCTGAAAGGCAAGACCGCCGACGTTATCGAGCTTCTGCCCAAGGCCTTCAACGCTGTAGCGATAGCGGGCTTTGTGGACAAAAGCAACCGCAAGTCGGCCTGCCATCCCAAAAACCTGCTCCGCGATTTTGCCAAATGCAAGGTGGCGTACCTGCTGGCGCAGGAGCCTCCAAAGAGCTATGGCGCCGTGGTGGGCAAGGTGGCTTTCAGCCTCGATTTCAAGAAAGAGAGCAAGGACAAACTGATCTGGGCCAGCTATTTCCCCCGTTTCTTCGGCAGCCAGCTATACGTGCTTTCGTACAACTACACCGACGAATTTCTGCGTGCCAAATGGTACAGCAACGTCAAGTTTATGGACAAAATGTACGCCAACCTCGGCGTAACCTACGAAAAAACCGACCTCGGCAAACCGAAGTCGTTTATCGACGTGGTGGCCCTCGACGCAGCCAACCAGCTGAACATCGGTATTTTGATATGCACCACCACCGCCGAACGCGACGTGTTCGAATATTTTATAGGAGTGCAGGAGCAACGCACCATCGCCAACGAATACAAAATTCCCATCCTTTTCCTCAACCCTCGCGACGATTTGTACGTGCTGTGCGACTAGTTAGTTCGGAATTCGGAATTAGGATTTCGGAATTGTCCTTTTCGCTTCGCTCAAGAGATCTTGTTGATTTTTTTCCTTTTCGCCTACGGCGAAAGAAATCAAGGAAATCTTGTAAATTTTGTTTCGCCTTCGGCGAAAGCTACGCAGAAACTAAAAATTATACAAGTATTGCGTGAGACACGTCAGTGGCGAACAAA
>JAEEGI010024156.1_pt1 | contig 11871 bp, 12 predicted proteins | sample 8958751 | NCBI WGS metagenome assembly JAEEGI01 (sample SAMN16246545, study PRJNA631951) | gut metagenome | biome: gut microbiome; feature: rumen; material: KS-attached | host: Bos | place: Iran: Karaj | collected 2018-10 | reverse complement strand
ATATGTGTTCTCTCATCTGTGATCCACGTCTTGATCACATCAAAATCATCGTCGAGATCAAATGCTCTTATTTTCATTTCTTCTTATCCTTTTATACCGGAAGATAATCCTTATTTTATTTGGGCGGTTCTATATGAACCGCCCATTTTTTTAGAAATCTTTTTTGTATTCGTCGCTCATCTCGGTGTGGATCATCTTGAAGAACTCGGCGTATTTGAGGTTTGATCCGCCTTCGTATAATACAGGTTTTACGTAGAGGGAAAGGGGAATTTCTTTTCCTTCCCAGGTAATTATTTCTTCATTGTGGGATACGATCTCATCGCACAGGCGCTGTGCGTATTCTTTTTCACAGGAACCTGTGAGGATAACGAATTCATCGCCACCGACTCTGAAGACTATGTCCTCGGGACCTGCAACATCTTCCATGCGCTTCATGGCTGTGATGATGGCAAGGTCACCGGCTTTATGGGAGATCTCATTGATGGGGATAAGGTGCTTGATGTCCCCGATGATGAGGTAGCATCCTCTTCTGCCCTTGATGATATCGTAAAGCTCGCTTATATCTACTTTTTTCCTATCGCTCATACTGTTTTCCTCCATGAGTTCCCGCTCAATCTTAAAGCCCGGGAACAGTTCGAAACGCGAGGGATCATTTCGAAACTCCGAAGGGGACACCTGCCATACACTGTAGAAAGCTCTGCCGAAAGCTTCGCTGCTGCCATAGCCATATTCTATGCCGATTTCCAAGAGTGACTTCTCGGGATGGGTTACGATCTCTTTGGAAGCTTTGCTCATCCGTCTTCGGATTATATAATCCCTGATGCTGATGTTATTGACGTATCTGAAAAGCTTTTCAATGGTGGACTTGGAGCAATAGAGATGGTCAGCTATATTCTCTGTTTTGATAGGCTCTGTGAGATTGTCTTCGATGTACTCGAGAGCACCTATGAGAAGCTGAAGATTTTCCATGCCCTTATCCTTTCTGCGATATCGTAACTATATAGTATATGAGCGGAAGGAATAGTTCTTGATAAAATGAGTAAAAGTGACAGTGGAGCGGTGAAACAGGGGGACGGTTCTGTCGTTCCACAGATTCTTGTGGAACGACAGAACCGTCCCCCTGTTTCACCTAGCGTCCTCGTTGTCACTTATTTATTATTCTTAGCATACATAACCGTAAATACGGTAAAGATTATGGTCGTAAGGATCAGGCATGCCCAGGGAATACCAAAAACAGCTCCGCCCCAGAAAAGGTCAAATCTGAGTTCATACCTGAAGGCTTCATATCCGTAGATCAATCCGTGATAATGCAGTCCGTAACCGTCGCCCCAAGGTCCCACACCGTTGATTGCTTTATCTATGCAATCATAGAGTACTAGTCCGATAGGAGTAACAGATAAGAGTATCAGTAAAACGTCGATAGCGATAAAAAACTTTTTCTTCATTTATTCGAGTCCCATTACTTCACCATAGATAAGAACGGCGTTTCTCACACATTCTTCGCAGGGACATACTACATGTCCGTCTACCACTGACTTAAGATCGCCGCATTTGGTTGCGGTGCACCTTTCTTTGAATTTTTCGATCATTGATCTGGTCATTTTAAGAGTTCCGTTTCCTTCGGATTTAAGTCCCGCGATCATACCCGCACCAAGGAGCGCCCCACAGGTAGCCTCAAGATTACCCATGCCCGCACAGAATCCCGCGGTAAGTGCCTTGAGTTGATCTTCGTTTAATCCTGACTGATCTGCAAGTGCTGCGGTCACCGCCTGTGAGCAGTTGTATCCGCCCTGTGTTTTTAAATACACGGCCTTGTCGGCCCTTTCCTGAATAGTCATATTCATTCCTCCTATATTACCTACACGTATATATCCTAACATAAATTCTTTATTCATATCAAAAAGCTGATGAAATGCTTCGTTCCATAGAGAAATCGTATCTCAAGGAGAACACATTCATCAGCCGTGAATTAATCTTAATCTTTTGATTTTGTAAAGTCAAATGAGTCGAAGAAGCTGAACTATTTTACTACTTCCCACATAGTTCCCATATTGATGAGGGATGCGTTTGGCATGCAGCTTGGGCAGGTGCCTGAGGCGCCGTTTGATGAGCATCCGCTGCAGCCTGAGCAGGAAGGGTTATTCATCTTCACTTTGCGGATGATGCCCATGTGCTCCATGTACTCAAGCTTACGCTCGATGTCGGGAACGGTGGTATTTAATTCCTGAGATAGTTGAAAAATGGTCCGCACGTGACCATCTTTCAATAAGTTTAATAGTTTATCCATGTAACTATTTTACCATATGAGCATTCCGATGTGGTAGACAAGAGCTGAAAGGAGAAGTGCAACTACGGTGTAGTATACCGCGATCCTTGCGGTCCACTTTACGGAATGTACTTCCTGATATGTTGCCGCAAGAGCAACGATACAGGGCATGTTAAAGGTTATTGCAAAAATAAACGCAAGTGCTTCGGGCTTAGATACATTTGCAAGAAGTATCTCGCTTAAGTTCGAAGCCGCACCGCCTCCGCTCATTGCATCAAAGAATGCACCCGAGAAATCGCCGCCGGTAAAGAGTGCGGAGATAACACCGAGAGCCCCTTCTTTTCCGATGGACGATGCAACAAAAGCCATGAATAGCTGCCACTTAAGTCCTACAAATTTGGTAACCGGTTCGATTGCCACTCCGATCCTGTAGAGGATTGACTGCCCTCCCGGTACAAAGGAATAGCTCAGAATCCAGAAAATAAAACATACAAGAACAACTACTTTGCTTACACGGAAAAAAGTATCCTTGGTCCTTCCGAATACATATCTGAAAAGCGCTCCCCATCTGGGTTTGTGATAAGGAGGAAGCTCCATGATCATTCCGTATCTATCTTCCTGCTTTACAAGCTTTCTTCCGAAGATCATCGCCGTGACCCACATATGAAGTATCATGGTAAGCAGGATCACTACTATTACGAGAACCGCACCGGGACCGAAGAAGATCGTTGACAGCATGGGAACAACGGACCATGTCGCTCCGCAGGGAACAGCCCAGGCAAGTGCGATTGTAAGAACCTTCTGTCCCCAGTTGTCGATAACTCTGGTTCCGGCAGCACCGCCCATGGTACATCCGAAGGATACGAGGAAAGGCATTACGGATTTTCCCTGAAGTCCAAGCTTTCCCATAGTGTTATCGAACACATAGGAGATCCTCGCCATGACGCCTGCTTCCTCGAGAAGTCCGAAGACCAGCGTTATTCCGAATACAAATCCCAGCATCTGGAAGATAAAAGAAAACGACTGGATCACCACGTTACATATGATCATTACAATGAACTCGGGACAACCTATATTAAGGAGCGCAGATCCTACCGGAGCCTTGATATTGCCGACAAGCGTTCCCAGTTCCATTAGCGGCCAGGCAGGCACAAACGAAAATAACAGTCCGAGTAAAATCGTCAGAACAACTGCGGGCTTTCCCCAGATCCTGTGTGTATAAAGTCTGTCGAGTTTGCTGAGTTTGAATCCGCCCTTTGTTTTTGTTTCGGAGCCTTCGGTGATCTCATCGATCCAGTCAAACTTTGCGCTGCCTGTTTCCACCGCACCCTGAACAGCTTCTTTATATTCAATGATCTTCTTAACGGAATCCTCGGGAAGTTTATTTCTGATCTCTGCAATGACAACGGGGTCGCTTTCAAGAGCCTTGGATGCGATCCACATGGGTGAATATCCGGGAACCATGTCGTCCGGGATAAGCGCCTTGATCTCATTAAAGCCCGCGATCTTTTCCAGACGTTTTTCAAGAGATGAAGCATTTAATACGGTCTTTTCATTAACAGCTCTTTCAAGAGCTTCGTAGAAATCGTTGTAATCTTTTTTCTCCGTTGCAGAGATGAATATTACAGGAACGCCAAGCTTTTTCTCTATCTGTGAAGCATCGATCTTTTTTCCCTGATCGCGTGCAACATCTTCCATGTTAAGGACTAGAAAGCAGGGAACGGTAATGCCCGCATAGTCCGCGGTCATAAAGAGACTTCTCTGAAGCTGCGAGCTGTCTGCGAGTATACACACCACATCAGCTTTACCCGATGCGATAAAATTTCTTGTGATGACCTCTTCGTCCGAATTGGCGGAGAGTGAATATGAACCGGGAAGATCTGCTACGGTATAGAATTTACCGTCATGTGTAAAGTGACCCTCCTTCTGCTCGACTGTCTTACCGGGCCAGTTGCCTACGTGTTGGTGCAAACCTGTCAGAGCATTGAAAAGAGTGGATTTTCCGGCGTTTGGCTGACCCAGAAGCGCAATGCTTACTACTTCGCTCATTTTGCTGCCTCCGTAACCTCGATGCCTTCGCACTCTTTTCTGTTAAGTGCGATCATCGTATCTCTGGAATAAACCAGGATGGGACGGTTCTTGTCATTTTTTACCACAGTAAGCTTACAACCGGGTGTAAGGCCTATCGATGTGATCCTTCCTATGAATCTCGAGTCACCGTTAAGTGATGAGACAATGGCAGTTTGGTTTTCACCTATCTCGCCTAATTTCATATATCCTCCTGTTTTATATCCATAAGAGTATATCCCGCATCGCTTACGATCTGTGCGGCCTCCTGCCTTGACAGTTCTCTTTTGGACATTAATCGGACTTCTCCGGTCATTGCATCAGCCTTTGCCAGCATCTCTCCTGTTGAGACAAACGCGTTCTCAACCCTTCTGACGCAATTGATACACACCATTCCCTCCACCTTCAGTTCATAATGATGAGGATAGTGTGACTTGTCTTTATCGGATGCTTTTATACTTTTGACCGGCGGCTCCTTGGTGCCGCAGCAGGATGAACCGCGGGTCATCTTCTTACTCATCATGAATGCAAGTAGTGCTATCAGTACTATGAGCAGTATAGCGTAACCCATTTGTTCCTCCTTATCTTCGTTAGCCCAACCTAACTTATTATAATAGTTTTGAGGTAAGAGTCAAGGTGAGAAAGGGGACGCTTTATTTTTCCTTAATGGTGCCTGACCCCATTAAATAAAAATAAAGCGTCCCCTCTGTCATCACGTCAATCACCTTCAAAAAGCGGTGTTGAGAAATATCTCTCTGCGGTGTCGGGCAGAACTGTTACCACTGTCTTGCCCTTTCCGAGTTTCTTGGCCAGCTTAAGTGCTGCGGCTACATTGGTTCCGGAGCTGATACCACACATAAGGCCTTCTTTTCTGGCAAGGTCTTTAGCCGTCTGAATGGCTTCTTCGTCGGTTACGATATAGATATCATCATAGATCTTCTGATTAAGATTCTTAGGGATGATTCCGTCACCGATGCCCATCTGAAGGTGGGTTCCGATATTTCCTCCCGCAAGGATCGCAGCATTTTCCGGCTCTACGGCCCAGATCTCGATATCAGGATACTGAGCCTTCAATGTCTCTCCGATTCCGCTGATGGTTCCGCCTGTTCCTATTCCGGAGCAGAATCCGTGTATGGGGCCCGCTACCTGCTCAAGGATCTCAAGTCCTGTGTGGTGCTTATGAACCTTTGGATTTGCGGGATTTTCAAACTGCTGGGGAATGTAGACTCTGGGATCTTCCTCAGCCATCTTCATAGCAGTCTTAAGGCACTCGTCCATGCAGGCTCCGATATCACCCGCATCGTGAATGAGAATAACCTCGGCGCCGTAGTGCTTAACGAGAAGTCTTCTCTCTGCACTTACGCTGTCCGGCATGATGATCTTAGTCTTATATCCCATGACCGCACCGATGAGTGCAAGTCCTATTCCCTGGTTTCCGCTGGTGGGCTCTACGATGATGGTGTCATCTTTGATAATTCCGTCCTTAAGAGCCTGCTTTATCATGTTATATGCGGTACGGGTCTTGATGGATCCGCCTACGTTAAGGCCTTCGTATTTTACCAAAACCTCAGCAGCATCCGGATCGTTCATCCTGTTAAGTCTTACTATCGGAGTGTGTCCGATATAATCAAGTACGTTATCACAGATCATTTTATTTCCTTTCCTTCTCAGGATATCTCCTGACTATATCTTTATACATCTGCATAAGGGGAAAACCGGTATAATCGCCCTTAAATATACTGTCAACATTCCCGCCCGTAACCGTATCATGCAGGCTCTCGTAATTCGCCGGAACATCACCCGATCCGGAATAAGTCAGAGTAAGACAGATGGTATCAAATGCCCCTCTTCCGTATCCCTTAACATATTCATAGGAAACGGTTTCAATCTTGGAAAGATCGATCTCTTTTTTACCGAAGAAGGATTTGAGCTTGATGGTATATCCGTCGTATTCGACTTCGGCTGTTCTGCCATACATGATAAGGTATCCGGCAACTATTGCCAGAAATATAAAAACAAATCCGAACATTACTTCAGGGCCGGAGGACGATTCGAATTGTTGAATGTATGTCAAACTGATGATCACACCGACGATCACCGATGAGATCATGATGACCGTTCCCATCGCATTGGACGTATTTGAAATTTTGAATTTACTCATATTTAACCCCCTGATCATATCTACTAATATACCATAGTTAAAGCGGGGACGCTTTATTTCCTTTAATGGTGCCTGACCCCATTAAAAAATTATAAAGCGTCCCCGCTGTCACTTACTTATGCACTTTCGTATCTTCCGGCCTGAACCTTCCACATCTCGGCATACTTGCCGCCGAGCTTTAAGAGTGAATCGTGGTCGCCTTCCTCAACAATACGTCCGTTCTCCAGCATGAGGATTCTGTCCGCATCTCTTGTAGTTGAAAGTCTGTGGGAGATATAAAATACCGTCTTACCTTCCGCAGCCGATTCCATGGCCTTGTTGAGCTCATACTCCGCCAGAGGATCCAGCGCGCTTGAAGGCTCATCCATGATCAGCATATCCGCATCTTTGTAGAATGCTCTTGATATCGCTATCTTCTGGCTCTCGCCTCCGGAGAAATTAATTCCTTCCGGATCAAACTCTGTTGTTACGGGAGTATCCAGTTTTTTCTCAAGAGTATCGAGCCTTGCTCCGAAGCCTGATTTCTTCAGTGAAGAGATGATCTTCTTATCCTTCTCCTCTGTATCCGTACTGTGCGCCCTGTCCATTACAACGTTCTCGCCAAGAGTCGCTCCGTACATCTGGAAATCCTGGAAAACAACACCTATACGTCTTCTGTAATCATAAGGACTGTAGGTCTTAATGTCCTTACCGTGATAACTGATGGTTCCTTCCGTGGGATCGTAGAGTCTCATGAGAAGCTTTATAAGTGTGGTCTTACCCGCACCGTTATATCCTACTATGGCAACTCTCTCTCCCGCTTTTATCCTAATGGATATATCCTTCAACGTCTCGGGTACATCCTCCGAATACTTAAAGCTTACATGATCAAGTATAAGATCCGCGTTACCCTCAGGCACCATATCACCTTCCATCACATTCATCTTGGGCTCGTAATCAAGGAACGCTCTGATCTTATCGACATAGAGACTGTTTTCCTGAGCCTGGGGGAAGATGTCCGCGATTCCCGCCATGGCACGTCTTAAGCTTCCGGTTCTGTTAAAGAGTACAACCGCATCGCTGTATGCAACGGTATGGAGCACAGCAGCCTGGAAGACCAGATATGTGATGTAGAGTCCGTCCATTATGAAATCTCCCACCATATAATTTCTGGTGAAAAGAAGGAAGGACTTCTTACCGGCCACTGCTTTTCTTTCTTTGATGATCTCATCGTTTGCTTCGATGAATTCTTTTTCCAGAGCATCTCCGACATTCTTGTGTAGTCTGAGTTCCTTGGCGAAATCATTGAGATAGAAAACGCGGCTTACGTAATTTCTCTTTCTCTCAAGAGGATTGGTCTTGATCCTGAGATCGTAGTTCAGCTTGTTCAGTACCTTGGCAACCAGGAATCTGAGCACCAGGGACGCAAGTACGAAGAAGATTCCCGCTGCATCCGTAACCAGGTAAAAGATACCGGTGGTGAAGATAATGGTCAGTGCCTGTACGATTCCGTTGCACATAGTGAGGAATCTGTCTATGCTGCTCTCGGCTTCGGAAACCGCAAGGACAAAATCATTGTAGTATTCCGGATCATCGTAGCAGGACAGATCGATCTGAGCGGCTTTCTTATACATCTGCTCCTTAAGAGCCTGATAGAGCTTCGGCTTGGTCTTGGGCGACCATTTGTAGATAAAGAATCCGTCGGGAATGATCTGCAGGATATTTACCGCAAGTACTATTCCGATATATAGAAGAGCTTTCCACACAGGCTCCTGGAATTCAGCACACCTTAACACATATCTGATACCCAGTACATGCTCTATGAATATGACACCCTGATATCTGAACGCATCGTAGAGAAAATAGATCATATATCCGGGAGCGGTCTTAAAGCAGATGTTCCAGAGGAATAGCTGATTTCTCCAAACGTTCTTCGCGCTCTTTTTAGGATTCTTGGAAGTCTTATTATCAGCCATTGCAGACTACCTCCTCTCCTGACTCACTTAACGCCAGATAATTCTTCGCCTGCTTGTTATACATATCCGCATATATTCCGCCCTGTGCCATAAGGGAAGCATGATTTCCCTGTTCTTTGACACATCCGCCCGACAGCAGATATACATAATCGGCATTCTGAACCGACGATAATCTGTGTGAGATAAATACAAGAGTATTATCTCTGCATGAATCATAGATATTGTCGAAGAGTTTGTTTTCCGCTATGGGATCAAGTGCGCTTGAAGGCTCGTCAAAGATCTTGAAAGGACAGTCTTTAACGAAAGCTCGCGCAACGACGATCTTCTGGAATTCACCGCCGGAAAGCACAGCACCCTCATCATCGAATTCGTGAGTAAGAGTTGTATAGATGCCCTTTTTAAGCGACATTACCTTATCGTAAGCACCGGACAGTTTAAGCGCTTCGACTACTTTGTTTTCTTTTTCCTCATCGGGAATATTTTCTCCCATGACTACGTTATCGAGAACCGACATGGAGAACATTCTGTGATCCTGAAATGCGGTCGCAAAAAGTGCACGGTATTTCTGAAGATCGTAGTCCTTGATATTGCGTCCGTTGAGTAAGATCATTCCGTCTGTGGGATCGTAGAATCTGAGAAGCAGCTTTATAAGTGTGGTCTTGCCCGCACCGTTATGTCCTACAAGCGCATATGTCTTGCCGCCTCTGAATTCCATATTTAAATGTGAGAGAACTTCCTTATCCTTGTATGAGAAAGATACATCTCTGAACTCAATGGATCTGATCTCTTTGCCGGGATCCATACCCTTCCAGTCTTCGGGGATCTTCTCTTTATACTCCAGGAAAGTTCTGAGGTAATCGATGAACAATCCGTTTTTGAAAAGAGCGGTAATGGAATCCGTAAATCCGATGAGTATCCATGTTGTGGAAACCATCATACTGGTGATGACCGCAAGCTGAGCAAGTGTCATGGTGTGGCTTACGAGAGTTCTGTATGCTCCGTACATAAGCAGGCCTTCGAATATGAAGGTAAAAGTAAACATGACATAGAGCCAGTGAAGTACCGCAGATTTTAAACAGTACTTATCCGCAACTTCTCCTATGCCCTTAATGGCATCTCTGTACTGCCTCTTCATAAGGGAGAAGACCTTGGTAAGCCTGATCTCTTTGGCATACTCAGGCAGGTACATGACTCTGTTTACGTATGCACTCTTTCTGTTGTAAGGAACCATGTCCTTATTTCTGATGTAATCGACTTTCGAATTCATTCTTCCGAATACGAAATTTCCGATTATGGGGAAAAGAATGAACAGAACCGAGAGTTTATCCACCTGAAACATGAAAACGAAAGCACATACGCTTGCGATGGCGCCGAAGATAACACCGAAGATGACATCTACGGTGCTCAGCATCCTTTCGTCTGCTTTCTCCATGGCAAGAGTGTACTTGTCATAGAATTCGCTGTCTTCAAAACATTCCAGCTCTACTTTTCTGGATTTTGCAAAGAGTTTGGTATAAAGACCTTTGTTAATGATCGCCGAACTGACAGGAATAATATTTCCCTCAAGTATTGCGTTATACAGACTCATTCCTGCGAAGACCACCGTGACGATCACGATGAAGATCATGATATGTGAAAATGCATCGCCGTTTTCCAGTGAATTGATGACGTATCGCATGAAGAATGCACTGTAAAACAGCCATTCGAAATATCCCAGAAATTTACTTATGGCCTTGTGAACCACAAACTTCTTGGATATCCGCGATACCAGACCCAGGGCAAAGAAATTGTTGGCGATAGCCCTGCTTTTAGAAATATCTTTTTTCTTCTTTTCTGACATAATGCTCTCCAAGCTATAAAAACAACGCCCCCGCGCACTTACTCAGATAGTATATTGTTCGTTAGTATATACAAATAATGTTCTCTATGCAAGAAGTTTTTTAGTATAAAAAAGACAACCCGTTTTTGGGTTGTCTTTCATATCACTTATGATTCTTTATTCTCTTTTTTCTTGCGAAGCATCATAAAAGCAATGACCGCAACGATCGTATATCCGATGACGGAAGGAAGCGCGGATTCGATACCGAACTCTCCGCCGGTGATCCAGAATTTATCGCTTGCAAGAAGGTATTCGTAAATATCTGCAGAATCCTTATTAATGCCGACCCTGAAGAGTCCTCCGATTATGATCGTATTCCATGCCATGTGCATCACTGCACTGTTCCAAATGGATCCGCCCTCAAGTGCGACCAGTGAGAACATGATTCCTACCATGGTACCTGCAACTGTTACGAGGATTATGCTTCCGATGGAGAAATTCATTCCAAGGACATGTACGAATCCGAATACTACGGAAGGAGCAATTACTGCGACTGCGATGTTCCATCTTTCCTTCAGAAGGTCCATGATGATTCCCCTGAAGACCATCTCCTCTACAACGCCTGCCGCAAATCCGGTGAAGATGATGGCAAGTGTGAGAGCATTGAATATTCCGATGCCGTCAAGTGTATGCTTTACGAGCTGTCCGGGTACCGCGATCACGTAAGCTGCGGTAACTCCCAGAGGAAGAAGGACTGCTGCGATGACCCATTTAAACTTTACCTTTACTTTGGTAATGAGTATCTCGGACATCTTTTTCTTACAGATAAACTTTGCAAAGAGCCATACAAACAGGATTGCAAAACCGGGATAAAGGATTCCCCATAAGATATAGGTTATTCCTTTCATGATTCCCTGAGGCTCTCCGAAAGGAATCAGTACAACTTCCGCAAGGATCTGGGCAATGGGAATGATAAGGATCGCAAGGAATACTTTTCCTATAGTTAACAGTGCTGAGAGAAACTTTTTCATAATAAAAACAATTAACCTTTCTTACTTACTAATACTTCCGCACGCTTAAGAGCATCATCGATGTGAGGTGCGAAGTTTTCTTTGCCGATCTTCTCCTCAAATCCTGCCTTCTGAATTACATGAAGAGGCTGCTCGTTTACGTGTGAAAGAACTAGCTTGATTCCCCTCTTAACACAATCGTCATAGAGCTGTTCGAGATTGTGCATTGCCGTTGCATCCATTGCACTGACGCTTCTCATTCTGATAACGAGCACCTTGGTATCTTCTTTAAAAGAGATCTGAAGTATCTTACCTGCTGCAGCGAAGAACATGGGACCTGAAAATTCGTATACAACAGTATGCTCGGGGATCGTTCTTAATGTAATGGAATCGGGATCGTTCTCCTCATCCACTTCTTTCCAGCCCTCTACTGTGGTGACATCGCTCATTCTCTTCATGAAGAGAATTGCAGCAAGAAGGATTCCTGCTTCGATTGCAACAACAAGGTCAAAGATAACGGTAAGACCAAATGTAAGTACAAGTACGAGGATGTCGCTATTGGGTGAAGACTTGCAGAGCTTTACGAAATTTCT
>JAEEGI010024155.1_pt1 | contig 11871 bp, 9 predicted proteins | sample 8958751 | NCBI WGS metagenome assembly JAEEGI01 (sample SAMN16246545, study PRJNA631951) | gut metagenome | biome: gut microbiome; feature: rumen; material: KS-attached | host: Bos | place: Iran: Karaj | collected 2018-10 | reverse complement strand
GACATCATGGCGCAGTCGTGCCGCAAGGACGAGTTCGTGGAAGCCTCTCCCGAGCGGTTCGGCTATGGTAAGGTAGATGTCAAACACGGACTGGAACTGGTGCTTGAGCGCAAGTCGACGGGAATCCATGAGTTGGCCGATGATGAGAACGTCAACTCCCATCGTGTCTACATGCTCGATGGGCGACAGGTCTTCGGTACTCCCACTCGTGGCCTTTACATCATCAATGGCAAGAAGGTGCTCGTCAGATAGGGCATACCAGACACCGCTCCATTGATAACTTCGCCTTTTCGCCTATCGAGAAAACGCAGTTGTGCATGTAAACAGGGACGGTTCTTTTGTTACATCCCATGTGTTTTGTCGTGGTCATTTGGTCATGGTCATTTGGTCATTTTCGATTTCGGAACCCGGTCATTTGCTCACTATATATAAATAAAATATTTATATTATAGTGGCGGATTTTGACAATGCGTTTTCGATTTTGACCAAATGACCTTGACCAAATGACCGCCAAATGTGTCAACCGGTTCAGGAAAAGAAAATCGCAGAAAATGAAAAAAATTCTTGCATTTTTTTCGTGAACCGCAATGAAATATTCGTACCTTTGCAGTGTCAAATTGAAGAAGCGGACAGGCGGTCTTTAAGGGTAAAAATTGCGAGCATTAAATCTGGAATTTGCGCGCATTAATGAAAGCAATTGTTTTCCTTAACAGCACCTTCAGGAAGCCAAACAAGGCGACAACGAGAGAATTAACAAAATTATTAACATTTCAAACTACTTAAAAAACTAATTGAATTATGGCTATTAAAGTAATTGCACAACGACGTGAAGTGAAATTGGGTAAGAATCCTGGAATGAAGTTCGTGATGCGTCCCGACCTCTACATCCCCATCCAGGAGAAGAAGGTGTTCGCAGAGGCCTCTACCCACTCCGGCATCTCTGCAGGTGTGATCAAGGCGGCTTGGGATGCCGCAGGTGAAGTGCTCCGTACGTGGGCCACCGAGGGTCACTCGATTCCCCTGCCCGGCCTGGGAACCATGCGCTTCGGCGTCCGTTCGAAGGCGGTGGAGAAGCTGGAGGATGTGAAGACCAACCTGATCACCGTGCGACGCATCATCTTCACTCCCAACGTGGACCTGAAGGATGAGCTGAAGAACACGAGCATTCAGATCACTTGTCTCGACGAGGAAGGTAACGTGCTGAAGCGTGTGACCTCTGGCGACAGCGGCGAGGTTGAGGACAACGAGGGCAGCGAGAACGGTCAGAACGGTCAGAACCAGGGCGAGAACGGCCAGAGCTCTCAGGGCGGTCAGAGCCAGCAGGCTACGGGCTATGCGCTGACCATCAACAAGTCGGGTACGGGTTCGGCAAGTGTGACCCATAACGGCAACGCGGTTGCTTCGGGTTCGAGCCTGAGTGAGGATGCCGAGGTGGAGATCAGCATCACGCCGGCTGAGGGTAAGGTACCGACCGCAAGTGTGAACGGATCGAGCATCGAACTCACCGAAGACGGTGGTGTGTATAGCGGCAGCTTCGCTATGCCCGGACAGGCTTCGAGCCTCGTGATCAATACGGGCACCGCTGACGGTGGCGATGGACTCACTAACGACTAAGGCCTATGAAGAAGAGGATCATTGAGATTGCGGTGAAGGTAGTAGTAGCCGCGCTCACGGCCTTCCTGACGGCCATCACAACGACCTCATGTATGGGCTATGGACCGATTGCGCTCTAAGGAGCGCTGCGAATAGTGAAAAATCCCCTCGCGGTTGCGGGGGGATTTTGTGTGGTTAGCGCTGGGTGAAGAGGAACTGCTGGTCTTTGTATTCCCACTGGGCGACGCCAAAGCGGATAAGACGAGCCAGGAGGGTGATCACCTTAGGACGGGGAATAGCCGAACGACGCACCAACTGGTTTAAGGTCTGCGACCCGGTCATCGCATCCAGCAACTTACGGACGGTATCGGTATAGGTCATCATGGTGCCCTGCGGTTTCTGGGCATCACGCCATACCGCCAGCAGGACAGGCGACGCCACGATATTCTCATCGGCTATACGGATATAAGCCCTGGTCTTACCGTCTTCACCTATTGCACAGACAGGACGTCTTTCTGAAGGGGGAACGGTGGCGATCACTATCGTACGGCCATCAACATGGTAGGTATCAAACTTGATGCTCGCCTCAGGTCTGCAATATTTATAGGCCGCCTGGTGCATCATGTATATCTCCTCCTCTGAGCGGACACCAGAAAGATGACCGTCATCACGGACACCTATCAACAAGCGCCCCCCGTCTGTATTCGCAAAGGCAGACACCGACTTGGCCAGTTTACAGGCATCGGACACCCGATACTTGAAATCCTGCTGCTGGTGCTCACCCTCGCGAATGAGACTGGTAAGATATCGCTTGTCGTCCATTCTGTCATTTCTTACACTTGTCGAGCCACTCCTTGAGGGCATAACGAGACACACCCCGTTTGATGGCGGCATTCAACTCCTGACGCGCCTCATCCATCCGGTATAAGGATATCAGGATATCGGCCTTTGACACGACGAAGCCGGAATGAAGGGGACGGCGACGGATGGCTTCATCCCAATCGTAGAGGGCGATGTCGTATTGTTTCTGCTCCGTCTCGAAGGCTGCGCGGGCGGCGTAGGCATCAGCCGAATCCGGAAACATCTGAACCAGACGGTTCAGCTCGTCGAAGGTGTCGGTCTTGCGCCCCATCTTCTGCAGGACGTGCGCCAAGCCCAGACGGGCCTCGAAATGTGTGGGTTGCAGACGCAGGAAGGTCTCGTAGTCGACACGTGCCAGATCGTAATGCCGCTGCTGGGTGTGGACGTATGCCCGGAAATAGAGCGCAGCCAGATTCTTCCCGTCGGCATGGAGGATCTTGCCATACTCCGCGAGGGCATAGTCCCACTGTTCGAGGTTGATATTCGCCTCGGCCTTGAGCAGATGGAGATGGAGGTTCTGCGGGTCTTTGCTGATTTGGGCATTGAGCACCTCGAGGGAATCGCGCCATTGTTGACGGGTCTGCGCCGAGGTGGAGTGAAGAACTAAGAGTGAAGAACTAAGAGTTATGATTACCATGCAAGCCATCCTAACTCCTCTCCTACTCTTCCCTCCATCGAAAAATGTTATCATAACTCTTAATTCTCAGTTCTTAACTCTTAACTATATAATTGACGATCCACTCTCCTACTTCACGGGTGCCGTAATGTGCGCCGCCCTCGACCTGGATTTCGGGCGTACGGACATTGGCATCGAGCGAGGCATTGACGGCCTCACGGACCAAGGCGCCTTCCTTGCTGAGTCCGAAGTGTTCCAGAAGCATGGCAGCAGAGAGGATCTGCGCCAGGGGATTGGCCAGGTTCTGCCCGGCAGCCTGCGGCCAGGAACCGTGAACGGGCTCGAAAAGCGGCGTATGCTCACCCAGGGAAGCAGAGGGCTGGAGACCCATCGAACCCGTGATGCAAGCCGTCTCGTCGGTGAGGATGTCGCCGAAGGTGTTCTCCGTCACGATGACATCGAAGAAACGCGGTTCGGTGAGCACCCGCATCGAGGCATTGTCGATGAACATATAGTCGGTGCGCACCTCAGGATACTGCGGCTCGATCTCCTTGGCTATCTGTCGCCAGAGACGCGAACTGGCCAGGATGTTGGCCTTGTCGACCACCGTCAGATGCTTGTTGCGCTGCATGGCAATCTCGAAGCCCAGCTTCACGATGCGCTCAATCTCGGGACGGGTGTAGATATCAGTGTCGTAGGCCTTGTCGTTGTCCTGATAACGCTCACCGAAATACATACCGCCCGTCAGCTCGCGCAGCACCACGAAATCGGCACCACGGATGAGTTCATCCTTCAGCGGGGACTTGTGGAGCAGACAGTCGAAGGTAGCCACAGGACGCACATTGGCAAACAGTCCGAGTTTCTTCCGCATGGCCAGCAAGCCCGTCTCAGGACGGACCTTCGCCGTAGGATTGTGGTCGTATTTCAGGTCGCCCACCGCCGCAAAGAGCACAGCATCGGCCTGCATACACACCTCGTGAGTGGCATCAGGATAAGGGTCGCCCACCTCATCGATGGCATGAGCGCCACAGATGGCTTCCTGATACGTAAACTCGTGTCCACACTTGGCTGCGATGGCATCCAGCACAGCCACACCTTGTCTCATAATCTCCGGTCCGATACCATCGCCCGGAAGAATCGCTATTTTCAGTTTCATAATTCGTTATTATATTCTTTTTCGATGATGTTCAACATTTTAAAGGTCGCCTTGATGGCCGCTTCCGTCTGGTCGGCATCGAGGCCCCGGGTACGGAATATCCGCCCATTGTCATTCCAGGTGATGACCGTCTGCACCAAGGCATCGGTACGTCCGCCCGGGGGAATGGTCACGGCATAGTTAGCCAGCAGCGGGAAGGTGCGGTCGAGGTATTTCTTGTAGATGTATCGCAACGACTTCACGAAAGCATCATACTGACCGTCGCCTGTGGCACTGGCCTCATACTGCTGACCGTTGACCTCAACCTTGATATTCGCGCCCGGTTTCAGACCATAGGCCGTAGAGACGATGTAACTCACGAGTTTTACCTTGTCTTCAGGTGCATCGTGTTTGAGCACATCGCTCACGATGAAAGGCAGATCCTCTAAGGTCACCCGTTCTTTCTTGTCGCCGAGCTCGGTGATACGCTGTGTCACCTTCCGGGTCTGCTCGGGTGTCAGTTCGAGCCCCAGCTCTTCCAGATTCTTGGCAATGTTGGCCCTGCCGCTGTTCTTGCCCAGGGCATATTCACGCTTACGTCCGAAACGCTCGGGCACGAGGTCGTTCTGATAGAGATTGTTCTTCTTATCGCCATCCGCATGGACGCCCGCCACCTGGGTAAAGACATTGTCGCCGATGATCGGCTGATTGGGCGCAACGGCGATGCCGCTATAGCTCTCTACCAACCGCGAGATATCATTGAGCTTGTTCTCGTTGATATTGGTCTTGGCATGGAACTGATCCTTCAGGATCACCTGAACGCTCGACAGCGGGGCATTGCCACAACGTTCTCCCAGACCGTTGACGGTGACGTGCAGGCCTTTGGCGCCACTCAGCACTGCAGCCAAGGAATTCGACACCGCAAGGTCATAGTCATTATGCGCGTGGAAATCGAAGTGGGTATCAGGATAACGCTTGATCATCTTACGGAAGTACTCGATGCACTGGAGGGGATTCATGATGCCCAGCGTATCGGGCAACATAAAGCGACGGATACCGCTGTCGCAGAGCTGGTCCATCAGATGGTAGACATACGAAAGAGAATCCTTCATGCCATTCGACCAGTCCTCCAGATACAGATTCACGGAGATGCCTTTGCTGCGGGCATATTTCACCTCCCGACGGATGTCCTCGATATGTTCGTCGGGCGTCTTCTGCAACTGCTGGGTGCAATGCTTCAGCGAGCCTTTCGCCAGCAGGTTCAGCACCTTGCATCCGCATTCAGCAATCCAGTCGACACTTTTACCTTCATCCACGAAGCCAAGCACCTCTACCCTATTCAGCTTATCAATCTTCTCCGCATAACGGCAGATCATCTGCACGGCCTCTTTCTCACCTTCCGAAACACGGGCAGAGGCCACCTCGATACGGTCGACATTCAGATCGTGCAGCAGCATACGCGCCATCATGAGTTTCTCATGCGGCAGGAAGGATACACCGCTGGTCTGCTCACCATCGCGCAGGGTGGAATCAAGGATTTCCACAAAGGGCTGGATGCGCTTGTAATTGTTTACTTTCTCTGCTGTTCCCATGCAATCGTCTTGTCTTGGTTCTGTACCAGGAAATCAATATCATCGAGACCGTTCATCAGACAATGCTTCTTATAGGCATTGATCTCGAAAGTCTCGCTGTGGCCCGTAGAGAGATTCGTCACCGTCTGATTGGGGAGGTCGACCTTAATCTGAGTACCCGGATTATTCTGAATACTCTGAAAGAGCTCGGCAAGGAAGTCCTCGCTCACCTGCACAGGCAGCACGAAATTGTTCAATTCATTATTCTTGTGAATATCGGCAAAGAAGCTACTGATGACCACCCTGAAGCCATAGCCTGCAATGGCCCAGGCGGCATGCTCACGGGAGGAACCGGAGCCGAAGTTCTTGCCTGCCACAAGGATGCAGCCAGTGTATCTTGGGTCGTTCAGCACGAAGTCCTGATTCGGGGTGCCATCGGCATTATAGCGCCAATCGCGGAAAAGATTATCACCGAAGAAACGTTCCTCACGCGTCGTTGCCTTCAGGAAACGGGCGGGTATAATCTGGTCAGTGTCCACATTCTCCAAAGGAAGCGGCACACAAGTGGATGTGATGATGTCGAATTTCTGTTTCATAATAATGTGCGTGGATCAGTGATAACGCCAGTGACAGCAGCGGCAGCAGCTACCAGGGGCGATGCCAGGATGGTGCGTGCGCCGGGGCCTTGACGACCCTCAAAGTTACGATTAGAGGTAGAGACAGAGAGTTTGCCTGCAGGAATCTTGTCGTCGTTCATTGCCAGACAGGCAGAACAGCCTGGCTGGCGGATCTCAAAGCCAGCCTCTGCAAGAACAGCGTCGAGGCCCTCTTCACGGATCTGACGGTCGACAGCCCATGAGCCAGGCACCAGCCAGGCAATGACATCCTGTGCTTTCTTCCGACCCTTCACGATCGAGGCAAAGGCGCGGAAGTCTTCAATACGTCCGTTGGTGCAAGCCCCAAGGAAAACATAATCCACCTTGGTGCCCAACAACTTCTGGCCAGCCTTGAAGCCCATATAGCTGAGTGCTTTCTCAAAGCCTTGTTCGGGTGAATGGGCCATTTGCGCGTTAGCAGGAATCGGCTGTGTGATACCGATGCCCATACCGGGATTCGTTCCGTAAGTGATGCGTGGCTCGATGTCAGCAGCATCAAAGACCAGTTCCTTGTCGAAGACGGCATCATCGCCACTCTTCAAGGTCTTCCATTCTGCCACAGCCTTATCCCAGGCCTCACCCTTCGGTGCATATTCCTTACCTTTTATATAATTAAAGGTGGTCTCGTCGGGTGCTATGAAGCCGCCACGGGCACCCATCTCTATCGAGAGATTGCAGAGTGTCAGGCGACCTTCCATCGACATGGCGGCGATAACATCGCCTGCATACTCGACGAAATAGCCCGTAGCACCCGAGGTGGTGAGTCTGGCCATGAGATAAAGCGCGACATCCTTTGCTGTCACACCCTTACCCAACGTTCCATTGATGCTGATACGCATCGACTTAGGCTTCTGCTGAAGGATACACTGCGAGGCCATCACCATCTCCACCTCTGAGGTACCGATGCCAAAGGCCACAGCTCCCATCGCGCCATGGGTAGACGTATGCGAGTCGCCACAGACAATGGTCATTCCAGGCAGGCTCAATCCCTTCTCAGGACCCACCACATGGATGATACCGTTATCCTTCGACATCATGCCATAATGTGTCAGTCCGAAATCGGCAGCATTCTTCGCCAACATATCCACCTGCTTCTTCGATACAGGGTCTTCAATGGGTTTATCCTGATCATGTGTAGGTGTATTATGATCCGGCATACAGAATATCTGCTGGGGGCGGAAACACTTCAATCCTCTTTCGCGCATGCCCTCGAAAGCCTGTGGCGAGGTCACCTCATGGCAATAGAGCCTGTCGATATACAGCTGCGTGGGACCATCCTGGATCTGCTGGACCACATGTTTGTCCCATATCTTGTCGAATAATGTATTCATGCGTCAGGCTTCTTAAATTTGTTGATACAATCGATATATGCCTCTACCGAAGCCGTCACGATGTCTGTGTCGGCACCGAAACCGTAGTACAGTGAGCCGTCGTACTCCACCTGCATGTGTACCTTTCCCACATCGTCAGAGCCTTTCGAAATAGCCTGAATGGTGAATTCCTTCAGCGTCATCTGCTTCATGATAATCTTCTTCAATGCCTTGATGGCAGCATCCACAGGACCATTACCCGAGGCAGCCGCTTCGAACTTCTGTCCGGAGATATCCAGACCGATGGAGGCCACACTCTTCACGCCCTTGCCTGTGGTCACCTGCAGGAAGTCGAGCTTCACAGCGTGTGTCTCTGCCGTATCGGCACCTGCCAGCATCAGCACGTCGGCATCGCTCACCTCCTTCTTCTGGTCTGCCAACTGCAGGAACTTCTCATAGATCTTGTCGAGTTTCTGATCTTCCAGATCCACGCCGTTCAAGTGCAGGCGATGCTTCAGAGCGGCCCTTCCGCTGCGTGCCGTCAACAGGATGCTGTTATCATCGATGCCCACATCCTTCGGGTCCATGATCTCATAGGTATGCACATTCTTCAACACCCCGTCCTGATGAATACCGCTGGAATGTGCGAAAGCATTACGGCCCACGATAGCCTTGTTAGGTTGTACGGGCATATTCATCAGCGATGACACCATGCGCGAGATGGGATAGATCTTTGTGGTGTTGATATTCGTATCAATCTCTATGCTCCTGTGGCATTTCAGAATCATCGCAATCTCCTCCAACGACGTATTACCAGCCCGTTCACCAATGCCGTTCACCGTTACCTCAACCTGTCGGGCACCTGCCATCACGCCACTGAAGGTGTTGGCTGTTGCCAGACCTAAGTCATTGTGACAATGTGTGGAGATAATGGCCTTGTCGATACCATCAACATGCTCCATCAGATACTTGATCTTTTCATAATATTCCTGAGGCAGACAATAGCCTGTGGTATCAGGGATATTCACCACAGTGGCTCCAGCCCTGATCACGGCCTCTACCACCTGAGCCAGATATTCATTATCCGTACGGCCAGCATCCTCGCAGTAGAACTCCACATCGTCGACATAACGCTTGGCATACTTCGTGGCAGCAACAGCCTGTTCGAGGATATGCTCGCGGTCGGAGTTGAATTTATACAGGATATGCTCATCGCTGGTACCGATGCCTGTATGGATACGCTTGTGCTTGGCATATTTCAGCGCCTCGAAGGCCACATCGATATCATGCTCCACAGCACGTGTCAATGCACAGATAACGGGCCACGTCACCGCCTTTGAGATTTCAATCACAGAGTTGAAATCACCAGGACTACTCACAGGGAAACCTGCTTCAATCACATCCACGCCGAGTTGCTCCAGTGCTTTGGCCACCTGAATCTTCTCTACGGTATTCAGCTGGCATCCAGGCACCTGCTCTCCGTCGCGGAGTGTTGTGTCGAAAATGTAAAGTCTGTCGTTCATTTTTGTCTAATATTTACTGTTGTTATTTGTATATCTGTCTGAAATCAAAAAAGCCTTTCACACTCGGAAGTGAGAAAGGCTCTATATCATTTTGTATCTTATACCTATTTTATATATACACCTATATCACTTCCGGCTGCTCCCTGCAGTCGAATAATAATAATGGCGCTAATTAGGCTGAGATTCATCATCTTTTCTTTGATTTTTCTTAATTTCGGGTGCAAAGTTATAACTTTCTTGCGAAACCAACAAACATTTTGTCGCTTTTTTGCTCAGAAAGATATCAAATTCACACATTTCATACTAATTCATAGACTTCACTCGGCATTTTCCGCTTCAAAACATCCAGCATAATATCCTTTCCTGGAATGATACCATAACTACGCAGAATGGCATCCACCGTCTTCCGGGCCAGTTCAGGATGATTGTTTTCCTCACTCAGATGACACAACCAGACATGCTTCAGCCGCTCCGACATGTTCTCTGCCAGAACCTTGCCACAATCCGTGTTCGACAGATGGCCATTCGGACTCAGGATCCTGTCTTTCAGATATTGGGGGTATGGACCACCCTGCAGCATCTCCACATCGTGATTAGCCTCTATCACCAGATAATCAGCCTCAGCGATAAAGCCCTTCATCTCCTCTGTCACACTGCCTGCATCCGTTATGATGACGAAAACAGTGCCATCGACTTCAAGCTTATATCCCACATTCTCATTGGCATCATGAGGCACTGAGAAAGGCGTCACCAGGAAATCACCAAGCCTGACAGTCGTACCTGGTTCAATGATCAGTCGCAGTTCCTTCTGCAGTTTCCTTTGTATACAATAGTTATGTTCTATGCCATCATGAACCTTCTCTGTGGCATAGACAGGCACACTATAATCATAACTGAAGGAACCTACAGACTTGATATGGTCCGCATGATCATGTGTAATCAAGATCTTCCGTACCGAACTGAGGCTGATGCCGTAATCACGGGCATGCTTCTTGAGCGTTCTTAAGCCAACTCCTATATCTATAAATAATCCGTCGGTTGCGGTCCCGAGATAATAGCAATTACCACTACTTCCGCTCCCAAACGATATAAATTTCAGCATTTTGGTTTATATTTTGTGCAAAAGTACACAAAAAATAAGTTATCACCAAAGAAATAGCCTTTCTTTATCAAAGTTTTTTAATATTTTAATCTTATAAAAGCCATTTTCAACATGTGATCAGAATGGAAGTCCCACCGCAAAATGGAATGCGAAATCCCGACTAAGCCTGGGATGGATAATCGCATAGTGTTCCTCTTCTTCGGTCTGATAAGCCGGATTCACCGCCTTCATACCAAAATCGAAGCGCATAATGAAGTAATCGAAATTCAGTCGGAGTCCAAGACCATAACTGACAGCCAAGTCGCGTAGGACGTTCTGCAACTTGAACTGTCCTCCTGGTTGCTGATCATATTCACGCAAGGTCCAGATGTTTCCCGCATCCACAAAAGCGGCACCTCCGAACTTCCAGAAAAGATGGGTACGATATTCTAAATTCAAATCCAACTTCATGTCACCGGTCTGAGTGATGAAGTTAATATTGCCGTCACGCCCCTTATACCGACCCGGACCAAGGCTTCTCACACTCCATCCACGCACGCTATTTGCACCTCCGGAGAAATAGCGCTTTTCAAAAGGCAGAACAGAACTATTGCCATATGGGTATGCAATTCCCAACCCACAATGAAACACTAACTGATCCTTATAATCAGGCAGCAGATTACAGGTGAAATCCACATCACCCTTCACATATTGGGCATATGCGATATTAAAGATGCGATAATGCCCGTCATCATCCTTCTCTGCCTGAAACAGACTGCTACCAAGGCTGAGCAGATTACCCGCTGCCTCCAGATTCGTCTTGATAGCGATATGACCATCATTGTAACTATAACCGAAGCCGGTCTTCATTATGAACAGATCCTCGTAGTTATATCGCAGAATGACATTATAGTTACTGTTATCCTGCAGATACTCATTCTTGAAAGTCTCACTGATCCAAGGCATGAAGATATAGTTCAAGTCGACGAGATCAAACTGATATTGGTCAATCCTCGACTGAGGCTTCCAGCGATAGCGCCATCCGGCGGAAACCACCTGACGGTGGAACTCGGGACGGCTCTGGGTATCATAAAGCAACGACACCTCACTGGTGGCAATCGTCTTACGGCGCATCTCACGGCTCAGAAAAGGCATGATGAATCGCGGGAAACTCAGACGACTCTCCACACTGTACTCTACGAAGTCCTGATTACGATAGCCTTCCAATCCACGTATAGCCTCATATGCGCCACGCAACTGGACGCTGAATGTCTCTGAACCACGGAAGAGATTCCGGTTCTGATAGGTCAGCGAGGCAGCAGCTCCAAGGTCTCCTGCCGTGTTCGTTCCCTCTGGCTGAAAACTGAGGGTCGAGGGCTTGTTGGTCTGCACCTGTACATTCATATCGAGTTGGGCAGAGTCCGGAACTGTCTGGAAAGCAATATTAGTATAACGCACGGCTCCCAACCGGCCGAAATGATTATAGGTATTCTGAAGTCCTTCTGCTGAATAGAGTTGCCCTTCC
>JAEEGI010024154.1_pt1 | contig 11872 bp, 15 predicted proteins | sample 8958751 | NCBI WGS metagenome assembly JAEEGI01 (sample SAMN16246545, study PRJNA631951) | gut metagenome | biome: gut microbiome; feature: rumen; material: KS-attached | host: Bos | place: Iran: Karaj | collected 2018-10 | reverse complement strand
TTCTATCGATGCCCATCAATACAAAAAGGCGCTCCATCCGCTATGGATGAAACGCCCTTGTTTCCTCGTTCTATATGTGTTTATCTTACCACCAAAAACCTGATGGGGCAACAAGCCTAAACAAAATATTATCAACAGACCGGGCATTCCGGCGCTCTTACTCAAGCAATCCTGCTGTATAGTACAGGATCGCACATTCATTATCCTGCCAGATACGATAACTGCGCTCAACCGCGCATACCAGATAGCCCTGATCGATCTGCGCGGTTTGAAAGCGTACGATAAGAGCGGAAGCCAGCCCGTTTTTCGTTAATGCATCATAGAATAACGGAGAATCCTGCTCAACACGCTCCAGTGATCTGTCGGCAAAAACTTCTTCGTTCATGATATTCGATATATCACCGGCATCCTCGTCAAACTCAGGATCAGTAACCGATTTCATCCGGCCATCCGCATCGACATAATACAGATCTTCTATCCGCAGCACATCCCTGAGTATGGGCATCGCAGCTGTAAGTTTCCCCCTTAATCCTGTCTCCTTACTCAGATGCTTCCTGATAGTCTGCATCTCACGGAACATCCCCCTCTTCGAGATCTGTGTGATCTCCAGATCCTTATGATCGTCTTCATTATATATCGTGTAACAGTCCCGACCTCTTCCCTTACCCAGGTAGAGCATCTTATCAATGATATCGAAAAGCCCGTCAAAGTTATCAGCATCCTCAGGATAGGATGCGCAGCCTGAGGTGGCTGTTATCAGCGATGAACCTATGTCGAAATCTATAGTCGTCCTTAAGGCTCCCGATCTCGTATATAATTCTTCAAAAAATGATTCCTTCTGATCTGATCCGGTATTCTTAAGATCTATCAACAGCAGTTCATCACCGCCATATCGTCCCACAAGTCCGAAATCGGCCGCTGACTGCGCGATCCCTTTTGAAACATATTTAAGAACATGGTCTCCTGCCGAGTGTCCGAAGCTATCATTGATATACTTGAAATTATCAAGATCGATCATCGTAAATGTAAACGGGATCTGCTCGCTTATGAGACTATTGACAAACTTCATCGAATAGCTCCGTGAAAGAACTCCCGTCAAAGGATCAAGTATCTCGTCCAGACTTATCTCATCGATTATCCTGTCGAAATACCCGTATTTCCTCAGCTTATCGATCGTATATACAACCTGTGAGCTGTCCAGTCCGTTTCTGCGTCTTAACACATCGGTTATATCCACAAAACTACCCACAAGACCTACGATCCTGTCTCCGTCATACAACGGACGCTTAGATGCGATTATGTCCCTCTCTTCCCCGCGGATCACACATTGTCCCTGAACCTTATATGTACTTCTTCCGGCGAGAACGCGCATCTCATCCTGTTTAAACGGCTCCGGGTCCGAGTGCCATCCCATATCCTCATCAGTCTTGCCGATAAGAACATCTTCCGATTCGAAACCATAATAATCCAGGAACGCCTGATTCACTCCAAGGAAACGTCGTTCACTGTCCTTCCAGAACACACAATCCTGTGAAGTATTAATAATACTGTCAAACAACTCTACCGTCATCTTCATAAGATCATATCTCCTTTCCCAAAAGTATATTCTATCATACTTTTTCATCTGTGAAATACGTTCATTTATCCGAACATATCACGAAAGCCCGCTCCGGTCCTGCCCTGGTGGCTCTTAAATACCACCGGGCGAGTATTATAAAGTTACCTGTCTATGATCTCGTTTTACGTAATATGATATAATATGATGTCAGGGTCAAAAGATATTTTGCCCCTGACCGGAGGTGGGAAAATGGAAAAACACGAAAAGCAAAGTTGGAAGCCCGGTAATATGTTATATCCTGTGCCGGCAGTAATGGTCAGCTGTAAATGCGGTGACGAAAAGGCAAATATAATCACTGTGGCGTGGGCGGGAACCATCTGTTCGGATCCTGCGATGGTCTCCATTTCCATACGTCCCGAAAGACATTCTCATGACATGATCGAGAAGTCAGGGGAATTTGTAATAAATCTTGTAACGCAAAACCTTACTGCAGCCTGCGACTGGTGCGGAGTAAAGTCGGGTAAAGATGTCGATAAGTTTAAAGAGATGAAGCTTACCGAGTATAAGTCAAAATTCATGAATGCTCCGGCCATCCTTGAAAGTCCCGTAAACATCTATTGCAAAGTTACGAAGGTCGAAAGACTTGGCTCACACGACATGTTCCTCGGAGAAGTGGTCGGCGTTACCGTAGACAGCGCGTATATGGATAAAAACGGAAGATTTGCTCTTGAAGCCTGTGATCTGATCGCCTATTCCCACGGAGAATATTTTGCGCTCGGTGATAAACTCGGCAGATTCGGATATTCGGTCAAAAAGAAATAGCATCCTTACTCAGGCTATCTGCCAGTTTTCAGCTTCCTGTCGTATCCTGACGAATCCTGCGTACTTTCCGCCCAGTCCTATAAGGTCTTCGTGTTTTCCTCTTTCGACGATATTTCCTTCATCCACTACGAGTATCTGATAGGCTGGTTCACATCGTATTTGTCCATAGTTCAACTCTCCTCAATCCAGTTCCGTATTGCTTTTGAGAATCTTCTGTCAATGTCCTTTCTGGTTTCTTCACACTCATCGGGATGTTCCTTAGCAGACCTGAACATTAAACGTAATAAGAACTTAAGCCCTACAGGCAAAGCGATCCGAAGCAGTCCCTCCGGTAATACAAAGTGTGTGCCGTATTTGTAGGCAACGGCCTCATACTCGCAGTTATGCGGTCTGCTCTTTAAGCGTTCATCCATGCGTCGTACATACTTACCTGCTTCCCATAGACCATCATCATCAGCTCCGACAAGAATAAGCTTTCCGTGAATATTTTCAATCTTTATCATTTCCTCTTCCGTATGAGGTCTTGCTTTTTCAGAATCTATAAACAGATTTGAAGATCGTATAAAATCACCGGATCCTTTTGTTTCCTCCTGTATCTTCTGCCAGTACTCAGGATGCTGATATACAAACGGCATATACGGGAGCGGCTCGCCCTTCCATGAAAGCGTCGAGGCGTTCGGGATTGGCCACTCCTTGCATCCATCCTTTTTCCCCTGTACAAAACCCTGCCATACGAAATCACTTGCAGTTATTCCGAAAGTCAGAGTTATGTCGGGAAAATACGAGGCTGCCACCAACGAATGCATCCCGGCCGTAGACATTCCCATGATACCGATCTTTTTATTTCCATGGTCTTTTAACCATTTTATTGCGGATTCTATTCTCTCAAGTGGGCAGTTTACATGGCTGTAATCCTTTTTGCCCGGAGACATGGCCATACAATTCAATCCATGCTTATGAAGCCATTTTGCTCCGCATTTAGCCATATAGTCATTGGGATCGTCACCAAACAGCCCTATCATCGCATACTCTGAACCCCTCGGATTCTCATACCATGTTCCGTAAAAGCCATCTGTTTCTACACTAAACTGCAATCGTTTCATACTCATTTCTCACTCAAGCTCCATCTTGAAATCACAGAGTTCATCGCCTGCACCTATTGTCTTTGTTCTGGTGAATTTGAGACCGGGAAGATTGCCATACGAATGAACATCATTCTCGCAAAATAGTATATTCAACTCAGGGCATCCCTGCTCAGTCAGGTATTTGTTATACGGGCACTGTATGATATCCATACGGAAACACCCTTTCTCCTTTGGATAGAACACGTTTCTGAATCCTGCGGTTTCTCCGAACATCTTGTGACTCAGGCTGTCCCACATGCCCAGAAAGAATTTTCTAAAGCCGGGTATCCTGCACCATTTTGCAATACCCTGTCCTGTTTTAGTTGATTTCTCCGCCATGATCTTCTTCATGACATCATAGGCCATATCGGGATAAATCTCCTTCATGGCGAGATAGATGGCCGCCGCCGGAAATATAAATCCGTCCGTATGCATAGCCACACCTTTGGAAAGATCCTGATGTTCAGAATACATACGGTACAGCCGTTTATGAGCATCGTGCCATATCTTTTCACATTCCTGCGAGGAAAGCCTTGCGGTGATCTCATCTTTGAATGCCTTTTTGCCTTTCATTGTCTTGATCGTTTTCTTCTTAAGCTCGCTGTTATCCGCCTGCATATTATCTTCTCTCCTTTTCCCTGCTCACTAGAAAACCGCCTTCATCGGTTACGATCTCATATTCCTTTGCTAGTGGGTTATTACATCCGACAACACAATAATCACATCTGTCGCTGTTTCCACAGGTTCCACGTCGGATAAGAGTTCCGTGAATCTGCTCTATGCCAAAGAAATCGCTGTTGCACAACAACGGTAATACATGCAGAAGATCATGCTTCTTCGCAAACTCCGCATTCGGACACTGTGTGAACTGATATCTTGCTACGTGGTTCTTCTTGTCGTAAATCTCATCAACATTAATAAATCCTTCAGGGTAATCCACAATATCCTTACGGTCTCTGTTCCCGGATTTCCTGAAAACCTTATCGATCAACCACATATCAAAGGAACGATTCAGATCTATTACCTTACCAAACTTGATAAATTGTCCCATAAAGAGATTGCGGACAAAATCACTCAATTCCGATACCGGCGGTTGATCAGGGAGTGAAGGATACAATGCAAATATAAGTAAACCTCCATAAATAGCCATAGCATGCCCGTTCTTTTTTCCCCCGTAATCCGACAGATCAGTAAGATATGAATTGTACCGCTCTACAACTTTTTCCCAGACTTCCTCTGCCTGTCTACCATATCTTTTAGTAAGCCATTGCCGTACCGGTTTGCAATAAGGCAGTTCAGAAATCTGTACATGATCATTTGCCATTACACCAGTTCTCCTTTGAAATTTTTTGCTGTTTCGCTCGCCTTTATCGCAAGAGGAATAAGCGCTGTTTCCTGAACATCTCCGAATTTTAAATCCATCTCTGTCTCCCTTCCTGCCTTCTGCTAAAACGATTTTGTCAGTCTGTAATCACAACAGTCATCACCTTCTGCGACAGACTTTATCGTAGCCGTCACTCAGCTTGGCAGCTATCTTGTCCATGTTTTTCCACATGAGCGTCGGAATCCCCGGTAATGACGTGATCCTGCTGAATTTCTTTTTTAGCTGTAATCCCATTTTTGTTCCAAATGCGCGGGTCGTTCGTTCTTAAACATGTTTAAAAGCGAGTAAAACTAAAACAGCGTGCACACCCAGGCTGCGATAGCTGATGCCGCCGGAAATATGACGATCAGCTTCAGCAGCTGGCTTTTGATGTTATAGCCGTATTTTCTGTTTGTATACACCGGAGTAACTTCCGGAGTGAATGTCTGAAAAAAATAGTATTTACATAGCAGAAAATAGTCGAAAAAAATCATATCGTAGATCTTATATATCGTAAAAATCAGAACAAATCTCAAAAAGAACTGCCAGAATGTAAAACCGCTCCTGAACCCATCCCATATCGAGGTTACACCAACCCCAAGTATCATGAGCATACTCATTACCATTAAAGTCCAGCCGATCTTCCGGGCCCCATAGAATTCCTCCTGCTTTCTGTCTATCACAAGTTCCAATGCTTCCTTTGGAGCAGATGAAAACAGTTTCTTATCCTTGATAAACACAACTGCCGAAATAAGCATAAGTGTTATCGCTGCACAAAAAATGATTGCAAGAAACAATGTTAAAAGCATTCTTTCACTCCTCCTATAACCAATAATTCACCACTCCGAAACATATTTTTCTATAGAGTCTGCCGCTGTAACTACACCGTTTTCTTCCCTGATCTTCTGTGATATCTCCCGAACTTTCGCATCATATCTGCCACTCACCAGATCCTTCAGGGCATTGGCAATTTCCTCGCCGCTGCAAAGTTTCTTGCGTATATACAACGGTTCCGGACCGCACCCTATGCGATTATCCATCCTGCCGTAAAAGTACTGGTCAAGCGCAAGAGCGATGACAAGCGTGGGCAATCCGGCCCTCAGTCCCATTCCGTTTGTCGTATTTCCGCCATGATGCACTACTGCCCGCACTTTCTCAAATATATACGGATACGGCACAGCATCTATAAAGAAAAACTTGTCAGTGTTAATCCTGTCCTTCTTCGGTATCTGGAATGCCTGAACTATTGCCCGGATTCCCGTTCTTTTTAAGGCATCAAGGGTAAGCAGCTGCAATTTGGCAAGTTTAGGTGACTCCGCTTTTCCGAAAGCCACGAATATCGGTTTTTCTCCCAATTTCAGAAAATCTGTAAGTTCCTTCGGCTCTTCATAATCACCTGTCGCTTCTTCGGGATGGTACCAGTATCCTGTCACATGTATATGGTTCCCCCATAAGGGATCCGGCGGCATCATGACCTGACTGGTCGGATAGAATGTAAGAACCTTTCTGCCACTCATCTCCGTATAATGGCTGCTCACCTTCCATCCCGGGAGTCCGGCCGAACGTCTCCATCCGTTAAGGGCGATCATCGTCATCAGGTTCATTCCCTGCGGCAGTCCGTTATAACTCTTCAATACTGTGTCCGAATCATATTCATCGCAATAAAGAGAGTATTGCCTTGTCGGATCCATAGGGGAATAGAATAATCTGGCGCATGGTATATTCAGATACTCTGCGGCATGTCTGGCAAAGGCCGCACAGGTTCCGTACATAACCAGATCGGAGCCTTTTATCGCATCAAGCGTCTGTTCCATAAACCCGGGATTTTCTTTTTTAAGTCGGAACATGCCTTTTGCAAAATCAAGGCTTGTCCTATAGTCGGTAACCAGATACTTCATGACATGATCGGCATCGGTATCAAGTTTTATGAATGTAACACCCTTACTTTCTATGAGACCCCGGAAAGCTTCGGATGTAAGTATCCTGAACTCATGACCCCTTCTTATCATTTCCTCGCCGAGTTCAGCCAGAGGATTCACGTCGCCTCTGGTCCCGACCGCAACAGCTGTAATGATCATTGCAATTGTTCCTTCCTCCAGACCAGCAGTCGTATAAACCATACGATCATCCCACCGTTCATGCAAAAGGTATATAAGCCTTTAGAGAATGGACTTGCCGGTAATATCAGTGAAATTGCTCCAATCAGAAGCATCCAGGTAAGTGGCGTTATAAAAGCATCTACTCTCTTAAGCTTGGTTCTTCCTCTCGCGATCACGATGATAAGATCGATAAGTGCTATCCCCAGAATAATATAAGCAATAAGAATGCACGGATCCAATACCTTATCCAGGCCATTTGATATTATTACTGCCTGTTCTGTCCCTATGGTCCTGCACGAATATGAATATATGAAGACCATAATCGTTACCACAAAGTGAATAATCAGCCAGGAATATGTCATAAATGTAAATACTCTGGCAGCTCCTGATCGTTCTTTTTCTTCCTTCATCAGATCAGAAATATGCATAAAACCCTGCCAAAGAAACAGGACTCCTATGATCGCACATACAAGTGTTACAGTGATCTTCCATGCCGGATATTCCGCATTATGACCTGAGCTTATAAAATAGAACACGTCCGCCGGGACCTCTCCCGGATCAACAAATCCGAGCAACCAGTCTCCTATCCCGAAAAGAGCGCATCCTATAATACCTTGTATTACATATTTCCTGTCCATAACGTTTATTTCTCTATCTGAACAACATACGTCTTCCTGCTGTCGCTTGGAGTATCTTCCTGAAATGATCAATATCCTTTTATGTATGTGTAAAACTGCTCATGGAGTCTGTGCATCTCGTCTGGCGCCTTCATGGAATGCTGATACATAAATATGTTTCCAAACTCGCTCCTGAATGTGAAGCCCAGGACCATGGCAACAATCTTCACCGGCAAGACCAGAAAGACGTTCATCTTCACCGGTGACAATCTGATACTCATATTCTTTATTCGTCGGAAATTATTCTGGATCTGCGCCGCCGTCTTTCTCATAAGATCACGGTTTTCTCCGGCATGTTCCGGATCATCGGATTCATAGTACGCATCGGCGATCGGTACGACCATACCCAAGTGACAGATCTGCCAGTTATGCATGTCGTCCACGATCTGATAGGGAATATGTGCTCTTCTGAATATCTCAGCCAATGTTCTTTCGCGTCCGCCTGTTTTTCCGATCGTGGTGGGCTGAATGATCCGTGGAGTCAGGCTTGCATTCAGTATGTCTCCATCTATGCTGCCGCCTGCTCCGGGAAACCCAGGAAGGATACGGCCCTTTCCGCATATTCTCTCCAGCTTTCATATGTGTCCAACGAATTTACCATTGTTACGATGGTAGGACTGACGTTATCTTTTAATTCAGCGAGCGCCGTCATCAGCTGATCTTCACGAACGGTCAGAAATATGAAGTCATAGCTGTCATTATCACTCAGCGAAGAAATTACCTTCACATTAGCTTTGTGAACCTGACCGTTTTTCCTGTAGAGTAGCCCCTTCTCCTGAAGACAGCTGAGGCGTTTCCCTCTGGCATAGACAGTGACATCCATACCTGTATCAGAGATTAATGCCGCATACAGACTGCCTATTACTCCGGCGCCGTATATCAATATCCTCATAAGCGTTACTTTTTTGCTATGACAGTGATCCATGGTTTGCTCTTATGATGATCCGCCTTAACTTGAGCAAAACCCGCACTCTTAAGTGCCTGCTCTATCTCTTCCACAGTGTGACACTTCATCCCATCGATTATCTTCTCATATTTAAGGCTCATTTCATCGGTTCCGTCGGACTCGTTCACGATCATGAATAATCCGCCCGGTTTCAGAACCTTTGCCACCTCGGCAAAACACTTCTCAAGCCCGGGCCAGAAATAGATTGTTTCAAACGCAGTGGCAAGATCATAACTTTCTGCAGGAAGTGTGAGATTTGACACATCCCCCTGCTGCACCTTACAACGTCCGGCCTTAATTGCATCAGAATTGTATGCAGTCGCCTTTCCTACTGATACTTCGGAATAATCAATTGCGGTGACATGTGCCCCGGAATACTTCTTAAGCAGTTCACCTGCATTTCTTCCTCCGCCGCATCCGATCTCAACAATCTGTTCAGGTGCAATAGTCTTAAGATGAGACAGGCCCCAGTCTGCCATTTTAGCATGACCACCATTCATCCCATTGACCATCATCTTACCAAGAAAACCTTCCGGTTTTCTGGTCTGACTCACAAACTTTGTAAATAGTCCCATTTTACTTTTCCTCCATTGCCTGCTTAACCATCTTCCTGCCGCCCATAAACATAACTATCCAGCCGAAGCTCTCAAAACCCGAACAGAAGCCATTAAAATTCCATGGAATCAAGATCTCTATCAGGAAACCTATTCCTGCTACGACCAGTGGGGCAGCGAGGATCCAGATTTTCTTCAGGTCAAAGGTTCCTCTCAGTATAAGCGCTATCCAGCCGATCAGCACCGTAAGTTCAAATGCAAAGAATGTCACCCAATACGGAACAACCTGTACCATGTAGGTCCTGTTCCACATCTCTACCGCAAGTTCCGTATTACCTCCTGTAGCATCATAGATCACATTGAAATTATGGATCAAGGTACCGCATGCGAGATGGAAGTACATGAAACTCATTATTCCGAGCACAAGACCCGCAATATACATCTGTATCAGCCGTTTATCTGCTGTTTTTGTGCACCTGTCGAGACGCCATCTCAGGAAATCCACAAAAGGAAGCGTCGCAATGGTATAGAATAACGTGCCGAACAGACCTCCGATATTGGATACTGCAATCCTCCAGTCTGCTATAGTCAGCCATCCCGATGAGATCATTCCGGAGATAGCCGTACTGTCTTTAGGTTCGATCCCCATACAGTAATCACCGATCATAGCAAGTATCATGCCCGGGATCACCCAAAGCATTCTTTTATATATTGATGTCAGTTTATCCTTTGTCATATTCATTTTGTTATTTCCTTCCGACCAGAAGAGTAGATCCTGATAACCCAAGTATCTTCCCTTCAGATCTGCTCATAAACATTCCACTATCAGTATGTATGAGTTGAACTTTCTCATATCCCTGTGCCCTGAGTTTGTCCGCAAACTCCTGCATGTCACCATACCTGCTCTCCGACATGATATCGTGGAGCGCAAATGTTCCGCCCTTCTTAAGCACCCGAAGGGTTTCCAGCAAAAGCGCCTGCTTATCTGCACCTACGACATTGTGATAGACGTAATTGCTGGTCACGGCATCGAAAGTCTCATCCTCAAAATCAAGGTGTGTGGCATCTCCCTGAGCAAAACTTGTGTTGTTCACGCCCTCAGCTTTTGAATTGTTTTCGCATAATTGCTTTGAGAAGGAAGCATACTCTTTTCCCCAACGATCGACACCTTTCATCTGCGCATTTGGATTTCTTTTGGCGCAGGCGATAGTCAGTGCCCCACTTCCACACCCAACATCAAGCCCGACTCCTCCGTCCGGGATATTTATATATGCCGCAGTCCCGTCTACGATCTGTTTTGACAGCTTACGTTTGCCGTTATACGAGAACTTGTTATATGCAAATACTGACCAGGCAGTTCCTATTCCACATGCAAGTGTTCCCAATCCCAGTACAGTATTCAACCCGATCCTAAGTGGAGCACTGGCATTCCTAGTAAGGATCATAGAAGTCACAAATCCTGCTCCGACCACAGCTGTAGTTGATGCAAATCCACATACCATACCCTTCGGTACCCAGTTCTTATAATCTGCTTTCATAATCTTCCTCCTTTATACCGGCATTTCCATAAACTCATCTATCGCTTTCAGGACCGGAACTGCATATTCCTCTCCGCCGAAAAGCCATTGCTCATGCTGCATGTTGAATTCTCTGATGTCCGGATTGTGGAAATACTTCTTATAGCGCTTCAGGTATTTCTCACCCATCTTATTCGCATAGATAAAATGTGCTCTGGTATGCTCCACCTGAATATCATCTTCCAGATGTGTGAGCAGATCCGTATAATATTCGTTTTTGATAGATATGGGATTGAAACCAGAAAAGCAGGCCATGAATTTATCGGCTGCTTCATCGTCCATCAGAAATATCTTCTTGAGAGATTCTTTTGTTTTTTTCTGCTTTTTCTCACTTTTAGTGAAGCTGGTAAGAAGCGGTACTACGAGCTTACTCTGCAGCCATGCCGATACCGGTCCGCTCTGATCAAGGTCGGGACTCCCGAATATGCCGTGATCGATATGAACTCTTCTCCTCTGTATCAACTGTCCCACGAAACTTGATCCGAGGGATGATCCCAGCGCCGCATCGAGTTTTCCGTCATGATTATCAATGATATACTTCTCTATCTTCTCCGTAACTGTGATCATATCGGGAAATATATCATCACTTCCGTCAAATCCGTCGTAATTTACACAGATCAGATGATACTTTTCTGCCAGCCTTGACAGTACATTGCTGAAATTCGTCTGCCAGTTGCAGCATGTACCGGGTAAAAGCATCATAGTCTTACCGGGTATATTACCCGTTTCTTCGAATTGCATCAGTTGATCCTCCCTCGCTGCCTCATCTACAGTTTTTTCGCTTGTATCCGCAGTCACAGTACGGACCGCCGGATGCCAGCGTATATTCTCTGATGAAGTTTGTCGCGCCACCCAGTTTGCTCATTGTATAGTCCAGGTGGCACATTGCAGGTACCAGATCAAAATAGCCATACTCTTTCATCAGAGCGCAGATACCGCAGGTATAGAATCTGGCCTCATACCCGCTCCCATCCTCGTACGGGATATAGTCCATATTCCAGGAGTAAGGGTTGCGGTCACCGGCTCTTAAAGCTGCAGTCGCCTTCATACCGGCTATATCCTTCTCCGAGAACTTGGCCTTGCCGCCCATCCTGCAGAATATCTTAGTCGTAGCCATGGTCATGGCCGCTTCGTAGTAATCTGTGAGTTCTT
>JAEEGI010024058.1_pt1 | contig 11872 bp, 10 predicted proteins | sample 8958751 | NCBI WGS metagenome assembly JAEEGI01 (sample SAMN16246545, study PRJNA631951) | gut metagenome | biome: gut microbiome; feature: rumen; material: KS-attached | host: Bos | place: Iran: Karaj | collected 2018-10 | reverse complement strand
TGCGTTCCTAGCTTCCCTCTCCTATGAGCCGGAAAGCTCCGTCGCACTCGGTTTCGGTTTTCGCTGCGGCTTCCTGGGGATGCTGCATATGGAGATCATCCAGGAGCGCCTGGAGCGCGAGTTCAACCTGGAGCTCGTCACCACGCTGCCTTCCGTCATCTACCGGGTGGAGAAAACAGACGGCACAGTCGTCATGGTGGACAACCCCCACAACTATCCGGAAACCGCTTCCATCGCCGAGGCCTATGAACCCTACGTCAAGGTCTCCATCATCACGCCCAACGAGTTTGTCGGCAACATTATGCCTCTCTGTCAGGACCGCCGCGGCGTTTACAAGAACATGCAGTATCTCGATACCCGTCTGGTGGAGCTGCATTACGAGATGCCGCTGAATGAGATCATTTACGATTTCTTTGATACCCTGAAGGCTCGGACGAAGGGCTATGCATCGCTGGACTACGAGTTCTCGTCCTACGAGCCCAGCGATCTCGTTAAAGTCGACATGCTGCTGAACGGTGATCAGGTTGATGCGCTGAGTTTCATTGCCCACCGCGACAAGGCCTATCCCCGTGCGAGGAAGCTCGCCGAAAAACTCAAGGAGAATATCCCCCGTCAACTCTTTGAAGTCCCTATCCAGGCCGCGATCGGCGGGAAGATCATTGCCCGTGAAACAGTCAAGGCGCTGCGCAAGGACGTTCTGGCAAAGTGCTACGGCGGCGATATCACGCGGAAGAAAAAGCTGCTGGAAAAGCAGAAGGAAGGCAAAAAGAAGATGCGCCAGCTCGGCACTGTGCAGATCCCCACAGAAGCGTTTCTTGCCGTGCTGAAGCTGGATGAATAAACAGGAGGAAACAGGTTGAAGGGAAGAATTCGTCTGTTCTGGCTGATCCTTGCTGTGGTATGTTCCGCGCTGGCGGTGTTCGCCTGCCTGTATGCGGGGCTGTTCGGCAGCATCATCAACCGGCCTGAAGGTAATCCGGCGGATACGGTCACGCAGTTTTTTGAGAGCATCCGCTACGGCAATTATCCCCTTGCGTATTCCTGCCTGAGCGACTATTCCACCCTTGGGCTCGAACAGGAGCCCGAAACGCCGGAAGCAAAGGCCGTCTATGATGCGCTGAAGAAGAGCTACACCTGGTCTCTGGACGGCGACTGTGCAGTGAACGGGACCGAAGCCACCCAGAAAGTGCGTCTGCGTGCGTTGAATATCCGGCGCACCGAAGCAGCCGTCGCATCCCGCGTGGATCCCGTGCTGCAGGAAATGCTGGCGGAAAAACCGAACTCCGAAATCTACGATGAAACCGGCGGCTACCGCAGCAGTCTTACTGATGCGGTATATACCGAAGCCCTGAACCGGGCGCTTGCGGATGCGGATTCCCTGTGCGAAACCACGAATCTTGAAATTCGCCTGCAGTATATCGACGGCTCCTGGAAAATCAATACCGACCGTGCGCTGATGAACGCCCTTGTGGGCGGGCAGAGCTGAAGGGAGGAAAGTCAGTTTGAGAAGAGAATACGATCTTGAAGATATTCTGGCCGAGTTTTCGGAACACAGCCTTGATGCGGAGGCCGCAAGACTGCAGGCTGCCGAGGAAGCCGCGGCAGAGGCCGCTGCGGAAGCCGCTCTGAATTCTGAGGATTCCCTATCAGAGGGAGCGGAAGCGGAACTGCCTGTAGAAGAACCAGTCCCGCAGGCCGCCGAAGCGGAAGAAGTGCTCTCCGCGGACGAGCAGCAGCTGACCCGGGTATTTAAGGCACCGAAGCCCGCTGCCTCCGTGAAACCGGAAGAAGAGCCGGAAGAAAAACCGCGGAAGAAAAAGAAAGCAAAAAAGGAAAGCATCCTTGCCCGCCTGGGTCTCGGGACGCTGAGCCTTGTTTTTGCCGTCATCTCTCTCGCGGTCCTTGCCTGGTCCCTGCAGAATCTGCATCCGGACACCGGCGCGCCGGTCAAGACAAACCGCCCTGCGGCAAGCTCCAGCACCAACCTGGTCACGAGGCTGGACGCAGGGCTCAACAACGCGAGGGCCAATGCGCTCAGCGACATCGCCTACATCCCCAAGCATTACTCCATTCCCGAAGGGGAGACGGTTGCCCCGCGGCCAAACGAGGCCTGTTTCGGTACGGTCAGCCCTTCGGAAGCCTCAAAGGTCATGGACGTCATCCAGCAGGCCAGGGATTCCGGGCTTCTGGAAGGGCAGGACGTCATCTTCAGCCCCGATCTGAACTTCCTTACCCACACCGGCACCAACACCGACACGGATATCCATTATTACTGTGACGACACGATTCTTGTCATTACGTGGAAGGAACTCGTCGACGGCATGACTCTCACGTGCTGCGAAGTGAAGGTTGCCGATGCCAGCCAGTTCCGCCGCAACTTTGTGGATGACACCTTTGGTTCTTCCAACAAGCTGTTTGCGACTTCCATTGCCGCAAGCGTCAACTCGGTGGTCGCCATGAACGCCGACTTTTACGCTTTCCGTGATTTCGGAATCGTGGTCTACGACCGCGATCTCTGCCGCTTCGGCCAGGACACCTATACCGGTCAGTATAAGAAGTACAACTGCACCGACACACTCTTCATCAACGACGAAGGAGACTTCCTGTTCTGGCACAGACTGCAGGAGGCCAGCCCGGAGGAGATGAAGGCTTTCATCTCCGAAAACAACATCCTCTTTTCCATCGCTTTCGGGCCGATTCTGGTCGAAAACGGTGAATTGCAGGTCTGCGACTGGTATCCGGCTGGTGAAATCGACAAGGGTTATTCCCGTGCCGGCATCGGGCTGAAGGATCACCTGCACTACTTTTACATGTCCCTGAACCATTCTGCCGAACAGGCTGCGCGCTGGACCGTCAACCAGTTCGGTGAACGCATGTATCAGCGCGGGCTGCAGCAGGCCTACTGCCTGGACGGCGGCCAGACCAGCGAAATCGTCTGGCGCGGTTCCCCCTACAACTACATCGACTTCGGCGGTGAACGTGAAGTCAGCGATATCATCTACTTTGCCACCGCAATTCCGGAATCGGAGGGAACGCCATGAACGAAATTGCTGTCTTCACCGGAAACCTGACCATTTACTGGAGTGCAATCGTGATCTGTCTGGGCATTGCGGCCGGACTCTGCCTGACCCTTGCCCTGTATCCGATGGACCACCGGCATAACACCGCTGTCTGGGTCTTTTTCCCCATCGCGGTGGTTCTCAGCGTTCTGTTTTCCCGCACCATCCACTGGTACAGCCACATTGAACAGTATGAATCACTGCTGAAGTCCATTACCGATTACAGCACCGGCGGCTACTGCATTCAGGGCATCATCCTGGGCGTCTTTCTGGCAGCCGCCATTGTCCGGCTCTTTCATCTTGCGCCGACGGCCGGGGAACTTCTGGACGCCGTCGCCCCGGGTCTGGCGCTTTGCCTCGCGCTGATCCGTCTGAGTTCCCTCTTTAATCTGAACTGCCGCGGCAGGATTGTCATCCTGAACAGCGCATATCAGCGCCTGCCTTTCGCCGTGTCGTGGACCGATGCCGCCGGCAATGTTGAATTCCGTCTGGCGACCTTTTTCCTGGAATTTCTGGCGCTGCTGGTAATTACGGTAATTCTCTGCGTGTTTTTCTTCCGCCATCGGTCTGAACCGCTCTGGGAAGGCTTTCCCAACCAGGGCAACGTGATGCGGATGTTTCTGATCTTGGTGGGCATTGTCGAGATTATCGCCGATTCCACGCGCTATGACTCGGCCCTGATGCACTTCTTCCTGATCAAAAAGCTGAATCCGTACGCCTCGTTCATCTCCATTGCGCAGGTGTTCTCCGCCGTTATGATCCTGCTGGTCTTTATCCGCTACATGCGTTATTCCGTGAAGGCAAACGGTTGGAGCTGGTATCATATTCTCGCCATTCTGGTGTTCATAGCAAGCCTGGTCGGCATCGGCTTCTTCGGCGAGTACAGGGTCCAGCGGACAGCGCAGTATGTGCGCTGCTACATCTGGCAGGGTTCTTCCCTGCTTGTCCTTGCCGCAACGGTTATCAGCATCTACGCCACCTGCGTTGCCCGGGATTACGATTACGATGACGAAGAATAGCGCCGGCAAATCTTAATAATACCTGAAAATCCTCTTTACTTCATGCATTTGTCATATTGTTGTGATAGAATCACAGCAGACAGTTCGGCACAGGGTCAGCTTGCCGCTGCCCTGTGCCGTTTCTATTATCCTGACTTCTGTGCCCGGAAAGGGGGGAGCATATGCCCGATCCTGTTCGCAGCAGAAAATCCGTTCCCTGGCTTTGGGTAACAGCATTGGTCGTCCTGGCCGGGCTGGCAGTCTTTGCCGCGGTTCGCTTCCAGACCTGGCACCGCCAGGCAGAGGACCGGCGCCTGCTGACCCTGACAAACCCGTGGAACCCCGTTTCCGAGACCGGCTATGCCTACCGCTCCGCCGACACCGGCGAAGGCGTACAGGCCGACCGCTCCTGTGCTGACGCCCTCCGGCGCATGCTGCAGGACTGCCGTGCGGCGGGCTGCAAACCACAGGTCACCGCAGGCTACCGCAGCGTTGACGACCAGCTGGTGCTCTACGACGAGGCGGTTCAGCAGCGCGTGGATACCGGCAGAAGCCCCGAAGAGGCGGAAGCCGCGGTCTCCGCCATCATCGCGCAGCCCGGCAGGAGTGAGCATGAACTCGGGCTGGCTTTCGACATTGTGGACACCGACTTCCCGCTCACCGATGACCGCCAGGCCGAGACCCCGACCGGCCGCTGGCTCTCGCAGAACGCTTGGAAATACGGTTTTATTCAGCGTTATCCGCAGGGTGCCGATGAAATCACCGGTTACAGCTGGCACCCCTGGCATTACCGCTATGTGGGCGAAGGCCCCGCCGGGAACATCTTCTCCCTCGGCATCACGCTGGAAGAATATCTCTCCCTCTTCTACACCGAAGAAGCCCAGGTCGTATATGAGAAGCCATAAATAAAAGAAAGATTCCGCGGTTCGGAACTCAGTTCCGGCCGCGGAATTTGCGTTTCAAGAATGCGGTTCCCTTTTTCAGCCAGTGCTGTGACTCCAGATGCAGGACCGGGAGCTCCAGATACTGAATGTGATTCGTTTCCAGCCAGACGTCCAGGAGGCGCTCTGCCACAAAGCCGAAAACCCGCTTGTCGTAATCGGAATAACCGGAAATGTCCAGCCGGGCCTCCAGTTCAAAGAGGATGTCAAACAGCCAGCTGCAGTACCGGTCCAACAGGTCGTGCCGCATGATAAACATGTTAAAACGGTGTCCCTTTGTCCTGGCAAGAGTCCGGTCAAAGGCTTCGACGTAATCCGGGCAGCGCTCGGACAGAATTGCCCGGGTGGCGGTCAGGTCTTCCTCATGGTGCGCGTGGGCATACTGGCTGTAGCCCGTCTCAATGTAGTAATTCCGTTTCTTCGGCAGGAGAACCGGTGCCTTACGCAGCAGCGCTTCTGCCTCCTGTGCGGTCAGAATACGGGAGGCCCTCCGGTCAAAGGCTTTGTCGCCTGTCGTCAGTTCACCGAAGGGCTTTTCACCCGTGGAGCCTTTTCCCGCCAGATAACGGCGGTAGTGGCAGAGGCCGACGGCGTCGGCGTCCAGGTTCCTCCACGCCCAGTACAGGCAGGTCAGTTCGCAGTAGTTTTTATTTTTCCCGCTGATATTCTCGCCCGTATCATCCCCGGTGTAGGGCAAAGGTGCATGCAGAGCGCGCCCCGCCTGCACCGGCAGGTACAGGGGGTCAACCGGCATCGGATATTCCTTATGGGCAGCAACAAGTACGATCGTTTTCATGCCTTCACTATATCAAAAAAGCAGGAGGAATGCAAGAAAGCTTGAACTTTTTATGGGTTCATGATAAGATAAATAAGATCGGCAGTCGTGATGCTGCACGGCACAGAAATCTCTTCCGTAAGGACGATTCCGGACCATGATTAAAGAAAACCAGCAGCTGCTGAACAGACTGAACATTCTCAGTGACGGGCTTATCATTTTCCTGATGATTCCCGTCTCCTTCTGGCTGCGCTATCAGGTCCTGCCGAACGCAAGTGTGAACATGTCGCTGCAGCGTTACATGGCGATCGGCTTCTTTTTTACCATTGTGCAGATCGGTATTTTTCTTCTTGCGGGCGTTTACCGGCCTTTCCGCCACGCGCGGCTGCGGCGGAAGCTGAGTGAGATGCTGGGTGCGTTGCTGCTGGGCCTGGCGCTGCTGCTGAGCTATCTGTCCCTGCAGCACATGGACGACTACTCCCGTCAGATGATCTTCCTGTGGTTCGGCCTGAGCTTCGTGCTGCTCAGTGTGAAGCGCGTGGTGCTCATCCAACTGATGTGGCACTTCCGCGGGAAAGGCTACAACCTGAAGCACGTGGTGGTAATCGGCAGCGGTGCGCTGGCAAAGCGCTACCTGAAAAAAATCGAGACGGAAGTCAGTATGGGCTATCACCCGCTGGGCTACATTGCCGAAAAAGAGTGCGACCTGGACATTCCTTGGCTGGGTGGCTTTGACAGGCTGGAATCCGTGCTGGAAACAAAAAAGCCGGATGAAGTCATCTCGGCGGTCGAGTCCGGAGAATTTGACCGCACGCCGCAAATCTGCGCGGCATGTGAGAAAACCGGCTGCAAGCTCTCGGCGATCCCCATCTACGCCGAATACATGTCTGCAAACCCGCAGATTGACGACCTGGACGGCATTCCGCTGCTGAACATGCGGCGCATCCCTCTGGACAATCTGGCAAACGCTTTTGCGAAGCGGGCCGGCGACATTGTCTGTTCGGCGCTGGTTCTGCTGCTGTTCTCTCCCCTGATGCTGTTCTGCGCCATCGGCGTGAAGCTTTCCTCTCCGGGGCCGATCATCTTTGCACAGCAGCGCATCGGGCGCAACAAAAAGCCGTTTATGATGTATAAATTCCGCTCCATGCGGGTAAATCCCTCACAGGATACCGCCTGGAGCATGCAGAAGGACAGCCGCAAGACTGCCTTCGGCACCTTTATCCGCAAGTATTCCCTCGATGAATTCCCTCAGTTCTGGAATGTGCTGAAAGGCGACATGAGCATGGTGGGGCCCCGTCCGGAGATCCCTTATTATGTGGATCAGTTCAAGGAAGAGGTTCCCCGCTATATGCTGAAGCACCTTGTGCGGCCGGGCATCACTGGCTGGGCACAGGTGAACGATCTGCGCGGCGATACTTCCATCCCCGAGCGGATCCGCTATGATATAGAATACATTGAACGTTGGAGTCTTGGCTTCGATCTGATGATCCTGTTCCGGACGGTTTTTCGGGGAAAATTTAAAAACAACGAAAAGTAGCGCCGTTTTCAGCGCTGCTTTTCCATGAAGGGAGAATAACCATGGCCCAGTATGATTATCTGATCGTCGGCGCCGGCCTCTACGGTGCGGTATTCGCGCACGAGGCGAAGGCAGCCGGAAAACGCGTCCTTGTGATCGACAAACGTCCGAACATCGGCGGCAACGTCTATACGGAGCCGGTCGAAGGCATCCAGGTACACGTCTATGGCGCGCACATCTTTCACACCAGCAGCAAAGAGGTCTGGGACTATGTGAACCGCTTTTCGGTGTTCAACCGCTTTACCAACTCCCCGGTGGCAAACTACAGGGGCGAACTCTACAGTCTGCCCTTCAACATGTACACCTTCAACAAAATGTGGGGGGTCGTCACGCCGGAGGAAGCTGCCGCAAAAATAGCCGAACAGCGGAAGGAAATCACCGGAGAGCCGAAAAATCTGGAAGAACAGGCCATCTCGCTGGTTGGCCGGGACATCTTTGAGAAGCTGGTCAAAGGCTATACCGAAAAACAGTGGGGCCGCGACTGCAAAGAGCTGCCCGCCTTTATCATCCGGCGGCTTCCGGTTCGGCTGACCTTCGACAACAACTACTTCAACGCCCTGTATCAGGGCATCCCTGTCGGCGGCTACACCAGACTGGTGGAGAATATGCTGGACGGCATCGAGGTCCGCCTGAACTGCGATTATCTGGAAAACCGCGAAGCGCTGGACGCGCTGGCGGAAAAGGTTCTTTACACCGGGCCGATCGATGCCTTCTATGGGTTCTGCCTCGGCACGCTACAGTACCGCAGCGTCCGTTTTGAAACCGAACTTCTGGATATGCCGAACTTTCAGGGCAATGCCGCCGTCAACTACACCGACCGGGAAACCCCGTGGACCCGCATCATTGAGCACAAATGGTTCACCTTCGGGAAGGATGAAAACGGGAACGACCTGCCGAAAACCGTCATCTCGCGTGAGTACTCCGCCGAATGGAAGCCAGGGGACGAGCCTTATTACCCTGTCAACGATGAGCGGAACAGCGCCCTGTACCGGGCTTATAAGGACCTGTCGGACAGGGAGGAAAAAGTCGTCTTCGGCGGGCGTCTCGGCGAATACAAATACTACGATATGGACCAGGTTATCGCCGCCGCACTGGTCAAATCGCGTCAGCTGCTGGCGCAGGCCTGAAAGCAGGGACCCGCAAAACAGCGCACAGTCTTCGATTTCGAAGGCTGTGCGCTGTTTTTGATCCGATCATGCTGATGGGTTCGAATCCCGTCAGCCGTTTTTTCTATGCTCTTTTTCTTATTCTTCGGTGAAATGGCTACTCTCCGAAACGCCATTTCTCTCATTTTCTGAAACGAATTCTTCCACCCGTTCACGGTACAGTTCCAGCACGTTGTAGATGCCGTCCTCCGAGAGGACTCCACGCTTCAGGCCTTTCGGAAGAAGCCCTTCCTCATCGGCAGTAAAATCCTGTTTCCACTCAGTGCTGCCGTAATAGCTTTCCAGTTCCTGAACCAGTTCCGCGGCTCCCGAAAACTCCTTTTCTGTCACGTCTGCCCTGGAGGCAAGCTGCTGCAGCCGCAGCAGCAGGTCCTCATAATAACGGATTCTCTCAATCTGCTCCCGGTTCATATCCCCGCCATGGCAGTACCCGTAATACCAGCACTCATACGGATCAGAGCACTGTGTTCCGGGCTGAACCTCAATTTCTTCCGGCTGCTTCTGCATGCGGTTCAGATCCCAGATATGGTCATTGATCCATTTATAGTACCCTTTCGCTTCCTTTGTTACATCGACGGGAACAAAGGGGTTATCCTCGTCCGGACCGTGAATCACGATAAAAATCCTGCCGATCTTCAGTTTGCATCGGGATATGATGTAATACTGAAACGCCGCATCCTTGATAAACTGCGGCTGCACTTCCCCGGCGTTTTTCACCTCGTAAAAATCATAGCCCGTTTCCGTTTTCCGGAGGATATCCACGGCGCAGTAGTTGTTGTAATTGCAGAAGGCCGCTTCGCAGATGACCCGCGTACCCGCTTCCAGATGTTCCTGTGTGCGCTGCAGCATGGCCGCCTTGTCCGGAATTGTCGTTCCCGGGCGATATACAGTCATCTCCTCGTAGGGGCCGAACATGCCCATGGCGCGGTCGCCAAAGTCATTGCCGGCGTCCAGTCTTGCCTGGATTTCCGGGGGGATTACCTTCAGCCCGGGCCTGTGCTTATCCAGCCACAGCATTTTCGGGCACTGCATGCCCCGCATAAAATCCGTTTTTGTGATCGCCATATGCTTTGCTCTTCCGTTTTCAGTCGTCTGGTTTTAGTGCATGCAGGAAATAAGAAAAATCCAAAAAAGAGAAAAAACCTGAATCAGTCGATGTGAATGATCTTCTGCGTCAGATCCGCAGCCTTTACCTTCGGGTTCGGGAAGCGCTCGCGTTTTTCTGTGATTTTTCCGATGTTGATCGCCTGTTTCGGGCAGAACTGCACGCAGCTCAGGCATCCGATGCAGTTGGTGCCGAAGCTTGGCTTGCTCCCGACGAGCTGAATGTTGTTGCGGGGACAGACCTGCACACAGGTGCCGCAGCCGATGCAGGCATCACTGGCCGCGAACTTTTTGACGCGCTTGGCGTGCGTTTTTCCGAGGCCTTTGCTCATCAGCTCAAATGCCGCTTCTTTCGGCGGCCGCTTTTCGCTTCTCCTTCCGGCAAGGACCGCAGCAGCGACTTCGGCGGCTTTCCGGTCAACACGGCGCTGCGCCTTCTCCGGCGTTGTGGGTGGGAATGTCAGGGTGTGAGGCATCAGCCAGATCGCCGTGGAATGGTTGGAAACTCCGTTCCAGTAATCCAGGCGCACGATTTCGTCAATTTTGCGAAGCCCGCAGCCAAGATAGCCCGCATACTGTTCCACAGCAAACTTGTAGGCATCCGGAGCGATCTGGATGTCCCGGATGTACTTCTCCATATCACCGGGCAGTCCGCCTGCCATGCACGAGAAAACAAAGCCGACGCGTTTGGCCTCCCGCGCATCCGTCTTTACCGGATAGCTGCGCATCATGACAATATCCGTATCCCCAAGTTTTTTGGCGATGGTCTTCGCCATGTCCAGGCAATGGCCTGCCCCAGAGTAACAGTAGATGATGTTTTCGCTCATGAGGTTTTCTCCTTTATGATTCTTGTGAAATGATCAACTGATTACAATTTATTTATACCATCAGGCGACATGGATTACAACAAAAAGCTTTCGATTGTATTTGCTTATCTGTTTTATTCCTGCCTCTGTTCCCGGTATGCCAGCCCCCAGCTCTCCATCGACTGGATGATCGGGCGCATGGATTCACCCAGTTCCGTCAGGGAATACTCCACCCGGGGCGGAACTTCGGGAAAAACCGTTCGGTTCACGATGCCGTCAGCCTCCATGGAACGCAATGCCTCCGTTAACGCTTTCTGGCTGATGCCATCAATGCTCTTTTGCAGCTCGTTAAAGCGCCAGGGCCGGGAAAGCAGATTGCGCATGATCAGCAGTTTCCATTTGCTGCCGATCAGGGAAACAGTCATTGCGACCGGACACTCCGGCAGAATTTTTTCTTTTGATCTCATCGGTCACACCACCATTAGTATCTATTTGAATGCTGCAGTCGAATCATACTGTAATATGCGGATAAATGCAAGATCCTTTTCAAGTGGAGCAGGTTACAAAAAGGTGCGTACTTGCACCATTTTTCACTTTCCCTTATACTGGAACACAATAACACCCCAGGGAGGACCGTCACATGCTTTACAACCGTTCTGCCAAGAAGAGTACGAGCTTTGAAGGCTTTTTGACCTATGAGCACGCTGGTGATTACATTCTTCAGAAAGTGCCCTATGAAGTTCAAATTGAACTGGCCGCTCAGGCAATCCGCGAAGCAGACTTCGTGCTGCTGGGTGCCGGGGCCGGAATGAGCACTGCTGCCGGAGCCGAATACGGCGGCAAGTTTTTTGAGGACAACTTCGCCGAGTTCCAGCAGCTTTACGGTAAGGGTCCATATATGCAGGACATGTACTCTGCCGGATTTTACCCCTTTCCCGATCAGGAGAGCAAGTGGGGACTGTGGAGCCATCTGGCCTTGTTGGCAGGAGCAGATCTGGATGTAACGCCTTTGCACAAAACGCTGCTGACTGCTCTGAAAGGCAAAAGGATTTTTCTTCTCAGCACAAACGCCGACCATCAGTTTGAAAAAGCCGGGCTGTCCCCTGCGCAGGTCTTCGCCACGCAGGGAAGTTACAAGCTGATCCAGTGCGCGCGTGGCTGCCATCAGAAAACCTACGACGCGGTGGGGATTTTCCGACAGATGGAGCGAGAGCGTGTACAGGGGAAGATCCCCACAGAGCTTGTTCCAAAATGCCCGGTCTGCGGAGGTCCGATGGCAATGAATCTGCGGGTGGACGATCACTTTGTTCAGGACGGAGACTGGCATGCTGCGGAGAATCGTTTCAGTCAGTTTTTATCTGAATGCATCCGCGAAAAAACGGTGCTCCTGGAGTTGGGCGTGGGCTTCAACACTCCCACCATCATCCGTTTTCCTTTCGAAAAGCTG
>JAEEGI010024148.1_pt1 | contig 11873 bp, 12 predicted proteins | sample 8958751 | NCBI WGS metagenome assembly JAEEGI01 (sample SAMN16246545, study PRJNA631951) | gut metagenome | biome: gut microbiome; feature: rumen; material: KS-attached | host: Bos | place: Iran: Karaj | collected 2018-10 | reverse complement strand
TTTTAGTTAGTAATGAGTGTTAAATAAAAGATGAGTTTGGATAATGAGTAGTTGTCTTTGGAAATCTTGCGCGCTGTCTTTCTTTCGACGGTGCAAATTTACGCACTTTCCGTGGCTCATTCGCCAAAAAAGGTGCTTTCGGGTGCGAATTTAACGGATTTTAATATAAAAAATTATATTTTTCTCCTCAAAAATCGCCAAAAATTCAGGTATGGGCTTCGGATTGTGACTACCCCTTTCTGAAAACTGGCTACTCATTCAGGACAGAAAATTAAAAAATTAAATTATTAAAAATTAAATTAACTGATTTCCTATTGCGCGCGATATTTTATATAAATAATTATATTATATTTTATATTTAAAAATTTATACTTTAAAACTCACCCCCCTTAAAAATCATTATCCCCCAAACACTGAATTTAATTTTTAATTTTTTAATAATTTAATTTTTCTTGGTAGTGTCGAAAATTAGCTGTATCTTTGCGGCGTAATGATACAAAAAAAGTTCATAATGTTTCATAGCAAGCCCCCCTGTGAAGTGTCGGCTTGCTTTTTTTATAATCTCGCGTTCAAATTCATTGAACGCGTTGATATGATAGTACTTATGCAATTATTACTATCGATTTTTGAGGAGATATAGATAAAAAGGAGAAAAAATCACATCGATAGATGCATTTTTTTGTCGAAAAAATTGCAATAGTTTAGAAAATGGGTTATCTTTGCAGCCAAATAAACCTGAATTACCACTAAGTAAATTCCTATATACATGAGCACCAAGGCACCCGGTTATGTTTATATCCTCACCAATCCCAGTTTCCGCGAAGATTGGGTGAAGATTGGCAAGAGTTCGCGTCCTGTAGATGTAAGAAGCAAGGAACTGGACAACACCGCCGTCCCGCTTCCTTTCGAGATAAAGGAAGAATTAATGCATTAGCTCAATTTTGGTTTGTAATATAACACTTTCTAATTATGACTACAAAAGGACCGATTAAGCAGGCTATTGAAGTAATAGTCAAGTACGATAAGGGTGAAAGAATCACAACTAATTTTTATTGTGATTATTGTGGATACAGGAAGTTCAATGGCTATTGTTATGACATTGACGATGGATTGAGTATTGATATCTGTAAAGACTGCCGAAATGAAATTCTAAAGAAAGGTACAACGAAGACAAAGCTCATATACACCCCAATGGGCCATAAAAAAAGATAAACAATTCAACATTATAGATTATGCAACTCCAAGACATCCTCTCCGATTTCCGCAAACTATCCCTCTCCGAAAGAGAAAAAGGCACTCGTTTTGAGCGCTTGATGAAGCTGTGGTTTCTTACGGATCCCCGTTATTCAAATCTCGAAAAAGTTTGGTTATGGGAGGAATTTCCGTCCAGAACGGATTTCGGAGGGAAGGATCTTGGAATTGACTTGGTAGCTCGTACCGAGTGGGGCGACTATTGGGCAATACAAAGCAAGTTCTACGACGAGGATGCCTATATCGACAAGGGAGCTGTAGATAGCTTCCTTGCAAATGCCAGTCGTTCATTTACTGATCCCGATACTTTTCAGACGAAGGAATTCAGCAACCTTGTTTGGGTACAGACTTCCCGAAAGGAATGGGGTGCAAATGCAAAAGAGGCTATCAAGAATCTGACCAAGCAGTTCAACCGCATCCTGCTTCAGGACCTTGAAATGTCTCCTGTCGATTGGGATAAGCTCTATAATGGCATAAGTGGCAAGGATGCCAAGCTACCCGGAAAGAAACCGATGGCTCATCAATTGGATGCCATGTCGGCTGCATATACGCATTTCATTACCAATGGCAACGAGCGAGGCAAGCTGATCATGGCTTGCGGCACTGGTAAGACCTTCACATCCTTGAAAATCATGGAGCAGATGACCGAGAAAAATGCTTTCGTCCTTTTCCTCGTGCCAAGCATTGCCCTATTGGGTCAGACACTCAATGCCTGGATGGCTGACAAGCAGGATGAATTGAAGGCTGTCTGCGTATGCTCCGATTCGAAAGTTACAAGGCAAGCCAAGGATGCTGATGATGAAGACCAAAGTATCATCGATCTTGCTGTCCCTGCATCTACCAATGTTAAAAAGATTGTCAAACAGCTCAAATCATATAGCAAGGATGATTGCCGTATTGTGGTTTTCTCGACCTATCAAAGTATTGATGTCGTAAAGGAGGCAATTGATGAATATGGCCGAGAGGTTGATCTGATTATCTGCGACGAAGCACATCGTACAACGGGTATCGTGATGAAGAACCGCGATGAAAGCAATTTCACCAAGGTTCGTGACAATGCCTATATCAAGGCAAAGAAACGTTTGTATATGACTGCCACGCCTAGGCTCTATCGTGAATCGGTAGTAGTCAAGGCCAAGCAGAATGAGGATGTGGATGTCCTTTGCTCGATGGACAATGTGGAACTGTATGGCGAAGAATTCTATCGCTTGTCATTCAGCGATGCTGTCAGCAAGGGGCTGTTGACCGATTACAAGGTTTTGGTTCTTACTGTTTCCGAAGAGGATATCCCTCAGGAAATACGCACACAGATAAAAGTCCGTTATACCCTCGCTCCCGAAAAGGAAAAGATCAAGGAACTGCAATTCGATGATGTCACCAAATTGATAGGCTGCATCAATGGCCTTTCGAAGCGAATCAAGGGCGACAAAGGTATGACCAAGCAACAGGATCCTGTCATGATGAAGAGGGCAGTTGCTTTCTGCCAAACCATCAACCCCACCAAGAGCAATCCTAACTTTTCTTCTACTCAAATTGCCAAATACTTCCATCAGGTCAGCGAAGATTACAAGGACTATATTCCCGAAGACGAAAGGGAAAATGTTGTCAACGTGCAGGCCAAACACATTGACGGCTCGATGGATGCCAATACTCGCAACAATCTGATTGCATGGCTCAAACAGGATGCCGAAGATCCTAACGAATGCCGAGTGCTCTGCAATGTGCGCTGTTTGTCAGAGGGTGTCGATGTTCCGGCTCTTGATGCTGTCCTATTCCTTTCTCCTCGCAATAGCGAAGTGGAGGTTGTCCAATCCGTAGGGCGTGTAATGCGATCTTTTGGACGTGGCACCGACCATGAGAAGAAATACGGCTATATCATAATTCCTGTCATTGTCCCAAATGATATTACCCCCGAAGAAGCCCTCAACGATAATGAACGTTTCAGGGTGGTATGGACCATCCTCAACGCCTTGCGTTCGCACGATGAGAATTTCAATGCCCATGTCAATCAAATCAATCTGAACAAGCAAAGACCTTCAAAGATTACAGTGGGCGGTGTGCCGAGTGGTTCTTATTCCATCGGGACAGTCGAAGATGACCCTATCGAGCTGTCAAATGAGCAGGTAGCTCGCCAATTGGAACTCCAATTCGGAGAACTTCAGGATGGCATCTATGCTCGCCTTGTCGAAAAAGTAGGTGACAAAATGTATTGGGAGAACTGGGCTAAATCCATTGGCGAAATAGCACAGAAATTCATTCAGCGCATCACAATGCTCATTCATGAGAATGCCAATGCCAAGCAATATTTTGACGATTTCTTAGGTGGTTTACACAAGAATATCAATGACAGCATAGATGAAGGCCAGGCTATCGAAATGCTTGCTCAGCACATGATTACCCGCCCTGTCTTTGATGCGCTTTTCAAGGAATACCAGTTTGTCAAGAACAATGCCATATCCCGCTCCATGCAGGATATGATAGAAGTGCTCGAAACCGAAGGTCTTGAAATGGAAACAGCCGTCCTCGATAAGTTCTATACTTCGGTAAGGAATAATGTCAGCAACATCGACAACCTCGAAGGCAAGCAGACCATTATTAAGAACCTATACGAGAAATTCTTTAAAGGAGCCTTCCCTTTGACAGTCGAGAAATTGGGTATAGTCTATACTCCTGTTGAATGTGTCGATTTCATCATCCATTCAGTCGAAGACATTCTCAAAATGGAATTCAATACCTCCCTTACGGAGGAGAATGTTCATATCCTCGATCCTTTCACTGGAACAGGCACATTCATTACTCGCCTGCTCCAAAGTGGCCTTATCCGCAAGGAGGATATGCTGCGCAAATATCTCGATGAAATCCATTGCAACGAGATAGTGCTGCTTGCCTATTACATCGCTGATGTCAATATCGAATCGGTTTATCATGACATCATGAAACCCGAAGAATATGTCAACTACGATGGTATCTGCCTTACCGATACATTCCAACTCAATGAGCATGGGGATAATGACATATTCTCACAGCTCTTTCCTGATAACTCCGAACGCCTGCAAAAGCAAAAGAAAGCTCCCGTTCGTGTCATCATGGGTAATCCTCCTTATTCTGTAGGGCAGAAATCTGCCAATGACAATGCTCAGAACCTTAAATATCCTGTACTGGATAAACGTATTGCCGAAACTTACGCTGCAAACACAAATGCGACCAACAAAAACTCCCTCTACGACTCCTATATCAAAGCCATCCGTTGGGCTTCCGACCGGATCCAAACACTCAAAGATGGTGGTGTGGTGGCATTCATCAGCAATGGTGCATGGATTGATGGTAATGCTCAGGATGGCATGCGTAAATGTTTGCAAGAGGAATTCACATCTATATATGTCTTGAACTTACGAGGTAATCAACGCACAAGTGGAGAACTTTCTCGCAAAGAAGGTGGCAAAATATTCGGTTCTGGTTCCCGCACTCCAATCACTATTACTTTCCTTGTGAAGAACCCTGCAAAGAAGCAAGATAAGGCTTCAATCTATTATCATGACATCGGAGAATACCTCACACGTGAGCAGAAGCTTAAACTGGTTCATGACTTCCGTTCAATCAGAAGTTTGCAATGGATGGAGATAGAACCAAACGAGAAAAATGACTGGATAAATTTGCGTGATGGACTTTTTGACTCCCTTATATTGTTGGGTGACAAAGATAATAAAGCCAACGAAAAGACATTCTTTGTGCCAAAGTATAGCAGAGGTCTTGCAACTGCAAGAGATGCTTGGTGTTACTGTTTTAATAAAGAGCAATTAATTAATCAAATTCAACATTCATTTGACTTTTACAATCAACAACGAGAACGATATGAGATAAAAAAAGCTTTAGATCCATCTTTATTACCTAAAGATGTTGTACTTATGTCAGATACAACATTGTCTTGGAATAGAGGCTTATTAAACTTATGTAAACAAGGTAAAAAGATAAGTTTCAAATATCATAGTATCGTCATTTCTACATATAGACCATACTGCAAACAGAATGGATATTTTGATGCTGACATGAATGATATGACATATCAACTTGATAAACTCTTTCCTTCTGTTGACACAGAAAACATTGTTATCTGTGTAAGCGGTGTCGGTGTTACTAAAAACTTTACTTGCATCATAACTGACAAAATCCCTGACTTGGAACTTATTGGGAAGTCACAATGCTTCCCCCTCTATTGGTACGAAGAGAATAAAAACAAGCAGCTTACCCTCTTCGATGAGGACCTGGCGACAGACGAGTATAAACGTCACGATGGCATAACAGATTGGATTCTTAAAGAAGTACGCAGACGTTTTGGAGGAGCGAGAAACATCACTAAGGAAATGATCTTCTATTATGTCTATGGAATATTGCATAGTCCTGATTATCGTGAGCGCTTCGCAGCAGATTTGAAGAAGTCATTGCCACGTATTCCGATAGTGGAACGTATAGAGGATTTCATGAACTTCTACAATGCAGGCAAGAAATTGGCTGAACTACATCTGAATTATGAGAGCATCCCAGCTTACCCCGATGTCGTAGTGAATGGTGATCGTGAGGTTGATTATGCCAACATATCCGAATCGGATTATCAATACTTCCGAGTTCCTGAAAAGCTCCGTTTCAGATCAAAGCAGGATAAATCGACCATCATATATAATGGCAATATAACAATTGAGAATATTCCAGCCAAGGCGTATGAATATATCGTCAATGGTAAATCTGCTATCGAGTGGATTGTTGAGCGTTATTGCGTATGCCAAGACAAGAACTCCCTTATCCGTAATGATGCCAACGATTGGGCACGTGAGCATCAGAAGCCGCGTTATATCCTCGACCTCCTCCTTTCAGTCATCAATGTCTCTGTGCAAACAGTTGACATCGTTAATGCTTTGCCGAAATTGAAATTTGAATAAGATGGTTTTATACTTTTTTCATTATGCATAATCTCCATTTTGGTGACTACTTTGATATTTTTGTCATTGTGTTTGGTCTCATAGGCTCATTTTACCTTTTCATTTCGTCATTATTCGACAAAGACGATAAGGAATGAAAATCCAAGTATCTTTAATTTATACAAGGCCCGTCCCATTTTCGGATGGGTCTTTTTGTTCCTATTTTGTAATTCGCAGTGCGCAAAACGAAACAAATTGAATTAAATTACAAACAATTATTATGAAAAAATGTCCGATTGCCAATGGCGCAAAGGTTGGACCTTATATTTGCGGCGCATTTTTGTTATACGTTTAAGATTGAATTTTATGCCTAACACAAAAAAATCAATTACCCGTCTGGTAGTCATCGACCGCTGTTTAAGTGGGAAATATAAGATGACCATGGATGAGATGTTACAAAAGGTCAACGATGAGCTGAGAGCGCAGCAAAGACCTATTGTCAAATACCCATCTACCATTCATCGAGACATCGAGTACATTGAACAACAATGGAAAACTGAGGTAATCATGAAGCCAAAGGGGAAGGAGTTTACATACGAATACAAAGACCCTTCGTTCTCTATCTTCAAATCATCCCTAACTCCTTCTGAACTCATAAAGTTGTACGAGATTATAGATCAGATCAAGGACTTTACCGGCCTTCCTCAGTTCGATTGGTTGGAAGAGGTGTGCAACAGGATTCAGTTTTCAACGTTAGACGAGTCGGAAAGGAAGCCGATTGTGAAGTTCGCGCGCAATCCCGCCATGGCGCAATATCGTAAATTCTTCAATCCACTCTTTGAAGTCATCCAGGACAAAAAGGCCATCGAACTGACCTATCAGCGTTTCGAAGCTGAAGCCTCGAGGACCTATGTGGTGCATCCCTACGAGCTGATGGAATATGAAGCGCGTTGGTACCTGGTCGCTTCGGTCGATCATCATCCCGAGTCTCTGACAACATTCTGCTTCGATCGCATCGTCGATTTCAAGGAAAGCAAAGTGCCCTTCCGTAAGAACACGAAATTCGACACCGACGAATATTTCAATCCTATGGTCGGATTGACACGCCCGGATGATGCCGAGCCTCAGGAGGTGTTGCTCTGGGTGGATAATAGTGAGTATCCTTATCTGAAAACAAAGCCCATCCACGAGAGCCAGAAGCTTGTGCGCGAAGAGAACGGGGGCAAGGTCATCAGCCTACATGCCATCGTCAACATTGAGCTAATGATGGCCCTTTTGTCCTATGGCAAATGGATAAAAGTCCTGGCTCCTCCAGAACTTCGTCAAAAGATGAAGGACAATGTAAAAGCAATGTCGAGTTATTACGAGGATTCAGATTCTTAATCTCTTTTTATCGTAATGTTGACATAAATACTGAAAAATTCAACAATATTTCTTCAAAAATTTGGATGATCTTGTAATTTTGATTATATTTGCACCCGAATATTGAAGAACAACAAAAAAATTGATAAGATAAGATAGTTATCAAATATACATAGCTACACTTCGTAGTGTTCCGGCTCCACCAATCTGCTACGCTAAAAACGCCAATATAACTTAGGTAAGAGAGTTGGTGTCTTGGACACTTCCTTGTAAGTCCTACAGGGAAGGCAGTCCATGGCATCTCTTATCGTGGTTAATTGGCGTTTCCTTGCGGAATGCAGTTGTCATGGCTGCCCGAACTGTTTTTCTTCAATATTCACAATTTCCTCCAAACATTTATGAACAACGTAATCGCTGAGAATGATGAACCAATCCATCATTCTGAGGGCAAGACGATTCTGCGTTCTTGTCCGAGTGTACTAACCTTTGCCCAGTCGGGCATTTCTTCTCCTCTTATTACCATTTCTCCTCCTGTTACCATTTCCCCACCTGATTTGCAATATATCGTGGAACAAGACATTTCGAGAAAACAACTAATCCTGAACATCAGCATCAATCTGATAGTTGAGGATTCGGTAGTCAATTTATATCATGATTAATTATTGAGTTCTATGATTATAAAATCAACCTTCAACAATTGCGTAATATTCAACAATGACTTTCATGCAAACAGTTCGCACGAGCAGGAAAAGAGGGATGAAGCCGAAGAGGCTGATGAAACTCAATCTGCAGAACTTGTGGAAGTGCAGCCAAGCGACGAACATACGTTTATGGATTGCATTGCAGAGAAGGAGACCGCCCCAATCCTAAGGCAGTGGCTCCATTTGATGATGGACCCAATTTCAAGTAAGAGGCCTAAGGAGAAACTGATTTTTCTTAGGGCAGTTTCAGAGGCTAAGGTATTCACTCAGAAACTTAGTTACAAAGCTTATGAGAGAGAATTCGGAAAGATTTCCTGTACAAGCTATTATGAATGGATGTATAGGGATCTTAAATATGAACGCGATGATATTGATGCTTTAGTTGAACAATTTCTGCAATATTTGAATCAATATTCAAAGTGAAAATCCGTAATATTCCGTAATAATCCGTAATAATCCGTACTCATTCAAATCCTCGTCAATATTTTTTGGCGGGGATTTTTTTTGTGCCTAAATTCGCACCAGCGATCGCAAAAATGTTAAACTTTAATACATTATTTAAAAATGAAAAAAGGTCAATTCAAAAAGGTGCTTTGGGCAATCATTGTTGTCACAGCCCTGGCAGAAACCGTATGCGGAAAGAAATCCGTGAAGCGCATCAGCAAACGTCTGAAAGTGCTGGACAAGATGGCTGAGGTAGAAGTGTGGCTTGAAGTCTATAACACTATTAGCTCTAAAGAGAATCTCAGCACGGGCAATAGTTCATTTGCTCATTCACCCATCGTGAAGAAAGAAAGCCGCATTATCCTTGAAAAGATTAAGAGCAAGGCCACTACCGACATCAACACTCTGGAAGAGCGCATGAAGACAATCATCGAGAGGAAATTGAAAGATATCCAACAATTGAATAAGTTACAGTAAAGCGATGTCCGAAACACTAACAGGAAGATTTCTCGAAGAACGCTCTGTGCAAACAATCCCTGTTGGATTTTTAGGCTTAGAGATAGATGAACAAATGCGCGAAATGCTGTTCTATTGTGAGGATTTAGAAAAGTGTATTTCACTCTATGTTGATCCGAATACGAGTATAAAGGAGTTTATCAATAAAAGAATATCAGTCGATGTATGGATGGCTGATGATCTCTATTGTGGTAAAGTCTTATTCTATCTTTTCGAGAAGGGCCATGATGAGCTTATGACTGAGGTCGAGCAAATGCTTAAACATACTGACAATCATACTCTTTTCTATCCTTCTAAATTTTCAAATAAGGCATATGAACTCCACCGCATCCTTACAAAACCTCCATCAGAGCCAATTCCTCTTAATCTGTTTATTGAAGGTTATCGAGAACCTGAATATGATAAACAATTCTATTGTGAAGAAATAAAATTGCTTGAACATTATAAAAAATATACAAAACATACCCGGTTATATGGTCACATCCTGCATCAATGGGCAATCTATCATTGTTTTTTTGTTTACGAGTCTGGACGATTGCATATCTCAACTATTGAAGGTATGTTCAAAGAAGCCCTGACTTGGAAAAATCAGGATAAAGGAATAAGTGACTTTTTTGATAAAGTTAGCAGTTTGCTATCTAACCATATTTGTTATGGAGAAAGATACTGAAACAATCTACGGACAGTTCACCCAGGCGGGTCCTGTCACCGAGGTGAAGCCGAGTGCAGACGAGGAGGCGCGAATGATGCGGCAGATGACCTTCCTCCCCGAAGGGCTGCGGAATCCTTCGCTGATCCTTGTGAACAGGAACGAGGCCACGGGCATCGTGCTCGACGTGCGGATGTGGGTCGAGGTGCGGAAGTCGGGCGACTTGCTGTTCGCCGAGAGCTTTGGGTATGAACTGAAAAAACAAAATTAAAACTATGACTATTCAAGAAATAGAAAAGACCGCGAAGATTTACGCGGACGGCTATTTGCAGTTTCCTGTAAGTGCTTTTCTCAAGTTCTTTTCAGTTTTTTATGACGAGGAAGCTATCCGTTCGGGTATCATTGAGAAAGAGAAGGTAATGCCTTTCTCCCTCATGCCGATGCTGATTTTTCAAGACAAGGATTATTATAATCTTCTAAGGCTTGGTGACACCTTTTGTTTTGAAAGAGCACTATACATAGTAAACGCACTTTATATGAACAAAATTATTGCCGATGGTGTAAGTCCCGACAAACTGACTGAATATCTCGTTTCGCGTTGGAATTACCCATGGGGTAAAAAAAGTGCAGAAATTGTAAGGTCGTTTATCTACACTAACAATCCTGACGAATTAATAAAAAATGAAATGTATATCTATTGGAAGGTTGCAAACTCCATCGTCTTGAAAAACATTTGTTATAGTGATCAAAAGAATGTCTTTCAATAACTCAACTTTCGCAAATACGAAAGTTGATGATTCTAAGGGATTCTAAGGGAATTTAAGGGATTTTAAGGGACGTATGTCTCTTGGGTCCAATTCCATTTTGGCAAAGGTAACGTCCCCAAATATCCCTTAATATCCCCAAAAATCCCTTAATATCCATCAAGTTGAGCAAATGCGAAACTTGAGTCAATAAAAATACAATAGACTATGACAACAGCATATAATCAACTAAAACTTGGCAAGCGCGGCGACATTCTGTTCAAGTTCGACGATCTGGTGTGCTTCTACGGCATGGTGCTCAATGCCTGGCGCAGCGAGTATCCCGAAGGAAAGATTGACTTCATGCGGTTCATGATGGACTGGACGAGACTTTCGGGATATGAGATTGAGTGCATCATGCAGGACATCTACAACTACATCGACATGAGTTTCACGGTGATGGACTCTACCGTGGTCGTCGTGAACTGGAAGGACCTCAATGAATGCCGCATCAAGCTGGCGCACCTGATGGCCGCCCTCTGCTACAGCGTGAATCAACGCAACTGCTTCGATCCCAGTTCGTTCGACAAGGCGTTCGACAAGGTGTTTGGCAAATAGCTATGAAACAGATTGTCATCGACCTGGACACGCGTTATGAAGTAAGGAGGATGTTCAAACTGAACCCATCGCAGATGACGCATGTGCTACGTTTTGAATACAACAGTATCATCGCACGCAAGGTCAGGTCCCACATTATGAATTTCAGAGAGTTCCACATTGTGGAGAAAAACAATTAACAATTTATCCAAAATATGAACAAGATGAGTTTAGAACCCGGTGTCCGTTATCGCGGCACAGGCTGGATCAATGAGTATGGTGAGTTTCAATTCCAACCTGAACAGAAGGGCAGCAAGCCCAGCAATCTGAAGATCGTGCATCAGGAGGGCGACTACGTGATCTACGAGAGTGCCCACCTGTGGCAGGTGAAAGTGAACTTCAAGAAGTCGAATGTCGATTTCGAGAACTTCATCCAAGTCTTCACAGCAGCTTGCTCCAAGCTGGTCAGCTATTTGCGGAAGAAATAATCATTATTCATCATCACGAATTTGAGAATTATAGAATTTTTCTTTTGCGCTACGGATTGAACAGATTAAACAGATTATCTGCTTGGTCAAACAAAAAATCCGATAAATCTGCTGAATCCGTAGAGAGGGAAGAGACAAGATTGAGTTAATTCTTCAATTCGATAATTCGTGACAAAAACCAAGAAAATCATGAAATTAGACTACTACAA
>JAEEGI010024137.1_pt1 | contig 11878 bp, 12 predicted proteins | sample 8958751 | NCBI WGS metagenome assembly JAEEGI01 (sample SAMN16246545, study PRJNA631951) | gut metagenome | biome: gut microbiome; feature: rumen; material: KS-attached | host: Bos | place: Iran: Karaj | collected 2018-10 | reverse complement strand
TGATCTCATCTTGCGATTTCTCGTAAGGACTTAGCACCGTTTGACAATCCCGCGATTGCAATGGTTGCTGCGGCTTCACTGGGCCAGTTCCCTCCACCGCTCGTGATGAGCTTTATTCAATTATCGTAACTATTATAACAGAATTTTTCAGCAATGCAACTGTTTCACATTAATTTCACAGCAAAGAATTTTTGCCGATTCCAAATCGTTGGATTTCGGGCAAAACAATTGCAAGTTCTTCAACGCTTTTTAATTAATGCTTCCTTTTTGCCATGACACGATCCAGCAGAATTGAAGCCACTTCATCTTTGGAAAGGATCTCCAGCGCTTCCACCGTTCCGTCCGGATACAAAAACTTGACGATGTTGGTATCCGTATTGAAGCCGGCGCCCTTCAGGGAAACATCGTTGGCGACGATCATGTCCAGGTTTTTCTTTTTCACTTTGTTAGCCGCGTTTTCCAGCAGGTTTTGCGTTTCTGCCGCAAATCCCACCAGGAACTGCTGTTTCTTCATGCCGCCCAGCGTTTTCAGAATGTCCGGGTTCTGGTCCATCACGATGGTCATGCCGTCTTCCGGATGGATCTTTTTGATTTTCTGGTCCGCTACGGAACGGGGTTTAAAATCAGCCACCGCGGCGGCTTTAATCACAATGTCCGTTTCCGGATACACGGCGAGACAGGCGTCCAGCATCTGCTTCGTCGTCTCCACACGCACCACCTTCGCATAGGGCGGCGGCGTCAGGGCGGAGGGCCCGGTAATCAGCGTCACGTCCGCGCCCCGCAGCAGGGCCTGCCTGGCAATGGAATACCCCATCTTCCCGCTGCTCCGGTTCCCGACAAAGCGTACCGGGTCGATGGGCTCACGCGTACCCGCTGCGGTGACCATCACTTTCAGTCCCCGCATATCGCCTTCCCGCTGCGCAAGGAAACGCTCCAGATACGCAATGATCTCCGGCACTTCCGGAAGCCTTCCGGCACCGGTTGTGCCACAGGCCAGTTCACCGGAAGCCGGTTCCATGATGGCAATGCCGCGGCCCGCCAGGACTTTCAGGTTTTCCCGGGTAGCCGCGTTTTCGTACATGCCCGTGTTCATGGCCGGACAGACGATTTTCGGGCAGGGAGCCGCAAGCAGGACTGTGCTCAGCAGATCATCCGCCAGCCCGCAGGCCATCTTGGCCAGGATGTTCGCTGTAGCCGGCGCCACCAGCAGCAGGTCCCCCCAGTTTGCCAGTGCAATATGCTCTACGTTAAATTCATCCCTGCCGTCCCACATGGAAACGGCGCACTTATGCCCGCTGATTTCCGCAAACAGCAGCGGGGAAATAAATTTCGCGGCATGTTCCGTCATGACAACACGGACCTCCGCCCCCTGCTTGCGAAGCTTGCTCACAAGATCTACCACTTTGTAAATGGCAATGCCGCCGGTTACTCCCAGTACGATCTTTTTCCCTTTCAGCATAATTATTTCTCCATTATTTCTTACGGGTATAGGTAATCTTTTTCTCCCCTACCTCTTTCAGCGCGATGCTGACTTCCTTTTCCGGAAGGGTCTGGCCGGGCTTTGTCAGTTCGCGGGCCCGTTTGGCAGCCAGAATCGCCAGCGTATACTTGCTGTCAACCATCTCCGCCAGCTTGTCAATGGAAGGATTTACCATGCTCATTTTTAATTGCCTCCTGTATATAAAAATCTAATTAAATATTAAGAATTCTGCTGCAGAATCTTATTAATCAGGTAACCGTTCCGTTTTGCCCGGTACCGTTCCGCTTCCAGCAGCGTCAATACGCGCCGCATTGCGTCTTCGGCTACGTCATTGACAATGATATAGTCGTATCCGCCGGAGCTTTTCAGTTCGCTCGCCGCCGCTTTCAGCCGCTTTTCTATCACTTCTTCCGTGTCTTTGTCCCGTTTGTAAAGCCGGGCCCGCAATTCCTCCATGGACGGCGGCATCACAAAAACAAATACGCCGTCGGGGAATACCTTCTTGATCTGAAGGGCGCCCTGAATATCTATTTCCAGCAAAACGTCCTTGCCTTCGTTCAGCAGGTTCATCACATAAGGTTTAGGCGTCCCGTAATAATTCCCGTAAACCTGGGCGTATTCCAGCAGTTCGCCGCGGAAGATCATATCCTTGACCTGGGCGACAGTCTTGAAAAAATACTCCCTGCCGTCTACTTCCCCTTCCCTTGGCTCCCTGGTCGTAACAGAAACCGAATAGGACAGTTCCGGCAGTTCCTTGCGCAGCAGACCGCAGATCGTTCCTTTTCCGGCGCCGCTGGGACCGGACACGACCAGCAATAATCCCTGGGGCTTATCCGATATATTCTTCATTGTGTCTCCATTCCTTCCATGTCCGGATTAAAACGGTTGGCAACCGTTTCCGGCTGGATAGCCGATAAAATTACATGACTGCTGTCTGTTATGATAACAGCGCGTGTCTTTCTTCCATATGTCGCGTCGATCAGCAGTCCTTTATCCCTTGCTTCGGAAATTATGCGTTTGACCGGCGCAGATTCCGGACTGATGACCGCAATGATACGGTTGGCGGAAACAATGTTGCCAAAACCGATATTGATCATTTTAATGCTCATAACCGCTCCTCTTCTTAAGGAACCGCTGTTTGATCCGTCTGCACGTTTGCCGCGCGCAAACACAAGCAGTCAGCGACTCCTTCATCATTCAATATTCTGGACCTGTTCCCTAATCTTTTCAATCTCCGCTTTTACATCCACCACGATTTTTGCCAGTTCAAAATCATTGGCCTTGGAAGCAATGGTATTGGCTTCCCGGTTTAATTCCTGGATCAGGAAATCCAGCTTGCGCCCAACCGGTTGTGCAGCATCCATAATCAGGCGGAACTGGCGGATATGGCTCTTCAGCCGGACGATTTCTTCCGTTATGGCAACCCGGTCCGCAAAAATCGCAACTTCCTGCAGCACACGGTCCGGATCCGCCGTGATTTTTTTGTCAGCCAGCAACGCGTCCAGCCGTTCGTTCAGCCTGGCCTGATACTCCGCCACAACCTGCGGGGAGCGTTTTTCGATTTCCAGTACATTGTGTTCAATCAGATCAAGGCGCTTATGGAAGTCTGCTTCGATATTTTTGCCTTCCGCTTCACGCATGGCTACCAGGGCCTCCACGGCCTGGTCCACAGCCTGTCTGATCTTCGGCCAGTAAGCATCACAGTCGAACAGCCCTTCTTTGGTCGTAATTACCTCCGGACAGCGCGCCAGATATAAAACTTCCGCCTGTTCGCTGATGGAAGGCGACGGAATGCCGATCGCGTCCCCCACTTCCCGCAGGGCATTATGATAAGCCGCCGCCAGCGCTTTGTCAACAGTTACGTTCACCGCGTCCTGATTTGTGTATCTGGCGGTTACAAACACGTCAATACGTCCTCTGGACACAGAAGCCAGGATTGTCTTACGGATCTTGTCTTCCAGGGGGTTCAGGAAATGCGGCAGACGGATCGCCGTTTCATTATAGCGGTGGTTGACAGTTTTTATCTCTATTGTAACCGAAAAATTTTCTTCTTCATAACATCCCCGGCCGAAACCGGTCATGCTTTTAACCATTATATGGACCTCCCATCTTAACGGATCGCTGCCGGATTCACGTCAAAGCGGCGTTCCCCGCAATACTTATCAGAGATTAAAACCGTATAGGGCTGCGCCGGGTTGAACTGGGAGCTGTCAAAATAAAACTGCATTTCAAGAACCGTGACCTTCTCAGTCTTCGCGGTATTCTCCTCTTTCTTTTCGTTCCTTGTCAGCTGTTTCCCGTCATCCGCCTGGCCAGCTTTTTTCCCCTCGTCCTTTTTGTCAATTTTACTGATCATCTCATGGTGCAAATAATTGGATGCATAGGGCGCCAAGTTTGTCTTTTCCTGAACCAGCCTAACCGTATATTCGCCTTCCTGCAAAACAACCGGGGTATTCAGCCTGGCCCCGATCAGCGTAATGCCATCATATTCCTGAATTGCCTTTCGAATATCCGCCGGTTCCGGCACACGGGATTCTTCCACCTTGTCCCGGGCATGGATCGCAGCCAGCAGATACGGCGTATAAACAAAAATGCTCTCCTTTTGCCGGTAGGGATTCTTCAAAGCCTTTTCCGGTATCAGCCAGGGATCCACCAGCTGGTACAGTGTTTTCTTTTCCTGTTTATTGGCGATCCCGTACTGGATCGCTTTCATCATGTTCTCATCTGTCATGGGGGTCAGCGCGAAACACTGTGACAGGAAGCTGCAAAATAATAGTGTAAGGAAAACTTTTTTCATCCTGGTTCCTCCGAAAGATATTTTGAGCAAAGTATGATATACTTGAAACTGAATACAGAAACTGTACCGATATTATAAACCATTGTGAAAATGAACGCAACCAAACAGCCAAATAAAATAAAGAAAAAGGAAGATAAACCATGAATTTGGAAGGTATTGCCTTATATGCGCTGACAGATTATCTGAAACAGGAAATTACCGGCAGCCGGATTTACAAAGTCGGCATGCCGTCAGCGCATATTGTTTATTTTTCGCTGAAACGGGAACACGATACAATTCATCTCATTATGGACGTCAACGGCGGTTCCCCTTCTGTCCGGCTTGCTGCTGCCGCACCCGGTAATCCGCAGGAGCCGCCGGCATTCTGCATGCTGCTGCGCAAGCATCTGGAAGAAGGAAAAATCACGCAGGTCCGTCAATACGGCCTGGATCGGGTCATCGAACTGGAAATCAGCCTGTTAGGGAGGACCGGCCGGATCATTACCAAACAGATCATTATTGAACTCACCGGCAAAAACGCCAACCTGGTCTTTGCGGAAGATGGGAAAATCCTGGACAGCCTGAAGCATGTCAGTCCCCTCATGAATTCCGTCCGCGTCATCCAGCCCGGGTATGCTTATAATCCTCCGCCCCCGCAGTCAGGGCTGAATATCCTGACCGCATCCCCGGAAGAAATTGTGGAAGCCGTTCCCGATGAAGTGACCGTTTCCTTATGGAAGCAGCTGGTAAAAGCGACCACCGGTATTGGCAAAGCTTCGGCTTTACAACTGTTATCCGCCGCCAAAATCCCGTTAAACGCCACCTACCTTACTCCGATGGACCGGAAACATCTGGTTTCTGCGATAACGGATGTGCAGGCAGACATGACGGCAAGCACCGCGTATCCGGCCACGGCCCTCATTCCCGAAAGCAACCAGTGCCAGACCGTCTTCCCGTTTCCCGTTACATATGTCCCGGAAGGCTTCCGTACGGAAACGTTTCCCAACATAAACGACGCATTGTGCCATGCGGCCCGGTTGCAGCCGGTGCAGTTACCTGAACAGGATCTGTTGCGGAAAACCGTGCTTTCGGAGTTACGCAAAACAGAGAAAAAAATAAACGCCCTGGAACAGGATCTGTCCCTGTCCAACGACGCAGATACGTTCCGTATCATTGCCGACAGCCTGATGGCCGCGTTATATCAGATTCAGAAAGGAGCCACGTCCTGCTCTGTCCCCAATATTTACGACGGCGCCTTACTGCAGGTAACCCTGTCCCCGGTACTGACACCGGCGGAAAACGCGCAGAAATATTATAAGAAATACAACAAACTAAAACGTGCGCAGGATGAGATTGCCCTCCACCTGGCGGAAGCGACGGATATGCGTAACTGGCTGGAAAGCGTAGAAGAAAGCCTGCGCCTTGCAACCACCCGGCAGGAAACAGAAGAAATCAAAGAAGAACTGCAAACCGCGGGGATTTTGCCTGTTCCTAAACGGAAGTCCCATGCGTCCGGCAAATCCAGTCCCTTACAAATTGTTTATTCTGAATCGACCAGAATCTACATCGGCAAAAACAATCGGCAGAATGAAGAAGTGACTTTCAAAACCGCCACAGGAAATGATCTCTGGCTGCACGTTCAGAAAATCCCCGGCAGCCACGTGGTCATCAAAACAACGCTTCCAAAACCGGAGCCGGAAGCAGTGGATGCGGCTGTCCAGCTCGCCGTTCACTTCAGTAAAGCCCGCGGCGGCAGTCAGGTTCCCGTAGACTGCGTTCCCCGTCGCTTTGTGAAAAAACCGCCCGGCGCCAAACCCGGTTTTGTTATTTTTACAAATCAGAAAACTTTTTATACCACACCTGATGAAGCGTTTATTAAAAACCTATTACAAAAAAATAATATTAAATGAATTCAGCAAAATGAAAATACCGCAGCATTCAGAAATAAAATTCCGGATACTGCGGTATTATTAATTTAAAAGAACACAAATCAATGTCTGGCTACGATCAGCCGGCTCAGTTTTCCGTCCGTTAACTGCATGAACTGGTTATATTCATGTTTGTGGTCCGGGGTGGGATCAAACCGCATGATGATAAACTTCGGGTCAGTGTGGTCGTCCAATGAAGCAAGCTTTCCCCTGTAACAATCCAGCACTTCCGCTTTCGTCATGCCAACCTGTATGCCGCTTCCCGTCTTGTATCCGGCCCCGGTCATGTAGTACGCGTCCGGTCCGTACGACGGCGGCAAAGGTTTCCCGTAGGTTTCACCATGATCCCTGATTTCATTGAAAACAAGCCCGGAATACTTAAACTCTGTTAAGACAGCCGTCTGCTTCTTCTCAATCGGCTCACCCAGAATCTCTTCGATTTCTTTCCAGCGGCAGCCTATGCCCACGCCCATCACAGAGTCGCCTTTGATCTTCGGGGCAATCGCAGCTTTCAGCCATTCCACATGATCCTGCTTCAGCGTCTTCCGGATTTCTTCTGCGTCCGCCTTAAATTTGGCGTCCGCCTTCCCATACTTTTCGCCTAACGCCTTCAGCTTGCTGTCGATTTGTTCCAAAGCTGCTTTATGCCTGGGCGCCGCCTCATCGATCGCCGCGTCCAGCGCCTCCCCTTCCAGGTTCGCCGGAACTTTGATCAGCTGGACCTGCTTCAATTCATCAAGGATCTGTGCCTTCTCTTTATTATATTTTTCTTCTTCCCCACAGCCCGCAACAAGTAGCGCCGCCATTGACAAAATTACTGCAAACAGCAACAGCCTGCAGCGGAATCCTTTCAAACGTTTCATAGGTGTTCTACACTTCTTCGCCTGAAGGAGCTTCCTTATGAGGCATCAGGTTCACCCATTTTACAAATTCATCCTGATCCAGCTGGACCACAAACCGCAGCCCGTTTTCCAATTGGGCAGCCACCACATGCCATGTCTTGTTGTCACCGCCAAGGATGGCACCCGCCAAAGCGCCCAACGGACCAAAAATGGCAAGGCCTACAATCCCCCAGCCAAGGCTGAACTTCTTTTCGTTTTCCTGGGTTACTTCCTCATAATATGAAATATTATCTTTAATGCCGATTTTCTCTGAAGAAAAAATACCGGTAGATACATTTAAGACAAAGTCATTGGTCAGTAAACCCGGGGTAATCAGTTCTGCCCTGATCTCTTCCTGCTGATTGTCTGTTCCGCCTAGAAATTTTGCCATGTTAAGTTATCCTCCTTTACTGCCTCGTCTTTATCTTATCCGGTCCTGGTAAGATTTTTAGTAAACCCTCACATTGCACGGTTATTATATCATTATCAGACGATTCATATCTTGACTTTTATGTGAAAAGATGTTTGCAGGCCGGATGTTAAACGCTGACATCTTCGTTATGGGTGAGACGGAAGAATATCAGCAGGGATACGATGGAAGTCAGTGTCAGGATCGTAGAATACGCAGCGGCATTACCGAAGTTACTGCGGATAACTTCCGCGTAAATCGCAACCGTCAGAGTGCTGGTACTGCTGGTATACAAAATGATGCTGGAACTTAATTCACTGATCAGGGTGATCCAGCTCATGATTGCGCCGGCCAGTACGCCCGGGAGCATCATGGGTACCATAATTTTACGGAAGGATTTAAACTCACTGGCGCCCAGACTGATCGCCGCTTCTTCCACGCTGGGCGAAATCTGGGAAATGATCGCCGTGCTGGACCGTATCGTATAAGGCATACGCCGGATCGTCAGGGAAATGATGATAATGAGAGCCGTGCCGGACAAAACCAGGATCCCTGAATTAAAGCCCGACAGCAGCGCGATACCTAACACAGAACCCGGAATGATATACGGGAACATGGTCAATGTATCCAGAATGTTTGTCAGCAGGGACGGTTTCCGCGCGGTAAGGTACGAGATCAGGATACCCAGAACCACTACGATACCAATAGCGCATAAACCAAAGGCATAGGTATTGAAAATCGAAATATTATCCTTTGAGAACAGTGTATTCTCGTAATTCATCAAAGAGAAATTCCCGGTATACACCGCGCCTCCCACCGTTTCCAGGAAAGAGGTAAAGATAACGGTCAGCTGGGGAAGCATGGCGATAAACGCCACGCCGAAGACAAACAGATACGCGAAGAACTTCTGGCTGCCTTTCGCCTGTACCGGCTGCATGGGCTTTAATGCCGTCATCGCGTAGGAATAGCGTTTTGCTACCATGCGCTGCAGGAAGAACAGGAACAGGGTGATCACAACTACGATTACGCACAGGGCCGCCGCAAAATGGTCGTCCGTGCTGACTTCGCCCATGAACTGCGTGTAAATCAATACCGGGAACGTCTTAAAGCCTTCGCCGATCAGCATGGGCGTGCCGAAGTCCGAGAAAACCCGCATGAACACCAGTAAGGAACCTGCCAGCAGGGAAGGCATAACCAGAGGAAGAATGATCTGCGTCACCCGCTGGAACGCGTTGCAGCCCAGGCTTTCCGCCGCTTCATTCAGAGAACTGTCAAGATTCTTTAACGCGCCGGAAACATACATGTAAATCAGAGGGAATGACTGCAGCGAAAATACAAGGACGATGCCCGCAAACCCGTAAATGCCCCCGAACTGGATGCCAAACAGCTTGTTGATCAGCTGCGTAATAAAACCGTTGCGGCCCAGCAGCTGGATCCATGCATAGGCACCGATAAAAGGAGGCGACAGGTACGAGATTACGATTAAAATATTGACATATTTGCTGTACGGGATTTTAAAGCTGCGCAAAACATAAGCCATGGGCAGGCCGATAATGGCTGCCAGCAGTGTAGCGCAAATGGTTACCTTGAAGCTGTTGACCAGCGTGCTCCAATAGAACTTGCGTCCGAAAAACTTTGTAAAGTAATCAAAGGTCAGCGCATGAGTCTCGGGATCAACCACACTCTGATACATGATCAGAAACAGCGGGTACACTACAAACAAAAGGAAAAAGCACAGTATTACCAACGTAAATCCGGTCCAGATGTTTGGCTTCTTCATGCGTCCTCACCACCAATTCGCCTGCCGTTTATATCTTCTGTCTGAATAATCAGCGACTGCATCCCGTCCTCTGTAAACACATTGATACGTTCTGTTTCCACGCGCAGTTTAACAGCCGTGTTATTGGGAATAATCCGCCCCACGTCCGAAGGCGTGATTACTTCCACCTCCTGGCCGTCGAACATGGTCAGGAAATAGTGTGTCGATATCCCCAGAAATACACTGTAATTCACAACTGCGTCAAGGCCTTCCCCGTCCATATGCACGGTAAACTCTTCCGGGCGGACAGCAACAGTTACGGGGATGTCTGCCGCCCCACAGGTTTCCGCATATTTTTCAACAGCGGCAGCGTCCAGCGTCTGCATGGGAACCTGATATTTCCCAAAGGACAGGATATGCTGCGCACCGTTTTTCCTGACAACAGCCTTAAAAATATTCGACAGGCCGATAAACGTTGATACGAATCGGTTGGCAGGCCGCTGATAGATGTACTGGGGAGATCCTACCTGCTGGATGACGCCGTCATTCATAACGGCAATACGGTCGGAAACCGCCAGGGCTTCCTCCTGGTCATGGGTAACATATACGGTTGTAATCCCCACCTGCTGCTGGATGTTTTTAATGGCATTACGCATTTCAACGCGTAATTTTGCGTCCAGGTTGGATAACGGCTCATCCATAAGCAGCACCTGGGGATGGATTACGATAGCCCTGGCCAGAGCCACGCGCTGCTGCTGACCGCCGGACAGCTGGGTGGGCATACGGTCTTTTAAGTGCCCAATCTTGACTACATCCAGAATTTCAACAACCGATTTTTCTATTTCCGCCGCAGGCACCTGACGCTGCTTTAAGCCGAAAGCCACGTTGTCAAAAACGGACATGTGGGGAAAGATTGCGTAATTCTGGAACACCATGCCCATGTTGCGCTTATTGACCGGAATGTTGTTAATTACCTTATTATCGACCTTTATCGTCCCGCCTTCAATGGAGTTAAAGCCGATGATCATGCGCAACAACGTGGTCTTCCCACAACCAGACGGACCTAATAACGTAAAGAATTCCCCCGGATGGATTTTCAGGGACAGACCGTTGATTACAATTGTATCTTCATATTTTTTTATCACATTATCAATATCGATAGAAACGCTCATCAGAATTCTCCTTTGTATAACAAAATGGCGCCAATTTGTTTATTGGCGCCATTCATAGCTTCAGCACAAATTGATTACGGAATGACCCCGCAGTTCCTTATGCCGTTTTACAGTTACATGGATTTTTCCAGATGTTTGGTGAATTCTTTGGTGAATTTTTCTTTGTTTTCGGATACCCATTTTTCGTTGAATTTCGGAGCAATTTTGATTTTGCTGGCAGGAGTCATGTAGTCAGCCAGTTTGGCGTTCTTGCGCAGCGGGCGGACCGTCAGTGTGGTACCAACCAGGTTCTGGATCTTTTCGCTCAGCATATAATCAACAAACTTCTTCGCATTTTCGGGATGCTTGCAGTTTTTGATAATCTGTACAGACTGGGGAGCGTACAAAGCGCCTTCTTTCGGGAATACAACTTCTACAGGGGCGCCGCTCTTAACCAGTGTCGCAGCCGGATCTTCCCAGGTCAGGCCTACAATATATTCGCCGCCTGCAACGCCTTTATAGACCTGGCTGGAGCTGTTCATCATCTTGCCGTTCAGCTGTTTCAGGAATTTATCGACATAATCCCAGGCTTCTTTGCTGAAAGGATCTCCATTGCCCATATCATACAGCATAACGACCAGGGACTGGAAAGCGGACGAAGAGTTTACCGGATCGCCAAAGGCAATTTTGTCTTTCAGGGCCGGATTCAGCAGATCGCCAAAGCCTTCAATCTTCATATCGCCTTTCATCTTCTTGTTTACAACCATGACTGTCGGATCGGAAAATGCCGGTGTGAAGAATTTCGTACTGTTTCGGAACTCATCCATCATGTTCGGATCTTCTTTGGAAACATATTCCATAAACAGATCTTTTTTGGAAGCCAGCATTGCTTCACTGCCGGCCCATAAAACGTCGCCCAGCGGATTCGCTTTTTCGGAGGCAACACGTTTTACCACTTCGCCGGTGCCCGCTACCACAACATTAACTTTAATGCCGGTATCTTTTTCAAAGTTTTTGATAACCGCATTATTCAGGCTTTCGGAACGGGCGGTATATACAGTCAGTTCTTTTGCCGCGTTATCTGTTTTCGGACCTTCAGCTTTTTTGTCTCCGCCGCCGCAGCCGCTGAACAACATGGACAGGGACAATAATGCTGTTGCTAAAAATGCTACTGATTTTTTCATTCTCTCTTCCTCCCATTTTTAACAAACAATAAAACTTGCACTTATTACGAACCGCAAGTCCTTTATAGTTTGATTATAACACTTCAACGCCAATATCTCAAATACCTAAATAAAAAAACAGCCCGTACTTATATAAAAGTACAGGCTGCCGTCCAATATTGTTCTATTCTCTGAATTCACATTTTAAATGTTGGCGTTCCGGCATCAGCTTATACTTAACCCGCGGATAGCCGACCATCATACATCCTACCAGTTTCTGTTTCGACGGAATTCCCACCAGATCCAGCAGCGGTTTGTATCCGGCAATACC
>JAEEGI010024133.1_pt1 | contig 11879 bp, 9 predicted proteins | sample 8958751 | NCBI WGS metagenome assembly JAEEGI01 (sample SAMN16246545, study PRJNA631951) | gut metagenome | biome: gut microbiome; feature: rumen; material: KS-attached | host: Bos | place: Iran: Karaj | collected 2018-10 | reverse complement strand
CGCGACGGACACGCCTTCGAAGATTGCGGCCATGACGGAAAAAGTCAACGCCTTCCACACCCGTTTCCCGGACTATCCGCTGCCGGCCTCGATCTGCGTATATCCCAATTTTGCCCGGACAGTGGCTTCCGTGCGGGCCGACGCCGGCGTGCACGTGACGGTGGTGGGCGGTTGTTTCCCCGCCTCCCAGAGTACGCTCCCCGTGAAGATTGCCGAGTGCGAAGCGGCCGTCCGCGACGGTGCGGACGAGGTCGACATCGTTCTGGCGCTCAATGCCTTCCTGGAGAAGGATTACGCCGCCGCCAGCCGCGAGATTACCGAAATCGGCGCGGCCATCCGCCGCCTGAATCCCGCTGTGGTGCTGAAAGTGATCCTCGAAACCGGCGCCCTCGCGGAAGAAAAGCTGATCGAAGAGGCTTCGTTCCTGGCAATGGAAGCGGGCGCCGACTTCATCAAGACTTCCACCGGCAAAATGCAGCCTGCCGCGACGCCCGAGGCCGCGCGCATCATGTGCCGCTGCATCCGCACCTATCACGAGCGGACCGGCCGGATGGTGGGCTTCAAGCCCGCCGGCGGCATCTCCACGCCCGAAGACGCCGTGACCTACTGGAACATCGTCGCGGAAACCCTCGGCGAGGCCTGGCTCGACAAACGCTATTTCCGTTTCGGCGCCAGCCGGATGGCCAACAACCTGCTTTCCGCCCTGGAAGGCGAAACCGTGAAATATTATTGAGATGGGAAGCCTGCTGATCAAAGACGTCCGGCTCGATGACCGGATTACCGACATCCTGATCGCCGACGGCCGCTTCAAGAGCCTCGAAGCGCCGGCCGGCACCGTCGCCGACAAGGTGATCGATGCCAGCGGCATGGCCATCCTGCCCCCGTTCTACAATACCCATACCCACGCGGCCATGACCCTGCTCCGCGGCTATGCGGACGACATGCCGCTCCACAAGTGGCTCCAGGAATACATCTGGCCCTTTGAGGACAAACTAACGCCGCAGGACATCCGCGAAGGCTCCCGCCTGGCCGTCCGGGAAATGATCAAAACCGGCACGGTGTTCTTCTCCGATATGTATTTCGACATCGAGGAGACGGTCGACGTGGTGCGGGAATCCGGCATGCGCGCCGCCATCGGCGTGACTTTCGTGGAATCGCACAGCAAGTCGCAGCAGGCCGAGAAACTCGAACTGCTCAAGCACTGGACCGACCCGACCGGCGGCCGGATCACCCTGACGGTGGCCCCCCACGCCGTTTACACGGTCGGCCCCGACCTGCTGGTCCGCTGCGCCGACACCGCCCGTTCCCTCGGGCTGAAACTCCATATCCATTTGTGCGAAACCCGCAAGGAAGTGGACGACTGCCTGGCGGAGCGCGGCATGACGCCGGTCCGTTACCTCGACAGCCTGGGCTTCCTGGGGCCGGACGTGATCGCCGCCCACGTCGTCCACGTGGATCCGGAAGAAGCCGCCATCCTGGCGGAGCGGGGCGTCACCATCTCGCACTGCCCGTGCTCGAACCTGAAACTGGCCTCGGGCTTCTTCCCGTATAAACTCCTCAAGGAGGCCGGCTGCCGCATTACGCTGGGCACCGACGGCGCCTCGTCCAACAACAACCTCGATATGCGGGAAGAGATGAAATTCGCCGCGCTGGTGTCCAAGGCCTGCAGCGGCAATCCCGAAGTGATGCCGGCGGCCGAAGCCATGGACATGGCCTGCCGCCAGGGTGCGGAGGCGTTCGGCATCAACGCCGGCGTCATTGCCGAAGGCAAACTGGCCGATGCCATCCTGGTGGATCTGAGCGACGTCCGGATGCAGCCCTGCCACCACCTGCTGTCCAACTGGGTCTATGCGGCCGGCAGCAGCTGCATCGACACCGTGATCTGCGACGGCAACATCCTGATGGAACACCACGAACTATGACGAAGCCGAAGACCAAGGATACCAACGAATACGGACTGGATCTCAAGGGGCAGATGATCCTGGAGGAGTATCGTGAACTCCTCCCGGTCTTTTCCCGCCTGAAAACCCTCGTCCTGGAAAAACTGGGCGAATGCCTGCAGCGCGCCGGCCTGATCGTCTCATCGCTCGACGCGCGCGTCAAGCAGGAAGCCAGCCTGGCCGGCAAACTCGAACTCAAGGGGCAGAAATACAAGTCGATCGACGATATCACCGACATCGTGGGCGCCCGCGTCGTCACGTTCTACAGCGACGAGGTCGATAAAATCGCCGCCTTGGTGGACAGCACCTTCGATGTGGACTGGAACAATTCGGTGGACAAGCGCAAGCTGCTGGGTAAGGACACGTTCGGCTATATGTCGCTGCATTACATCTGCCGGATTCCCGAATCGTTGTACCAGGATCCCGAGTGCCCCGAACTGAACCGCTTCTACTTCGAGGTCCAGATGCGGACGGCCCTCCAGCACGTGTGGGCCAATATGAACCACGACACCGGCTACAAGAGCGGTTTCGAGGTTCCGAAAGAATACATCCGTAGCCTGACGCGCCTGGCGGGGCTGCTGGAACTGGCGGACGACGAATTCAGCCGCATCCGCAAGGACCTGACCGACTACCGCCGCAAGATGGAACAGCTGGTCAAGAACGGCAGTTTCGACGAAGTGTCGCTCAACGCCGACACGCTGCGCAGTTACCTGGCCCTCGATCCCTTCGCGCCCCTCAATGCGAAGATCGCGGCCATCAACCAGGCCGAGGTGCAGATGCTCAGCGGCATGCCGTACCTCGAGCCGATGCGGCGGATGGGGCTCCAGACGCTGGGCGACGTGGAACGGATGCGCAAGACCTGTTCGGAGCGCGCCTATCAGCTGGCCCTGCACCAGATCAGCGGCACGGACCTCGACATCATCGCCTCCACGCTCGGCCTCCAGAACGTCTGCCTGGTGTTCGCGGCCGACCGGGGCGGGGAGAAGGGCATCGAATTCTTCCTGAACTGCCTCAACGGCCCTTCGCGCTACAACGCCGCCACGGCGGAAAAACTCTTTGAACAACTCTCCAAAATCCACGATATGTAGCCATGGCAAACGGATTCATCGACAGTACGCTGCTTGACAAGGCCATCGAGTTTGCGGTCCGGGCGCACCACAATACGGAGCGACGCGGGAAAGGATTTCCCTACATCGTCCATCCGATGGAGGCCATGGCCATCGTCGCCACGCTTTCTTCCGACCAGGAACTGCTGGCCGCCGCCGCCCTCCACGACGTGGTGGAGGACACGGATTTCACGATCGACGACATCCGCCGGGAATTCGGCGAAAAGGTGGCGCGGCTGGTTGAACTGGAAAGCGACAAGTTCGTGCACGGCCTCAGCGAAAGCGACAGCTGGCGCGTCCGCAAGCAGGCCGCCATCGACCGCCTCGCGGCGGCGCCGCTGGAAGCGAAGATGGTCGCGCTGGGCGACAAGCTCTCGAATATGCGCGCCATCGCCCGCGACTACGACGAACTGGGCGACAAACTGTGGGACCGGTTCCACGCCCCCGGCGGCCGCGCAGACCACGAATGGCATTACCGCGGCCTGGCGCAGTCGCTCAACGAGCTGGCCGGCACGCCTGCCTTCACGGAGTTCGTCCAACTGATCGAACACGTCTTTGGCAAACCCAAGCCCGAATGGATCGACATCCAGGACTATGAAGAGAGCGGCGACGGCTACACGGCCATCAGCTACAACCATAAGGACGGCAAGCGGATGATGAAGCTCTATGCCGAGTATATGCCGATGTCGGAGCCCGAGCGGGAACTGCAGATGAGCTGGGCCATCATGGACCTCGGCATCCGCATCCCCCGTGCGTACCGGCTTGTCACTGACGGTAAGCGCGTCGGCGTCGAATTCGAGCGCATCGTCAACAAACGCTCCTTTGCCCGGGCCATTTCCCAGGAGCCCGAGCGCCTGGAAGAATATATGGCGGAATTCGCCCGCCAGTGCCGCAAACTCCACGAAACGCCCTGCAATACGGACGTGTTCACCTCGGTGAAAGACCATTTCGACGCGGATATCGACGCTTCGAAAGACTTCGATCCGGCGCAGAAGGAGCGCCTGCACGCCTGCGTCCGGGCGATGCCCGACGCGACCACCTGCATCCACGGCGACATGCACATCGGCAATCTCATCATGGCCGATGGCACGTATTATTGGATCGATCTGGCCGATTTCCGCTATGGACATCCGGATTTCGACATGGCGATGTTCTATTTCGTGAGCGTCTGCAACCCCGGCGACGATCTCTCCCAGAAACTTTTCCACTTGTCGCACGCGCAGATGCTGCAGGTCTGGGAAGCGTTCGTCCGCAACTATTTCGGCCCGGAGGCCGACCTGCAGGCCGTCAACCGGCGGATGGATCCCTACGCCGCCCTGTATATGATTCATTTCGCCAACCGGGAGTCGATGCTCCCGCCTTGGCGCGCCCATATTGAAAACACGCTCCTCCGATAAGATGCATTACATTTTTGTCATCAACGGGCGGGAAGACAAGGCCTTCATCACCGCGGAAGTGGAACGGCAGATCGCCGAGGTCCCCGGGCTGGACTATGAGATCTACCATACCACGGGCGTCGGTGACGGGACGCGGTTCGTGCGGATCTACTGCGACCTGCATCCCCGTGTCGAGTGCTGTTTCATCGCCTGTGGCGGCAGCGGAACCCTCAATGAAGTCGCATCCGGCCTGGTGGGTTTCTCCCGGAAATACCTGGGCGTCCTCTCGTACGGTCTGACCAACGATTTCATCAAGTGCTATCCCGACCGGGACTTTAAGTCGCTACGGAAACTGCTCGTCGGCGAACGGCGGCCGGTCGACATCATCCGGGTCAACGACAGTTATGCCATCAATGTCATCAACATCGGCTTCGAGGCGGTGGTGGCTTCCCGGGTGTACGAGTTGGAGTCTGCCGGCAAGACGGAGCATTCGGTCAACCGGGGAATCCTGTATGCCATTTTCCACGGCTGGCGCAACAAGATCCGGGTGTACGCCGACGATGAGCGGATGAATTTCCGCCGGCTGTTCCTTTGTACGCTCTCGAACGGACGCTGGGTGGCCGGCCGCTACTGCTGCGCGCCGGATGCGGATCCGGAGGACGGCCTGATCGAGTTCAGCCTGATCCGCCGGATCGGCCTGATCACGTTCCTGCGCCTGCTTCCGCTCTATCGCCGGGGCGAGCAGTTTACGCACAATCCGGGCAAACGCAAATTCATCCGCCGCCGCGTCCGCAAGGTGCTGCTTCAATCCCGCAACCTGGTTGACATCTGCCTGGACGGGGAGATCCTCTCCGGCCATACGTTCGACATCGAGGTCCTGCCTCAATCCATCCAACTGATCCTTCCTTCCCTTGTGTCTATGAAAAAAAGATTTGAACCCATCATCGACAAATGCGGCGAAATCATCGATTACCTGATGTCTTCGCCCGATATCCCGCAGGACGAGGCCCTGCAGTTCAAGATCCGCCTTTCCATCGAGGAGGCGGTGGAAAACGTGGTCCGCTATGCCTATGACGGCGGCCTGGGTTGGATCGAAGTCGGCACGGAACTCGATGCCGAGGGCGTGATGCTGACCATCCTGCTCAAAGATGCGGGTGTCCCGTTCAATCCGCTCGACAAGCCCGATCCCGACATCACCCTGCCGGCTGCCGACCGGGAGATCGGCGGTCTGGGCATCTTCCTCTGCAAGAAACTGATGGACCACATCGAGTACAGGTACGAGGACGGCTGCAACATCCTGACCATGTCCAAACGCGTCGCCTGACCGCCATGCCGCTCAAAAGGAAATCGATCGCCCGCCGGCTCGGCCGCTATGTCCTTCTGCTTTCAGCGGGCATCCTGGTGTCCGTCTCCGTGCTGCTCGGCTTCGTCTCCCACCGGCTCATCGAGCGGGTGTCGATGGAAGTGGCCGGGAAGGAGGTCGACCTGGTCATCAGCGACATCGAGAAGATGATCTCCGAAGTGGAGCGGGCCGTCGACAACGTGGACTGGTTCGTCCAGCGCAACAGCCACCGGCAGCGCTTCATGTACGAGGCCACCCGCGAGCTGGTCCTCTCCAATCCGAGCATCATCGGCAGTGCAGTTGCCTTTGAGCCCTACTATTTCAAGGGTACCCACTGGTTCGCGCCCTATACGTACATCGACAAGGAAACGGAAGAGATACGGACGATCCAGATGGGCAATTCCGATTACGACTATCCGGCCCTCGACTGGTACCGGGTCCCCCGGCTTTACGACAAGCCGGTCTGGAGCGAACCCTATTTCGACGAAGGAGGCGGAGACCGGCAGATGGCGACCTATTCGTTGCCCCTCAAGGATACGACCGGTACTTTCTTCGGCATCCTGACGTCGGACATCTCCCTGTCGTGGCTCTCTACCCGCCTGCAGTCCATCGCCCCGTATTGGGATTCGCATATGATGCTGATCAGTGCCCGGGGAACATTCATCGTCCATCCCGACCGATCCCTGGTGCTGAACGCGACGATCTTCGACCAGGCCGCCAAATCGGGTGATGAGCGGGCGCTGGAACTCGCCCAGAACATGGTCAACGGGAAGCGGGGCTCGAGCCGTTTCCGCGGGACGAACAATGAGGACTATTACGGCATTTACGGCCCGTTGAGCAACGGGTGGTCGGTCCTGCTGGTCACTTCGTACGCGTCGGTATTCCTCAACCTCTACACCTACAATCTGGTGCTGGGCATCCTGATGCTGCTCGGCCTGTTCGCCTTGTATTTCGGCTGCCGCAACGTGGTCCGTCGCCAGACCATGCCCATCGTGGAATTCAGCCAGGCCGCGATGACCATGGCCAAGGGCAATTTCAAGGCGCGGCTGCCCGAGGTGCGGACGCAGGACGAACTGCAGACCCTGAACAAGTCGATGGCCTACATGCAGCAGTCCATCAACGAATATATCACCGAACTCAAGTCGACGACGGCCTCCAACGAACGCTATGAGAGTGAGCTGAACATCGCCCGGAACATCCAGATGAGCATGCTGCCCCAGAATTTCCCCGTACGGGAGGACTGCGACCTGTACGCCATGGTCCAACCCGCCAAAGAAGTGGGCGGCGACCTCTACGACTTCATCGAAGTGGGTGACAAGCTCTTCTTCCTGGTGGGCGACGTGTCGGGCAAGGGGGTTCCGGCCGCACTCTTCATGGCCATTACCCGGGCTGCCTTCCGTTTCATCGGCGCACTGGGTATCTCGATGTCGGAGGTCGTGGAACGGGTCAACAACTCCCTCTGCGACGGCAATACGAGCGAAATGTTCGTCACCCTTTTCGCAGGATGCCTTAATCTCACCACCGGTGAACTGGACTACTGCAACGCGGGACACAATCCGATCCTCGTCATCCAGCCCGACGGTTCGGCATCTTTCTTGCGTGCGAAGCCCAACCTGGCCGCCGGCCTCGTGGAAAGATTCCCTTACGAAGAGGAGCATCTGCGGCTGGCACCCGGTTCCCGGCTGCTCCTTTACACCGACGGTGTGACGGAAGCCGAGCGCCCCGACAAGAAGCAGTTCGGGGAGCAGGCGCTGCTCTCCTGGGCGAAGAAACTGAACCCCGGCGTCTCGTCGAACGCCGCCGCCCTGGAACTCTATTCCCGCGTACGGCACTTTGCGGCCGGAGCGGAACAGAACGACGACATCACCATCATGTCGGTCCTTTATAAAGCGAAATAATATAGAATACTGCATAGAACAATGAAAGTAAACATCCAAGAAGAAAACGGAAAGGCCCTGGTCAAACTCGAAGGACGCCTCGATACCACCAACGCCGACCAGTTCATGAAAGACATCAAGCCGCTCATGGACGGAACCCAGCAGGAAATCGACGTGGATTGCACCGACATGGAGTACACCAGCAGCCAGGGACTGCGCATGTTCCTGATGCTCCAGAAAAACGTGTCCGCGCGCGGCGCCAAGCTCGTGCTGCGGAACATGAAACCGCACGTGAAAGAAGTTTTCGACATTACCGGCTTTTCGCACATCATCAACATTTTGTAGCGGCCTGCCGGCGCGATGTTGATAATTGGTTGAAAAAGTACCCCCGGGCGGGCATTGATTTTTTGCGCGCATAGCGTATATTTGCAGAAAATCTATACCTATGTCCACAACTACTTCGCAAGCCATTTACGACGCCCGCGCGCTGGGTAAGCCCAAGATGACGCTCCTCGGATTGCAACATCTTTTTGCAATGTTCGGAGCCACTGTCCTGGTACCGGTCATAACGGGGTTGTCGGTGTCGGCAACCCTTCTTTTTGCCGGTCTGGGAACTCTTTTGTTCCACTTCCTCACCCAATGGAAAGTGCCCGCCTTCCTGGGCTCGTCCTTCGCGTTCCTGGGCGGTTATGCCGCCGTCACCCAGATGGGTGCTGAGCAAGGGCTTTCGCTGGCCGAATCGCTTCCGTATGCCTGCATCGGCGTGGTCTGCGCCGGCCTGATGTATTTCATCCTGGCAGGACTTTTCGCCGCCTTCGGACCGAAGAAGGTGATGCGTTTCTTCCCGCCGGTGGTCACCGGTCCGATCATCATCGCCATCGGTCTCTGCCTCTCGGGTTCCGCCATTTCCAACTGCAGCTCCAACTGGTGGATCGCCCTGCTGGCCATCGCCATCATCATCGTCTGCAACATCTGGGGCAAGGGCATGATCAAGATCGTCCCGATCCTGCTCGGCGTCCTCGGATCCTACATCGTGGCGGCCTGCTTCGGTTTGTGTGACTTCGGCGGCGTCAAGGAAGCCGCCTGGCTCGGCGTTCCGTTCAAGATGCAGAACACGGCTTTCGCGGTGTTCCAGTCGCCGAACTGGGGCCTGATCGTCGCGGCCATCATCGCCATCCTGCCGATTTCGCTGGCCACCATGGTCGAGCACATCGGCGATATGTGCGCCATCTCCTCGACCACGGGCGTGAACTACCTCGGCGATCCGGGTCTTCACCGCACCCTGATGGGCGACGGCCTGGCCACCATCCTGGCCTCGCTCTTCGGCGCTCCGGCCAATACCACCTACGGCGAGAACACGGGCGTGCTCAACCTCACCCGCGTCTTCGACCCCCGCGTCATCCGCATCGCCGCCTGCTTCGCCATCATCCTGAGCTTCTGCCCGAAGTTCGCTGCACTGATCAGCGCGATGCCCGCCTCCACGATCGGCGGCGTGAGTCTTGTGCTTTACGGTATGATTTCCGCGGTCGGTGTGCGCAACCTGGTGGAAAACCGGGTCGACCTCACGGAAAGCCGCAACGTCATCATCACGGCCCTCATCCTCGTGCTGGCCATCGGCATCAAGTACGGTGCGAACGACGCCATCTCCATCGGCTTCACCTCACTCAGCGGCCTTGCCGTCGCGGCCCTCGTGGGCATCATCCTCAATGCCATCCTCCCGGGAAACACCTATGAGTTCCATACCAGCAACCGTGGCGATATGGCCGTCAATTTCGGAGGCACGCACGATGCCGAGAAAGTGAAAGAAGACAAGTAACCGCAATAAACTAAAACCCTACATAAACAATGAAAAAACTCATTCTCACCGCAGCCGTCCTGCTCGTCGCCGTCTCGGCTTTCGCGCAGACGAACTTCCAGACGTTATACGACTTCGGCCGTAAACACTTCACTACGACCCTCGAGGGTTTCTACAATGACAACTGGGGCAACACCTTCTTCTTCGTCGATTACGACTATAACAACCGCAACGCCAAGGGAACGGTGCTCTCCCCGAGCAACACCTACTTCGAAATCGCCCGCTGCCTGAACTTCTGGCAGAACAGCGCCCTGGCTCCGTTCAGCCTTCACGTGGAGTATAACGGCGGTTTCGGCTCCTTCGGCAACATGGCCGGCGCCTTCCCCGTCAACAACGCTTTCCTGGCCGGCGTCGACTGGTTCCTGCACAGCAAGGACTTCAAGAACACCCTCAACCTGAAGGTGCTCTACAAATATATCATGGCGAACAACCCGCACACCCCGATGCAGTTCACCGGTGTCTGGGGCTGCCAGGATCTCTTCGGCATCCCGGGCGTCCGCTTCTCGGGCTTCGTGGATGTGTGGTGCGAGCGTCTGTCCGACGGCTGGAGCCACACGGTCGTGCTCTCCGAGCCTCAGCTCTGGTACAACTTCGGCACCGAGCACTTCAACCTCGGCGGCGAGGTGGAACTGAGCTACAACTTCGCCGGCATGGTCGGCTTCCACTGCCTGCCTTGCCTCGGTATGAAATGGGTTTTCTAGGCATTTAGGAACACATTAATCTTCCCTATACCATGAGTAATTTCCTGACGAAAGCTTTCGGCTTCGACCCGCAGAAGAACACCGTTCGCACCGAGCTCGTGGCAGGTCTGACGACGTTCCTGACGATGGCCTATATCCTGGCCGTCAACCCGAACATTTTCAGCGCGCTTCCCGGCATGCCGGCAGGCAGCGTCTTCACGGCGACGGCCCTGGCCGCCATCATCGCCACGCTGGTGATGGCCTTCTGGGCCAAGAAACCGTTTGCCCTGGCTCCGGGTATGGGCCTGAACGCCTTCTTCGTGTTCACGGTCTGCCGGCCGATGGGCCACACCTGGCAGTTCGCCCTGACGGCGGTGCTGATCGAAGGTCTGATCTTCGTCGTCCTGACGCTGACGAAAGTCCGTACCTGGATCCTGAACGCGATTCCGCTCAGCCTGAAGCACGCCATCGGCGCCGGTATCGGCCTGTTCATCGCCTTCATCGGCCTGCAGAACGCCGGCCTGATCGTCAACAACGACGCCACGCTCGTGTCGCTCGGCGATGTGTGCCACGGCACCGGTCTGCTGGCCGTCATCGGTCTGGTCATCTCCTGCACGCTGGTGATGCTGCACGTTCGCGGCGGTATTCTGATCGGTATCCTGGTCACGGCCATCATCGGCCTGTTCATCAAGGATCCGGCCACGGGTGAGGCCATCACGCACTTCACGGGTGTCGTGTCGCTGCCCGACAGCGTCGCTCCGATCGCTTTCCAGTTCCAGTGGGGTGAAATCTTCACCTGGGACATGCTGGCCGTCGTGTTCACCTTCCTGTTCATCGATATGTTCGATACGATGGGCACGGTGATCGGCGTTTCGCAGAAAGCCGGCTTCGTCGATGAGAAGGGCAACATCCAGGACGCCGAGAAGGTGTTCCTCGCCGACTCCATCGGTACGGTCGCCGGTGCCTGCCTCGGTACCTCCACCACGACGACCTATGTGGAAAGCTCCGCCGGTGTCGGCGCGGGCGGCCGTACGGGCCTCACGGCTTTCGCCGTGGCCGTGCTCTTCGCCGTCGCGCTCTTCTTCTCGCCGGTGTTCCTGGGCATCCCCGGTGCGGCCACCGCGCCGGCCCTGATCATCGTCGGTATGATGATGATGAACCCGGTCCGCGAAATCGACTGGTCGAACTACCGCGAAGCCATCCCCGCCTTCCTGACGCTGATCCTCATGCCGCTGGCCTACAGCATCTCCGACGGTATCCTCATCGGTGTGATCTCCTACGTGGTCCTCTACGCCCTCACCGGCAAGGCCAAACAGATCACCCCCACGATGTGGGTCCTCGCCGTGCTCTTCATTCTGCGGTATATCTTCATCTAAGCAGGATCCGGACATTAAAAAAGGACGACCGTTTCGGCCGTCCTTTTTTTTTGTCGTCGTCCATCCTTTAGATCTTCGACTCGCAGTAGGCGCAGCGGATGACGCCTTCTTCGGTGCGTTTGAAGTAGGGAGTGACGTGCTCGTGGTTGCACATGCACTTGGGGTTGGTGCAGCGCAGGTTCGGGTCGGTGAAGATGTCCTTCTTCTCGGGCATCGGGTGTTTCGGGTCGTCTTTCCAGTCGATGAGCGACTTGATGAGGGCCATACGGACGTATTTGCCGCAGGCGACCTGGCGGAAGTACGCGGCGCGCGGGTCGTCGTCGACTT
>JAEEGI010024131.1_pt1 | contig 11880 bp, 9 predicted proteins | sample 8958751 | NCBI WGS metagenome assembly JAEEGI01 (sample SAMN16246545, study PRJNA631951) | gut metagenome | biome: gut microbiome; feature: rumen; material: KS-attached | host: Bos | place: Iran: Karaj | collected 2018-10 | reverse complement strand
CCTTGGTGAGATAAGGGAGTTTCCCGACTTCACCGAACCTGTCCTGAATGCCTACCGCGAGAGCAGGTGTTTTTTCAGCTTCGAGGGCCTCGAGAACCGCGCTGTGAAGTCCGCCTATAACATTGTGGTTTTCAACTGTAAGTACAGCTCCGGTCTTTCTTGCGGAGGCTGTTACCGTCTCTCTGTCAATCGGCTTGATGGTGTGGATATTTATAACTTCAGCGTCGATGCCTTCCGCAAGAAGCTCGTTTTTTGCAGCTTCCAGAACTTCCGCTGTCTGAAGACCGGAGACAAAGATCGAAAGATCTTTGCCCTCTTTAAGCAAGTCGGCCTTAAAGAGGTCGAACTTATAGCTTTCTTCAAATACCTGCGGACGCTCTTTGCGGAAAAGACGTATATAGACAACGCCGTTGTAATCGTTGATAACGGGCAAAGCTGCTCTGAGCTGTACCTCGTCGACCGGTTCAAAAATAACCATGCCGGGAATCGAACGCATGACGCCGATATCTTCCATGCTCATATGGGTGGCTCCGTTGAGCTCTGCAGAGATGCCGGGGTCTGTTCCGACTATCTTGACATTGTTTTTCGCATAGGCAATAGAGATGGCGACCTGATCGCAGATGCGTCTGGTAGCAAAAGGAGTGAAGCTCTCTATGTACGGTTTGAAGCCGTAGCTTGCAAGCCCTGCAGCGATCGAGGCCATATTCTGTTCCGCGACTCCGCAGTCGAACATCTGGTTCGGGAAGCTCTCATACAGATTCCGTGTGCCGCTTGCTTTCGCAAGGTCTGCGTCAAGGATAACTACATGACTGTCTTTTGTCATAAGCTCGGACATGACTTCGGCATATGCTTTTCTCATTTCCATATATCAGTTCCCCCTTATCTCTGCTATAGCAGCTGCAGCCTGTTCTTCGGTAACATTTGTATTGTGGTTGCCGGTTCCCAAGTCTTCGATCCATTTGACGCCGCAGCCTTTCTTTGTATTCAGAATGATCATTGTCGGCTTTCCGCTGCCCCGATTTGATTTTGCCTTGTCAACTGCAGCCTTTACCTGATAAACATCATTGCCGTTTTCAACATTTATGACATTCCAGCCGAACGCTTCCCACTTTTTGTCGAGAGGCGCGATTCCGTTGACCTCTTCAACTGTTCCGTCTATCTGGAGCTTATTGTAGTCGGTGGCAGCGATAAGATTATCGAGTTTTTTGGACGCAGCAAACATTGCAGCTTCCCAGACCTGCCCCTCCTGGCTCTCGCCGTCTCCGACGATGGCATATATTGTTGCGCCGTCATTTTCTATCTTGGAGCCGAGGGCGGCGCCTACTGCGCAGGAAATGCCCTGGCCGAGTGAACCTGCCGTCATATCTATTCCGGTCGTAAGATTCATATCACAGTGGCTGGGAAGATGGGTTCCGCCTTGGTTTAAAGTCAGGAGATCCTCCTTGGGGAAATAGCCGCGCTCCGCAAGAGTTGCGTAAACGGCGGGGCCGGCATGACCTTTGGAGCAGACGAACCTGTCCCTGCCCTGCATTCTGGGATTTTCAGGGTCAATGTTCATCTCGTCGAAATAGAGAACGGCGAGGTACTCTACTATTGAGAGGCAGCCGCCTATGTGGCCTACTCCGAGATGTCCGATCGCGGTCAGGATTCCGCAGCGGATATCTTTGCATACTTCTTTGAGATCAGTATTCAAGGTTATAAAATCCTCCTTTAATTAAAAGGTTTAATCAAATGCATATTAGTCTTTTGAAAAGCTGTTGTCAAGTGCCTGAAGCAAGAAAAATAAGGATTTTTTTCTGAATGAGAAATAAATATACAGTTGACAGTTTGAATGCAAAAGACTATTATGAAGCCTGTATTGGTTAAATCCATTAAATAATTAAAAAAGAGGCAAAGAGATGAACGGATTTCAGTGTGTTTATGTTCCTGTAGGAGTCGGTACATACCATATGGAGACGGCACAGGACCAGTTTGAGAGAAGCGTAAAAACTTTAAAATCGGCGGATGAAGGAATTGTCTGTCCCGAGAAGATACTGCTCTCCGTCGAAGAACTGAGAGAATATCTTAAAGACAAGGCCCCGGATCTTGTTATTTTTCAGAACATAACGTTTGCCAACGGAGCATACATGTCTGAAGTGCTGAGAACCTTTGACGCTCCGATGCTGCTTTGGACACTCAGAGAACCGGTAATTGACGGCGGCAGACTCAGGTCCAATTCGCTTACAGGCGCATACAGTGCGGCAAATGCCCTGAGAGCCTTCAATGACAGGCCTTTTATGTGGTGCTTCGGAGCGCCCGAGGAAGACAGTGTTGTTTCAGCAATAAGGGCGAACCTTTCAGCAGCAAAACTCAAGAGGGCTATGAATTCGCTCAAAATGGCAGCAATAGGCCTTACTCCCCAGGGCTTCGGATTCGGCAGAGCGCTTGACAGCGAACTTATGAATACTTTCGGTGTAGAACTCGAGTCTGTTGAGGCAAGAGAACTTATTGATATGGCAAAATCCTATACAGACGAAGAATGCAAAGAATTCACTGATATGACGGCATCGGTTACCTGCGGTCTCGAAAAGACTCCCGCAAAGAATGTGGCAGATCACTCAAGACTTATGAAAGCATATACTGAATTCGTGAAAAGCCATAGTATAGGAGCACTTGCATCCAGATGCTGGCCGGATTTCTTTACAGCCTATGGAACACCGGTCTGCACGGTTCTGAGCATGCTTAATGATCAGGGAGTTGCTGCTGCCTGCGAAGCTGACATATATGGAGCTCTCTCCATGTGGATAGGAATGCAGCTGTCCGGAGAACCGGTATTCTTCGGAGATCCGGTCTCCCTCGACGAGAAAGAGAGCAGCATAACGTATTGGCATTGCGGAGCCGGAGCCTGCAGTCTTGCAAGAAAAGATACCGGAGCCGTTGTCGGAGTTCATCCGAACCGTAAAATAGGCCCGGCCATGGACTTCGGTTGCGAGGCCTTCCCTGAGGCTACGATCTTCCGTATCGGCAGACAGCCCGACGGGACATTCCGCTTCTTCATTGCTGAGGGTGAAGCTCTCGACAAACCGAAGCAGTTTATCGGAACATCAATCGTCGTGAAAACGGAAAATCCGAGCCGCGATATAGTTGAAGACAGCATACTGAACGGGTTTGAGCCACACTTCGTCGTAATGAAAGGGCATTTCGCGAAAGAACTTGAGGCTCTGGCTCTTATGATGGGGTTTGAAGTATACGCTTATTGATGACCGATGAAGGGAAAAGGCCTGAAAATATATGAAGCCGCGACCAGAGTGATCGATCTGCTCTGGGCGGGGATCCTCTGGATCCTCCTCTGCCTGCCTGTTATAACGGCGGGGGCTTCGAGCTGTGCCTTTTACTACACCGTCGTCAAATGCATAAGGCACGAAAGGGGAAGAACAACAAAGAGCTTCTTCTCCTCTTTTGCTTCCAATTTTAAGCAGGCGACGGCATGTCATTTGTGTATTCTTTTATATGTCGCGTTAGGAATCGCCAATGCTTTTACCCTTGGCCAGATGCAGGGAAGCAGCGAACCGTCTGCTGCGGTGGCGATAATATTTGCTATTCCCGCTCTTTTCCTTTTGCCCTGGCTGTTTCCTTTAATCTCGAGAATTGCGCTGAGGTTTGGGCAGATATGGAAAACAGCTCTGTATATGAGCATAAGACATATAGGTCAGACAATAGTCTGTATTCTTTTGGCAGCTCTTACGGCGTCTATCGCATTTCTTGTGCCATATCTGCTGCCGATACTGCCGGGACCTGTCTGCATTATCATCAGCTTCCTTATAGAGCCCGGGCTTAAGGAACTAACGGATATCATTGATGATACAAATGACGACAAATGGTATAACGAATAAGGAAGAAAAATAATTATGGACATATCTGAAATCAGATATTACATCGGAAGAGGAGAAGAGAACATTTCAATGTATCGGGGAAATTTCAATATCTCCGATAAAATACTGTTTCGCAAAGAAGCCGGTAATGATGATATAAGTGTTGCTGTATCAGAAGATAAAGGACTCACAAGAATCAGTCTTTCATGCAGGGATAAGAGCATAAACAGAATATGGATACGGATACCGGCAGAACCTTCAGAACATGTTACCGGAGGCGGGGAGCAGTTTTCCTGCCTCGATCTCAGAGGAAGGCTCTTTCCGATATGGACCCGCGAGCAGGGCGTCGGACGCAATCCCTTAACCGAGATCACACGCCTTTCAAATGAATCCGACGGAGGGGGAGGGGATTACCACACCACGTTCTTCCCCCAGCCAACCTTTGTCTCTTCCGGGAAATACTTCTTCCACCTGATGAACTCCGAATACTCCGAGCTCGACTTCAGAAGCAGCGATCACCATGAGGTATGTGTCTGGGCAAACAGAGCCGAGTTCGTCTTCGGCTTTGCGGATTCGTACAGGAAGCTGCTTATTTCTCTCACCGGGCTTCTCGGACGCCAGCCCCGGCTTCCCGATTGGGCAATGGAAGGCGTCTGGCTCGGAGTTCAGGGGGGAACGGAAAGAGTAACAAAACTCCTTCAAAATTGCAGGAGCGAAGGAATGGACGTTTCGGCCGTGTGGATCCAGGACTGGGAAGGAAAGCGGGTCACTTCCTTCGGGAAACGTCTCCAGTGGGACTGGAAATGGAACAAAGAAATGTACCCCGGCCTTGACGCTCTTATAGCCTCGGATCCCGCCACAAGATGGCTAGGCTATATAAATCCCTATCTTGTCGAAGGCGGAGCACTTTTCAATGAGGCAAAGAAAAACGGATATTTTGTAAAAAACGCCGCCGGGGAAGACTATCTTTTTGATTTCGGCGAGTTCGATTGCGGAGTGGTTGATCTCTGCTCCGAAGAGGCCTTCGCATGGTATAAAAATGTCATAAAAGAAAACCTTGCAGGCATGGGATTCAAGGGCTGGATGGCGGATTTCGGCGAGTATCTGCCTGCGGATGCAGTCTGCGCCGGGGGAAGGACAGGTCTTGAGGTCCACAACCTGTGGCCGTTTCTCTGGGCAAAATGCAACAGGGAGGCGGTGGAGGAAGCCGGTCTCTTGGGTGACTGCGTGTTCTTTATGCGCTCCGGCTTTTCCGGCAGCGGAAAGTATTCGACATTTCTTTGGGCGGGAGACCAGTGCGTCGACTGGAGCGACGACGACGGTCTGCCCTCGGTGATCACCGCAGCCCTTACGGCGGGAATGAGCGGCTTCGGCCTTCACGGCTCCGACGCGGGCGGCTACACCTCGCTTTTCGGCCTCCGACGCTCGAAAGAACTCCTTCTGAGGTGGCTCGAGTTCGCAGCCTTTACCCCTATCATGCGCACCCATGAAGGCAACCGTCCCGAGAGCAATTTCCAGGTCTACAGCGATGAAGATACTATGAAAAAGGCAGGCAGGCTTTCAAAGCTTCATACCGCGCTGCTGCCATACATTCGGGAATGCGTAATGATAAACTCCGAACTGGGGGTCCCCGTCATGCGCCCGCTCTTCTTCGCTTCGGAGGACAGCAGAGCCTGGGAGAGGGACAATTACTCCTATCTGCTCGGAGACGATATGCTTGTCGCGCCTGTCGTAAGGGAGGGAGCGAATGAGAGAACACTATGGCTTCCGGAAGGGGAATGGGTGTATCTCTGGAGCGGAGAAAGCTTCGCTTCGGGAAATCTCAGAATCAAGGCTCCCCCGGGCAAAACACCGGTTTTTTATAGAAAAGAATCAGCATTCAAAGAACTGTTTGAACAAATAGCAGCCGATTTCAATTGACAGAAGAATTGCATAATTGTGCAAAATATCCAAAAATCCGGGTAAATTTTTGTAAGTTATCAACAATTGTTTTCCTCAAGGTTTTTATTTATAATAACAGCCAAGGGATTTGGCCCGTTCTTTTATAACAAATTAATTAACTCTTTTAATTAAACCTGTTAAGTATTAGACGCATTTAAGGGCATAAGCCGTTAAATAGAATAAAAAGGAGAAAACAAAATGAAGAAATTCCTCGCACTCATTCTCGCTCTTGCGATGATCTTCGCTCTGGCAGCCTGCGGACAGTCCGCGGCAGCTCCCGCGGCAGAGGAAGCAGCTCCCGCGGCAGAGGAAGCAGCTCCCGCTGAGGCAGCAAAAGAGATAACGATCAACTTCCCCTGCATCTGGGTCGGCACAGACTCGAAAGCTGCATATTTTGCAGAGATGGTAGATTCCTTCAACAAGGAAAATGAAGGACAGATCAAAGTCGTTATTGAAGAGCAGACAGACTACCAGGCATACCGCGACAAGATAAGAACTCTTGTAACGGCAGGCGAAGTTCCCGATATCTGCACGATGGATACCGCTTCAGACGTAGAGCTCTATACCGCGTCCGGCAAATTCATGGACTTTACGCCTTACCTTGACGGCGGCTGGAGAGATACTTTCGCGACCGGCACGTTCGACAGCTGCACCTATGACGGCGTAACAGCTGTTATTCCCTTTGAAAGCGCTATCTTCCCGATAGTATACAACGTCGAGATCCTCAAGGAAGCAGGATGGGAGACCTTCCCCGCAAACTGGGACGAGATGTTTGAGATGTTCGACGACCTCAAAGCGGCAGGCTACAACGCGGTCGGCCAGATGGCAGGAGAGAACGCCTGGACCTCGATGCTGTGGTACTCGGCTCTTGTTCAGGCGATCGGCGGCAAAGAAGCTTTTGAAAACGGCCTCTCCGACCCCGCTTTCGTTGAAGCGGCAGACGTTCTCAAGAGAATGTATGAATACACCTTTGACGGAGCGATCTCCGCAGGCGCAGGCGATGTGAACGGCCACTGGATCGCCCAGGATACGGCACTGTATCTCAACGGACCCTGGTGGATCGGCAACCTCTACAAGGAAGACAACGCAAAGGACGGAGTCCTTCTCGCTGATGTCTGTGACGTGGCGGCCAACCCCGAATGGGTCGGCGGCAAAGGCCAGGGCGGGCTTGTAACCAAAGTTCAGAGCTTCATCCTCGCTGCCAAGCAGGACGATCCCGCCAAGGAAGCCGCAGTTGTAAAATTTCTCCAGTACATCACGGATCCTGACCGTATGCAGGTGTGGTCCGCTTCCGCAGGCTCGATGTTCTTTGTAAACTACGAGCCGTCTGAGGATACGACCGTTATTGCCCAGAAATTCGCGGAGATTAAGAAGGATGCTGCTTTCACGGTTCTGGCTGTAGACGCGAACTTCGGTCCCGCTTATACAAGCGCATTCCCCGCAGCAGTCTCTGCTCTGGTACTCGGCCAGGTCGACGCACAGGGCTTTGTGGACCAGCTCCAGACTGCAATAGACAACGCAGCATAACAGACCGCATTTTCTCACAGGGAGCGGAATAATTCCGCTCCCTTGTTTCAGATTCTGACGCTGCTTTTGAGTTTCCAATAACGGAGGTGATATCTTGAGGCTTACCCGAAACGATAAAGGTCCTCTGATAGCCTTTATGGCTCCCGCTCTTATCATGATGCTTATGTTCTTCGTGATACCGGTCATATATGTCGTCGCCGTTTCCTTCTTCAAATGGAACGGAATAACGGACCCGGAGTTCAGAGGAATCAGAAATTTCGCTCTTTTGTTCAAAGACAAGGCCTTTTTAAGATCCGTACTGAATAATGTTATCTGGGCGCTGGTCGCGGGTTTTATACAGGTGCCCATCGCCATGGTCATGGCTATTATCCTCTCGCGCAAACCGAAAGGCTGGAAGTTTTTCAGAACGGTGTATTTCCTTCCGCAGGTAATATCCGGCATCGCGCTCGCCATGCTGTGGAGAGCCATATACAATGCCAACATGGGTCTTTTATACGGTCTCCTCACTCTCTTCGGAAGGGGGGACCTTGCCAGAGACTGGCTCGGTACCATAGAGACGGCCTTTCCCGCGGTGCTTATCTATTGGGTCTTCTATATCGGTTATTATATGGTCATCATGATGGCCGATATCACGACTATAGACGAATCATACTATGAAGCCGCGACGATAGACGGCGCGACGGATTTCCAGCAGGCCATACATATCACGATCCCGCTCATAAGAAAGACTTCGCTCGCGACCTGCGTAACTCTCGCCTCGGTCATGGGCCTGAGACAGTTCGAGCAGGTGTATATGCTTACAAACGGGCAGCCCGCGAATACGACGTCCACCATTGTCCTTTATATGTATAAAAAACTGCAGGAACCCAACTACGGGATGGCCTCGGCCTCGGCCGTGATCCTGATCGTTGTCGGAATCATTTTTATCGTCTCGCTGAGACTCCTCTTTAACGGAAAGCAGGAGAACCAGCAGCTGAAGAAGAGAAAGGGGGCATGAAATGAACACGAATAAAGTTCATGCAAAGCTCACCGGAAAGGAACTCTTTCTCCAGATAATCCGCTGGATACTTATAGTATTCTTTACGGTATATGCTCTTTTCCCGCTTTTCTGGCTGTTCATGTCATCATTGAAGACAAACGGCGAATTCCTGGCGGGAAACCCGTTCTCGCTTCCAAAGGTTCCCCAGTGGCAGAACTATACAAATGCCCTCACTGTCGCGGGGCTCGGCAGAATGCTTTTGAACTCGGTGTTCGTGGGCATTGCCGCAACGCTGTTTAACGTCCTCGTCGCTTCACTCAGCGCGTACTGCATGTCCAGATTCCGCTTTAAAGGCAGAGACAACTACTATACGCTCTTTACCACGGGCATTCTCATACCGTTAAACGCTCTGATGGTTCCGTACTTCGTTATCATTAACAGGCTCGGCCTCTACAACACTTACGGAGGACTGATCCTTCTGTACTCGGCAATAGGCATACCCATGTCCACGTTCCTTATAAAAGGTCTTATGGACTCCATTCCTATGGAGATCGAAGAGGCTGCGTATATAGACGGAGCAGGTTTTATGGGCAGATTCTTCCATGTGATACTGCCTCTGTCCCGTACGGGAATAGTGACCGCTGCGACCTTTGAGTTCCTGACCTGCTGGAACGAGTTCGTTTTCGCGAATCTGATCGTTTCTTCCGAGAAGCTCCGTACCATTCAAGTCGGCATACGTTACTTCACAAATCAGTTTTCAACAGACTATGTCTCCATGTACGCCGCGATCGTTGTTTCGATAGTGCCTTCGATCCTCGGATATATTATATTCCAGGAGCAGGTAATCTCCGGCATGACCTCGGGCGCCGTCAAAGGCTGAGGTCGGACCTGATCCCGACCGTTCTTTCAATCGAATTTATCTTCACGTCATGAAATAACGAAACATGCCGTCTCCGGCATGTTTCGTTATTTCCGTTATTTTGTATGTCAGTACTGCAAGGCAATTGTTTTTTCCCGGGAAAAGAGATCACGCGCCCATGATGACCTGCACGTCGACGGTTTCACCTGGGGGAAGGACAGGTAAAAGATTGCCATGGCAGATATCGCCGTTTAAGCGAATTTCCTTTATGCCATACTCAACTGAAGCAGGGTTTTTAACAGTTATATTGTATACTGCTCCTCTGTATCTGCGCGATACGCTATATCCTTTGCAGTCCGCAGGAATGCAGGGATCGATCAGGAGCCCGTCCAATGTAGGCTTAATTCCAAGAATTGCCTGGCTGATACTGAGAAAAGTCCAGGCGGCAGTTCCTGTAAGCCAGCTGTTTTTTGCTTCTCCGAAACCGGCAGCGTCTTTACCGGCAATCATCTGACTGTATACATACGGTTCGGTACGGTGGATATCACTTATATCCTCAGTATAAGACGGGCAAATACGCGAATATGTTTCAAATGCTCTGTTGCCGTGCCCCAGAACTGTTTCGGCGCATGTAATCCAAGGGTTGTTATGGCAGAATATTCCGGCATTTTCCTTATATCCGGGAGGATAGCTGCTTATCTCACCAAGCTCCAGACGATAACGTGTATAAGCAGGAGTGAGGAGAACGACTCCGTATTTTGTATCAAGATATTTTTGAACGCTTTCCAAAGCTTTTTCCGCTTCTCCGCTGTCTTTTCCTATTCCTGCCATTACGCACATTCCCTGAGGCTCCAGGAAGATCTGTCCCTCGTCGCATTCACGGCCTCCGACAACATGTCCGAAAGCGTCATAGGCTCTTCTGAACCATTCTCCGTCCCAGCCGTGTTCAAGCACGGTTTTTTCCATGCTCAAGACAGCAGCTTCTGCTTCTGCTGCTTCTGAATCCAGTTTCATATGGCGCAGAATATCAACCCATGCCTTGCCGTATTTTACAAACATTCCGGCAATAAAAACACTTTCAGCTACAGGTCCTTCATTCGCTCCCGTGATCTGGAAGCTTTCGCCGGGATGTTCGGAAAAACAGTTCAGATTAAGGCAGTCGTTCCAGTCGGCTCTTCCTATCAGCGGAAGACCGTGCGGACCGAGATGCGATGCCGTAAAGGAAAAACTGCGACGCAAGTGCTCGATCAGTGGCTGCGCAAGCGAGGCGTCATTGTCAAAATCGACTGATTCGTTGAGAATACTCCAATCCCCCGTCTCACGCAGGTATGCGTCCGTACCTGCAATGAGCCACAGAGGATCATCGTTGAAACCGCTCCCCACGGCCAGATTTCCTTTCTTTGTGAGAGGCTGGTACTGATGGTACGCACTCCCGTCCGGAAGTTGGGTGGATGCTATATCCAGTATACGCTCTCTGGCCCGCTCAGGTATCATATGAACAAAGCCGAACAGATCCTGGCAGGAATCGCGAAATCCCATTCCTCTCCCCATACCGCTTTCGAAATAACTCGCAGACCGACTCATGTTGAAAGTTACCATGCACTGATATTGGTTCCAGATATTTACCATACGGTCCAGCTTCTCGACCGAAGAAGAGATACGGTAATTCGAAAGCAGCCTTTCCCAATAATCGCGAAGATCATTGAAGGCACGGCTGAATGCTTCATCTGAATCGTATTCGGATATCATTCGCCTGGCCTGAGCTTTATTGATTATTCCGGGTTCTTCCCATTTGTCATCATCAGAGTTTTCTATATATCCCAGGCCGAATATCAGACTGTATGCCTCGCCGGGACCCAGTGTGATATCAAACTGCTGAGCAGCTATCGGTTGCCAGCCGTGAGCCACGGAGTTTTTGCAGCATCCGGATATCACAGCATCAGGAACTGCAGGACTGCCGTATGTGCCTATGAAAGAATCTCTTGAAGTGTCAAAGCCTGCCGGATCACGGTTGGCCCAAAAAACGGCATAGTGATTGCGCCTCTCCCTGTATTCGGTCTTATGGTAAATGGCATTGCCGGAGACTTCAACTTCACCGGTTGAATAGTTTCTCTGGAAATTTGAGGAGTCGTCCAAAGCATCCCAAAGACAAAACTCTAAATAAGGAAAAAGAGAAAAGCGTTTGGAAATACAGCTCTTATTCTCGCATGTCACACGCATCAGAAGACAGTTGTTGCCCATAGGAACGAGAAACTCCTGTTTTGCAGAAAGGCCGTTCTTCTCACCGGAGATGACCGAATACCCGAGACCGTGGCGGCAGCAGTAAGAATCAAGCGGAGTCTTAACAGGCTGCCAGCCGGGATTCCAGATTATATTTCCGTCTTTAATATATATATGAAAGCCTTCGGAATCCAAAGGGCAATTGTTGTAGCGGTAACGGGTCAGACGGCGCAAACGTGCATCACGGTAGAAGCTGTAACCTCCGCATGTATTGGACAAAATGGTAAAGAAATCCTCATTTCCGAGGTAATTGATCCAAGGAAGAGGTGTATCCGGGGCAGTTATAACGTATTCTTTGTTTACATCATCAAAATGGCCGAATTTCATTATTTCACTTCCTGTTACGTAAACGATTAAGAAACGATTCTGTCAGAAGATTAACTTATTTTAAGAAAAAAAGCAATAGAAATATATTTTTTTTAAAAAAAAACTATACTAATTAG
>JAEEGI010024130.1_pt1 | contig 11880 bp, 12 predicted proteins | sample 8958751 | NCBI WGS metagenome assembly JAEEGI01 (sample SAMN16246545, study PRJNA631951) | gut metagenome | biome: gut microbiome; feature: rumen; material: KS-attached | host: Bos | place: Iran: Karaj | collected 2018-10 | reverse complement strand
TTGCCGAGAAACTCCTTGTGACCCTCGCCGATCAGATAATACTTGTTCTCAAAAACCAAAAGATTCCTGGTAAACAACGGTTCGGAATCGTATGCAAGGATTCCGGTGGGAAAGCAGCGGTTGGCGGTTTTCATGTTGCCGTAGCCGTGGTCGATCCCGATGATGATGGTGTTGTCCTTTGTGCGCTTCATTTGTATACCTCCTATTGTTTTGTGATTTGCCGTCTTACGGCTGAAGCGATTGTGTTCCCTTCCTGCTATCAGTGCGATACGTTTTTGTGCCGATAAGCACCACCTCCTTTCTGATTTCTTTTCCGAAACCACTCCGTGGTGCCAAAATGGTGGGAGTAGTTTACATAATATTGAATCCGTCAACATAACAGCCGATTGCACGTGCAAAATATGTTTTCAGATTTTTCATGCACAAGTCCTTTTTATTGGATAGATATTGTTTTAGAATAGTATTGACTGGGACATTGATCAGAAAGGATATCGGAAATGCGAAAGTATTGGATTCCGAAAATCTCCGCAATCCATGTGATTACGGCAAGCGAAGTGTATCATGATGGGCGAGAGTATTCGTTCGATTGTAACCGCCCGCAGGATGCATATTATATGGAAATGACACAGCAGGATGAATGTGCGCTATTCGATCAGCTGCAATTTCTGCTCGGTGTTTCCTATACCGAAAACTGTCTTTCAGATGCGATTGTGTTTCTGGACTTTGAAGGCATCTTCAACCGGAAATTGACCGCGAAAGCGATTGAACTGCAGGATGCGGCGCAATGTCTGTTCCGCCCGGAAGGGTTCAGAATGGATCTCGGAAACGGATGGCACCGTTACATTGCCTTTGAGCGTTCTTCAAGCATGAGTAAGGACAGTGTGCTGTCGTTTATCCGCGCTGATCTGTGCGAACCATTAAAGGAACGCATACAGCTTGGTATGCACATCGGCAACTGCAAACTTGCCAAACTTTATGCATATAACGGGCTAATGTTCACCAGCGGGATACGCCGTGAGCACCCAGCCTTGCTTTCCGATCGGCATATAGTAGTCATTCCGAATCCGACCTATGCTGTTCGGAATGTACAAGCGATCACCGTGAAAGACGACGGTACCGATCTGCCTGTTCGCACCTATTCGCGAATTGAACAGAACATGAACATCGAAGTCAAGGAGTACGACGGCGAAGGGCTGCTGTCGAAAGAGGTTGCAGATTGGCTTGATCCCGTGCATGACCATCACTCGTTTCAGATTCGTCTGCCGTATATCAAGGGTGTTCTGCATGAAGTAGATTTCAAAAAGCTGTTCCGCGAACTGCGCGTGACCGAGATCGTCGATCTGTGGGGCGAACGTCACCCGGTCGATGAAGTGGAGATTATTTTGACTGAGAGCATGTGCAAAGGGCTCGGGTGGATGAAAGAAGCAGGTGTATCGTGGAAGGAATACTTTGTACGCTGCCGTGCCTACCGCCACGCGTTGTATATCTCCGGGCAATACAAGGTAAAGTCCACGCCTACGGTAGAGCTGAACTATCAGTTTTTGAATACGCTCTCGTTAACCGCCGAGGAGTTCCGGCCGCGCGATTTGCCGTTTGGTTGGGTTCACTCCCCTGCCGACGATCCGCGTTCATGGCTGACGAAGCAGACCGAACTCTCCTATTACAATTTGCTTGCCGCTCCTGACGGGCAGCGCGAGTATCTATCCGAAGATGCAGATAACGACAATCTGTCACTTGTCTCACCACAGTGGCAGCGGGCTATGCTGATTCGTGCAAACCCACGTTTTATGGGAGAACCGATGTTTACCAAGGCGCTTACAGCGCGTGCAGAGCATATTCGGCAGGAATACAGTTTGGGGCATCTGCTCGTCACCGGCGATAACCGCTATCTTTCTGACGATCTGATGCGGCTCCTTGCTGAGATCATAAAAACATCTGCCGGCGAAGGCAAGGCGTATACAGCGCTTTCAAAGGAGTTCCTGTCGGAAAACACAATATATGCGCCGCTTCCCCACTATTCGGAACAGTCAAAGTATCTGCTGCTCCGCAGCCCGCATATCGCACGAAACGAGGAGGTAACGGCATTCCCGCTGAAGAAGATCGGGAAATACCGGAAGAAGTATCTTTCGCATCTCGGTGATGTGGTAATGGTAGATTCGCGTTCGCTGATTCCCGAACGATTGGGCGGCGCGGATTACGACGGTGATTATGTGAAGACGATCGCCGAGCCGCTGATCCTAAAGCACATTCCGGACAGCAACGATCTGCCCGTGCTGCATATCCCGGCAGCACAAGGAACGGAAGCGGATGCAAATGACTGGCTGATGCGTTTCTTGACGGTCAAAAATACGTTTTCGCAGCGGATCGGACAGATCAGCAATGCGGCTCTCCGCCGCGGCATCGCCGCGTATAACGAAAACGCAACGTCCGATCAGAAGCAAAAATACCGTGAAGAGACGGAAACGCTTGCAATCCTGACAGGATTGGAGATCGACTCCGCAAAAACCGGCGTCAAGCCGAATCTAGATGTGTATCTCAACGATCAGAGCCATGTGAAAAGCTTGTTTCTGCAATACAAGGATAAGCTGGAACACCTTGAAAAACGACACTGGTATGATCCCACGCCGAAAGAAGCGTTGACTGAGTTCTTTTATAAGCCGGAATGGAAACGGGTAACCTCGAATCTTGAACGATTGCCGTACTGCGCGTGGATGCTGAAGGAGCAGACACCGCCGCATTTTCCGGAACCGGCAACCGATTCCGAATTGTTTTCTTTCGCACGGGAACCGGGCTGGGAAACACAGATTGATCCGAAAGCGATTGTTCGTATGAAGGAAGTGATTGCCGCATACGAAACGGCACAGACGCACTGCCGCATTCGGTATTACAGTGCAAAGGACTATTCACATCTATCCGATATACAGAGGATTCTAACCTCCCGCGGACAGGAAGAGCTGTATGATCCGATCAAGCTATATGAAGCGGTCGACTCATTCAGCGGCGCACATATCCGTGCCGCATTGGAATTGGTACAATCCCAACAGTGGCAGTTTACGGCAAAAGAGGATCGACCGTTGTTTCTCGAACAGCTCTATCCCCTGCTCGGCGTCGGTGTGAAGCGATATGAGGACTTGTTCTGCGATTTCCGCAACAGCGGCTTCCGTATCTTAGGTGATGTGCTTGTCGATCTTGTACGACTGTATCGAAGCGAAGAAGCAAGCGATCATCTGATTCGCAGGAAGGATTCCGATCTGCAAAAACGGATGCTGATCGGATGCAAGGATTCCCGCAATCCGCAGGCGCAAATCCTTCGGAATTGTCGGGAAGTTGTTTCCTCCAAGATGCGGGAATATATGACGGATAACCTTACGTCGGAAGAAGCTGTTATGGCGGCAATCGCGCTCGGAAAGCGAAGGTTTGCCTTAGAGGTATATCCCGGCGTGGTGAAATCGCTTTGCTGCACGGAAGAAAAGACGGAAAGGAGGCTGTTTCAAAGATGATGACAGAATGGCAGGAATGTATGCAATACCTGCATTTCCCGGACTATGAATGCGACGATCCGCAGGATCATCGCTATATGAGTGGGTTTCACTTCGGAATGTTCAAAAAGATGATCGGCTTCGGACGCATTCTGACGCTGATTGCGAGGCGATACCTGTTCCATACCGAAACCGGCGAAATCGCATCCGGCGATCCCTATACGCGAATCGAGTATGCACGCCGTGCATTACTTGCATGGTGCAGCTTTTCCACCGCGTCAAAGCGGGAACCGCGCGTTTGTTTTCCCGAATTGCATGATGAGTTTCCGGAGCTTGTTACAAAGTCCGGCAGCGGTTGGCTGATTCGGCATTTCCGGCACCTTGTGAAAATGATTCGCAATGATGAGGACGAACTGTTCAGCGAAGAGACGCACGCGCTGATTAACGGGCTGTCACGAGGGTTCGGTACGCGTTGGGCACAGAAAGTGCGCCAGTTTCAAGTACCGATCTTCCAGACAAACACAAAGGGCGCGTGGACGCTACGCTTCGATGACATTCTCGCTGCTGCGCTCGATGCCGGACCGTTATCCAATGAGAAGGTCACTCTCCCTTCCGTTCTGATGCAGCGTCTGCAAGAAGAGTATCTTTCCAAGCGGGTGCGGGAAGTAACAGAAGCGGTGCTGTGCTACATCTATGCAAACCGTCAGCCCGACACGGAATGGGTTTTGTTCCCGGTCTGCAACTTCGGCGCACAATGGGGCACGGAATCGTTCGAGAAGAAATGGAAGCCCAAAATCCCAAAGTCCTTTGTTGTCTTTGAACAGTTCAGCGGCTCGCTGATACGGGCAAAGATCGTGGGACGAATTGACGATATGCCATGCAAGCAAGAAGCAAATCCAAAAATATGATTGACAATATACTATATTTAGATTACAATATAATCAGTCCTCAAAGGAGAGATAGAAAATGGATATTGTCGGAGAACGGATTAAGAGCTTACGGGAAGGCGCCGGGCTTTCGCAGGCAAAAGTGGCCACCATACTGAATACGCAACAATCAGCCATCTTCCGCTACGAGAACAATGTATCGGAAATGCCTTATGCAATGCTGCTCCAGTATGCCGATTATTTTGATGTGTCCTTGGATTATCTGTTCGGGCGCACCGATTATCCACAAGGAAAGCTGTATGAATACCATACGCAGACGCAAACGGACAATCCCGAGCTAAAGCAGTTTATTGAAATGTGCTTCGATCCGTCCTCTGCCATGCACGCAAAATTCAAGGATGCTTTACTGTCCTTACTTTCGGGAGGTAAAGAAGGATGAACGGCGTCATCTATGCAAGATACTCCTCCGACAATCAGCGTGAGGAATCCATAGAGGGACAGATTCGTGAATGCTTGGAGTTTGCCGATCGACAGGGTATCAACGTCGTAGCGAATTATATCGACCGCGCGTTTTCTGCAAAAACGGATGACCGTCCCGATTTTCAGCGTATGATTAAGGACAGCGCAAAACACCTGTTCGACGTGGTCATTGTCTGGAAGCTCGACCGCTTCGCACGCAACCGCTATGATTCCGCTCGCAACAAGGCAATTCTGAAGAAGAATGGTGTTCGTGTCGTTTCGGCGAAGGAGAATATTTCGGATCGCCCGGAAGGCATTTTGCTGGAAGCCATGCTCGAAGGGTATGCTGAGTTTTATTCCGCCGAGCTTTCCGAAAAGGTTATTCGCGGCATGACCGAGAATGCGCTGAAATGCAAATTCAACGGCAGTCAGATCCCTTACGGCTATTCTGTCGGCAATGACCGCAAGTATCATATCGAACCGACCGAAGCGAAGGTAGTACAGGAGGTTTACCGGCGTTATGCGGACGGTGAACCGTCCACACGGATCTGCAAGGACTTGAATGCGCGCGGTATTCGATCCAAGACCGGCAAAGATTTTACCTCAAGTGTAATCGTTTTTATGCTGCACAATCGAAAGTACACCGGCGAGTACCGATTCATGGATATTGTTGTCCCAGACGGTATGCCGCAGATTATATCTCCGGAATTGTATGATCGAGTACAGAAGCGCTTTGCCCACAGCCGGAAAGCCCCTGCCCGTTTCAAATCAGATGTGGACTATCTGTTGACAACAAAACTATACTGCGGAAGATGCGGCGCATTCATGGCAGGTGAAAGCGGCACGAGCGGAACAGGCGAAACCTACCATTATTACAAATGCTCGAACGCAAAGCGCGGAAAAGGCTGCAAAAAGAAAGCTGTCCGGAAGGATGCGATCGAATATGCCGTAGTCAAATATACGGTTGATCACGCACTTTCCGAAGCCGGTATCAACCGCGCAGCAGATATGATCATTGCGGCACAGGAAAAGGGAAATCAACTCCTCCCCGCCCTGCGAAAGCGATTGGAGGAAAACAAGCTCGCAATTTCCAACCTATTGGATGCAGTTCAAAAGGGTTTTTACAATGAAACGGTAAAAGCCAGAATGGATGAACTGGAAGCAGAAAAGGCTGAATTAGAGGCGCAGATCATACAAGAGGAAATGCAGCAGCCAAATCTGACGCGGGATATGGTTGTTCACTGGATGGAGCGGTTCAAACACGGCGACATTCGAAGTGTAAAGTTTCAAAAACAGATCATCGACTATTTTGTCAATGCAGTCTATGTCTATGACGACAGAATCGTGCTGACATATAACTTCAAAGACGATTCCAAGACAATCACTCTGGAAGAAGTAAACAGAATCTTCCAAGAGGAGCTGACAGGTTCGAGTTTAACTTCCTGTGGGGAGCCATGAAAAAAGCGTCTTTTGTCTTCCGACAGAAGACGCTTTTTTTCAACGATGTGTTCTGCTTTTTCGGAACGTGATGTGCGCTGCCGAGCACGATGTTTGGCTTCGCCAAGTGATGTGCGCTTCGCGCGTGAGCGGAACACATCACATCACTGCGACCGCAGGGAGCAGCATCACTTTTGCCGCTTCCGGCAAAAGCATCACTTGCGCCGACGGCGCAAACATCACTTCTCATTGCCCCGCAGGGGCTATATTGCTTTGAGCGGTTGAAATAATCATACTTTTCCAATATAATCATCTCAACTGATCGGAGTTTAAGGAAGTGCTGCAGTATATCTGAGTAAAGTGTGTTACGAAAATGAACACGGTTTTTTCACTGTTATTGTAATCTTGCTGTTTGCGGAGGAGCGGCAATATGCTTGAAAAGATGGGAGAGTTTTTTGAAGCTCGACTGAACGATTATGAGGAACACCAGTTGACGTGCATTGATTCAGCCCGGGAGTTCTACCCCTTTACCGCAGGATGTCTGCCGCAGACCGCTGATTCCCATATCCTGGATTTGGGATGCGGGACCGGACTGGAACTCGGGTACTATTTTGAAACGGTTCCCACGGCAAGGATCACCGGGATCGACCTCGCTCCGGGGATGCTGGAAGCACTTCGCGGGAAATATCCCGACAAGTCGCTGACTTTGATCGCAGGTTCCTATTTTGACGTGCCATTTGATGCGTGTGCCTTTGACGCGGCTGTGTCCGTCGAGTCTCTTCACCACTTCACAAAGGAAGAAAAGATTCCCCTGTATGTGAAGGTGCGGAAAGCCATAAAGCCGGGCGGCTTTTTTATCCTGACAGATTATTTCTCGGCGTCAGACGAAGAAGAACGATTTCACCGTGCTGAGCTTCTCCGACTGAAAAAGGAACAGGACATTCACAATGACGAGTTTTATCACTATGATACCCCGTTGACCGTAGATCACGAAAAAGAAGCTCTGCTGTTCGCCGGATTCTCTTCCGTCACCGTTCTGAAAAACTGGGGAGCAACTTATACGCTGAGAGCAAACAGGTGAATTCCGGTTTATCGAAATATTCAGCATAAACCTTTTGCACGGTCTTTCTATGCTTTGATGCGCTTTTACGCGCTCTTTCACAAAGAAAAGCGACCATCTTGTGACGGTCGTTTTCTTTCTCTTGTACGGCGGCTTACGATCGGGGAGTAACAGCCGCCATCGCCTGCAGGCTCTGCGCGCTGATGACGTGTTCCATTTTGCAGGCGTCGGCTTCGGCAACGGATCGATCTACGCCGAGACCGATCAAAAACCGTTGAATCGTCAGATTGCGTTTCAGCGTTTCATTTGCCAATACTTCGCCTCTTTCGGTAAGCATGATTCCATTGTTTCCGTCCTTCGTGATATAGCCGTCGGCGATCAGGCGCTTGACAATCTTGCACACGGTCGGCTTTGACACACCGAACGCTTCGACAAGCGCGATACTGCGAACGCGACCTTCCCTTTCCCGAATCAAGCGAATCGTTTTCAGATAGTCTTCCGTGGTCCTTCTCATGTCCGCCGTCCTTTCAGCAGAGCAGCAGACATATCCCCGCAAGCGCAGCCGCGACAAGCGGGAAAACGAGGATGCGGATGATCTGTCCCTTGCGGTTGAAGCCGAACGAATGATACCCCGCGCAGCCCTCCGTTTCCGGATAGAAATGCTGGAAGAAATGCGATTTCGTCAGCAGCAGCCAGTCGAGGCAGACGATGTCGAACGCTTTCCAAAGATACAGCATGACAAGGAAGCGCACAAAGAACTGCCAGAACGAGAAGCCGTTTTTGATTCCGTCCCATCCGCCGTAAACGAACGTACCGATCGCAACGGCGACGCAGAGGATCGCAAGCTTCCAGCCGAGCGCATGCTGCCCGGGGAACCGTTCCGGATGCTCCTTTGCCGCCGCCTGAATGTCCTTCGGCGCTGTTGTAAAAAGCTTATTGTTCTGGATCAGCCCGACGGCGGCGCACAATGCGCCGAAGATCGACGCAATCAGAATCAGCGAGAGCAAAAGCGTCAGCAGCATAGGCGCCTCACTTTTCCGCAACCGCCGTGATCCACGGCTTGTTCGGGTAACGGTCAACCGTTATGCTTGAAAAGCCCGCCGCTTTCAATGCCGACGAAAGTTCTTCGACCGTATGGCATTTCATACCGTCGATGATCTTCTCGAACTTCAAGCCGGTCTCGTCCGTGCCGTCGGATTCGTTGCAAATGAGAAATGTCCCGCCGGGCCTTAAGACGCGGCAGACCTCGGTAAAGCAAGCCGCAAGCCCCGGCCAGAAGTAGACCGTTTCAAACGCGGTCGCAAGGTCGAACGCTCCGTCTGCAAACGGGAGCTTGATCACGTCGCCCTGCAGCACGGTGCAGCGTCCCGCGGCGATCAGGTCCTTGTTGTATTCCTTTGTCTTTTCGACCGACAGCGCCGAATAGTCCACGGCTGTGAGCTTTGCGCTCGGATACCGTTTCAAAAGCGCGTTTGCGTTCCGTCCGCCGCCGCAGCCGAGCTCGACGATCGCTTCGGGCAAAATGTCGTGCAGGTGTCCCATGCCCCAATCGGCAAGCTTTGCATGCCCGCCGTTCATGCCGCCGATCATCAGCTTGCCCAAAAAGCCTTCCGGCTTTCTCGTTTGATTCACATACTTTCTGAACAGTCCCATTTTTTACCCTTTCTTTTTGTACCCGCAGTCGCAGTACGGCCCGCCGGACGCAAGCGTGTATTCCCGCACAAACGCGTCCGCGCCGCCGAGCTCGCTCATCGTGTAATCGAGTCGGCACATGGCGGGAACGTAGGCGGAAAGCCCCAGCTCGCCCATCAGCGTACAGATGCCGCATTTTGAGAACCTCGCCTCATAGCCCGAACCGTCCGCATACGGCAGAAAATCCATGTTCCACGAATACCGGTTCCGGTCCGCTGCTTTCATCGCCGCGGTTCTTTGCATCGAGGCGATATCCGATTTTTTGAACTTGCGCCTGCCGCCCATGCGGCAGAACCGTTTCATGGCGCCGGTCGTCATGGATGCACGGTAATAGACGGTCATCCGGTCGAGTGGCGGTCGTTCCTTCATCTCAAGACAGAACGATGCGAACAGGGCGCAGTTCACGATATTGATGACAAACCGGTCGCCATTTTCGAAGCGCGGCAAGCCTCTGATGATCACCTTATACTTCGCTTTCGCGCGTTTTGACATTTCCGCCGCCGCGCGTCGGTCCGCGCCGAGCATGTCGGTCAGATTCCTTTGAAACGAACGGCGAAAGAGCATCCACATGCCTGCGGGAAGTCCGAAATATCTCATGCTTCACTCCGTAAAGTCCATTCGGACGATCTGCATCTTCATCAGCCTGTCGCCGATCTTTGCCATCAGCCGGAACAGCCTCGGCACGGACGGATCCTTGAGGTCATTATAGCCGAGCATATACCCGCGCGAGGAGACCGCCGCGTTCTCCATCCAAGGCAGGATATCCGTTTCGATGCCGTCCACGCTGAAACAGTCGGAGATCGAGGTGATCCCCGCCTCCTTCACCCACGTTTTCAGCATGATCTTGACTGCGCGTTTGCCCGCCGCATCAAAGACAAGCCGCCCGCCGGGGAATTTCTTTGCCATTGCGGGCAACAGCCTTCTGATCTGCTCCGTCTTGAAGTAATAGAACACGCCCGCGGCAAGAAAGCACACGCCGTTTCCCGCGTCGATCCGGTCGAGCCACGCAAGGTCGTTGAGATCCGCGGCAATATTCCTGACGCGCACGCTTTCCGGCAGGAACGTATTCCGTACCGTGATCACGTCGGGCAGATCGAGATTATAGACCCTGCAAGTGCCGTTGTCACAGTTTTCCGCGGTCTGATCAAGCCCGCAGCCGAGATTGACCAGCGCGGCGGAAGGATGCGCGGAAAGGTAATCCCTCGCCTCGGTCATCAGATCGTTTTCACGCATGGCAACTTCCAGCGCGCCGAAGCGGTACGCCGTACTTTTTGCGCGTCTTTCGAGCACCGAAAAATCGTAGTCGATCCTCTTAATCAGTTCGACCGCCTTATCGTCCCGAAACAGATTCGGGAACCGCTCCGTGCAGAGCTTGCGCCCGTACAGCGGGATCACCAGCGTCTCCTGCACCGTGTTGGATTCAACGTGTGTTTTCATGGTTCTTCACTTCTTTCCGACCAACAGCGCGGAGCCCTTAAGCTCCATCCATGCGGCTTCTCCTTTGCGGATAAACGTTCCGTCGTCCGTGGGGATCAGGCGCACTTCTTCGTACCCCATGCGCCTGAGTTTTTCGGCAAACGCCTGCATGTCGCCGTATCTGGATTTCGAGAAGATGTCGTGGAGCGCAAACGTGCCGCCTTTTTTCAGCACGCGCAGCGTTTCCAGAAGGAGCGCCTGCCGGTCGCCCGGGATGTTGTGGTACACATAATTGCTCGTGACCGCGTCGAAGGTTTCGTCCGCAAAGTCAAGCTTCGTTGCGTCGCCGCGGCGGAACGTGACGTTCTTGACGCCCTCCGCCCACGCGTTGTTTTCGCACAGCGGCTTATTGTAGGAGGCATATTCCTTTCCCCAGCGATCGATCCCGATAAAAGACGCGTTCGGATTGCGCTTGGCGCAGGCAATCGTGAGCGCGCCGCTGCCGCAGCCGACATCCAGACCCTTCCCTCCGTCCGGCAGTTTCACATACTCTGCAATTCCCTCGACGATCTGCTTTGACATCTGCCGCTTTCCGTTGTAGTCAAACGCTCGGTACAGCAGGATCATCCAGCCCGTCACGCAAAGTGCGATGATCGTCAGAACAAGGAACACGATAAACAGCACGGTTTTCGCCGCACCCGAAACGAGTCCGGTCAGTCCGAACACGATCCACAAAGTCAGTAACAGCGCGGTTGCCCCGACCGCGGTCCAGATCATGCCTTTCGGCATCCAGTTTTTATAATCCGGTTTCATTTTTCCGCCTTTCCCGATAAACTGTGTTTTCCTCACTTATCTCCCGAACAACCCTCGTTTTCGGTACGGCTCGGCAGAGACCGAGACAAACGTATATCCGGTGGCTTCGATCGCCTGCCGGAGTCTTTCGCGGTCGATCTCCCGTTCCGAAAGGAACGTCGCTTCACCGCGTTTTCTTGACGCACTTGCTTTTTTTGCGTCTGGAAACTCCCTGCGGATCGTGTCCGCAATGTGCGCTTCGCACATGCCGCACATCATGCCATCGATTTTCACAGTTACCCTGTACATACCTTCCTCCTGTTAAAAGATTATCCGAGCGCTACATCCAGCGCCATCATCAACGTAAAGCCGAGCGCGAACAGCACAACGCCGATATTGGAGTGCTCGCCCGCCGACATCTCGGGGATCAGCTCCTCCACGACCACATACAGCATGGCGCCTGCCGCAAACGAAAGCAGATACGGCATGACCGGAACGACCAGCCCTGCAAACAGCACGGTCAGAAGCGCGCCGACCGGCTCCACCGCGCCGGACAGCGCACCGTCCCAAAATGCGCGGCATTTGGTCTTTCCCTCCGCATGCAGCGGCATGGAAATGATCGCGCCCTCCGGGAAGTTCTGAATCGCTATGCCGATCG
>JAEEGI010024126.1_pt1 | contig 11881 bp, 12 predicted proteins | sample 8958751 | NCBI WGS metagenome assembly JAEEGI01 (sample SAMN16246545, study PRJNA631951) | gut metagenome | biome: gut microbiome; feature: rumen; material: KS-attached | host: Bos | place: Iran: Karaj | collected 2018-10 | reverse complement strand
CCTCGCCCGCCGCATCGTCGATCGTGTGGCCCAGGATCTGCATATCGTCGGGAGCATTGACGCGGATAATCTGCGAATTGCCGCCCGAGATGAGCAGACACAGGTAGGGGAACTCCGGCACGGGGGCGTCAGGCGTCTGCTGGATGAAATGCGCCAGCACATGGCCATGCAGGTGGTTCACATCGACCAGCGGCACGCGCAGCGCCAGGGCAAGCCCCTTGCTGAACGATGTGCCCACATGCAGCGACCCGGGCAACCCTGGGCCACGCGTGAAAGCAATGGCGTCAATGTCCTTGCGATCGATACCAGCCTGACGGATGGCCTCACTGACCACAGGCACAATGTTTTGTTGGTGGGCGCGTGATGCCAGTTCGGGTACAACCCCACCATATTGTTCATGAACGCGTTGACTGGCAATGACATTGCTCAGCAGCAGGGTGTTTCGCACCACTGCAGCGCTGGTGTCATCGCACGACGATTCTATGCCTAGTATAATGCTCAATTCAATCGAGTTTTTAAGATTTAGAATACAAAATTACTAAAAAATAGTCAGCTTGCGGCATCCTAGTGGCTGTTCTTATCGAGCCAGTTGTTCACCGCTTAGCCAGGTCACCCCATCATCGTTGCAGCGGCGCACAGCGCCGCATCGCTAGATACGGAAGCAGACGGCGAAGTTGATGTCCTGGCTGGAGTTAAAGAAGCTGTTGCGGCTGCTGTGATACCAGTGTCCGTCGCTGACAAAGTTGAAGCCGTAGGACCACTTGTCACGATTGAGCACAAGCGCTATCTTGAAGCGGATGTTGGTCGACAGCAAGTATTTGTCTCCCTCGATGGAGGTTGGAAAAGCATGGCGCAGTCCGATGCTGGGGATGGCCGTGAAGTTGACGAGCCAGCGGCGATGCGGTACCCAGCTGTAGCCATAGCCGACAAGGACGCAGTAGTCGCGATAGCTGAAGCGATAAGCTCGAATGGTGTCAGGGAGATAACTCAACATGTTATCATCCATATAGTTGAAGTCCATGTTGATGTCCTGATGGTGTGCGTGAAGACCCAGAATGAACGACCCTGAACTGCGCAGCTGGAGGCGTGAGATGCCATAAGCAGCCGACTGACAATAGTGCGAGTGGTTGAAGAAATAGTAGACATACGCCCCGTAGGATTCGCGCTCGAGCCCTTGAAACTCATAGGATTGCCACTTGTTCTTGCCGAAGTCACCCAGTCGGTGCAAGTCAACGTTACTCACGTCCTTGGTGTAATACCACTCGACAGCGACACGGGAGGTATTGATCGAGCCATCCCATCGACGGTTCTTGATGCGCTTTCCTGTGAAAACGTCCTTGAGATTGAGCATGTAGCCGAGCCCAAAGCCTTTGTAGGATATGTGTGCGCCAAACTTGGTGGTGACATAAGATGACATGACAACAGGCATCTTGTTGCTTGTCAAGCGCCCTGAGTAGGCGTCAAACCAGTTGTTGCACTTAAGTGTGAATCGCCATTTGTTATCGAATCCTTCAACATAGGTAGTATCGTAGGTATATAGCGTATTCCGTACCCAGCGTCCCACCTTGAGCGCCGTCTTAATGAACTTGGGGTATTGGGTAATCGTGTCATCAAGGGTAATGCGCAAGTGCTTAATTTGCTCTTTCCAATCGCGTTCTTCAGCCCCAACCACACTGCCAGTGAGGGGAGTAGAGTGAAGCGTGTCGGCGGGAATGGTATCGACGGGATGCATGGCCCAGCCTTGCAGTTGCGCCAACAATAGGGTCAATATGAACAGTACTCTTCTCATTGCCTCACGGGATCATGGGTTGTTGTATCGGCGGGGACCGTGTCGGCCACGACGTGCTTACGACGCAAGAAATCAAACGGGGTGTTGAAATCGTGCTTCCAGACGATGCCCACACCTTGTGTTGTCAAGGCGTTGCGCACATAGTAATTCTGGTCGTTGAAGTGATTGTAAGCCTTAAGTCGCAGTGTACCACGGCTATTGAGCAAATATTCTATGTCAAAATCACCGATAAAATTGCTGTTGCGGGTGTTGTAGGTGTTGTCGCGGTAGCCAAAGTTGCCGTTGAAGATGAGACGGTTATTGAGCAACTGGCTAGAGAGTGCCAGATCGACCTCCATGTCGCTAAAGTCACCCTTCTCGCTGCGGAAGTTAGGCGAGATGCTCCACTTCTCGCTCATTTTCCCCAACATGCTAGAGAGCTGTGAGGACAGTGTACTTGAAGCCACCGAGGTCATTGACGTGAGTTCGCTGTTGCGCGTGGTGTTAGTGTACTCGGGGGTATAGAAACGGTTCAGCGCCAACAGATATACCATCTGCTGGTTCATCATCTCGTCGGTACTGATAATGCTTTTGACCTTGCGGTAGACATCGGTAGGCAGCGTGGGGAACTCAAGATCAAAAGAGATATCGGGCTGGCTCATGGGCCCTTTGGCGCGTAGCAACGCATGCACAGGCACGTTGGTGCGATTAATCTCCTTGTCGCTGGCAAAGGATTCGTCAAGGTCACGTATGTTGGCATTGAGCGAATAAACTGCCTCTATATCAAGCAGTGCCGCATAGGGGTCACCCTGGAAGCTGATTGACGAGCCATCCTTGATGGTAAAGTCCTTGATGATAATGTCTTGCAGGGTGAAGTTGTAATTGCCCTTGTCAAGGACATACTTTCCGAACATCGTCATCTCGTCGGCATCATTATAGGTCATGCGCAAGTTGCCTCGGCCCGTCGCCTTAATTTGGTCTCCGCCAACGGGATCCATGACAATGACTAGCTGGGCATCGGGCGTGATGTCGCCCTGTAGGTCAATATTGTAATGCGTTGGCTCGGACTCTTCCTGCTTCTGAGCCTGTGCTGTGAGTTGGCGAACAATGGCGGGCACAGTGTCTTCCTCGACAGGTTGCACAAGTGGCTGATTTTGAGCATCGCGGTCATGGAAAGTGATAAAATTGTACTCGCTTGCCTCCTCACTATCGCTCAGCACAAAGGTGAAGCGGCTGCGTCGCGCCGTCTCCATGTTCACATTGATGTTGACTACACCCGGCTCACCTGTAACAAATGCCGCACCATTGCCATAAACTGTGCCATACCAAACAGGGTTATCTTTCACGCTAGTGTCGTAGCACAAGAGGTTGTCGGCCTGGGTGATGCCAAAGTTAAAGACAGGCTTGTGGAAGCAATCATGCTTAAGCCATCCGTCCATGCGTGCCTCGTGCCCATCGCGATCGTGGATGCGGACATTGTCAAACGTGATGAGATTAGGAACAATGTGGACTGAGTCGCCAGCGCAGGTATAATAGACATTGGTATAATCCAGTTTAAAGCGCAAACTATCAACGAGAATATCACCCTTGAGATTGATGTCATGAAAGTTACCAAAAAGAATGGCGTGACCTGAAGCCTCACCCTGGACATCGCTGGTGAACGCCTTCATGAACGGCTTCATAAAGGCTATATTGGCGCGATCGGTCAAGAAATCGAGGTAGAGCGAGTCGGCCGCGATAAAGATGGCGCCATCGACAATCGATGTGCCGCCATTCTTCTGGTTGATGTTTGCCTTGAGCGACACTCCCTTCTCCTCGTTGAGCCACTGGCTCTCGATATCGGCGTCACCCATGACCGCATGGTTGTATGCCAGGCCTGTGACATGAAGTCCAGGTGTGAGCAAGCGTGGTGACTTGGAGAACAAGTCGCTAGCAAAGAAATCGCCCGATGCGCGCCCCCCAAAGACCACATTATCGATGTTCAGTGTCTCGAAGACATAGTCGAGGCTCACATCGTTGAGTTGCAATTTGAGCACATCGTCGGGGTTATGCGAGACACGTCCATTAATACGGACAAATTGATTCTCGCACTGTCCTGCTAGGTTATAAACAGAAATGGCCTCCTTATCAACAGTTACGCGACCAGGCTGCACCATCCATGCCGTGTCGTTGAACACCAACTTCGAAGGGTTCACATCAATATCGGCGCGTATGCTTCCTGACGGGTTGCGGGCCAGCAATGCTGACAGATTCAAGTTACCCGAGAAATCGCGCTGGCGCTCGACCTTCCACGCCAGGTTGCTCGCCAACGAGTCATTGCCACCATAGGCATCGAGGTCGATGTGAATTTTGCCTTTCTTGGAAGGATAAATGGTGTGTGCATCGACCCTCATTTGATGGGTCTCATGGTCAAGTCGGGCGTTGAGCGATGTCTGCTCGATAATGTTCTTGCTGCCTTGCAACAGATAGGGTGCATTGAGCCGCACATCAAAACCATGCCCCGTTTCATCGAGACGCCCATCTAGGGTTGTCTTGTAAAGCAACTTAACAGGCAGGTTGAGGAACTGCTGCAGCTCATCGGTGGGATTGATGACAAAGCTGAAGTCCACATCGTTGGGCCGTTTACTCTTGTAATTATGATTATATGCTCCAAAAAGCTTGGGGAAAGTCTCGGAAAGCATCGTCTTGACCGACGGGACCAGAGTAGCAAAGTCATAAGACCCCTCAACATTGCCTTCAAGGACAGGTGACTCGATGCGTATGCTCTGTGGTGAGGAGGCATTGTCGGCATGGACGGTGAAGTGATCGATGTTGAGCATCTTCTCTCCCTTGACCAGTGCGATATCGGTCAGCTCGACAGAGCCATTGGCTTGATCGATGCGATTGCCCTGGAACGACCCGGCAGCCTTGAGCGACACGATGTCGATAGGCGACTTAGTAGTCAGCCCCAAGCGGTTGATCATCAGTTGTGAAGCATCGGCCACAAAGTCATAGCGAGAATTTGGTCCATCGAGCAACACCGAACCCTCAACAGTTACATTTCCATTGGGATCGTTAATGGTAACAAGACCACCATATGTGTTTCCTTCTGCAGCGATATTGGCCGTAATATTCTGATATCGATTGCCCTTCAGTTCGATAAAGTCAACATGACCATCGAGTGTTCCTATAATGCCTTTACCTTGCAGTGTCGCATCGACCTCGGCATCCACGCCGATGTTGCCCAACAGCGGCTCGCGCGCAATGAGTCGTCCCAGGGCAAACTGCGACGTGGCAACATGCCCTTGGAACTGCTTTGCCCCACTGGATGAGTTCTGCAACGAGCCTTGCAAGGCAACACTACCCAAAGCAGTGTTCACATCGCCATCAAAGTGAATCTGGCTCTTTGTCCCTTGCAATGAAGCATCCACGCCTAGGGCTTCACAGCGCGCAAGGATGTCTTTCACTTGCGACGACATAGATGGTGCAAATGTCATGATGCGTTCAACGACAGGCCGCGTTGCCTTGAAATGCAGTTGCGGCACATCGAACGAGAGCGATTGTATATCTTTTAATCCTGTAGCCGATCCGCTCAACCTTATGTCCAAATTTTGTCCCTCGTCATGCAGGATGAACATGGGCACATCGACATAGTCAGCATTTCCCTGCAAATTGGCTGCAAGCATCAAGGGATCATCGAAGCCCTGCAACTGCGGGGCGAATGCCTTGAGGTCACTGGGTGTGATGGTGCTGGAACCAATGTTCAGCTGGTGAGTCATGCTCGGCAGCTCTTTTCCCAGCTGATTCAGCGCCGAGTAGCGCAACTGCAGGTCACCCAAGTTAATAGACGAGTGCGGCAACTCAAGCTGGATATCCTTGACATCGAGTTGCTGTTGTGTGATCATGACATGAGAGGCAAAATTCTTGAGCGAGAATCCACTGCGCTCATCTAACGAGAGTCGCTTGACCTCGATATCAAAGTCGTCGTTCTTGAGACGCGGCAAGGAAACGTCGGCGCGCAGGTTGGAAATGTGGACATGGTTGGGGTCAAAACGGTCACCCTTGCGGGGCTCATTGAGCACATCATATGCAATGTCGCACTTGCGGATTACTACGTTTCGTATCTCCAGGTCGAAAGGCTTGGGAGGCTGGTCTCCCTTAGGCTTGAGTTTATCAATAATGAACTGGAGATTCGTGTCGCTCTGCTTATCAGGACGTGTGATGTGACCATGCAAGCCCACCAGCTCGGCATAGGTGAGAACGATTTTGCGCTTGGCAATGAGGTCATAGAGGCTCATGCCTGCTCCCAGTTTGTCAAAAACAATCATTGAATCGCCTTGCTGGTCAGGAATGAGCACATTTTTCAGTGTGAGTTGGTCGAAGGGCTCGATCGTGACCTCTCCGATTGTAACTGGTGTGCCCAGGTATTCACTGAGAGCTTTCTCTCCCTCGGTGCGGATTTTGTTCTGGACTGGTGGAAGTGACAGGGTCAGATATAGCCCCGCAAACAAGAGCACCACAGCGATAATCACCGTGACCAGTATGGTGCGTATGGGGTTATATATGTGTTTAGCCGTCATTGGTCCAATCAAGAATTAAACCTACAAAATTACGCATTTTTGCTTAATGCGGCAAGAGCATGGTGAAAAATCACCGTGTTATATACAAAAAGTGAGCCAATCAAGGCTCACTTTTAGTTATAGTTTGTAAAAGAGGGGTTATTTCATCGGTTTGAATTGGTTGTCGTAGTGCAATTGGGTGCCGTCCTCGAGCACGGCCTCATAGTTTCCTTTTTTGTCCTTTTCCATCTTGATCACGCGCGATGTGATTTTGTTCTTGGCCATATCCATCTTGATGCGTCCATCAATCATTCGCTCGGGGATTTCGGCGTCATTGGCCTCCACCCTGCTCCATTGCCCATGCTTGTCAAAGACCACCAGCACCGAATTGTCGAGCACAACAAAGTACTCGTCCTTAATCTTCTGTGTGACGGTGTACACCTCGGCCACTTCTGTCCCAGGAAAATAGGACTTCAGGTTATGAGTGGCTAGGTCGGGCAACTTTTTTACTTCAATAGGGTACTTGCTTTCTTGTGCCCACATCAGGGTTGTACCCATGAGCACAGCCAGCAGGATCAACAGTTTTCTCATCTTGCTTTTGTTTTAAGATTAGACAGTAAGGATAATGTTATGCTCCTCGGCAATGCGGCGCATGTTGAGGATGGCGTAGCGCATGCGTCCCAGGGCAGTATTGATGCTCACCTGTGTGCGCTCGGCAATCTCCTTGAAGCTCATGTTCTTGTAGTAGCGCATAAGCAGCACCTCGCGTTGCGACTCGGGCAAGGCCTTGATGAGCCGGCGTATGTCACGGTGTATTTGTTGGGTCACCATCGTGTCCTCAACGGTTTGGTCACTGAGTTCCTTGCGGTTGAGCACGTTGTACTCGGTGTCGTCGGTCGATTGAAGGTTCACTGCACGCGACTGCCTGAAGTAGTCAATGATCAGGTTGTGCGCGATGCGCGAAATCCATGCCGAGAAGTGTCCGTTCTCGACATAGCGTCCTTGCTTGAGGGTGACGATAGCCTTCACAAATGTCTCTTGAAAGATGTCATCTGCCAGCTCGTCGTTCTTTACCGAATGAAAAATATAGGAATACAGTCGGTCTTTGTGTCGCTCAATCAGCGTATCAAAGGCTTCGTTTACTCCATCGACATACAAAGCGACCAGTTGGTCGTCGCTTTGGTCTTGATACATTCTCATTTGTTCTAATTTTTGGTTTCTAATGAGTAATGTTTGTCGATAGGCAAATGTTTTTTAAAATGAACAATCTAGTTAACTTGTTGTGTAAAACACGTGGCAAAAGTAGTGATATTTTTTTACACTGCAAGAAAAAATCAAGAAAAATGTGACGAAAAAGGATAAATTTTATCGAAAACCGTCAAGAATTAGGCTATTATTTGCGTCTTCGGGCCTTGATAAAGAGTTGTGCAATTTTCCACCCCAGGAAGACATAATCGGCCGTTTTAAGGTGCCCCAGCGTCTTGTCGTTGAACATGAGTCCGCGTATGCCATTGTCGTTAACACGCGTCTTCATGCCATCGAGTGCGGCACTCATCTTCACCTTTCCAACCTCGCGTCGCAGCAACGCCTTGGCCCTGAGCATGCGCAGTTGCTCAAGCGTGAGGCCCTGCCACTGGGTGCTGGTGTCGGCAGTGGGCACCATCAGTTCAGTGTTGTCCATATCACTCTTCATCTTTGGCATTTAGGAACAATTTGGTTACATATCGCGTGATGGGGTCGACAATGAGTTGGCGCTTGAAGGCATAAACCACGCCCATGATCAGCAGCAGCACAAACACCACCAGCAAATTAGCGCCCCACAACCCCATCCATTGCGACAAGAAATGGATCAGGGTCGACACCAGAAAGAACAGCGCAAAGCCGCCAATGATGACTAGCACTGCCACAAAGGCAATGGCTGACAGCAGTACTGACGATTTTTCCGCTGCTGTCAACTTCTCATACTTCATCTCGAGCGAGAGGTATTCACGCCCCTCCTCAATCAGCCGTTTGTAGTCTAAATCTTCCATATACACAATGCAAAATGCACAATGCACAATGCTCAACAGCTAACTGTGATTGTGCATTATGCATTAAGTTTTATTCCTCAATTTGAGCACTGATTTGCTTGACAAGCTGTTCCACCTCGTCGTCACTGAAATCAATGCCCTTCTTCTTGAGCAGTTCCTTGATGCGAGTACGCAAGTCCTCACCCTTCTCGGGGGCGAACAGGATCGCGGTTGCACAACCCACAATGGCACCGCCCAGGAATGCATACAGGATACCTAATGATTTGTTCATAGTCGTCGTCGTTTTAAAATAATGTTAGTCCTTCAGTTCCTCAGCGATCTCGTCGGCCAGCTCCTCAAGCTTGTCCTTCTTCAGCGTCACGCCTTTTTCCTTCAGAATCTCAGCGATTCTGCTACGAGTCTCTTCGCCTTTCTCGGGCGCGAAAAGCAGTCCCACGGCAGCGCCGGCGATTGCACCGCCCACGACAGCCAGAATAATGTTCAGTGGTTTCATCTCGATTATTTCTTTAAAAAGTGATTATATTCCCAAGTCACGACGCAACTCACACGCGAGCGCCATCCAAAAAACTACTTGCAAGACACGTGCCACACATGACAGCGTCCTACAAAAATCGCCCCAAAGGTAACAATTCTTTTATTCACCGCCAAATCTTTTGCACAAAAACTGCAAATTTGTCCACTTTTAGACCAATTTGTCTGTTTGCTGAAAAATGACTACCGTTGCCTACGGCGAAAATAGGCTGCCCCTCGGCAATAAAAATAAGCCACGAAGTTTTTGAACTGCACCCCAAAAGTTAGACACAAAACTTTTGAGGTGCAGTTTTTATATGAAGTACACATTTGAGGAAAAACTAAACATTGTAACTTTAATCAAATCAGGTTATCCTCTCAACAGATTATGCAATGAGCGTCATCTTGACCACAAGATGGTAGAAATCTGGCGAGATCGCTATGAGTTGTATGGAGATGCAGGTTTGCGTTCTGGGACTAAGGCTTATGGTTGTCCAGCGAAAGTAAAAGAGGAAATAGTGCGTGAACATCTTGAAAAAAGTGTATCTTTGTCGTCGCTAAGCATCAGATATGACGTTAGTTGTTCAGCAATAAAAGTATGGATGGGCAAAGTGCGTCAGTCAGGATACGGTGCATTATATAGGCAAAAGAAACGAGGGCGACCGCCCAAAGATCCGATGGCAAGACCGAAGAAAAGAGAACCACAGACTGAACTTGAGAAGCTACAAGCGGAGAATCTCCGTTTGAGGGCGGAGAATGCATTGCTAAAAAAAGTGAAGGCCTTAGTCGAGGAACAGCAAGCCCGAGCACGGCTCAATGGGCAAAAGCCATCGACGAGCTAAGGTCGGGATATCCGCTTGACTTACTTTTAAAGTTGAGAAAGATGGCTCGTTCCGTGTTCTATTACCACTTGAAGCGGCTAAAGGCTGCGGACAAGTATGCTCAAGAAAAAGAGATGATAAAATCGATTTTCCATGAACATAAAGGTCGTTACGGCTATCGCCGTGTCACTGCGGAAATGCGCAATAGAGGGTTCGTTATCAATCACAAGACGGTGCAGCGTCTGATGGGCGAAATGTGCCTTAAGAGCAAGATACGCCAGGTGCGTTATCGCTCGTACAAAGGAGAAGTAGGCAAGATTGCTCCCAACATTATCGCAAGGGACTTTGCGGCCGATGCGCCCAACCGCAAATGGGCAACCGATGTGACACAAATAAACATCGGTGCGACAAAGTTGTATTTGTCTCCGATATTGGACATGTTCAACGGAGAGATAATCTCCTACAACCTCTCAAAGAGTCCTAATCTGGAACAGATATATGACATGCTGGACAAAGCGTTTGCCAAGTTCGACAATCTCGATGGTCTTATCCTGCATTCCGATCAAGGATGGCAATATCAGCACTTTGGTTATCGTCAGAGACTGGATGAACATCACATAACGCAAAGCATGTCACGCAAAGGCAATTGCCTTGACAACGCCATGGCAGAGAACTTCTTCGGAATTATGAAATCCGAACTTTTGTATGCAGAAAACTTCGAATCGCCAGAAGCCTTCATGAAGGCTTTGGATGAATATATTGACTATTACAACAATAAAAGAATCAAATCCAGGTTAAAAGGAAAGAGCCCGGTGCAATACCGAACTCTTTCTCTAAGTCATTAATGTTTAACCCGTCCAACTTTTGGGGGTCACTTCATTTTGCACTGGGGTCTTTAGGTCAATCTCAAGAAAAACTATAAATCCAGTTTGATGCCCTTAACCCGTGCATAGCACGAGTCAAGGTAGCGTCCGATGACCTCGAGCGTATTGTCGGCAGGCCTAGCATTCGAGCCACTGGAGCTAAGCACGGTATCATCGTCAAACTCAGCCTCATAGCCCCAGCCATATCCGTCCAGTACCTGATACTCGGGATGATAGTGGTCCAAGTAATTCTGCAGATTATTGTCCTTGATGAGCCGTTCAACGTGGTCAATTACCTCGTCCTTCACCTTGATAGTGTCGCCCCACCCCTCGTCAATCCATGGGCGGAAGACGCATAGCGTCACCTTGTTGTCAATGCGATTGAGCGTATACTCATAGTTAGGTTGCGCCATGGTTCCATAATGTGCATAGTGAAAACTGACCAGCTTCCCCGTCGGCACTGGTTTCTTGGGCATCTTTTCGGTAACGCCCTTGGCACCCTTGCAGCTCATTAGCCCCACCACGACTACAGCCGCTATTGCGAGAATCAATAAATTTTTCATATCGGTGCGATATTAGAGACATTAGACGCACTAGAAAAACTAGACGGCTAGATGTCCTCGTTTACTTGAGTTCTTTCCAGGTACCCTTAATCTGCTTGCACTGGGTGTACATGGCAGGGCAGTTGCTCACCACATAGAACTGTTCCCCTTCGGGCCGAACGACTTCGACCCCACGCCAATTAGTATCCCAGCCTTCACTGTCAATCTGAAGATAAATGACTGTGCCGCCCAGGAACTGGCTCTCTTGATACTTGTTCACTGGGTTGACACGAATCTTGACGCAGTATGGCCAGTCGGGCGTATAGGCATTGGCGGGTTTAGCACCGTCCAGCAATGCAGCAGCCAGATAGGGACGCGCATAAAACTTGTCTTTGCCCATCATTTCCTTGAGTCGTTCGATGGTCGAATTAAAGTTGGTGGTTGTGTTGTTCAACTTCAACGCCTGCTCACCTACTGCACGGTCGCGGCGGTACATCTCAAAGGCCATCACCTGCAACGCAACAGCACCTTGTGGCTCCTTACCTAATGTCTGACGCACCTGCTTGAACTCCTCAAGGTTTGCAGGTATGCCCGTGAAGGTCACCTTACTGCTCTGTGCTTTGTTCCATGTGTCATGGCTGATGCGCCCTTCAATCTTGTAGTTCTTTGAGCCTACGCTGCACTCCCCCTTCTGGGCATAGGCACTCATGACAACTAACGACATTAGCGCTAAAGCCAACATTTTTGATATTCGTCTGTTCATCATTCCAGTAATTTATTGGTTAACTGTGGCAAAGGTAATAAAAAAA
>JAEEGI010024125.1_pt1 | contig 11881 bp, 8 predicted proteins | sample 8958751 | NCBI WGS metagenome assembly JAEEGI01 (sample SAMN16246545, study PRJNA631951) | gut metagenome | biome: gut microbiome; feature: rumen; material: KS-attached | host: Bos | place: Iran: Karaj | collected 2018-10 | reverse complement strand
CAAGGCCCAGGTGCTCGCCGGCATCGAGCTTTCCGACGGTGTGATCGCCGCCGATGAACTCGAGTACATCGACGCCCGCGACCACCGTCAGCTGGGCATCGAGATCCACTCCGGCAAGAACCGCATCGTCCGCCGCATCTTCGAGACGCTGGGCTATGAGGTGAAGGCCCTGGACCGCGTCTATTTCGCCGGCCTGACGAAGAAGGGCCTCAAGAAGGGCGACTGGCGCTACCTGACCGAGGGCGAGGTGAACATCCTGAAGATGGGGGCTTACGTATAATGGCACACAAGGCAGGTTTCGTCAATATCATCGGTAACCCGAACGTCGGGAAGTCCACCCTGATGAACGCGCTCGTCGGGGAGAAACTCTCCATCGTCACCGCCAAGGCGCAGACGACCCGGCACCGCATCATGGGCATCGTGAACGGCGAGGACTACCAGATCGTGTATTCCGACACGCCCGGCATCCTGAAGCCCAACTACCGGCTCCAGCAGAACATGCTGGACTTCGTGGACACGGCCATCGGCGACGCGGACATCATCCTGTATGTCACCGACACGGTGGAGAAAGGCGACAAGAACGAGGCTTATATCGAGAAGCTCCGCAAGGTGGAGTGTCCGGTGGTCGTGGTCATCAACAAGATCGACATCTCCACGCAGGAGAAGGTGGTCGAACTGATGCAATGGTGGAAGGAGCAGCTCCCCAAGGCGGAGATCATCCCGGCCTCGGCCCAGGAGAAATTCAACCTCGAGAGCATCCTGGAAGCGGTTTCCAGCCGCCTTCCGGAGGCACCGGCCTGGTTCGACAAGGACCAGTTCACCGACAAGAACCTCCGTTTCTTCGCCTCGGAAATCCTGCGGGAAAAGATCTTCCTCAACTACGGTGAGGAAATCCCCTACAGTTGCCAGGTGGAGATCGAAGCCTTCCACGAAGGCGAGGAACGCTACGAAATCAGCGCCGTCATCTACGTGATGCGCGAATCCCAGAAGGGCATCATCATCGGCAAGAAGGGCGCTGCCCTCAAGAAGGTGGGCACTGAGGCCCGGCTGGAAATGGAAGACTTCTTCCAGAAGAAAGTCTTCCTCTCGACCTTCGTGAAGGTCGACCCTGACTGGCGCGAGTCCCGCAAGGAGCTCCGTCGCTTCGGGTATGAGTTCTAAACCAAACTGACTGCTATGAGCGAAGAATTCGACGATATCCAGGAAGAACCCATCGACGAGGAACAGCCGTTTGAAGGGGAAGCGCAGCAGACAGGGAAATTCACCCGCCTGCTCGGGAGCGACAGCCGGAAGTTCAAGCTTTCCGGCATGTTCAAGGACTGGTTCCTGGACTATTCGTCCTATGTGATCCTGCAGCGGGCGGTGCCCCATATCGTGGACGGTCTCAAGCCGGTCCAGCGGCGGGTGCTGCACGCGATGTACAAGATGGACGACGGGCGGTACACGAAGGTGGCCAATATCGTCGGCCAGGCGATGCAGTACCATCCGCACGGCGACCAGTCCATCCTGGGCGCCCTGGTCCAGTTGGGCCAGAAGGGCTACGCCGTGGACTGCCAGGGAAACTGGGGTAACATCCTGACGGGCGATTCCAATGCTGCGCCCCGATACATCGAGGCCCGGCTGTCCAAGTTCGCCAAGGAAGTGATCTTCGACCCGAAGGTCACCCATTGGATGACCTCCTACGACGGCCGCAACCAGGAGCCGACCGAACTGCCGGTCCGGTTCCCGCTCCTGCTCGCCCAGGGGACGGAAGGTATCGCCGTGGGCATGCAGTCCCGCATCCTGCCGCACAACTTCAACGAACTCATCGATGCCTCCATCGCCATCCTGAAGGAGGAGGACTATGAACTCTATCCCGACTTTCCTACCGGGGGCCTCGCCGACTGCTCCAAGTACAACCACGGCCGCCGCGGCGGCCAGGTGAAGGTACGCGCCCGCATCGAGAAGGTGGACAAGAGCACGGTCACCATCACGGAAATCCCCTACGGGAAGACCTCCCACATCATCATCGACAGCATCCTCAAGGCCAAGGACAAGGGTAAGATCAAGATCAAGAAGATCGAGGACATGACTACGGACAAGGTGGAGATCATCATCCACCTTCCGGCCGACGTCTCCCCCGACAAGACCATCGACGCCCTGTACGCCTTCACGGACTGTGAGACGACGGTGAACCCGAACGCCTGCGTCATCAAGGACGACAAGCCGCAGTTCCTGTCGGTCAATGACATCCTGGAGTACGATACCTGGCATACTCGCGAACTGCTGGGCCGGGAACTGGAAATCAAGCTCGGAGAACTGGAGGACCAGTGGCACTACGACTCCCTGGAGCGCATCTTCTTCGAAAACCGCATCTACAAGGTGCTGGAACAGAACCAGCGCGACTGGGAGGAGCAGCTGGAGGACATCTTTACGCAGATGAAGCAGTACCAGGATCTTCTCCACCGCGAGATCGTGATGGACGACATCCTGAAACTCGTGGAGAAGCCGGTCCGCAAGATTTCCAAGTTCGACACCAAGGCCCTGGACGAGAAGATCTACGCCCTGGAGGACGAGATGAAGGACGTGCGGGACAAGCTCGCGCACCTGACCGAATACACCATCGACTGGTTCAAGTCGTTGAAAAAGAAGTACGGAAAGGAGCATCCGCGTCTGACGGAGATTACCTCCTTCGAGACCATTGCCGCGACCAAGGTCGTGAACAACAATGCGAAACTGTACGCGAACCTCGCGGAAGGCTTCGTGGGCATCGGCCTCAAGAATTCCGAGGGCGCCGAGTTCATCGCCGACTGTTCCGACCTGTCTGAGATCATCGTCATCGGGAAGGACGGCAAGTTCCGGGTGACCAAGGTCGCCGACAAGGCCTTCTTCGGGAAGGACCTGCTGTATGCCGGGGTGTTCAACCGGAACGACGCCCGCACCATCTACAACGTCATCTACCGCGACGGCAAGGGTCCGGTCCATTATGCCAAGCGCTTCGCCATCACCTCCATCACCCGCGACAAGGAATACGACATCACCACGGGTGCCGAGGGCTCCAAGATCCTGTGGTTCACCGTGAACCATAACGGAGAGGCCGAGACGGTGAAGATCGGCCTCCGGCCCAAGAAAGGCATCAAGAAGTCCCAGCTGGAGTACGATTTCTCCGCCCTCGCCATCAAGGGCCGCGGCTCCCGGGGCAACCTCGTGACCAAGTATCCCATCCAGAAGATCCAACTCAAGGCCAAGGGTATCACAACCCTGGGCGGCAAGGACATCTGGTATGACGCCGACATCCAGCGCCTGAACGAGGACGGACGCGGCGACTACGTGGGCGAGTTCTCCGGCAACGACCGCGTCCTGGCCATCTTCTCTGACGGTACCTTCTACACCACGAACTATGAACTGGTGAACAAGTACCAGGGAGACGTGGTCCGGATCGAGAAACTGGACCCGGGCCTCACCTACACGGTCCTGTATTGGGACAACGCCGTGAAGGCCTTCTATATCAAGCGGTTCAGTTTTGTTGAAAGCAACAATACCCCGCTCTCCTTCATCTCCGAGGCCAAGGGGTCCAAGCTGGTGGACATCTCGTCCGACCTGCACCCGCAGGTGCAGCTCACCTTCGGCGGCCGCCACGAAGGCCGCGAGGCCGAAGTGCTGGATGCCGAAGCGTTCATCGCCAAGAAGGGCTACGCTGCGAAGGGCAAGAAATGCAGCGCCCTGGACCTCAAGACCGTCGAGTTCATCGAGCCGCTCCACAAGCCGGAGGACGACCTCGTCGCCGAAGATCCGGAGCCCGTGGAGATCGAGCTGGACGATGACATCCCGGAGATCCCGGAGACGCCGGCGGAGACGGCTGCGCCGCAGGGCGGCGAAGCGGCCGAGCTCCTCAGCAAGAAGGACGAACCCGAAGAGCCCGCCTCCGATTTCACCGATTGGACGCTGTTCTAAAGGGCGGAAATGATGATTTCATCCGCGACCTCGTCCGGAGTGAGACCGTCCGTGTCGATGACGACATGGGCGGTTTTTTCGTAAAAAGGGGCGCGTTCAGCAAGGCGGGCGGCCATGGAGCCGTCGGCCAGCGGCCGTCCGGCGGTTTCTCCTTCCAGCCGCTGCATCAGGGTATCCATCGACGCCCGGAGATAGATGCAAACCGTTTTTTCGTGCAGGAGAGAGGCCGATGCGGGCGTCGTGACGGCGCCGCCGCCGAGCGCAAGCACCATGGTCGACTCCGCATACTTTTCCACTGTCTGACGAAGGATACAGGCCTCCAGGGCACGGAAAGCCGCTTCACCGTCCTGCGCAAAGATGTCCGGGATGGATTTCCCGGCTTTCTTGACAATCAAGTCATCCAGGTCCAGGAACAGGCAGCCGAGCGCATCGGCCACGCGTGCACCCACCGTGGACTTTCCGCTTCCCATGAAACCGGTCAGGGCGATCATCATCGGATATCGTCCGCTTTCAGGGCGGCTTCCACCGTGGTGTCTACCGGCAAGTAATACTTGTAGAAGGCGTTCTCGCCCAGTTTTGAGTAGCGGGCGACCAGCGCGTTGAGCTGGGGTTGCAGATACGGAAGGGTTTCCGCAAACTCGTCGTCCTTCACAGTGATTCCGTCCTTCCGGAGGGCGAAGGTCCGGAACTGGCCGGGAAGGTCGATCCGCTTCAGGAAGGCGTCCATCGCCGCATAATCGTCAATGGCACGGAGCTGGGGCAGGTACTTGTCGAACATCTCCGCAGCAAAGCGCATCTGCGTAGTCTTCCGGTTGCAAGCCACGTAGAAAGCGGAAGCGCGGGTGGTATCCATGGGCACGAATACATCCGGCATGATGCCGCCACCACCGTAGACGACGCGGCCGCTGCGGGTGTGATGCACGTCCTCCGTGTTCAACTTCACGCTGTCGGCGGAGAATATCTCTCCGTCGGTATACCTGTTATAGATGTCGTACTCGTAGTTGTCGTACGGCTTCTGGATGCAGCGGCCGGAGGGGGTGTAGAACCGTGCGACAGTCAGGCGCAGACCGGATCCGTCGGTGAAATAGAAAGGTTCCTGCACCAGTCCCTTGCCGAAGGAGCGGCGGCCGACGATCGTTCCGCGGTCGTTGTCCTGGATGGCCCCGGCAAAGATTTCACTGGAGGAGGCGGAATTCTCGCTGATCAGCACCACCAGGGAGAGGTCCTTGAGGCTGCCGCGGCCGTCTGCCCGGTAGACCTCGCGCTTGCGGTGCAGTCCTTCCATATAGACAATGGTATCCCCCTTGGCCAGGAACTCGTTGGACAGGAGGAGTGCCTGGTCCAGATAGCCGCCGGAATTGTCGCGGAGGTCCATCAGGAGCCGTGTCATCCCTTGTTTCTGCAACGCAGAATAAGCGTCGATGAACTCGGCGTCGGTCGTCCGGGAGAATTTCTGGAGCCGGACATAGCCGGTGGTGTCGTCCACCATGAAGAAAGCGTCGATGCTGTGCAGCGGAATCTTGCCACGGGTAATCTCGAAAGGAATCTCTTCCTTTCCCCGTTTCACGGTGACCGTCACCTTCGTTCCGGCAGGACCCTTCATCCGGCGGACCATGCTGTCCTGGGGGAACTTCACGCCCGCAATCACCTTGTCATCCACCTTCAGGAGCCGGTCGCCGGTCAGGAGACCCGCCTTTTCGGAAGGGCCGCCAGCGATGACTTCCAGCACGATGGCGGTGTCGTTCGGAACATTGAACTGGATGCCGATTCCCTCGAAGTTGCCGGCAAGTTCCTCTTCGGCCTCCTCCAGCTTGACGGGAGGCATGTACACCGAATGGGGGTCCAGCTTGGCCAGCGCGCCGACGATGGCGGCGTCGGTCATCCCGGCCTGGTCGATGGTATCCACGTAGTTCTCCTCGATCTCGTCCAGGATCAGGTTCAGCTTGCGCCACTCTACATATTTGGCATTCAGGATCTTCCGGTTCTCGCGATAGCGGACGACGGTGAGGGTCATGATGACCCCGATCACAACGCCCAGCAGGACTTCCGCGATACGGATCCAGTTCTGTTTCTTGTCCATAAGGTGTTCAGTCCACTTTTTCGACCTCGATACCGGCCCGCCGGAGCAGGTCCACCCCGTCGGTAAGCCGGTATTCGTCCCGGTAAACCACCCGCTTGATGCCGGACTGGATGATCAGCTTGGAACACTCCAGGCAGGGCGAGGCGGTGACATACAGAGTGGCGCCGTCGCTGCTGTTGCCGGACTTGGCCACTTTCGTGATGGCATTGGCCTCCGCATGAAGGACATAGGGCTTGGTCACGCCATCCTCCTCGCAGACATTCTCGAAACCCGAGGGGGTGCCGTTATAACCGTCGGAGATGATCATCCGGTCCTTCACCAGCAGGGCGCCCACCTTGCGGCGCTTGCAATAGGAGTTCTGCGCCCAGATCTCCGCCATCTCCAGATAACTGTGGTCGAATTTTTCCATTAGTTCCGCTGATACAGATAGCGCTTGATGCTCTTCTTGGGAGTCCGCTCGAAATCTTCAGGCATGAATTCGATCTTCCGGATCTGCGCGTACTTGGGAAGCTCGGAATTGATGTCGGGAAGCACGCCCAGGAGACGCTCCTTAAGGGCGTCGCGGGTCATGCCGTCCAGTTCGCCCTGGTGCCAGTCGGGATAGATGAGGGCGGTGAGGCCGCCGTCGTCCTCCACGACGAGGGAATCCACGACATAAGTGTAGTTGTTGATCACCGCCTCCAGTTCCTCCGGATAGATATTCTGGCCGGAAGGACCCAGGATCATGCACTTGGAGCGGCCGCGCAGGAACAGGTATCCGTCCTCGTCCAGCACGCCCATGTCACCGGTGCGGAACCAGCCGTCCTCGGTGAAAGCGTCCCGGGTGGCCTGCTCGTTCTTGAAATAGCCCAGGCACACGTTCGGGCCGCTGACCTGGACCTCGCCCGGGATATTGCGGGGATCCGGGGAGTCGATCCGGATCTGCATGTTCTTGGCCGCCCGGCCGGCGGAACCCACCTTGACCTTGTCCCAGTGCGCATAGCCAATGATCGGGGCGCACTCGGTCATGCCGTAACCCACCGTATAGTGGAAGCCGATCTTGTGGAGGAACTGCTCGACCTCCGGATTGAAGGCGGCGCCACCCAGGATCACCTCCTCGAACTGGCCGCCGAAGGCAGTCGTGAGTTCGGTGCAGAAACGCTTGGCAATCACCTTGTCCAGCACCGGGATGTTCATCAGGAACTTGATCTTGTTCCGGTCGATGAGGGGTTTGAGCTTGGTCTTGTACACCTTCTCCATCACCAGCGGGACGGCAATGATGATGTCGGGATGGATTTCGGAGAAGGCCTTCATGATGATCTTCGGGCTCGGGACCCGGCTCAGGAAATGCACGTGCATTCCGCAGGTCATCTCATAGAGGAACTCGAACATCATGCCGTACATGTGGGCTGACGGAAGCATGGACACGCACTGCATGCCGGGCTTCAGCATCGGGCAGGCGTCGTTCTTGGCGAAATCGATGTTGGAGTAGAGCGCCCGGTACGGGATCATGACCCCTTTGGAGAAACCGGAAGTTCCGGAAGTATAGTTGATCACGGCCAGTTCCTCGGGACTGTCCTCGTAATAATCCAGGTGCTCGGGGCCGAAGTAATCAGGATACTTCTTGCCGAAGGATTCGTTCAGGTGCTCGCGGACAAGACCGCGCTCATCCGTATCGGCATACAGGAACTTGAGCGTATTGATCTGGACGACGACCGACAGGCCCGGCATCTCATCCTGGACAAGCCCTTCCCAGATAACCTCGTCCACGAACAGCACGCGGGCTTCGGAATGGTTCACCAGATAGTGGATGTTCCCGGCCTTGAACTCATGCAGGATGGGGACGACCACGGCACCGTAGGTCAGAGTGGCCAGGAAACAGACGCCCCAGTTGGCCTGGTTGCGGGAACAGATGGCGACTTTGTCACCTTTCCCGAGCCCGCACTGCTCGACGGCGATGTGCAGTTTGGCGATCCGGCGGGCGACGTCCCGGTAGGACAGGGTAACACCCTGGTAGTTGGACAGCGCGGGGCGGTCCCAGTTGTCCCGGATACTGTTCTCGATGATCTTGTTGACGGATTTGAATTCCATTGTTAAGGAGGCAGGTTTTAGTTTACAGTTTAATGTCCCGGGACTTGCCGTCGTAGCAGTCCACGGTGATCCCGCGGGAGGCGGGAGTGATCTGGGAGTCGGGCCGGATCATCTTCCCGCCTTCATCCCGGGTGAGCGGCTCCCCGCCCTCGAATCCGTACACGAGGGTACGGATGGAAGTGCGGACCACCCAGTATTTCGTATCTTTCAACTCCAGCAGCTCCGGCAGGGCCTTGACGGTTTCAGGGGCTGCGATCCCCTTCCACCCGGCCGGCTTCTGTCCGTGGAGATTGTACATTTCCAAGGTGTTGTCCTTATGCAGGACCATCACGGTATAGCCATGCGCTCCCGTGAAATCATAGGCCTGGGGACCCAGCAGCACCGGTTTCCCGAGATCCACCGGGAAACCGCCCACGAAACGGCCCAGGCGGTCGAGCAGATACAGGTTCTGCCCGGCGGCGAACAGGAACTGGATCTTGCCGTTCCCGTAATAGTCGATGCTCTCGACGTACCCGCAGATGGGCTGCTTGAAAGGAACGCCCCACACGCCCTTGCCGTTCTCGTCATTCAGGCAGAGGTACAGGTTCGCGTTCTGATAGAAGGAGTTGGTCTTGCCGGTTTCCCCGTTCAGTACCGGGAAAGGTCCTGTAGGAATGACAACGGTCGTATCGCGCTCCAGCACCTGCACCTTGTTGCCCTTGAGGGCCCGCTTGTCCAGGGAGAACCGGATGTCAGGCTGGCCGGAGGAAAGGTCCACGCTGGCGAGCGCGGGGGCATAGGCCGATCCGGTCACATAGGCATCCAGGGCAAAGGCCGGCGTCTTCGAGCAGAAGTCGGTCAGGATGGAAGGACAATCCGTGACGGAAGCGTAGGCGACGAATCCCGCAGGAACGGAAAGGCCCGCATCGGAAAGACGTTCTTTCAAAGGATAGTCCAGGAACTTCCTGTCGGAAAAAGGCCCGGCGGACGAGGCGGTACCCATCACGGTCCAATGGCCGGGCAGGGAGACGCACAGCGTATCCACCACGTCGAAGAAACCGCCCAGAAGCTTGGCCAGGGTGCCCGGATAAACGTTGCTGCCGGCGGGGATATCGCGTCCCGTCTTCACAAGGAGGACATCCTGCCGGATCCCGTCCAACTGATAGGCGGCGCGGACCACTTCCTTCAACTGATAATGAAGCGCCCACTGCTCGGGAGCCATTTCCCGGCCAGCCTTGTCCTTCAATGTTTTATTATAATTATTAAGCCGTCCCTTAGCATCCAAAAATCCACGGTAATGTTCCAGATAGGAAGCCACGTCCCCCATCGGGATGGAAACGGCGTAATCGGCAAAATACGGAAGGACGTCCGCAAAAGAGGCGGCCGGCATCTTATACCCCCGGAATGCCGTCAGGAAACTGGTGGCTTTCTCCGGACAGGCGGACGAGCCGGCGAGGACGATATGCTTTTCATCTGCAGCAGCGAGGTCGAAAGCCATCCAGTCCGCCAGCGTACGGATGAGATCCGTCTGCTGCCGGACCCGGGCCGTGGACCAGACCTGCAGCAGCTTGGGCGTCTGCCGCGCCGACAGGAAGGCCACCGCGGCACCGCCGACACGGCCCGTCAGGTCCGTAAGGCCGGGTGCCTCGAGGATGCAGATGCCCTCGTCCAGGGAACGGACGGAGGCATTCAGCAGGGTTTCGGAACCGGAGGCCAGCAAGAGGCCATCCTGATAGGTCGTCTTGAGCCCGGCCTTCTCAGCCAGGGCGATGAACGGTGCGGTGAGGGTGGAATCCGCCGAGGCCAGTTCAGTGGCGACCAGGGGGATCAGCGAACCGGTGTTGTGCAGCGAAACGACCATCCGGTTCTCCCCCGCCTGGGCCATGTACCGCATGAGGTCCGGACTCTCCGGTGCCAGGAACGCCTGCAGGACGCCCGTGGAATCGGCCAGTACCTGCCGGGCCCTCGCGGACCCATCGAAGCAGAAAACCGCGGCCGCATCGGCCGGAACAGCCCTCAGGAGCGGGTACTCGGTGTTCGATACCGGGGCCTTGGGCTTATCGTCCCCGTACAGGCGGGCCACCGCCCACGCAATGCCCGCAAGCATCAGCGCAATGGCCACGACCGCTATGACTGTCAGTTTCTTGTTCATCTCTTCCCTGGCACACAATCCGCCAGAATATGCAAAGTTAATCATTATTTCCGTATTTTCCCCATAACCTCATCCGTAATAATAAAAGTCCGGTTTTGTACGCGGAACTTCATCATGCGCGACATCGGGGAAAGACACAGGGAACGGTCGAGTCTCCCGCCGCGTACAATATCACGTGAAAATAGGTCTGCTGCACTTTCGCCATTCTGCGATACAAATCGCGGCAGACCCCACATTTCAAACCGGGGTCTGCGTCAACCAGCCTCATATAAGGCCGATATCGCCGCAGACCGATTTCCCAACTTCACCTACGGCAAAGATCAAGGGATGCCAGAGGCACAACCGGGGAGCAGGGCACTCTGGCTCCATACGTCTTTCAGCCGCTCCGCCTTGTCGGGAAGGCGCTTGACGTCGCAACTCCTCCTTATCCGGGCAAGCCCGGAACGTCGTCGGACAAGCTCCGTCATCCCTTACGGGACCGCACCTTCCCTTTGGCTCGCTGTTCTGCTGAAAGCCGAATTCCGCCAGAGTGCCCCGCTCCCCGGTCAAAATGCCCCTGAAAATATCCACAGAAGCTGTTGATAACTTTTTGTGGAAAAATTTGGAAAAGATTGGATGAAAATGGAAGGTTTTTCTTATCTTTGCACTCAGCGTGAAAGAAAGATAAGTTCAACCCATTCGACCATGGTCAGATTCTTCGGTAAGGCAAGCGGAAAGCTGGATGACAAGGGACGCGTCGTGTTCCCTGCCATCTACCGTGACGCAATCGCCCGCGAGGGCGGAGAGGACATGACCCTGGTCGTCAAGAAGAGTGTCCACGGCGATTGTCTGAACCTGTTCACCCGCGCGGAGTGGGAGCGCAGGTCCGACAAGGTGCTGGAAGGACTCGACCCCGAACTCAATCCCGACCACGCCGCGTTCTGGAGCAAGTACAACGACGGCGTCTTCTATGTCGTTCCCGACGGGAAACTGGGCCGCCTCAACATTCCTTCAGAACTGCTCGATGAGATAGGTTTAACCAAGGAAGTTGTGTTTGCGGGCGTCGGATACAAGATCGAAATCTGGCCCAAGGAACGGAGGCAGTCCGCCCTGATGACGGACGCCAAGTTCAAGGAAACCGCAGCGAGACTGTCCGAAAAGAAGTAGGAGGTCCGCCCATGTCCGAATATCATATTCCTGTAATGCTCGAGCAGAGCGTTTCAGCGCTCGTTACATCCCCCGACGGAACATACGCCGATGCCACTTTCGGAGGCGGTGGCCACACCGCCGAAATTCTTTCACGCTTACACGATGGCGCGCGCGTCATCGCCTTCGATCGTGACGGCGAAGCCCTGAAGAACGCTCCGGACGACCCGCGGCTTACCCTGGTCCACAACAACTTCCGCTTCATCGAGAACTACGCCCGGCACCTTGGCGTCCGCTTCGACGGGATCCTCGCCGACCTGGGCGTGTCCTCGCACCAGTTCGACACGGCCGGACGCGGATTCTCGTTCCGCTTCGAGGAGGCCCCGCTGGACATGCGGATGAACGGCGAAGGGACGGTCACGGCCGCCGACCTGGTGAACGGATGCAGCGAAGAGGACCTGGAGCGCACCCTCCGCCTGTACGGCGAGGTGGACGGGGCCGGCAAGGCCGCCCGGATGATCGTCGCCGCCCGGCAGCAGCAG